>Ga0214472_10001262_pt1 | contig 28886 bp, 28 predicted proteins | sample RVTome_6_FD_207662 | JGI IMG/M metagenome (GOLD analysis project Ga0214472, IMG submission 207662) | Soil microbial communities from uranium-contaminated site in the Upper Colorado River Basin, Wyoming, United States - RVT140D175 | ecosystem: Environmental > Terrestrial > Soil > Contaminated >...
AACAAAACCTATTCATTGGCCGGTTTTATTCCAACGCCTTCTACGCATTATTGATGTCAATATCACTAAAAGGGCATTAATGGAAGAAAGAAAAAAAGCCGAGGAAGCAAAAAGAAAGTTCGAGCATCAATTAAGACAGGCCCATAAAATGGAAGCGATTGGAAGAATGTCCAGTGGTATAGCGCATAACTTCAATAATATTTTGGCTTGTATATTAGGCTATACGGGCTTGGCACTGGAAAAATATGCAGCACATGATAAAAAATTATCGAGTTATTTGATTGAGATTCATCAAGCGGGGGAACGTGCCAGGGATCTGATAAAACAAATCCTTTTATTTAGCCGTGATGCTGAAATCGAAGCAAAAGAAGTTGATTTATACCATCTTTCCGAAGAGGTTGTAAGATTATTGCATTCTACTTTGCCGTCTACCATCCGCTTAACATTGAATACAAAAAGAGATTTGCCTCATATTTTAGTTAACTCCGTTCAAATGCATCAAATCATAATGAATTTATGCATAAATGCGCGTGATGCCATGGATAATAAAGGAGAAATCGTCATTAACCTGGAAAACGTATGTCAGGTAAAGCAAGTCTGTTCATCATGTAATGAGCGGTTTGCGGGCGATTATGTAGTAATGAGCGTTAAGGATTCCGGAAAAGGCATTAATCCGGAGCTTTTGGATCGGATGTTTGATCCTTTTTTTACAACCAAGGAAGTTGGAAAGGGAACGGGTATGGGATTATCAATGGTGCATGGCGTTATGCATAATCATGGGGGCCATATCGTCGTGGAGAGCTATCCGGAGCATGGAACGACTTTTTATCTTTACTTAAAAGATGACAAACTGGAAGGCTATGCCGGCGAACCAAGTTATGTGGTTCGCCTGCCGGGTGATAATGCAGCACAACGGTCTATAGTGTAGAAGTTTCGACTTAATCTGACAGTTACCGGTTAAGAAGAAGCCCGGGTTGTCAGGCCAAATCTGAACTTCTATATATAAAGCTTTGCCAGGCCGGGTGTTTCTCCCGGGATTCCGGTACCATCCATGAGATGGGATGCTCAAGCGCCGCTTTCCCCCTCGTTCGGGTTTCTTGAGGCGCCGATTTACTTTCTTAATCCTGCTGTGTCTGAGGATGTTGTAACAGAGAGGTTTTGATGGCAAGAATATCGATCAGGTCAAGTCTGGCGAATCTTCCTTCTTTTAATATACCTTCGAGTGTTATTACCACAGCATCTATTTCTTTTCTTAAAATCGTTCCTTTGAGTGTGACAGGCGCTGCCCTGTCATCCAGTTGAGTTGTTATCACGATTTCAGTGTCATTCTCCAGATTGATGGGCAATGAATCTAAATTTTCCAATCTAATCTGCACGCACTCTTCCGAGAAATCGAAAAGATGGCACCTGATGGTATTGCTGTTATTGGAAATGCTGAGCGTTGCAGGTATCCATGTCCTGAAACGGTAATGTTGCCGTTGATCGATATAAGTCAGGCTATTTATCAGTGTGTCAAGAAAAACCACTTTGTGCTTGGCATAATATCCGTCTTTCAGGACAGCGGTTTTACTGACTGTGGTGTCAAGTTGTGGTATCCCTCGATTCATATTGTTGGCAATGAGGGTGATATTGTTTCCCCGGCGGAATGCCGTTTTCCCTAGTTCGGCCTTTCGTGAATAATCCAGTTTTGAGTTTTCATCACTATCATCAGGGAGAATGAAATTAAAACTTGTGACATGCTTTACATGCTGTTCACTACCATTCCTCCGTAAAAAGAATACATCCTTATCTGCCACGATGTCGTAGTGAATATCATTCTGTGAATAGATAAGTTCTTTGTTGATGCAATAGGCGATGATAATTGAATCAAGTGTCAGTTGAGTTTGAAATTCAGGAAAATAGCGCACCTTTTTCCCGATTGGGAAACATTGGATTACTTCGTTGATCTTGGCGATATCCAGGCGTTTCTCGGCTTCGGGCTTTTCATCCGGTGTTTTCGTTGCGGCATTGTTTTTGCTGAATATTCGTAGCATGGCGATGATCGAGCCCCTGGTTTTATGTAACAACAATAGTAGTTACTCCGAATATCGGCATTGCATGCCAAATCTATACCAAGTGGGCATGTGGAGTGGGTCAGGGTGGGCATTTTGTCGCCCGCTATTTTGAAGGGCCGTAGCCTATGGGGAGAAGAGATGGATGTTTAATGAAAATAACATTATTATTTTCATATAGTTATAGTGTAATAAGCCGGGGGGGTGCGCTCAATTGAGCAGTAAAGCTTTCCATATGAGAGCCGATAAGACTTATTACCGTATTTAGCTAATAATCCATGATTATAAGCGGTTGAATCAGCAACAAATCAAACCGGCAGTTAATAATGAAAAAGATTGATATCTGGGATTTGAAGGTGGGGATGTATATACGTGAGTTGGACAGGCCCTGGCTCGGAACCCCCTTTATGCTTCAGGGATTATGGATTACCTCCCCCAAGGACATCGAGGAAGTCAAACGTTATTGCAAGTATGTCTATATAGATCCCGATAAGGGCAAGGACATTGATTCCGATCTTGCCTTGGTCGGTCCGGCTGCATATACCCCTCAGCCCGGAGGGCAAAAACCTATCAAGGTTGAAAAACCTCCTGCCTATAAAGTGCACGTCCGTTTTGAAAATGAAGTTAAGATTGCGAAGACCATACATAAAGAAGCAACAGATGTTGTGCATAATATGTATGACGATGTGCGCATGGGGAGAAGCATTAACACACATGGGGCGAAGGCGACGGTTTCATCAATAGTGGATAGTATTATACGGAACCCGGATGCGCAGGTTTGGTTAACCCAATTAAAAGACAAGGATGAATATACGGCCATACACAGTTTGAATGTCTGTATCCTTTCGCTTGCTTTTGGCCGTCATATGGGATTCTCAAGAGAGATGTTGAATGAGATTGGTTTAGGGGCGCTGTTGCATGACCTGGGAAAGCTACGTGTGCCACAACAGGTATTAAACAAACCGGGCAAACTGACTAATGAAGAATTCAAATTGATGAAATTGCATCCTGTCTACGGCAAGGAAATACTCACTACTACAGATGGATTATCACCGAATGTCGTAGATGTTGCCTATTCACATCATGAGCGTATGAACGGGACAGGTTATCCGCATGGCTTGAATTCTGACCAGATCAGCTTGTATGGAAGGATGGTGGCTATTGTAGATATGTATGACGCCATTACCAGCCAACGTGTTTATCATCATGGTATCCATTCGATGGATGCCATGAAACAGTTATATGAACTGAGGCAAACAGACCTTGACCAGAAAATGGTTGAACAGTTTATTCAATGCCTGGGAATATACCCGGTTGGAAGTATTGTTGAATTGGTGTGTGGTGCTGTTGGAATTGTGATATCAATTAACCGGGAGCGGCGTCTGAAGCCGAAACTCCTGCTTGTGTTAAATGAAAAAAAAGAGCGCATTATGCCGCCAAGGATTATTGATTTGGCAAAATTCGATGTGTCGAAGTATGGGACGCAGTTTGACGTAAAGAGCGTTGTTCAGGGCGACACGTACGGTATTAATGTTCTGGATTATATAACTCCCAATACTAATGCACTTGTATAGAATCCCTTAGAATCCCAAGTTCAGTCTCAGGCTGTAACTGTTCACAACAGAGAAATCCGCCTGTGCCACCAGGTTAAGCAAGGGCATAAATCCAATACGCACTCCGGCATAACCGCGGGTCTCTGATGTGTCATGATCTGCAAGGCCAAGCCCCGCGTTTTCGCTGCCATCGATCCATACCTGTCCGATCCCGGCGTAGGGCGTGAAAATAGTGAATCCCTTGCTGATACCCACATCGACACCATAAGCGGAGATATCGACGTCATCGACACCGCTCAGGTTACTGGTATGGCCAAGAATGGTTACCGCAGGTGTTGCGGCTGAGCCTTCGAGAATAGCTTTGCGGATTTCTCCGCCAATAATTTTGATGTTACTTCCGGGTACCTTGGTATAGGCAATGCCGACATCGACGCCAAAGGGCAATCCCTTGCGCACCATGAGCCGTGGTACAGGTAACATCGAAGGCGCATCTGCATCGCTTACGGCTTTACTCCAGATATTGTCATCGATATCGACCATGGTGACGAGGATGCCCGCCTCAAAGCCTGTAATGCCCAGCGGTTCGGCGGGAGATACCGGATTATAGGAGACTGCAGTTCCAAATTCTTCGACCAGGGTATTAAATTCCGATTGCAGTAATGCCGGATCCAGTGATATGTCATTATCACCGGCCTGAACAGGAGATATTATGGCTGTAAGCAGTGATGCTAATATGAATCCGGTGATTAAAGAGTGTTTTAGCATGTCATGACCTCATCATGTTGGAGGATATACGATACAGAATCGCCGGATAAAAAACTGTGATTCAAATCCCGGTTTTGAAACCGCAGTGTATCATGATAAGGTAGGGCGCATAATCCTTGTTGATAATGGGCGAACTTGGGGACTTCATGGGGGCATTGATCATTCAGGGTGTAGTGATAATAGCCATAGTCGCGTTCTTGGTATTCCTTGCCTATGATGACCGCCGTAATACACGCCAACGCGATGCAGAAGACAAGATGAAAGCGCTGCAACAACAAAAAGAAGAACAGGAAAAAGAAAAATCATAAAAGCGTCTGATATCTGAAAATTAGCAATCGAATAATAGGACAATTTTCATACGTCATGACGGACGTTTTTAAAGTGTAAACTCCATATTCAAAGATGCAGGCGGCGCAGTTCCGGATCTGGTTCGCTTTTTTCCCACACCTCATCAAAAAACTTTGCCAGATTACGTGCCTCAAGCGGGTTGTTAAAATTGGCCATGCCTGTGTAGCGGTCGGCGAGTTTTCTGTGTATCAAGCCGGTTTCATCAGCGATCAGGAATGCCTCATTGTAATTGCGGTATTCGTAGCAAGGTTTACGCAGTTTGATCTTGCTGTTCAAACGATAGGCAAGTTCCACGAGCCGGTGACCGTTTTTAACGACATTAGTGGAATCATGGATAAGAATATGGACGATTGAATGCTGGCTGTGGGTAGCCAGTTTTGACACGGTGTCTATGAAGTCCTGGGTGTTGTAGATGGCTGCCTCCAGGTCGCGGGTAAATATTCGTAATGACCGCTGCGCCTGTGTTGCCAAGGCCAGCGCGGCAATGCGGTTATCCTTGCTGTCTTCGAGGGGGATCTGTGTAACAGTTATGCCCAGTTCAAAATGTTCTAGATTTTCCAATGTATTGAAAGCCTTTATTGATGGTTGCCACAAGTATCTTGGTTTGGGCGGCCAATGTTTCCCTGAAGAGTCATTTTATCTCAGTGGATTTTCGAAGCACATAATAAACCTCCAGGCCAGGTAAAGACCTCTGTGACACAGGGAATTACGATCGATTGATCGTATAATTAATTGATAAATATAGGAAATAAAATTGCAGTCCCCCCATAAAAAAAGACCCGTGCTGCAAGGGAGGAGCTAGCAGCACGGGCTAAGGGGTGCTTAGACGATGCTTTTTTGGAGGAGTATAAAGGGACGCATCGTCCATAATCCCTTCGAACTCTATTATCCATAGCGGGAATATTTAATCTGTGAGCCAGGTCACAGATTGGGAAGATTTTGGTGGAGGTTAGGCCTTTTTTGCCTGATTTTCGGCGTTGCCGGTATATTGAGCAGGTGCGAGGGCCAGCAGGCGGTTTTTGGCTTCTTGAGGGATGTCCAGGCCATGAATCAACTCTTGGAATATGTCGCGGTTGACGGCGCGGCCGCGCGTTAATTCTTTTAATTTCTCGTACGGATCGTCAATGCCATAGCGCCGCATGACGGTTTGTATGGGTTCGGCCAGCACTTCCCAGGCATGGTCCAGATCGGCCTGTATTTTGGCGGGGTTACACTCCAGTTTGGTGATTCCCCTGAGGCAGGATTGATAAGCAATCAGGGAGTGGGCGACGCCGACACCGAGATTACGCAGCACGGTTGAATCGCTGAGATCACGTTGCCAGCGTGAAACAGGCAACTTGGTGCTGAGATGATCAAAGATGCCGTTGGCGTAACCGAGATTACCTTCGGCATTTTCGAAGTCGATCGGATTAACCTTGTGGGGCATGGTCGAAGATCCCACTTCATTGGCGACCGTTTTTTGGGTGAAATAACCCAGCGAAATATATCCCCAGATATCGCGACAGAAATCGATAAGAATGGTATTAAAGCGCGCGCAGACGTCGAAGAATTCAGCGATGAAATCATGTGGTTCTATCTGGGTGGTATAGGGGTTATGTTCCAGGCCGAGTTGCATAACAAAACGGCTCGCTAGTGTTGGCCAGTCTATTTCAGGATAGGCGACAAGATGGGCATTGTAATTGCCCGTGGCGCCGTTCATCTTGCCCATCAGGGTAACAGCGGCCAGTTGTTCGCGTTGGCGTTTCAGGCGGTGGGTAACGTTTGCCATCTCTTTTCCCAATGTGGTGGGTGATGCACTCTGACCATGAGTGCGTGAGAGCATGGCCTGTGATGCATGCTGATGTGCAAGCGCTGTGATGGTATTGATGAGTTCATCCATAAGCGGCAGTAATGTTTGCGCGCGTGCCTCACGTAACATCAGGGCATAGGCAAGATTATTGATATCTTCCGACGTGCAGGCGAAATGAATGAATTCACTGATAGCTTCGAGTTCTGCGTTGCTCGCTATTTTTTCCTTTAAAAAATATTCAATGGCCTTTACATCGTGGTTGGTGGTGCGCTCGATATTTTTTACCCGTTGAGCATCATTGATGGTGAAGTTTTCGATGATGCCATTCAATACATTATTGGCATGTCCGCTCAAGGCAGGGACTTCTTTGATCTTGGGCTCAGCCGATAATGCCTGTAACCAGCGAATTTCAACCAGTACGCGATGACGGATCAGTCCGTATTCGCTGAAGATCGATCGCAGATCGGATACCTTGTCTGCGTAACGGCCATCAATGGGCGAGATTGCTGTCAGCGATGATAGATCCATAGTATGCCTGGGTAATCTGTTTTGTTGATTATTAGTTTAGCAGAACATTTCCTGAGTAACATGAATTATTAACGGGTTATACCGGTTTCTGTAATTTGCGGCTTAGTCGCTATTGTCCCATAAAATATTGTGTCGCCAAAGACGATTCCAAACCATACATGCAATTGAAAGCATAGTGTTAATGGGGAAGTAATTATGGCTCAGTGGGTTTGTAATATTTTTTCAACTTCACGGATCATTTTTTTGCGGCTTAAGAGGAGCTGCAAACGCTGGCCTCCGCACTGACGCCACAACACGGCTGAGCGTATTGCGGCGAGCAGCAGGGCGCGTATCTTGTCGGCGTTTCCGGGGTCTGATAAATATCCGTGTTCGCCGTTCACAATGATGCGTGGCGACAGGGTGCTGATGGTGTTGATATACAGATCCGCCAGATTGGCGATGACGTTCTCATGCGTCATCGAAAAGTGCCGGGCCTGTTCACGGGCTTTTTCGATGCCTTGCGCGATCGTTTTAAGCATATCCGGTTTTTTTGCAAGTTTGCTTTGAAGATGCATCACTGAGATGACGTACTTGGTAAGTTCCATATCCCTTTTTTGCTGTTGATCGCCGAGCTGTTCTTGAAGCAGTATAAGACCTTTGCGGACACCGTAAACACCCCCGTATACCGCGGCAGTATTACTTGGATTGGTCTCAAATATGCTGCGGATACATGTATCGAATGACGCTTGATCCGCCTGGTCATGATAGGCGATCTCCTGAACCAGTTTCGTTGCTTGTATGATGCCGGCAAGTGCCAGTGTCGTGTCGGTGAGGGTGTGTTCCATAGGGTCCGGTTAGCTGTTTCTGTCAGGATCTGTTATGCATAGTGAAGTTGTTGTTCATCTCTTGCCTGATACGACGCATTGCCAATCTGATCGATAATGCCACCGCCCAGACACTCCTCCCCGTCATAGAAGACGACGGACTGTCCGGGTGTCACCGCGCGTTGTGCTTGATCGAAAACGACCCGGCAACCACCGTTATTTATCGCGGTTATGGTGCACGCCTGATCAGGTTGGCGATAACGTGTTTTTGCCATGCAGCGAAATGGCGGCGTTACCGGTTTATTGTTTATCCAGTGCAGTGTCTTTGCAGTAAGATGATGACTATAGAGTAAGGGATGATGTTCGCCCTGTACTACAATCAATGCATTGTCTGTCATACGTTTATCGGCAACATACCATGGCTCACCCTCGGTATCCTGGCGGCCACCGATACCCAGCCCTTTGCGTTGGCCTATGGTATAAAACATGAGTCCGTCATGTGTGCCGACCAGTTTATTGTCCGGTGTGCGGATCTCACCGGGCTGTGCCGGCAGGTAATGGTTCAGAAATTCTTTAAACTTTCGTTCACCGATGAAACAGATGCCGGTGCTGTCTTTTTTGGCATGGTTTTCAAAGCCTGCTTCCAGGGCAATACTGCGTACCTGTGTCTTGTGCAGATGGCCCAGCGGAAATACAGCCTTTGATAGCTGGTATTGGTCGAGGGCATAAAGGAAATAACTTTGATCCTTGTTTGAATCGCAACCTTTCAATAAACAATACTTGCCATTGCGTTTTTCAATGCGTGCATAATGGCCCGTTGCGATGGTGTCTGCGCCTTGACTCAGTGCGTAGTCAAGAAATGCCTTGAACTTGATTTCCTTGTTGCACAGCACGTCCGGATTCGGTGTACGGCCAGCGCGGTACTCTTCAAGAAAATACCGGAATACCCGCTGCCAGTATTGATCGGCAAAATTAACGGCATCAAAGGCGATCCCGATCTGATCACATACATGCATGGCATCCAGACTGTCCTGGATGGCGGGGCAGGGGCCGTTCGGGTCGTTGTCTTCCCAGTTTTTCATGAACAGGCCCCGGACATCGAAACCCTGCTGATGCAGTAACAAGGCACTCACGGAAGAGTCGACGCCGCCAGACATACCAATCATGATCCGGGTTTTGTTGGGTTTGAACATCATTTATTTAATGCATGTAAATAACCGAAGTATTGTATCAGATCCCTGGAATTCAAGGGTATTTATACTATTACTCATTATTTGATAGCGCGTTCAATATATGCAAAGGATAACGCCGTCCGGCCAGGTAATCATCCACGCATTGCATGACCATGGGACTGCGCAGGCGGTGTGTTTGTTGTTCCAGATCATCGCGTGTTAGCCATAATACCTTGAGAATACCGTCGTCGAGCTTGCGCATGGGTTCGTGTTCGATACAATGTCCGGCGAAGGCTATACGTATAAACGTGTGTCGTTGCTGTGCATTTGTCCATTGATAGACGCCAATGACGTCTGAGGGATTGATATGCCACGCTGTTTCTTCAAGGGTCTCGCGGATAACGGCTTCGACAAGGGTTTCGTTTTGTTCCAGATGTCCGGCGGGTTGATTAATAACAATTTCGCCTTCGCAATTTTCTGCGACCATCAGAAAGCGGCTGCCGCGCTCTATGATTGCGGCGACAGTGATATGCGGACGCCATGTCATATTGAAATATTTTCCAGTTGTACCGTTTTCCATTGCCCAGGGGCAAGACCGTTGAGCGACCATGGCCCGATGGCATAACGGATCAAACGCAGGGTAGGGAACCCTACCGCCGCCGTCATGCGCCGTATCTGGCGGTTTTTTCCTTGGGTGATTTTTAGTTCTAACCATGTAGCAGGAATTTTGGCGCGAAACCGGATGGGTGATTGGCGGGGCCATATCGAAGGCTCCGGTATCTTACGGACTTCAGCAGGAAGCGTGATGCCATCTCGCAATTTGACCCCTTGGCGCAAGTGTTCCAGTGTTCCCTCGCCGGGTAGGCCTTCAACCTGCACCCAATAGGTCTTTTCCATCTTTTTGCGCGGGTGTGATATACGATGTTGTAACCGGCCATCATCGGTGAGTATGACCAGCCCTTCGCTGTCCTTGTCGAGTCTTCCGGCAGCGTAGATGCCATTGAGATCAATGTAATCCTTAAGCGTGCTTCTTCCTGCGTTGTCCGTGAATTGTGTCAGCACGCCGTAGGGTTTGTTAAACAGGACTATGGTAGGCATGCGTGTACGAATTTAGTGTTTATCGGCGACTATTAGTTTGTATGTACAGAACCGGCATTACTGATAGAATAAACCGCTTATTTCAGCGGTCAAACAGCAGGGAGTATCCATGACATTCAAGCATATTGACATCCCCCCAGATGGTGCACAGATCACCGTTAATAAAGACTTCTCCCTGAATGTTCCTGACAGACCAATCATACCCTGTATTGAAGGCGATGGCATCGGCGTGGATATTACACCCGTTATGCAAAACGTGGTGAACGCCGCAGTGGCAAAGGCCTTTGGCGGCAGGAAATCAATCGCCTGGATGGAAGTGTATGCCGGTGAAAAGGCGACCCGTGTTTATGGCAAAGACGTGTGGTTGCCGGATGAGACACTCGATGCACTGCGGCAGTTCAGTGTTTCCATCAAAGGGCCATTGACGACGCCGGTGGGTGGCGGGATACGCTCGTTGAATGTTGCCTTGCGCCAGAACCTGGATCTTTATGTATGCCTTCGGCCGGTGCGCTATTTTAGTGGCACGCCAAGCCCGTTAAAGGAACCGGAGAAGACCAATATGATAATTTTCCGCGAGAACTCGGAAGATATCTATGCCGGGATCGAATGGGCGGCCGGAACGCCGGAAGCAAAAAAGCTGATCGATTTTCTGCAGAAACAGATGGGCGTTAAAAAGATCCGTTTTCCTGAAACTTCCGGGATAGGTATTAAGCCGGTGTCGCGTGACGGTACGCGCAGACTGGTGCGTAAGGCGATTCAATATGCAATCGATAATGGCCATGACTCAGTGACCCTGGTGCATAAGGGCAATATCATGAAATTTACCGAGGGGGGGTTCAAGAATTGGGGATATGAAATAGCCAAAGAAGAGTTTGCTGCACGGGAAATCGACAGCGGTCCTTGGTGTCGGATGAAAAATCCCAGGACAGGCACCGAGATCATAATAAAAGATGTGATTGCCGATGCCTTTTTACAACAGATACTGCTGCGTCCGGAGGATTATAGCGTCATTGCGACATTGAATCTGAACGGCGATTATATTTCCGATGCCCTGGCTGCCCAGGTAGGCGGGATCGGTATTGCGCCCGGGGCCAATCTGTCGGATACCGTTGCGATGTTTGAAGCCACCCATGGAACGGCACCGAAATATGCCGGCAAGGATCAGGTGAATCCCGGTTCATTGATTCTGTCAGCCGAGATGATGCTGCGCCATTTAGGTTGGATCGAGGCGGCTGATTTGATTATAAAAGGGCTGGGCGGGGCGATTTTAAATAAAACAGTAACCTACGACCTGGAGCGCCTGATGACGGGCGCAACCCTGGTCAGCTGTTCCGGTTTTGGAGAAGCAATTATAGCGAATATGTAGACGCGCCTTCAGGCAGTCACGACATTCTTACTTTTTGCTACTTATTGTTGTTGGCTTTGTGACGGTCTGATATTTGCCGCAAATAGGCCTTTAGGTCCCGCTGTAATTTCGAACTCGACTTTCTGACCACCTTTCAGACTCTTGTAACCTTCCATATTGATTTCTGAAAAATGGGCGAATACATCTTCGCCGCCCTCATCAGGTGATATAAAACCGAACCCCTTAGCATTGCTAAACCATTTCACTGCTCCCGTTGCCATAACTCCCCTTACCTCATGTTATTGCAGCAGAAATTCTGCCAAAGTTATTATTACTGAAGTATATTGTTAATGAATGACGTGTTGTTATTTTTTTGTCAGACAGCACTTTTATCAAATTTAGCGCGTTAGTCAAGTTTAACTTCATGTCTTTTTGCTCAAGATTGGCGAAAATAACCGGCTAACCTGGGTATGTGTTGGCAAATATCTTGCTTGTTATTATATGGCAAGATACTAATACACTGGTATGGCGTATATTATAGTCAAGCGGGCGGAGCAGCATCGCGGAATAGATGAAAATTAGTCGAGATTTCTGTTAGTTAACTGTAGATCTGGCGAGGAAATTTTTTTCTAAATCGGCTATAATGCAGCGTATGAAACGGAATAAGGAACAGAATATCCATGACGAAGGTTTGGCGCTCCAGGAAGCTAAACCGAGGCTTAAACGGCCCCCGTTATACAAGGTGTTACTTATAAATGATGACTATACGCCGATGGATTTTGTAGTGGATGTTTTGCAAAGGATTTTTGGTATGGACAGGGAAAAGGCGACCCAGGTTATGCTGCATGTACATACCAGAGGTGTTGGGGTTTGTGGCGTTTATTCCCGTGATATAGCGGAAACGAAGATGGCGCTGGTCAATCAGTTTTCCCGTGAGAACCAGCATCCTTTAAAATGCACAATGGAAGAGGCGTAGTCATTAACGAAAGGTGATTCTATGTTAAGCAAGGATCTTGAATTTACGTTGAATGCGGCCTTTCGCGAGGCCCGCGATAAAAACCATGAATTCATGACGGTAGAGCATTTGCTGTTGGCCTTGCTTGATAACTCATCCGCTTCATCGGTATTGCGCGCATGCGGTGCCGATATCGAAAATCTAAAACGTGATATCAGTGGATTTCTCGATGAAACCACCCCGCTGTTACATGACAACGAGACCGAAACGCAACCGACGTTAGGATTTCAGCGGGTTCTGCAACGCGCGGTCTTTCATGTACAATCCACCGGCAAGCGTGAAGTCGGTGCCCCTAATGTATTGGTTGCCATTTTCGGCGAGCAGGATTCACAGGCCGTCTATTTTCTCAATGAGCAAAATATCACCCGTCTGGACGTTGTTAATTATATCTCACATGGTCTGACCAAGATGTCCGGCGAAGACGATCTGGATGGGATTTCAATATCCTCTGATGAGGAAGTGGAAACTGAAACCACCACCAAGACACCACTCGAAAATTTTGCAACAAATTTAAATCAACTGGCCTTGCTGGGGAAGATCGATCCTCTGATCGGACGTGGCGATGAAATCCAGCGGGTCATTCAGGTGCTATGCCGGAGGAGAAAGAACAATCCATTGCTGGTCGGTGAAGCAGGAGTGGGCAAGACGGCTATTGCGGAAGGCTTGGCCAAGAAGATTGTCGATGGAGACGTGCCTGAGGTCTTGAAGAAGACAAATATCTATTCACTCGATATGGGTGCTCTTCTTGCAGGCACGAAATACCGTGGCGATTTTGAAAAACGCCTGAAGGGAATTCTCGCGCAATTAAGAAAAGAACCCGGCGCCATTTTGTTTATCGACGAGATCCATACCATTATTGGTGCCGGGTCGGCGTCCGGTGGTGTAATGGATGCATCTAATCTTATCAAACCCGTGCTTTCAACAGGCGAGCTTAGATGTATCGGATCGACCACCTATAATGAATATCGAGGCATCTTTGAAAAAGACCGTGCACTGGCGCGGCGTTTCCAAAAGATCGATATCACCGAGCCTTCGATTGAAGAAACCGTGCAAATACTTCAAGGGCTGAAATCGCGTTACGAAGAACATCACAAGGTAAAATATACGCGCGATTCTTTACGCGTGGCCGTTGAGCTTTCAGCGCGTTACATCAATGACCGCCACTTGCCCGATAAGGCAATCGATGTCATCGATGAGGCCGGGGCAAATCAACGCCTGCAACCTTCTTCAAAGCGTAAAAAGACCATTGGCGTAAAGCAGGTGGAAGATATCGTGGCTAAAATTGCACGTATTCCGGCCAAGAGTGTTTCCAGCTCTGACAAGGATAAACTGCGTACACTGGAACGCGATCTTAAAATGGTAGTGTATGGTCAGGACGAGGCCATAGATGCCCTGGCTACCGCAATTAAGATGGCACGTTCGGGGATCGGCGACAACAAAAAACCGATTGGTTCGTTTCTGTTTGCCGGACCAACAGGTGTGGGTAAAACTGAAGTTACCAGGCAACTGGCCCATATCCTCGGCATCGAGTTGATTCGTTTCGATATGTCGGAATACATGGAGCGTCATACTGTTTCGCGTTTAATCGGTGCACCTCCCGGTTATGTCGGCTTTGATCAAGGCGGGCTTTTGACCGAGGAAATCAGCAAACATCCACATGCGGTGTTGTTGCTCGATGAAATCGAGAAGGCCCATCCGGACGTCTATAACCTGTTGTTGCAGATTATGGATCATGGCACCTTGACGGATAACAATGGCCGCAAGGCGGATTTTCGTAATGTCATCATTGTCATGACGACCAACGCGGGCGCCGAACAAATGAGCCGGCCATCGATCGGTTTTTCACATCAGGATCATTCAAGTGACGGCATGGAAGCGATCAAGCGCATGTTCAGCCCTGAATTTCGTAATCGCCTGGATACGATCATCCAATTCAAGTCGCTTGATCCGGCTACCATTTCACATGTCGTCGATAAATTTATTATCGAATTGGAATCACAGCTGCAGGAAAAGAATGTATCGCTTGAGGTCAAAGAGGCTGCGCGGGCATGGTTGGCGCTTCATGGTTTTGACGCGAAGATGGGCGCAAGGCCCATGGCCCGCACGATACAGGAGAACATCAAGAAACCACTGGCCGAAGAGTTGCTGTTTGGAAAATTGGCCAAAGGCGGTTCAATCCGTATCGACGTCAAAGACGACAAGCTGATCTTTGATGTTGAAGAGAGCGTGAAGGAAGCAGTGGAAAGCTAGTACGCTGCGAGTCAGCGCGCACGGAAAACAATACGGCCTTTCGACAGGTCATAAGGTGTTAACTGCACAGTAACCTTATCCCCGGTTAAAATACGAATATAATGCTTACGCATTTTTCCCGAGATATGCGCCGTCACGACATGACCGTTTTCCAGTTCGACACGGAACATGGTATTGGGCAAGGTTTCAACGACCGTCCCTTCCATTTCAATATGTTCTTCTTTTGCCATACGTTAAAACAACTTAAAATTGATGGATCAAGATTCTATAAAATAGGATTTGCCAAAACCAAGTAGTATACCTGATTCTTTTATAATTTACTCACCTAACGGCCGGGTTAAATGTGTCATCGAATTGCCATGGTGCCGGGTGTCCGGGAAGTTTACAAGCATCAGCCAATATCTGGCAAAATTCCCGTCGGCCAATCTCCCGGGCACCCAGGTTTGCCAGATGTTGTGATGCAATTTGACAATCTATCAGCCGGTAGCCCCAACTATTGAGTTGGCGCACCAGGTAAATAAAGGCGGCTTTTGACGCATCACGTTGACGGTAAAACATCGATTCGCCGAAAAACACGCGTCCTATCGCAACTCCATAAAGTCCTCCGGCCAATTCCCCGTTAAACCAGGCTTCCGCAGAATGGGCATGTCCCAATTCAAAGAGCAGGCAATAGGCTTCCTTCATTTCCCGGGTGATCCAGGTGCCGGCAGCATCCGGACGTGGTGCGGAACAAGCCTCGATGACCTGCGCAAAAGCGGTATCTAAAGTAATCGTGAATATGTTTTTATTGATCGTTTTCGTCAGGCTTCGTGACACCTTGAGCTGGTTTGGAAAGAGCACGGACCGGGGATCAGGAGACCACCACAGTATCGGTTGGTTATCGCTATACCAGGGAAATATGCCGTGTTCATAGGCGGATAGCAAACATTGCGCAGAAAGGTTGCCGCCGATTGCCAACAGGCCATTAGGTTCAGTGAGTGCGAGCGAGATATCCGGAAACCAACATTCGGTATCCTGCGGGTCGATCCACACCGGTATGTCATGTGCCGTGATAGTCATCAAGAGCCGGTTTTGTATGGCAGGTGTTTTTCCGTTTCTTTCATATAATATTCAATGTCTTGATATTCATGTATGAGATAGTCCTGTATAGCCTGGCGAAATACCGGATGGGCGATCCAGTGCAGGGACCGTGTTTGTGTAGGATAAAAGCCACGTACCAGTTTGTGTTCACCCTGGGCGCCCGCCTCAAAATACTTGAGGCCATGTGCAATGCAATAGTCGATTGCGCAGTAATAGCATAATTCGAAATGCAGGCTATGAAATTCTTCATTACATCCCCAATAGCGGCCATATAAGGTATCAGTGCCGCGCATGAAGAAAGCGCCGGCCACACATTTATCGTTATGGTAGGCCATGATCAAGATGATATTATTTGGCAGTCTTTCACCCAAGGTCCTGAAAAAACCGACTGTCAGCGGAGCAGAGTGTCCTTTTTTATAAAAGGTGGATTGGTAAAAATCATGGAAGATATCCAAATGAGTCTCGGAGATTCCGGTTCCGGTCAATACCCGGCAATGAATACCTTGCTCTTTGATATAGCGGCGTTCCCGTTTAAGTTTCTTGCGTTTATGTGATGATAGCTGGGCTAAGAAATCATCAAAACAATCGTAACCATTATTTCTCCAGTGAAACTGGCAATCGGTACGCAACATAAATCCGTGCTGCGTCAATCGTTGCGCGTCTTCAGCATCGGGGAATAACCAATGCATTGACGAGACATCTGACGTGCGGGCATATGCAAGCGCATATTCGATCATTGCGTCTGCAATATTAGCGCGTTGCGGGATATTGGCCAGCAACAGACGCGGACCGGTTACGGGCGTATAAGGGGTTGCAACGACCAATTTTGGATAATAATTCAATCCGGCACGGCTATAGGCATTGGCCCACGCCCAGTCAAAGACAAATTCTCCCATCGAATGATATTTAAGATACATGGGGATAGCACCTGCAAGCCGTCCGTTTTGTTCGGCGATGACAAACCGTGGCAGCCAACCGGTTTTCCCGCCGACGCACTGGCTGTGTTCGAGGGTGGCCAGAAATTCGTGCCGCACAAAGGGATTACGATCATCGTGTAGCGTATTCCATTGTGCCGACGGAATATGATCAATGGTGTCAATGATGCGGATACGCATTGGATTAAAACTGGTATGTTATGAATTTATGATGAATTGCGAATAGAAAAAACCACATTCTACCGCATTATGACAGTCGTTGTGGCTGGAAAGCGGGAAAAATTACCGGCAGTCACCGGATATTATTTCATTGCTTTAATCAGTCCTGCAATTTCAAAATTATCGCCGGATTCTACCGGGTTAACTCTGATGACTTCAATGATCGCGCCAAGGGGTGGAATCGATGCGGTCCCGGGGATGACCTTGATTTCCATAATTGTACCCACCTCAATCTCGTCATCTGATTCAAAGAGTACGCCGTTACTACTGATATTTTTCGCCGTACCCTGTTTAAACTCAGATTCATTGACTTTCTTGTAATTTATCTGGCAGGTAACGGCAATTCTCGGAATAATCCTTTTTTCTTTTATATTAAACATGGCTTCAATCCTTTCAAATCACAGGTTCCTTAATCAAAAGGTTATCGCTGTCCGTTCAAATTGTCCAAATAACGTTCCGCATCCAGTGCGGCCATGCATCCCGAACCGGCGGAGGTCACGGCCTGGCGATAGACCGGATCACTGACGTCACCGGCGGCAAAGATACCCGGAATACCTGTGGCTGTTGCATTTCCATGTTCCGTAGGGTACAGCGTGATATAACCGTTTTTCATCGCAAGCTGGCCCTCGAAGATCGAGGTGTTGGGCTGATGGCCGATCGCAATAAAGACGCCCTGGACGCCGATGTCTTTTATATGATTATCTTTTACATTTTTGATGCGTATACCCGTAACGCCGGAATCCGCCCCTAATACTTCATCCAATACACTATTCCATTCTATAGACACATTTCCAGTATGTGATTTTTCAATCAGTTTGTTGACAAGGATTTTTTCCGCCCTGAATTTATCACGCCGGTGCACAACAGTGACCGTTGACGCGATATTGGATAGGTAAAGCGCTTCTTCGACGGCCGTATTGCCACCACCTATTACCGCAACAGGTTGTTGCTTATAAAAAAATCCATCGCAGGTTGCGCAGGCGGATACACCACGGCCTTTATAGGCCTCTTCCGAAGGCATACCAAGATATTTGGCGGAAGCGCCGGTGGCGATGATCAGCGCATCACAAGTATAGACGCCGCTATCGCCTGTGAGGCGGAATGGTTGCCGGTTAAATTCGGCCTTGTTGATATGATCAAAAATAATCTCGGTATCAAAACGTTGAGCATGTTTGAGCATTCTTTGCATAAGTTCGGGACCTTGAAGGCCGTAGGGATCGCCGGGCCAATTATCGACGTCTGTCGTGGTGGTGAGTTGTCCGCCCTGTTCGATACCGGTGATCATAACCGGATTGAGATTGGCGCGCGCCGCATAGATTGCGGCAGTATAACCGGCGGGCCCGGATCCGAGGATAAGCAAACGGCAATGTTTTATGTCAGCCATTTATAAAACTCCAAGACTATCTATATTGATTGTATGATACCGTGAGTTGTGATCAGGGCTGGAGGTGTATCACTGACCGGCGTTGGCCACTACAATTATGGCATTATGTTCTATGCAGTTAATGGCGAATGCGTGGAACAAATATTACGTTATGTGAGGAGCCCGGTAAAGATGCGTATTGGAATTCCCCGTGAGATAAAAACCCTTGAGGGACGTGTGGGGCTGATCCCCGCAGCAGCAGCAGAGCTTGTTCATCGCGGCCATGAAGTATTCATTCAGAGCGGTGCGGGTGAATTGAGTGGTTACCTCGACCAGATGTATAGTGCGGTGGGCGTCGGGATTTTACCGGACATCAAGGCCTTATATGAAACCGCACAACTGATCGTTAAGGTCAAGGAACCTGTTGAGCCTGAATTATCATTGCTTCGCAAAGATCATCTGTTGTTTGGTTTTTTACACCTTGCGGCCAATCCGGAACTCACTCAAACATTATTAGATACCGGTCTGACCGCTATTGGCTTTGAAACCGTACAGACGGCAAGCGGTCGGTTACCGTTGCTTGCACCGATGAGCGATATTGCCGGACGAATTGCTACGCAAACCGGGACAACACTGCTCTACCATCATCATGGCGGCAAGGGCATATTACTGGGCGGCCTGCCAGCCGCGGAGCGGGGGCGGGTAGTGATATTGGGCGCCGGCATGGCAGGCGGTAACGCCGCGGTTGTCGCGGCAGCACTGGGCGCTGAAGTAGTGGTGTTTGACCGGAATCGTAATAAACTCGAACAAATGCGGGCCTTGGGCAGTAATGTAACGGCCCTCTATCCCTATGCCGATTTGATCGCACGTGAGGTGAAACGCGCCGATTTACTCATCGGTGCCGTGTTGATAACCGGAGAAAAGGCCCCCCATCTGGTTTCGGCCGACATGGTGCGGAATATGGAGCCGGGCAGCGTAATTATCGACATTGCCGTGGATCAGGGTGGATGTATCGAGACTACACGGCCGACGACCTATGCCGATCCAACTTTTATATGGGAAAATATTATACATTTTGGCGTGACCAATATGCCGGGAGCCGTACCGCGGAGTGCTTCACAGGCACTTTCCGCGGCATTGATACCCTATTTACTGATACTGACCGAAAAAGACTGGCAGAAGAATACAGCATTAAGTACCGGTATTAATGTCAGAGCCGGGAAATTAATACATCCCGCCTTGCAAAAATATATGGCATAATTCGTATAAGTTCTCTCAGTTAGCGATATTCATAGAGCAGGGTATTGGCACAAGCAACTCGTAACAAGTCCAGAGCGGTTCCGCTCACCAGTCATATCGGCCGAGGCATGCGGGAAGGCGCGTTGTTCGTTTTTGGCGCCATCGCGATCTATATGCTGATTTCGCTGGCGACATATCATGCATCCGATCCCGGTTGGTCGCACAGTACGACGGTTGAAAAAGTGCAGAATGCCGGCGGCATTGCCGGTGCATGGTTTGCCGACATTTGCTTATATCTGTTTGGTTATCTTGCCTATGTGTTACCCGTCATGGTCGGTTATGCCGGCTGGTTGTTATATAGATGGAATCCATCGGAAGAAAAGGCCGGATGGCATCAACTGTTGTTAAACGGATTGGGTTTCATCTTGACAATCATCGCCGGAACGGGGCTCGCATCATTGCATGTAGTAGGGTCTCCGGATGTTTTGCCCATGAGTTCGGGCGGCATACTCGGTGATGTAACCGGACGCCTGCTTGTGCAACCCTTCAGTTTTATCGGCGCCACGCTATTTCTCTTTGCCCTGTTATTAACGGGCATTTCCCTGTTCACCGGGCTCTCCTGGTTTGTGCTGATGGATGCGACCGGGCGTACTACACTGGAATTGTTTGCTGTTCTGAAAGGTCATGCCGGACGTTTGCGGGATTATATTGCCGGACGGCGCGCGCGCATGGAGCGTCTTGATGCGGTCAGTGTTGAAATGAAAAAGGAAAAACGCAGGCCCAAACCGCGCATCGAACCTGTTATCAAGAAACTCGAACCGAGTATGCGCGTGGAAAAAGAAAAACAGGTTCCGCTGTTCAAGAATATCCTGGAAGGCAGCCTGCCCCCCTTGTCATTGCTTGATTTGCCGGAACCTTCCAAGAATAAGGTTTCAACCGCTGCGCTTGAGGCCATGTCACGTCAGGTGGAAATGAAGCTGCAGGATTTTGGTATTGAAGCCCAGGTTGTTGAGGTGCACCCGGGACCTGTCATTACACGTTTTGAACTGCAACCGGCCGCGGGCGTCAAGGTGAGTCAGATCAGTAATCTTTCCAAAGATCTGGCGCGCGCATTGTCGGCCGTCAGTGTGCGGATTGTCGAGGTTATTCCGGGCAAGACTGTAGTCGGTCTTGAAATTCCGAATGAACATCGTGAAATTGTCCGGTTGAGCGAGATATTGCAGTCCAAGGATTATGACTCTGTTTCATCGCCGATGACGCTGGCATTGGGTAAAGACATCAGCGGTCAACCGGTTGTCGTTGATCTTGCCAAAATGCCGCATCTACTGGTTGCCGGTACCACGGGTTCGGGTAAATCAGTGGCCATTAATGCCATGATCCTGAGTATGCTCTATAACTCAACGCCGCAAGACATGCGCTTGATCATGATTGACCCGAAAATGCTGGAACTTTCCATATACGAAGGCATTCCCCATTTATTGGCGCCGGTGGTTACGGACATGAAAGAAGCGGCCAATGCCTTGCGTTGGTGTGTCGCAGAAATGGAGCGGCGCTACACTCTGATGGCCGCCCTGGGTGTGCGTAATATCAGCAACTACAACCGCAAGGTTAAAGAAGCGATCGATAACGGTAATCCGATACCCGATCCGTTGTTCAAGCTGGTTGACGAAGAGCAGGCGCCAACCCTGGAACAGATTCCATATATCGTCGTCATCATTGACGAGTTGGCTGATATGATGATGATGGTAGGGAAAAAAGTTGAAGAGCTGATTGCCCGGCTCGCTCAAAAGGCCCGTGCATCGGGGATTCATCTGATACTGGCTACACAACGTCCTTCCGTCGACGTGATAACCGGTTTGATAAAGGCCAATATTCCTACCCGCATTGCCTTTCAGGTATCTTCAAAGGTTGATTCACGTACCATCCTCGATCAAATGGGCGCCGAGCAATTATTGGGACATGGCGATATGCTGTATCTGCCGCCGGGAACGCCAGTACCGGTACGCGTGCATGGGGCGTTTGTCGATGACCATGAAGTACACAAGGTTGCAGCCTTTTTGAAGCAGGCGGGTGAGCCCGAATATATTGAAGAAATAATTTCTGAGCCTGATGCAATGGCAAGTGGTAATTTGGCCGGTATTTTTGATGCGCTGGAGGCCGAAATTGATCCGCTGTATGACCAGGCTGTGCGTATTGTGACCGAAACGCGCAGAGCCTCGATATCCGGTGTGCAACGGCGTCTTAAAATCGGTTATAACCGTGCTGCGCGCATGGTGGAAGAAATGGAGCAGGCCGGCATTGTCGGACCGCTGGAATCCAATGGTTCACGTGAAGTCCTGGCGCCACCTCCACCGGAGCAGTGAAAAAGGGTAACATTCAAGATCACATTTTCAAATTTGTCCGCAGCCACTTTTTCTGATGATATTGGTATACAGCCAACGGTGTTGAAATATCACTATTATTTATTCATAAATACATTTCATGCCGCTCTATGGTTGATTCTCGGCGTCTTATACAGCACATCGCTGCATGCGGGAATCGGCCATGACCGGCTGCAGTTATTTTTCGATCATTTGACAGGATTAAAGGCGGATTTTACGCAAACGGTCACAGATGCACATTCCGTGACAGTGCAAAATGCAACGGGTACATTGCAGTTATCGCGGCCGGGCAAGTTTCGTTGGGATTATCATACGCCATATGAACAGCTTATTGTGGCGGATGGTATAAGGGTTTCGGTTTATGACCCGGAACTTGAGCAGGTCACTGTAAAACTACTGGATAAAACGATCGGTAATATGCCTGCATTACTGCTGAGCGATGAACAGCCGTTGGAAAATAGTTTTAATATCACTGAATTGGGTATAAAGGATACGCTGGAATGGCTGGAGTTGACTCCCAAGGCCCATGATACCAGTTTCGAGAAAATACGTCTGGCATTCAACGAGCAAACGTTGCAGGCCATGGAATTAGTGGACAGCTTTGGGCAAACCACGCTATTGGTGTTTACTCATGTGCAACGGAATCCGGAAATCGACCCGAGCATCTTTCATTTTACACCTCCTGCTGATGTCGATGTGATAGGTGATGTTGATGAATGACATGATCATTGCAAATACGTCAATGAACGAAATTACAGCATGTTGACGACGACGGTCATCCCGAATAAACAGGACGGTATGCACACTGTTGCCGGTCAACCGCTCGCTGACCGCATGCGTCCACGGCGGCTGGAAGATTTTTTCGGCCAGAAGCATCTATTGGGCCCCGGCAAACCGCTACGTTCAGCCATCGAGAGCGACAAGCTGCATTCGATGGTGTTTTGGGGCGCGCCGGGGACCGGCAAAACAACGCTCGCACGTTTGATTGCCCACTATGCCGATGCCCAGTTTATAAACTTGTCTGCCGTGTTGGCAGGCGTAAAAGAAGTGCGGGCGGCCGTTTCCAGTGCACAGGATATATTTGGCGCCCAGAAAAAAAGAACCGTGTTGTTTATCGATGAGGTACATCGCTTCAACAAGGCTCAGCAGGATGCCTTTCTTCCTTTCATCGAAGATGGCACGTTTATTTTTATCGGGGCCACCACGGAAAATCCTTCTTTCGAGCTCAACAATGCCTTGTTGTCGCGCGCGCGTGTCTACGTATTAAAGACTCTGCAAGTAGACGAGATCAGAGAGATCATCGATCGCGCCTTGCAGGACAGCGTTCATGGTTTAGGGAATCATCACATCGACATATCCGAGGCACTGCGTAACCGGCTTGCCGAGGCGGCGGACGGTGACGGGCGGCGTGCCTTGAATTTTCTCGAGATCATCGGCGATCTGGCGCCACAACAGGATGATAGCCGGATAGTTACGGAAGATCTGGTCAATGAAATTATCTCAGGCGGGGTACGCCGCTTTGATAAAGGTGGCGAGGCATTCTATGATCAGATTTCGGCGCTGCATAAATCAGTGCGTGGTTCGTCGCCGGATGCCGCTTTGTACTGGTTGTCACGTATGCTGGATGGCGGTTGCGACCCACTCTATATCGCAAGGCGGGTGGTGCGGATGGCAAGCGAGGATATCGGCAATGCCGATCCCCGTGCCCTTGAATTGACACTCAATGCCTGGGACGTACAAGAACGCCTCGGTAGTCCGGAGGGCGAACTGGCCATCGCCCAGGCCGTAGTATATATGGCATGCGCGCCTAAAAGTAATGCCGTTTATACAGCATTCGATGCCGCGATGTCGGACGCCAAAGAATCTGGTTCATTGGACGTGCCATTGCATCTGCGCAATGCCCCGACACGCCTGATGAAGGAACTGGGATACGGCAAGGCCTATCGCTATGCGCACAATGAACCCGATGCCTACGCGGTGGGCGAGCACTATTTTCCGGAAGAACTCGGCGATAAGCGCTATTACTATCCTGTATCGCGGGGGCTGGAAATAAAAATAGCAGAGAAATTGGCTCGTCTACATGAGCTTGATCAGAAGCATAATAAATAAAATGTGGGGTTGATGTAGATGCAAGTTATCGCAATTGCTGCAGGGGGTGCCGCGGGCGCATTGTTACGCTACTGGATGTCAATAGGCGTACATTCACTGTTGGGGCGAGGCTTTCCTTATGGCACGCTCGCCGTCAATGTGCTGGGATCTTTGCTGATGGGGGTGCTTTATATTTTTCTGGTGGAGAGGATGAATCTGGGTGCCGAGTGGCGGGCCGCATTGTTGATTGGATTATTAGGAGCATTTACTACCTTCTCGACCTTTTCGCTTGAAACGCTGAATCTGTTTGAACAAGGTGAGCAGCTTAAGGCGATGATGAATATCATACTAAGTGTCATATTATGCCTGTTCGCAACCTGGGTGGGCATGCTGGCAGGGAGACAGTTATGAGACAAATCGATGTAACCATGGTGCGTATCTATCTGACCGAGGCGGAAGGAAAGTTAAATTCGCTGCTCAAGCGCCTCCATGACTGGGAGAAGGTCAGGGGCGTGACAGTATTTCGTGGCATATCCGGTTTTGGTAAATCAGGCGTGATGCATTCTTCGACCTTGCTCGATATGTCGCTGGATTTACCGGTTATAGTGGAATTCTTTGATGAACCGGAAAAGGTGGTTACGATTCTGGAACATTTAAAAAGCATGATCGAACCGGGGCATATTGTCAGTTGGCAGGCCAGTTTGATAATCAATGAAGGGTAGCAAGATAAAGATGAGCTGATATGAATATTTTGAAAATATTTATGTGCAAGACTATATGGAACGTAGCCTGGTTATCGTTACCGGTGACACGCCGTATATACATCCTTGTAGGCTCGCATGCTGCTTCCGTGCAGCATACGGTCACCGGAAACGACGCCCATGCCACGCATTATCAGCTTATAAATGTTGGTGGGTTAGTGACGTGATCAATCCGCATTTAATACGCAATGATCTCGACGGTGTCGCCGGCCGTCTTGCGCGGCGTGGTTTTCGTCTGGACAAAGAGCGCCTGGCCGCTCTCGAGGGTGAGCGCAAAAAAATCCAGGTTCGGGTGCAGGAGTTGCAACAGGAACGGAATGCAAGGTCGAAGGCCATCGGTCAGGCCAAGGCCGTCGGCGAAGACATCAATCCCTTGCGCGCCGCAGTGGCGGATTTGGGTGAGAAACTCAAACAGTCCGAAGAGCAACTGGAACAAATACAGACGCAACTTAATGAGATATTGCTGGGTGTGCCCAATATTCCTCATCAAAGTGTCCCTGACGGCAAAGACGAAAACGATAATAAGGAAATAAGAAAGTGGGGTGCGCCACCTGAGTTTGATTTTGAACCAAAGGATCATGTTGATCTGGGTGCCGCCCTTGGCCAGATGGACTTTGAAATTGCGGCAAAGATCACTGGTGCGCGGTTTGCATTCATGCGCGGGTCCCTGGCCCGGCTGCAGCGCGCCCTTATACAGTTCATGCTTGAGTTGCATACCCGCAAACACGGCTATGAAGAAGTCTATGTGCCTTATATCGTCAATGCCGATAGCCTTCAGGGGACGGGTCAGTTGCCGAAGTTCGAAGAGGAGTTGTTTGCATTAAAGGACAACGGCAAAGGCCAGAATTATTATCTGATTCCGACCGCAGAAGTGCCGGTGACCAACATCGTGCGTGACGAGATACTCGATGCCGATAGTTTGCCTTGCAAGTTTGTTGCACATACCCCGTGTTTTCGCAGTGAGGCCGGCTCTTATGGCAAGGACACGCGAGGCATGATACGTCAACACCAGTTCGAGAAGGTCGAGATCGTGCAGATCGTCAAGCCACAGGATTCCTATCAGGCATTGGAAGAGTTAACGCAACATGCGGAAACGGTATTACAGGATCTCAAACTGCCTTACCGGGTTGTGGCGTTGTGTACAGGCGATCTCGGGTTTTCGGCGGCGAAGACCTATGATCTTGAAGTGTGGTTACCCGGTCAAAATCAATATCGTGAAATATCTTCGTGCAGCAATTTCGAGGATTTTCAGGCGCGCCGTATGCAGGCGCGGTGGCGCAATCCGGAAACGGGCAAGCCGGAACTGGTGCACACGCTCAACGGTTCCGGGCTCGCCGTCGGCCGGACGCTGGTGGCCGTCATGGAAAACTGTCAGGATAGTAAGGGCCGTATTCATGTGCCCGATGTGTTGCTGCCCTATATGGATGGCGTGACGGTTATTGGTTAGCCCATCTCCTGTTGTCTGCATCAATCTTGAACGGGGATCACAGTGGACTTTCTGCCTATCTTTATTAATATCAAAGGACGCCGCTGCCTGGTCGTAGGCGGGGGAGAGATTGCGGCCCGTAAAGCAGGTCTCTTGTTACGGGCACAGGGGAAAGTGATGGTAATTGCCCCTGAATTATGCACAACACTTCAAAGCATGTTTGATAAACACGAGATTGAATATCGTAATAGTTTGTTTACAGCAACTGATCTGGAAGGTTGTGAACTGGTCATTGCAGCAACGAACGATCCTGTCATAAATAAATCTGTCTATGAGGAAGCAACAAGACGTAATATTCAGATTAATGTAGTAGACCACCCGGAGCTGTGCAGTTTTATATTTCCTTCCATTATCGATCGTTCTCCGGTAGTTGTTGCAGTCTCAACCAGTGGCGCCTCGCCGGTGCTGGCACGGTTGTTACGTGCGCGTCTGGAAACCTATATACCGGCAAGTTATGGCCGGTTAGCGGATATGATGGCTGGGTTCCGCAACGAAGTGAAAAAACGCCTGCCAAAATCGGCAGAGCGCCGGCGATTTTGGGAAAGGATTCTGCAGGGGCCGGTGGCAGAGATGATATTCGCCGGCCGTGACACAGAGGCGAGCTCTGCAATACAACAGGCCATGGAATCATATGATGAGCGATTTAATTCGTCGGGCGAGGTCTATCTGGTAGGCGCGGGCCCCGGTGATCCTGATCTGCTGACCTTTCGTGCCTTGCGCCTGATGCAACAGGCCGATGTTGTCCTCTATGACCGGTTGGTAACGCCGGGGATTCTGGATCTTGTCAGGCGTGAAGCGGAACAGATCTACGTCGGGAAAAGGCGTGCCTATCATGCCGTGCGGCAGGAAGAGATTAATCAGACACTGGTAAGGCTGGCAAAAGAAGGCAAACGGGTATTACGCCTGAAAGGCGGGGATCCGTTTATTTTCGGACGGGGCGGCGAAGAGATTGCAACGCTGGCACAGGAAAATATTCCATTCCAGATCGTGCCGGGCATTACTGCGGCATCAGGGTGCGCGAGTTATGCGGGCATACCCTTGACGCACCGTGATTATGCCCAATCGGTATTATTCGTAACCGGTCATTCCAAGGACGGTGCAACAGAACTTGATTGGAGCAAGCTGATTCAACCGCAGCAAACGATCGTGATATATATGGGAACGCTGGGATTGGAAAATATTTGTCATCAGATGATCGAGTACGGCATGCGCAAAGATATGCCCGCCGCCCTGGTCGAGCAAGGCACCATGCCTTCCCAGAGAGTTCTGGTAGGAACGGTTGAGACATTACCCGAAATTATTGGCGGCATAGAAATACATGCCCCTACATTGGTGATTGTAGGAGAGGTAGTGAAATTGCATGAGACGTTGAGCTGGTATAAGACTCCCGGGATTACAAGAAACTAATCTCAAAATTGCTGTGCTCGCTGATTTTGTGGAGAGTTCTATATTATTAAAACCTGCGGTTATATTTTACAAAACTTTAAAAACAAAAGGCCCCGAGTGATCGGGGCCTTTTGTTTTCTGAAGTTAATCAGCAGATCAGTCTCTACCGCTGAATGCTGACAGTATGTGCAACAAGCTCAGGAACAGATTGTAGATGCTTACATACAGGCTGACAGTTGCAAGGATGTAATTGGTTTCGCCGCCATGCACGAGTTGACTGGTTTGAAAGAGAATAAACCCGGACATCAGCAATATGAACATCGCGGACATCGCCAGTGCCACCATTGGCATCGTGAAGATAGCCGCGGCCAACATGATAAGGAACGCCACCAGAATACCGACCATCAGGAAGCCGCCCATAAAGCTGAAATCCTTACGGGTTGTTAATGCATAGCCCGACAGGCCGAGGAATATGGCACCCGTGCCACCCATCGCGGTCATTACCAACTGTCCGCCATTGGGCAGACCCAGGTACATATTAATGATCGGTCCCAAGGTCAGGCCCATGAATCCTGTGAGTGCGAAGATAGACACCAGACCCCATGCGCTGTTTTGGAATTTATGGGTCAGAAACAACAGACCGAAATAACCGACCAGTGTCAAAACCAGGCCGGGATGGGGGAGGTTTAATGCAATTGATACCCCTGCGGTAGCGGCACTGAACAGCAGTGTCATCGCTAACAAGGTATAGGTATTTCGAATCAGCTTATTAGTCGCTAAAACTGAACCGGAAGTTCTGGCAATACTCTGTTGATATTGATTCATCTTAACTATGGACCTCCTCGGTGGATGATGTAGTTAATATATGAATTCGTTGCTGATAAGACAAGTTAAATGGCCGAAAATTCCATAGAATTAACCCTATTCAATAGATGGTCTCTTGCTTCCATGTTATAGTTTTTCATGTAAAATCACGTCCTTAATTAAATCGGGGCATGATTTACTTTATATATCCGGAGCCCTTGATATTTGTTGTAATACATATGGAAGCGTGGCCGAGTGGTTGAAGGCACTGGTCTTGAAAACCAGCGACGGGGCGACCCGTCCGTGAGTTCGAATCTCACCGCTTCCGCCATATTGATAATTTAAGACCCTGAGACGCATACTTCAGGAATAAATTTAGTGGAAATTCGAACTCACGGAAAATAAATAGTGGTTCGACAAAACCCAA
>Ga0214472_10001263_pt1 | contig 28881 bp, 26 predicted proteins | sample RVTome_6_FD_207662 | JGI IMG/M metagenome (GOLD analysis project Ga0214472, IMG submission 207662) | Soil microbial communities from uranium-contaminated site in the Upper Colorado River Basin, Wyoming, United States - RVT140D175 | ecosystem: Environmental > Terrestrial > Soil > Contaminated >...
TCATGACTTCCGATGCGGCCAACCCGGTCGCCTCGCAAAAGCCATGCACCAGTCCGGGTCCCGGCTTGGTTCCATGTCCGGAATCGTACCCGGCGAGAAAATCGAACATGCCGGTCACGCCGAAACGTCCGAGACTGCGCATGGCGCCCCGCTCGCTGTCGTTCGTGGCAACACCGAGAAGCAGCTCCATACGCTTGAGATTTGCCAGAAACGGCACCAGATCGGTGACCGGCACCGCGCCGTCACGCCCGTTCCGCTCGAAAATCTCGTCGATCACGGTGATCAGCACTTCAGGCGGCTTTTGCACACAGGCACCGCTCATGGCCAGCGACCAGCACTGCGCGATTTCCCAGTTGGTTCCCGCCGCCAGGGCCGATCCCGATCGAACCCGGCCTGCCGCCGGATCGTATCCGCTTGCGATCAGCAGGCGGTGTGCCAGATCCTGGTCCCCCTGAGTGATCGCCAGCGCGGCCTCCCGATTGGCGGGCATCCAGGTGGCATAGTAATCCAGCAGGGTTCCATCCTTATCGAACAGAATACCTTTGACTGCTTTCAGCTTACTATCCTTACCATCGGCCATAGGGACGTCGTTTCCTTCAGTTCCGGGCGGCATCGAGCCGGCATAGGCCCCTATGCCGCCGCTTCGCGATTACGCTGCTGGTGATCGGCCTGTTGCTGGCCGGCTGGTTGTTAACTGGCCGATTGTTGATCTGCCAGGGATGCCTGGCGCAGAATGCCCTTGTAGATTTCCTCGTCACCGACCACGCCCATGACCCTGCCCGCGTCGCTCAAAACAACGGGGCAACCGGTCGCCTTGCGGATCTCGATGGCCGCGCGCATAGAGATCGACAGCGGTGCAGTGATCAGCATACCATCTTTCAGCGTCTCCATCGACATCCCTTCGGCATAGGGCGTCAGGACGGCCGCTGTACCGCCGCAGATCACCTGCTGCAGCCCGCCCTGGGCGTCAAGGCGCGCCCGGAAATAACCCTGCGGATCGAGAATGAAATCCGCATCGTCCCGGGGCAACTGATCCAGCGGCGTCATCAGCGACTCGCCGCGCAGGACGTTGATCGGGTTCATATGGGCGACGAATTCCGCTACATACTCGTTGGCCGGATTCAGAACAATTTCCTCCGGCTCACCGTACTGAACGATCCGGCCGCCCTCCATGATCGCGATGTGCGTGCCGATCTTGAGTGCTTCGTCCAGATCGTGACTGACGAAGATGATGGTCTTTTTCAGTCGGTGCTGCAGTTCCAGAAGCTCGTCCTGCAGGTGATCGCGGATCAGCGGATCAAGTGCCGAAAAGGGTTCGTCCATCAGCAGAATGTCAGCGTCGGTCGCAAAGGCGCGCGCCAGTCCGACCCGCTGCTGCATCCCGCCGGAAAGCTCGTGGCCGTACTTGTCCTTCCATCGGTCGAGGCCGACCATCTCCAGCTTTTCCGCGACGATGACGTCGCGCTCGGTCTTGGGCATACCCTGAAGCTCCAGCCCGAAACCGACGTTCTCGTGAACCGTCCGCCAGGGCAGCAGCGCAAACTGCTGAAATACCATGGCGATCCGGTGCATGCGCAGGCGGCGCAGGGTCGCGGCATCGCAGGAGGTCACATCGATCCGCTCGCCGCCGTCGCTGACCAGAACCTCGCCGCGGGTGACTTTATTGAGGCCATTGACCGCGCGCAGCAATGTGGACTTGCCAGACCCCGAAAGGCCCATCAGAACGCAGATTTCGCCTTCCTCGATGGCAATGGAGGCTCCGGCGACCCCAAGGATGTTACCGGTCTTTTCCTGAATCGAATCCCGGTTTTCACCGGCATCAAGCAGCGGCAGCGCCGCCGTAGGATTGTTCCCGAACATGATGTCGACGTTCTTGAATTCGACGACAGGCGTTGAGATGGACGTGCCCATGACTTACTTTTCCCCACCGTTTTTACCGCGCTGACGACAGAAACGATCCAGCAGTATGGCAACGATCACAATCGCCAGACCAGCTTCGAAGCCCTTCGCAATATTGACCGTATTCAACGCCCGCACCACCGGTTTACCGAGACCGTCGGCGCCGACCAATGCTGCTATCACGACCATTGAGAGCGACAGCATGATGCATTGGGTCAGTCCGGCCATGATGGTCGGCATCGCGTGGGGCACCTCGACCTTCCAGAGAAGCTGACGTTTGGTAGCGCCGAAGGATTCACCGGCTTCGACCAGTGCTTTGGGAACCGAAGAAATACCGAGATAGGTCAGGCGGATCGGCGCCGGGATCGCAAAGATAACCGTCGAAATCAGGCCCGGCACCACGCCGAGCCCGAAAAGAATCAGGGTCGGAATGAGATAGACGAAAGTCGGAATGGTCTGCATCAGGTCCAGCACCGGCCGAAGCGCGGTATAGAGCCAGGGCCTGTGAGCCGCCGCAATGCCAACCGGCACGCCCGCAAGCATTGAAATGGAGGTCGCAAAAACCACCAGGGCGACGGTTTCGAGGGTATCGTCCCAGTACCCCATGTTCACGATAAAAAGCAGGGAAAGCACAACGCCCGCAACAAGCACCAATGATCTGTGCAGCCAGAAGGCCAGAGCGGCAATCGTAACAATCAGAACCAGTGGATGGCACCACTGCAAAACGTCGATCAGGCCTTCGATCAGGAAGCCCAGTACATCTGCAATAAAATTAAAGAACCAGTCGAAGTGCTTGTTTACCCGCTCGACCAGCCACTCGATGCCCTTGCCCAGCGGGATCTTGTTTTCAGTTAGCCACTCCATGACGCTCCCCCACGTCTTTTCGCATTCCAAAAGCAATCTGCTTCGATGACGCGAAAGTTCAAAGACTCAAGGGACTGCCGGGTAGAAGCCCGACAGTCCCATCGTCATAAACCCGGATTACAGGCCGAGATGAGCTTTGACCGCTCCGAGGCCCGCGCCACCATCCATGGTCGTAACACCGGCAAGCCAGGTATCGAGAACGCCTGAATTGGCTTTCAGCCAGACTTTGGCCGCGTCTTCCGGCTCCTCACCGGCGTCGAGGATCGCGCCCATGATCTCGTTCTCCATTGCCAGCGAGAACTTCTGATTGTTCAGCAGTTTGCCGACGTTGGGACAATCCGAAGCATAGCCTTTGCGAACGTTGGTGTAGATCGTCGCGCCACCAAGGTTAGGACCGAAGAAGTCGTCGCCACCAGTGAGATAAGCGAGTTCGAAATTGGCGTTCATGGGATGCGGCTCCCATCCGAGGAACACAACCGCGTCCTTGCTGCGGGCGCTGCGCTTGACCTGCGACAGCATCCCCTGCTCGGAGGATTCCACAACCTCGAAGCCTTTCAGGCCGAAGGCATTATCGTCGATCATCTGCTGGATCAGACGATTGCCATCATTGCCGGGTTCGATACCGTAGATCTTGCCGTCCAGTTCATCCTTGAACTTGGCGATATCGGCAAAGTCCTTGAGCCCTTTGTCAGCGAGGTATTTAGGAACCGCCAGGGTGTACTTGGCGCCTTCCAGATTTACCCCCAGAACTTCGACCGAACCTTCGTCACGGTACTTCGCAAGGTCGCCTTCCATGGTCGGCATCCAGTTGCCGAGGAACACGTCGATGTCGCCATTCTTCAGGCTGGCATAGGTTACCGGAACGGACAGTACCTGCACCTTCGGCTCGTAACCAAGTCCCTCAAGCACCACCGAGGTCGCGGCGGTGGTCGCCGTGATATCGGTCCAGCCGACATCCGAGAACCTTACGACTTTACAGCTGGCCGGATCGGCGGCGAAGGCCGCGCCCGAAAACATGGCGGTGCCCGAAACCGCAACGGATACCGCACCAGCGGCCAGAATATGCTTCCACATCATCATTCCCTGTCTCCTCATTTATCTTTTTCACATGTTGATCGCCCGAATGATTTTTTTCCCGCGTGACGCTTCAAGCGTCAGGGGCAGCCAAGTCCCGGGCTGCATCGCCCGGACTTGCCGCCGAAACGCCGACAACGCTTTCTCCGAAACACGCAACTTTGCCTTGAGCAGAATGACTTTGAAGAATCACTTTAAGCTCTGCGGTGCAGCCTGTCCCGTACCATAATCCAGAAGATGCACGCAGCGTCTCTCTCCCGGCGCCATTCCGGCGGTCCCCCGTTAATGTCCCGCGTTGTCCGTGCCGATCCGCATCGGCAGTCATCGACCAACGCCACCCTGATATTGTCCGGCCTGTTGTCGCATCGGCCTGTTGACGTATAGGTCTGTTCTTTTCTGGGCCTGTTTTTGTATCGGCTTTGATAACGGCCCTAAAAAAAAACCAGACACAGCCTCTATTACCGCCAACTGTTGCGTATTTTGATTGAACGTTCAATCAAAATAAATTAGACCAATCCGGAGAACCCGGGCCTCTGTTTTTTAAGGGTGTGAGGGTGTTTCACGTTCCTGATCGGAATAGTCAGGAACGATCGCACTCTGAATTTGAGCCCGAGTGCGGTTCGTAACGGAGAGACTGGATGCCCAAGGTCGGGATGGAGGAAATCAGGCGGCGGCAGCTCATCGATGCCACCAAAGCCTCGATTCACGAAGATGGTTTCGCCAATACCACCATCGCCCGAATCAGCCGCCGCGCCGGTCTTTCCTCGGGCATCGTCGCACACTATTTCAATGACAAGGCCGGGCTACTGGAAGCCACCCTGCGCTCCATCGCCGAAGATCTGCGCATCGAAACCGTGCGGCGTCTGCGCGACGCCACCACACCGGAGGAACGCCTGCTCGCAGTGATAGACGCCAACTTCGCGCCGTCGCAGTTCGTGCCTGAAGTGGTCTCGGTGTGGCTGTCCTACTGGGCGCTGGTGCCACAGACGCCGGCGCTCAGGCGCGTGCACGCGATTAACGAAAAGCGCATGATCAGCAACTTCCGCCACGCCCTGAAACCGCACCTGCCGGAAGACAAGGTCAAGGCGGTGGCAACCGGTCTGGCGGCGCTGATCGAGGGGTTGTGGCTGCGCTGTGCACTCTCCACCGCTGGCGTGACGCCAGAGGAAGCGGCCGGCATCGCAAGAGACTACGCCACCGGTCAGTTCAAGAAACATGCGGCGGCGAACCAGCCACCCGCACGCCAGGACAAGATCAAGTCAGCCATCTAGGCAGCCACAACACGGCTTTGCATAACGGATCAGAACCATGACCACGCTACCCGAACAGCTGCTCTATATCGACGGCGGCTACGTCGCTGCAACATCTGGTGAGAGTTTCGAGACCCTCAATCCCGCGACCGGCGAAACGATCTGCAAGGTCCAGATCGCAGGCCAGGCGGATGTCGACAAGGCGGTTGTCGCCGCCCGGAAGGGCTTCGAGACCTGGTCGGCCATGACCGGCACCCAGCGCGGACGGATCATGAATGCCGCCGCGCGCCTGTTGAAGGAGCGCAACCGGGAACTGGCCGAGCTCGAAGTCGCCGACAACGGCAAGCCGATCCAGGAGGCCGAAGCGGTCGACGTGATCTCCGGCGCCGACTGCATCGAATATTTCGCCGGTCTGGCCGCGACCATCAAGGGCGAGCATATCGATCTGGGGTCAGCCTTCGCCTACACCCGGCGCGAGCCGCTGGGGGTCTGCGCGGGTATCGGGGCCTGGAACTATCCGATCCAGATTGCCTGCTGGAAGTCCGCGCCGGCTCTGGCCTGCGGCAACTCGATGATCTTCAAGCCCGCCGAACTCACTCCCCTCACCGCCCTGAAGCTGGCTGAGATCTATACCGAGGTCGGGCTGCCCGACGGCGTGTTCAACGTGGTCCAGGGTTTCGGCGCCACGGGACAGATGCTCACAAGGCATCCGGGCATCGCCAAGGTCTCGCTGACCGGCGAGGTCGGCACCGGCAAGCGCGTCATGGCCGATGCCGCCGGGACCCTGAAGAAGGTGACCCTGGAGCTGGGCGGCAAGTCGCCGCTGATCATCTTCGAGGACGCGGATCTGGATAACGCGGTTTCCGCGGCCCTGATGGCGAATTTCTACACCCAGGGTGAGGTCTGCTCCAACGGCACCCGGGTCTTCGTGCATTCCAGCATCATGAACGCCTTCAGGGAGAAGTTAATCGCGCGGGTTTCGCGCATGAAAATCGGCGATCCCATGCATCCGGACACCCATGTCGGTGCGCTGATCTCCCGCGAGCATACCGAAAAGGTCCTCTCCTACATCGAGATCGGCCGCAACGAAGGCGCTGAAGTCATCGTCGGCGGCGGGCGCCCGGCCGATCCTGTCCTGGCAGCAGGCAACTTCGTCGAGCCGACGGTCTTCGCCAACTGCACGGACGACATGCGGATCGTGCGCGAGGAAATTTTCGGCCCGGTCATGGCCCTGATGAGCTTCGAGGATGAAGCCGAAGTCCTGGCCCGCGCCAACGACACCGACTTCGGGCTTTCCGCCGGGGTCTTCACCCGGGACCTGACCCGGGCCCACCGGGTGATCGCGAAGCTCGAAGCCGGCACCTGCTGGATCAACAACTACAACATCACCCCGATCGAAATGCCCTTCGGCGGTTACAAGCAGTCCGGTCTGGGCCGCGAGAACGGCTCCGCCGCCATCGAACACTATACCCAGATCAAGAGCGTTTATGTCGAGATGGGTGACGTCGACGCGCCTTACTGAAACCTGTGCCTGAACAGCAACCGCGGCGCGATCCCGGTTCGGATTTGAGTTGATCAAAAGCATGAAAAAAACCGATTATATCATTGTTGGCGCTGGATCTGCAGGTTGTGTTCTAGCCAACCGACTGACCGCCGATCCAGAGAATTCCGTGCTGTTGCTCGAAGCCGGACCGAAGGACAATTCGTGGAAAATCCACATGCCTGCGGCCCTGACCTACAATCTCGATAACAACAGGTACAACTGGTACTACAAGACCGAGCCTCAGGCCCATCTGAACGACCGACAGCTCTACTGGCCGCGCGGACGGGTGCTTGGCGGCTCCTCCTCGCTCAACGCCATGGTCTATGTGCGCGGGCATGCCCTCGACTACGACCGCTGGGTCGAGGAAGGGGCGACAGGCTGGTCCTACGCCGACTGCCTGCCCTACTTCCGCAAGGCCGAAACCCGCCAAAAAGGCGCGGATGCCTATCGCGGTGGCGAGGGCCCGCTGCATGTCTCGACCGGCAGCAACCCGAACAAGCTGTTCGATGCCTTTATCCAGGCCGGCGTCGATGCGGGTTATCCTTTCACCGAAGACATGAACGGCTTTCAGCAGGAAGGCTTCGGGCGGATGGACATGACCATCCACAACGGCAAACGCTGGAGCTCCGCCTCCGCCTACCTGCGCCCGGCTCTGAATCGCCCGAACCTGCGCGTCGAGACCGGCGCGCTGACCAGCCGGATTCTTTTCGAGGGCACCCGTGCGGTCGGCATCGAATATTCCCAGTACGGCAAGCTTCACCAGGTGCGGGCCGAGCGCGAAGTCATTCTCTGTGGCGGCGCGATCAATTCACCGCAGCTTCTGATGTTGTCGGGCATCGGTCAGGCCGACGAACTGCGGGCGCTCGACATTCCGGTGGTGGCGGATTTACCCGGCGTCGGACAGAATCTGCAGGACCACCTGGAACTCTACGTGCAGCAGGAGTGCACCCAGCCGATCACGCTCTTCGACGCCATGAAGCCGCACAACATGGTCAGGATCGGAATCCAGTGGTTCCTGTTCAAAAGCGGACTCTGCAGTTCGGCTCATCTGGAGGCCGGGGCCTTCATCCGTAGCCGCGCCGGGGTTTCCCATCCGGACATCCAGTATCACTTCCTGCCCGCGCTGGTGAACGACCACGGGCGCGATCCGGGCGACCGCCACGCCTTTCAGGCTCACGTCGGCCCGATGCGCCCGACCAGCCGCGGTTTTCTCAAACTTGCCTCCAACGATCCGCGCCGCCATCCGATCATCCAGCCGAACTGCCTGGAGACCGAGGGCGACCGCCGCGAAATGCGCGACTGCGTCAAACTGACCCGCGAGATTTTCGCCCAGAAGGGCTTCGACCCCTACCGCGGCGCCGAACTGAAACCCGGCCCCGGCGTTCAGTCAGACACCGAGATAAATGCATTCGTGCGGGAAAAGGCCGACAGCGCTTACCATCCTTCCTGCACCTGCAAAATGGGTTATGACGACATGGCGGTGGTGGATCACACCACCCGGGTCCGCGGTGTCGATAACCTGCGGGTGGTCGATGCCTCAATCATGCCAAGCATCGTCAGCGGCAATCTCAATGCGCCGACCATCATGATCGGCGAAAAAGCCGCCGACATCATTCTGGGAAACACCCCGCTCGAGCCCTCCAACGCGCCCGTCTATGTTTCGCCCAACTACGAAACCACACAGCGTTGACAAAAAATGTGATGATGAGCCGGGTTTTGTTGTTACGCCGGGACCGAGTACAAAAATGACGCAGGAATTCCGATTACATCCGCAGCTCGAAGCCGATAGCCGGCTCATAGTCCGCTGGCCGCTGTGCGAGGTCAGACTGATCAACGACGCCAACTATCCCTGGCTTGTGCTGATCCCGCGCAAACCGGATCTTTCGGACTACGATGATCTGTCGCCGGACGACATGAAGACTGCGGGCGAAGAAATCCGACAGGCTTCCGCTGCCCTTCGAACCGTCTATCAGCCGGACAAACTGAACGTGGCAGCCCTGGGGAATCAGGTCCCGCAGCTGCATATTCATGTGATTGCGCGCTTTCGGACTGACACTGCCTGGCCCAATCCGATCTGGGGATTTACACCGGCACGGCCGTACGGGGATGAAGAAGACGCAAAGCTCAAAGCGCTCGAGGAAATCCTGCGCGCGCAGGCGTGAGCAAGGGGAGAGCTTGGGGTTATTCCAGAGTCATCCGGGCATTCAGAGAGCATGCCGCGGACCGATAGAGCGGGTCAGCGACCGCCGATGATCGATGGGTTCAGGACAAAAAGCGCCCCGCCGCTCTTGAGTTGCGATTCAAAACCGGGATCGTCGAAGTGAGCAACGACGAGCGTCCCGAAGGAGCCTTCCCGGACGACCTTGCCATTGGCACGTTCGACGGATTCCGAAATCTGATCGCGGGTCATATCCGGGCGGAAGACAACGGCAAACTGACCTCTGTCACTTTGCGGGATAAGCGACAAACCGAACACCCCGATACAGGCAGCTGCCAGCAGGAAAGCGATGAGCACGGTCGCCTTCCACGCGATTGCCGGGCGGGGCCTCGTAAGTTCGAGTACGGTCATACCAATTGGTCCAAGGTTAACTGACGGTCCTGTTTAACTATCGCAAATCGATTTAAAAACCATAAACAACAAGACGGTATCCAGAAAATTGTGGTTACCTGTGAGCCACCGTCATAGAAGCCGTAACGGATCCGCATGACCTTGACCTTTCCGCCGCAGCGCCACACGGCTCAACCCGTTGAAAATACCTTGATTCCACGCAATGATCCTGAGACTTAATCAGCCGGAACCGGCAACCGCGAAGCCGCACAAACCCGCCGAATTTTCAACCAGACCCGGTAAAAGCACAGCGGACCCCTGAAATGTCACATCTGCTCGACCTGCACCCCGATATCGCCGACGCCCTGATCGAGGGCCGACCCGTCGTTGCCCTCGAATCGACCATTATTTCCCACGGCATGCCCTATCCGATAAATCTCGAAGTCGCACAGCGGGTCGAACGGATCATCAGGGACTGCGGCGCGATTCCGGCGACCATCGGGCTTCTGGACGGTCGCATCAGGGTCGGACTGACCGCAGAGGAGTTGTCGATCTTCGCGCAGTCCGGCGATGTTTCGAAGGTCAGCACCCGGGATCTGGGACTTGTCCTTGCTTCGGGCAAAAAAGGAGCGACCACCGTCGCTGCCACCATGATTGTCGCAGCGCTCGCGGGAATCCGGGTATTTGTGACCGGCGGACTGGGCGGCGTCCACCGCGGCGCCGAACAGAGCTTCGATGTCTCCGCCGACCTCACCGAACTTGGCCGCCGGCAGGTCGCGGTGGTCTGCGCCGGCGCCAAGGCTATCCTGGATCTGCCCAAGACACTGGAGGTTCTGGAGACCGGCGGCGTTCCGGTTCTGGGCTACGGCACCGCAGAGTTTCCGGCTTTTTACAGCCGCAGCTCCGGGCTGACGCTGTCCGCCACTGTTGAGACGCCCGAGGAAGCGGCGCGAACGATGCAAGCCCATTGGAGGCTCGGCCTCGAAAGCGGCCTGGTCATCGCCAATCCGATCCCTGAGGCCGCGGCTCTGGATCGGCAGGAGATCGAGACGCACATCCGGCAGGCCTTGAAGGAAGCCGATGAGGCAGGGGTTTCCGGCAAAGACGTCACGCCATTCCTGCTGCGCCGTCTTGTCGAGCTCAGTGCAAACCGGACTCTGGAAGCCAACATCGCACTGATCGAGAACAACGCCCGGCTCGGCGGGCAGCTCGCCGTCGCCTACGCAAAGCTGCCGCTCGAATAGCCCCCGGACCGGATCCGGCAGGGCTATAGCTGCTTCCCGCCAATCCGGCTTCCACTCTGGTCCGCAAGTCCACTCACCACTGCGGCAGGATCACGGCGTCGATGGCATGAATCACGCCATTCGAAGATTCGATGTCGGTTTCGACGGCTTCCGCCGCATCCACCAGCAGCGCTTCCAGCCGGCCCTCAACATAGATCTCGTCACCCTGAAGGGTTTCAATCCGCGTGAGCCGGCCATCGAGGCGGTCCGACTCGAAACGCCCCTTTACCAGATGATACTTGACCAGACGGAGCAACTGGGCCCGGTTCTCCGGCCGCAACAACGCTTCCACGCTCCCCTTCGGCAAACGGCTGAAAGCCTCGTCGGTCGGTGCGAAGACCGTATAGGGGCCATCTCTGGACAGGCTCTCGCTGAGCCCCGCCGCAACGATCGCGGAAACCCAGACGTTAAAGCTGCCCTTGGTTTCAAAGGTCTCCAGTATGGTGTCCGCGCGCGCTGCGCTGCCGGACTGAGACGGCATCAGGGCAAGCGTCAGGGCAAGCGACAGCATCGCGACGAATCGCGTTTTCACCTGCATCTCTATGTCTCCCAAAAAACGGGACCTCGTCCCGGACAGCCTGCCCCGCTTCCCGCAGGGGCCAGACTTATGGCATTTCACCAGTGCTTGCAGTCACTTGGTCGCATTTCAGGGCTTTGCAACCGTATCTCATCGAAAATGCGGGATTCTCACTCGAATGTGAGTCGCTTCATTTCATCTTGAACTGCCGCTTCCGGCGCAAATCCGCACAGACGGATCAAAACCTGAAAGCCGTAATACGCCAGAGCCCTCACCTCCGCCTTCCCGCCGGCATTGAAGCCGGGAGACACGGGCAGACTGAGCCATTCAATGCGGAGCAACTACCGGAATGAGAATCTAGACGGGTCCCGGCTCATCGAAATCCAGAACCACCAGAATCATGTCGACCTTCGTACCATCCGTGGCCAACGGCAGCGCCAGACGCTGATAGATGACAAAGCTTTTCTCGGGAACCGCCATCGCGACCTGCGCAAGGCTCGGGCGCGCTGTTTTCACCAGATCGACATAAGCCTGCAGATGCTGTTCTCTGAATTCCGGTCCGTATATTTCGTCGAACCAACAGCCCGTGGCATCGCGGCCATAGCGCCCGACGATGCCTGTTCCAATTAAACGATGTCGAAAACGGTAATTATCTCCGTCTCTTACTACATCGACTAGATTTATCCAGGGCAAAGCCGCGGGCAGTTCGACGGGATCGATTGCGTCGCGCCCGGGCAGCAGATCGCCGCGCCGCTTCGAGTGCCAGTAGCTATAGGCTTCCCGGTGTAATGGGCTTTGTAACCGCGTCCAGATGTCATCATCTTCACCCATGTGGATTTTTGTTAGCCCCCGTCTGAAACTCTGATCTGCCTGTCTGCCCCCGTTGGAACGGGCATACAACTGTATGCTGTCTTGCAGGATATCTTGTCAATGCCTTTGCTGCTCATACGGGTAGAAGGCTAACCTGCCAAATCGACAGGGAATTTCCGCGTTTCCCGGAAACGCCGGCAAATATTCAAAGGAGCTGCTTGCCTGCAGGCCTGAATTCGGGCGGCAGGCCACTCCTTCGCAAACACGGCGGACGGCATTACACCCGCCCCGATGAACCTGCTGCCGGGATTTCGTTCAAACCGGATACGCCATACTGAAATCGGACGCTTCCGGACCCTTTGCACGAATGCGGATCCGCGCCCTGCGCCCGCCGGATTTTCCTGCCGGCCCGGGCAGCTCAGAAAGCGCCAATCGAGCGGTCATTCACATCCCTTTTCAATTGGCATGATTCCATAACATTTGAGTCCCGATTCGGTAACATGAGCCTCCTAAAAGAGATCGTGGGACTGTGGGGTCCCCTAGATCAACGTTATTTCCGCCCGGCGTCTGGGTGAATTTCTGTCATCCCGAATGTCGGGCTTTCTGCAGCAGAGGTGGCAGCATGAAATCCCCAGCAAGAGCAAATCTGACGCGTGCCCAGGCGTTCGAGTTATCGGACGACATCCCAAGCAACCCTTCTACGGCTCCGACGATTGGAGACGTCGTCGCATCGCGTTACGGACGCCGCGACATCTTGAAAGGCGCCCTCGCGGTCACCGCAATCTCGGCCGTGTCCGGTCTGATGGCCAGCACCAGCAGGCCCGCGCTGGCAGCCAAGGCCAATTTCAGTTTCTCCGAAATCGAGCATGGGGTTGACGAAACCCATCACGTTGCCGAGGGACATGACGCGGACATCCTGATCCGATGGGGCGATCCGATCTTCGCCGATGCGCCTGATTTCGATCCGATGAAGCAGTCTGTGGCCGCGCAGCTCAAACAGTTCGGTTACAACAACGACTACATCGGTTACATCGGCCTGCCCCTGGGTTCGGACAATCCGGAAAACGGCCTGCTGTGTGTCAATCACGAGTACACCAGCGAAGAAGTCATGTTCCCCGGTCTGGGACGGCAGGACGGTGATGCCAAATTCACCGGCATGACCAAAGAGCTGGTCGACATCGAAATGGCCGCCCACGGCGGTTCTGTCATTGAGATCAGGAAAGGCGCCAATCGCAAGTGGAGCGTCGTCAAGGACAGCAAGTACAACCGCCGCATCACCGCCGGCTCCACGCAAATGAAGATTTCGGGCCCGGCGGCCGGCCATGATCGCCTGAAAACCACAGCAGATCCGAGCGGCACGAAAGTCATCGGCACCTTGAACAACTGCGCCGGCGGCATCACGCCCTGGGGCACCTATCTGATGGCCGAGGAAAACTTCAACGGCTACTTCAGCGGCGATCTTCCGGCGGACCACAAGGAAGCCGCGAACCACAAGCGCTACGGCGTTCCGGGCGGCTGGTATGCCTGGGCTCAGTTCGACGACCGCTTCGATCTCGCCAAGGAACCCAACGAGCCGAACCGTTTTGGCTGGATCGTCGAGGTCGATCCGTTCGATCCGAACTCCACGCCGATCAAGCGCACCGCACTTGGCCGCACCAAACACGAAGGCGCCGAGCCGATCGTCAACAAGGACGGCCGGATCGTGGTCTACTGCGGTGATGACCAGCGCTTCGACTATCTCTACAAGTTCGTCAGCGCCGGCACCTACAGCGCCAACGACCGTCAGGCCAACATGAACCTGCTCGACGATGGCACGCTCTACGTCGCGAAGTTCGAGGAAGGCGGCATGACCTGGCTTCCCCTGACCTACGGCCAGGGGCCGCTGACCGCCGCCAACGGCTTTTCCAGCCAGGGTGAAGTGATCATCGAAACCCGCCGTGCGGCCGATCTCCTGGGTGCCACGCCGATGGACCGGCCGGAAGACGTCGAGCCGAACAAGGTGACCAACAAGGTCTACGTCATGTGCACCAACAACTCCAAACGCAAGGACGACCAGGTCGATGCCGCCAACCCGCGCGCGGCCAACACCTTCGGTCATGTCATCGAGCTGACGCCGCCCGATGGCGACCATGCCGCCGAGCAGTACAGCTGGGATATTCTGGTCAAATGCGGCGATCCGAGTGTCGCCGGGATCGGAGCCCAGTGGAATCCGGCCACCAGCGAAAACGGCTGGTTCGGCTCGCCCGACAACTGTGCGGTCGATCACATGGGCCGCTTGTGGATTTCCACCGACCAGGGCAGTTCCTGGGCCAAATCAGGCACTGCCGACGGTGTCTGGGCAATGGAAACCGAAGGTCCGCTGCGCGGCACCGGCAAGATGTTCTTCCGCGCCCCGATCGGCGCCGAAATGTGTGGACCCCTGTTCGCCCCGGACGATCGTTCGCTCTTCCTTGCGGTCCAGCATCCGGCAACCGACGGCGCCAAGAACTATCCGGGCTTTGAGAAGAATTCGACCTTCGAGGAACCGGCCACCCGCTGGCCCGACTTCAAGGACGCTATACCGCCCCGGCCTTCGGTGGTCGTGATCACCAAGCAGGACGGCGGCGTCATCGGCGTGTGATCCTGTTCGGATAGTACGTTCTTGATGGGCGGCCGGATTAACCGGCCGCCCATTTTCTTTACGCTCTATCAAGACCGGCTCCCTACACTCCCAGGTCGCCCTCCAAAAACGACATGAGCTAAAGGGAAGCAATCCCCGTGGCGAGGCCTGAAATAACTTGCAATACAAAGCGCCCGTGATAAATGCTGAAGACAACAAGGGTTTGCACTGTGCTTTCCCTGCCAGATCAACGCCTTGACGCAGACTAACGCTATGATGATCTCGACAGGCTTTCGGTTCCACACGGCTCTCCCGGGTTTTCTCTTCGCGTGCCTGCTCGTCCTTCTGCCCGGACCGGCACGCACGCATCCGCACGTCTGGATCGACGCGGTCGTCAAACCCCAATTCAAGGACGGCAAGCTCACCGCCTTCAGCCTCGACTGGACCTTCGACGAGTTCTATTCCTTTCTGGTCATCGATGATTTCGACAGCAACAAGAACGGTGTCCTGGATGACCCCGAGCTTGACGCGCTCGCCAAGGCCAGCCGCGACACCCTTGGCACAACGGACTATTTCCTCCGGGTCATGGTGGACGGCGAAAAAACCGGCAAAATCGATTTCAGGGACCTGGCCGCCAATGTGTTCATGGAGCGGGTCAGCTACAGTTTCACCGCCGTTCTCGACACGCCTCTGGACATCCGTGTGCACAAGGTCACCTTCGCCACCTACGACGAGGACTACTACATCGAGATTACCCTGAACCCGGACGACCCGGTGCGCTTCGAAGGCGACTGGCCGCAGGCCTGCCGCTATGAAATCGGCACCGACGAGGTCAACAAGATCTACTACGACCTTGTCGCACCGACAGTCGTCAGGTTCCCCTGCCCAGCCAGTTGAAATCCTGACCCGTGGAAATCCCGGCGCGAAGCATCGCGACCACGGAACACCCGGCAACACCAAACCGCATCGATTGGGCTTTATGACCGAACACCTGCGCCGTCTGATCCCCGTTCTGCTCTGCTGTATCTTCGTCTCGATCGCTTTCGCGGCAGCCCCCATGCCGCTCGCTGCCCAGGCGTCTCAGGCCACTGGCAGCCAGGCGCAAACTTCCCCCGCCCTGCCCGGCCTTTCCCCCCGCGCCGAAGCGTCGGAGCCTGCCGGTATCGTGCAACGGCTGATCCTTCAGGTTCGCAGCAAACAGCAGACGTTGCAACGCGATCTGGTCAAACTCATCCGCGACCTTAAAAGCGATAACAGCGGCCGGGCTCTGCTGCTGCTGCTCGGCGCCTCCTTCCTCTATGGCATTTTTCATGCAGCTGGCCCCGGGCACGGAAAGCTGGTGATCTCTTCCTATCTGCTGGCCAGCGAGGACCAGATCAGGCGCGGCATTAACCTGACCTTCCTGTCTTCGGCGGCCCAGGCGGCATCGGCCATCCTGCTGGTCGGCCTTCTGACGGTCCTGCTCGACCTCTCCCGTCTGGAAATCACCAGTCAGACCAGAAGCCTGGAAATCATCAGCTACGGCCTTGTGATCGCCATCGGCCTCTGGATGCTCAACGGCGCGGTGCGGGGGAAAGGCTGCGGCCATGATCATCACCATCGGCAGGATCACGCGCAGGATCACGAGCATGAGCATCATCACGGGCATGAACATCATCATCACGCCGAAGCAGTCGTCAGCCGAACCGGCCTCAGGCAGTATCTCGCGGTGATTCTGGCGGTGGGAATCCGGCCCTGCAGCGGCGCCGTCATCGTTCTGCTCTTCACCCTGGCGCAGGGGCTGTTGCTGGCAGGCATCGCCGCGACCTTCGCCATGGCTCTGGGCACCGCCATTACGGTATCGGCCCTCGCCATTCTCAGCGTCACCTCGCGGAAGGTCGCGCTGCGCATCGCCGGAAGCCACGCGCCCTGGCAGCGTCCGATCCAGGTCGGGATCTCGGTTCTGGGATCTCTGCTGGTGATCGGATTCGGGGTAATTCTCCTGCTCGCCTCCCTGGAGCAACAAACACTGCTGTAAGAGCCGAAAGAGGCCGCGGCACAGAAAACCCCCGGCCAAAAAAAGACGGGGGTTTTCGTTTAAGAACGGCGCCGCAAAATCCCGGCACGCAATTGACTTCTAGAACAGACCTTCCACCAGTCCTTCTTTGTTGAGGCGGATGGAGTTGGCCGCAGGTACCCGCGGCAATCCCGGCATGGTCATGACCTCACCGGTCACCACGACCACAAAACCGGCTCCGGCGGACAAACGCACTTCGCGCACCGGAATGACGTGGCCGCTGGGCGCGCCCTTCAGGTTGGGATCGGTCGAGAAGCTGTACTGCGTCTTGGCCATGCAGACCGGCAGGTGACCGTAACCGGCATCCTGCAGATCCTGGAACTGCTGACGGATCTTCTTGTCGGCGATGACGTCGTCGGCGCCGTAGAGCCTGGTGGCGATGGTCCTGACCTTGTCCCACAGCGGCATCTCATCCTCGTAAAGCGGCGCGAAGTCATCGACGCCGGATTCCACCAGTTCGACAACGTGCCGGGCCAGTTCCTCGGTCCCGGCACTGCCGCTGGCCCAGTGACTGGCGATGATGGCATGGGAGCCCAACTCTCTGGCCACCTCCTGCACCACGGCCAGTTCGGCCTCGGTGTCGGCGAGGAACTGGTTGATGGCGACGACGACCGGAACTCCGAAGGACTTCACGTTTTTGATGTGCCGCGCCAGATTGCTGCAGCCCGCCCGGACCGCTTCGACGTTTTCGTCACCCAGCGCGTCCCTGGCCACGCCGCCATGCATCTTGAGCGCCCGCACCGTCGCCACGATCACCGCCGCGTTCGGTTTCAGGCCCGCCTTGCGGCACTTGATGTCGAAGAACTTCTCGGCCCCGAGGTCGGCACCGAACCCGGCTTCGGTAACCACGTAGTCAGCCAGCTTCAGACCGGTTTTGGTGGCAATCGCCGAGTTGCAGCCGTGGGCGATATTCGCGAAGGGACCGCCGTGAATAAAGGCGGGGTTGTTCTCCAGGGTCTGGACAATGTTGGGCGACAGCGCATCCTTGAGCAGCACCGTCATCGGACCCGCCGCGCTCAGATCGCGGGCGTAGACCGGTTGGCGTTCGCGGGTATGGGCGACGACAATGTTGCCCAGACGCTCTTCCAGGTCTTCCAGATCCGTCGCCAGACAGAAGATCGCCATGACTTCGGACGCCACGGTGATGTCGAAACCGTCTTCGCGCGGGAAGCCGTTGGAGACTCCGCCCAGCGAGGAATTGATCGCCCGCAGCGAGCGGTCGTTCATGTCGACCACACGGCGCCAGGCGACGCGGCGGGTATCGATACCGAGCGCATTGCCCCAGTAGATGTGATTGTCGATCAGCGCCGAAAGCAGGTTATGCGCCGCGCCAATGGCATGGAAGTCGCCGGTGAAATGCAGGTTGATGTCCTCCATCGGCACGACCTGGGCATAGCCGCCGCCGGCCGCGCCGCCCTTGACGCCGAAACAGGGCCCGAGGGAAGGCTCGCGCAGGCAGATCGCCGTTTTCTTGCCGATGCGGTTCAATCCGTCGCCCAGACCGACCGTTGTCGTGGTCTTGCCCTCACCCGCCGGGGTCGGTGTGATCGCGGTCACCAGGATCAGTTTGCCGTCGGGGCGATCCTGAACCGACTTGATGAAATCGAAAGAGACTTTTCCCTTGGTTGGACCGTATTGCAGAATATGTTCGCCGGGAATACCGAGCTTTGCACCGATCTCGGCTATCGGCTTCATGGTGGCTTCGCGGGCAATCTGGATATCGCTTTTGGGCATGCGCTGCTGTTCCCTGTTTTGAGGTTGTCGGTTTGAATTCTCTTGGAAAGGAATTTCTGCCGGGTCTGATACCGTTGGTTCAAATGCTGCCGGACCGGGCATTCCTGACCGCGGCGGCATCTGGTGTTGCATAAACCGATCGAGAGCGGAGGACCGGGTAACCGGCCTGTTCCGGGTTTTGGTCTTCCCGGCAACAGGCGTTGTTCAATCCGCCAGACGCTATCGCGGTCAAAGAGTTTCCATTATCCAGATACCGACAAACTTACGTTCACTTTACGCCATCTGCTGGCCCGGACAGCAACCCGGTCACAGAATCGAACCGGGTACTCGGGCCAGATACTCGGGCAGCGGTTTTCACCACGCGGAAACCTGCCACCCGCCCCTTTTCGCAAAATCGGCCCGCAAGTCCGTAAAAATCGTTTATCCTTCGTGCATAGACCCCAGTGGCGATCGGGACAGGTCTGTATGCGGAGCATTTTCCGGCGAAGTTTCACTTGCCTGCCACGGCTCGGCGGAATTGCCTGCGGACTCTACTGCGGCCTGGTCGCGGGACTCGCTCTCTGGTCGCCACCACCGGCGCAGGCCGAAAATGTCGCACTGGAACTGGTACTGGCGATCGATGTTTCCTCGAGCGTGAACAACGACGAATACCGCCTGCAGATGTCGGGCTTTGCCGAAGCCTTCCGCCATCCCGCCGTGATCACGGTCATCGAAAGTCTCGGAGGACAGAGCATCGTCGTGACGCTGGCTCAGTGGTCCGGTGCGGACACCTATGTTCAGGCAATCGACTGGACCCGGATCAAGGACCGGGCCTCCGCGCAGGCCTTTGCCGCCGAGATCGAGAAAGCGCCGCGCCTGATCGAAGGCGGCGCCACGGCGATCGGCGACGCGATGCTCTTTGCCCGCGCCCTGCTTGAGCTCAACGACTTCACCGGCACCCGGCGCACGATCGACATATCGGGCGACGGCATCGCCAATCAGGGTAAACACCCTGCCGCTGCGCGGGCGCTGCTGAACGCCGACGGCATAACCGTGAACGGACTCGCCATCCTGAACGAGGAACCCAGGCTCGGCGCCTACTACCGCGCCGGCGTCGTCGGCGGGCCGAACGCCTTTCTGATCACCGCGACCGATTTCGACGATTTTGCCCGTGCAATCCGGATCAAGCTCGTCACCGAGATCGACGGACCGCTGATCTCGGCCCTGCCTGCAGAGATTGAGCTTGCGGCCATCGAAGGTCGAAACGACGACTTGAGCGATGAAGGGGCCATGGAGATCCCCACCCCACCCACCCGATCAGATAACAAGGACATTCCACCCCATGCACGTCGTCATTTTTGAACTGGAACCGAAAGCCGGATGCCGGGAAGACTATCTCGGCATCGCCGCCGGGCTGCGCAGCGAACTCGCAAAAGCCGACGGTTTCATCTCTGTCGAGCGTTTTTCCAGCCTGACGCAGAAAGGCAAACTGCTGTCCGTCTCCTTCTGGCGCGACGCGGCGGCTGTCGTGGCATGGCGGCAGGACCGAAAACACCGCAAGGCCCAGGCCAAAGGACGCGGCGAGCTTTTTGCCGATTACCGGCTGACCGTCGCTCAGGTGGAAAGACAGTATGGCCTCAACGACCGCGCGGAAGCCCCAGCGGGCAGCGCAGCGGAAGGGTTCTGACAAAAAGGGAGACGCAATGGCGCCGAAGTCTTTCCGCAGTGTTTTCCCTTCACGGCTTTTGGCGGCGCAGCCTTTGGCGCCCCGGTCGCCGCTGTGCCAGCAGCGCCGTCCGGGCAATTGGCTCCGGGTGCTTCTTATTGCCGTCTGGATCTTCCCGGCCGCGCCTGGCCTGTCCGGCGCGCCCTGCGCCGCCAGCAGTCTCGCCGTTCCCGCCGACGTGATCGCGATCTATGAAAGCGACACGGTGCTGGTCGACGCCTATCCCTGGCCCGGCATGACCCTGCGGGTCGTGGTCAGCCTTGCGAGCATCGATGTGCCGCGAACACCAGGCCTTTGCCGGCGGGAATCCAGACTGGCGGCCGAAGCCCGGAAAGTAACCGAGCGTCATATCGGCAGCCTGATCTCCCTGAACGGTGTGCGGGATGGCAGCAGGGCCGGCAACGTGCTCGCCAACATCCAGACCCAGTCGGGCGAAGACCTGGCCCAGTTGCTGATCGAGGCCGGTCTGGGCCGTCCTCACGACGGGGGAGAATCACCCGGCTGGTGCCCGCAAGCGGATTAACCGGAGGTCTTTTGCCGGTTTCCCCGTTGAGCCTTCCCGGTTATCTGGCGCAGCGAGCAGGTTGGTGTCGCCGCAGCCTCGGCCAGCAGGAATTCACGAAAGGCCTGGACCTTGGGCCGCCCGATCGCGCCCGGCGGCATGACGAGGTAATACCCGATATCGGATTCCAGATTGATGTCGAAAGGACAAACCAGCCTGCCGGATGCGAGATCGTCCGCCATCAGCGATATCCTGCCGAGCGCCACACCCCGGCCCCGGGCAACCGCTTCAATCAGAACCGACGAATCGTCGATGATCGTGCCCCGGCGCGGGTCGACATCTTCCACGCCGGCTAAAGTCAGCCAGGATACCCAGTCTTCATGATTTTCTTCATGCAGCAGGTTGTGATGCCTGAGGTCCGCCGGGCAGCGCAGCGGGTGCGGCCCGTTAAGCAGCTCCGGACTGCACACCGGCGCCATGTCGATGTCGAGCAGGAACTCGGCCGACACGCCCGGCCAGTCGCCGTTACCGGCGCGCACCGCAATGTCGATCTCGTCGCGGACGAAATCGACCAGTTGCAGCGAATGGTGCAGCCGCAGATCGATATCCGGATGCTGCCGCCAGAAGCGGCCAAGGCGACTGACCAGCCACCTCGAGGAAAAGGCCGGAGTCAGGGAAACCGAAAGGTTGGACTCATCGCAGCCGCGCTGCAGATCCCCGATGGCCGCGGCAATACGGTCAAAGGATTCACTGACCACCGGCAACAGCTTCTGCCCCTGCTCGGTCAGAGCCAGCTTCCGCGTCAGCCGGTGAAACAGTTTGAAGCCGAGCTGTTCTTCCAGGGATTTCACCTGATGGCTGACCGCCGCCTGGGTAACGTTCAGTTCCTCCGCGGCCTTGGTGAAACTGAGCGCACGCGCTCCGGCCTCGAAGGAGCGAAGGGCGTTCAAAGGCGGTAACCGGCGCATCTCATTCTCCAGCCATAGAATAGTTTTTATAATCCATTTATGAGAATTGATCGTTTGTCGATCAACGCAACTTCGGACAAATTTAGGGGAACAGAAGGAATAAAGACAAGTTCTTTCGAACTCTCATGAATAAAGGATATTTGATCATGGACCTCATTTTCCGCAGCATATCCCGAGCCGCCGGTGTCGAAATCCCCCCGGACCACTACCTCCCCTGGGAAACCCTGCAGCACGAAACACCGAAGCGTCCGGGGCTGTTGCGCCGGAGCATTGGAAAGGCGGCGACGGTCTCAAGGCGCGCCCTCGGCAAAACGCTTGAAGGTCTGGGGAACCGGCTCAGCAGAACAGGTCGGGCAATTACAACACAGTGAAATGCGACCTAACCTGGGCCTCAAGTCTGGAAAACGCGCGCGCAGCCAGACACAAGACCTGAACTAAGCCTGTCAGTGAATTTTTTTCGGTGAATAACCCATCAGCGGCGAAGCAATAGAAAAACGAAGCTATGCGCGGTCGCTGCATACCCTCCAATTTCAGGTACCTGACCAGAGGGGCGCCCCTTTGCCCGTCAGGACCGAACTTCAGGCGACACTTATGCTTTCCCCAGCCAGACATCCAGAAAACCGTCAAACCAGCGCTCTATAGGCGCATCATGCAGTTTGCTATCCGCAATCTGCCGTTCAGCGGAATGGGCGCCCGGCTCCACCAGCATATGGCCGGCATCGACGATCCAGCGGCGGGAGACTTCCGGCGTGACTTCCGGGTGAAACTGGACCCCGTAGATCTTTTCGCCCAGCCGGTAGGCCTGATTGGGGAAAACCGGTCCGGTCGCCAGAAGCTCCGCGCCTTCCGGCAGTTCGAAACCCTCGTTGTGCCATTGATAGACGTGGAGCGGATCGCTCAGAAAACCATTGGCAAGCGCCGTCGGCGCAATTTCCACGTAACCAATTTCACAGGCCCCCTCGGGGTGCCGCGACACCTCCGCGCCAAGGCTGCGGGCCAGCAGCTGCGCACCGAGACAGATCCCGAGATAGGGCCGTTCGGCGGAAACCCAGCGCCCGATCCAGTCGATCTCGTCGGCGATGTACGGAGTCTTTTCGCTGTCGTTGGCGCTTTCCGGGCCTCCGAAAACCACCGCCGCCGCATAGTTCTGAAATGTCTGCGGTTCCGGCAGGCGGTCGCCGCGGCCCGGCGAAACCCAGCAAACCTCGAAACCGCGTTCAGATAGTATACGGGATGCACGGTCGTCGCGCCGCCCTACGGGATGGTCGATCAGGAGTATCTTTCGGGTCACGCAAATCGCTCCGGCAATGAATTCCGCCGCAGGACCACTTCGCCGCGGATCGCGACGCCGGCGGCCGTGGAACTGCCGGACCGATTAAACCTTCGGACGGGCGTTGAGGAAAGCCTGCATGTGAAAAGCCGCCTGCTCCGGCGCGTAACGAAAGTCCGCACCGACAGGACAGGCACGGCGCGCACGGCATCCCAGTTCCATGCAGTCGGCGCCTGCCGGAGTGGCCAGATGCGCCGCGCAGGCGGGCACATCATAAGATTCGCCATTGAATGCGGACACCGGACAGCTCGAAAGACAGGGCCGGTCCGGACAGGCTTCACAGGGCGATTCTCCGGCGGCGAACTCGGGAATCGGGATGCGGGCATCGAAACAAAGCGCCCCGCGATAGGCATGCCAAAGCCCGTAATTTCGATGGATCAGTACCCCCAGCGGCGACGGCCAGACCGGCTCCGCCCTGCAGGCCCATTGCTGAAAGGGATAATAAGGTGGACCGCCAAAGGGAAAGACCGCTTCGGCCCCGAAGACCTCCGCCAGCGCCGTGACAATACGGTGGGTCCAGCGATCCAGAGGGTCCGAAGATACGGCGGAACCGTCATCAGCCGACTGCCCCTCCGGCGAAGCGCGAAAGCTCCGCCACATGGCGTCGCCCGCATTCCCCAGCAACAGGACAGTCGTCGGACGCCGGCCATTCCGGAGCAGAGGCACGCTATCCTCAGCGTCCGGATAAAAGCCCCTGCGCAGCAGAAGGCCCTGCTCCGTTACCGCCTGACGGATCGCCTCAAGCTGCATCACCGTTTCTATCCACGGCGCCGGCTTCCCGATACCCGGCATCCGGGTCTCCGTCTTCCGGGTCCGCTTCCGTCACGCCCGCGTCGAAAAGCTCGATCACGTATTCCTCCGAAGCGTCGTCACCCCAGCCTGGAAACGCCGGTGTCTCGCCCGGCTTTCCATCGAACCAGTCGATCACCCGGTCTTCCAGATCCGCGTCCTCGACCTCGGTTTCGGGGACGACACGGTCCAGAACCGACATGCCCGCATCATGGACCGAGTTGGGATCGCCGCTGACCAGCGGGTGCCAGTCGGCAAGTGGCTGGCCCTCGGCGAGCAAACGGTAAGCGCAGGTCGCGGGCATGAAATTGAGCGTCCCGATATTGTCCGGCGTCAGAGTCACGCAATCGGGCACATGAACAGACCTCTCCGGATAACGGCTGCACTGGCAGGTTCCCAGATCCATCAGCTTGCAGGTCACATCCGTGGCGATGATATCGCCGCTGTCTTCGTCCTCAAGCTTGATCAGACAGCATTTACCGCAGCCGTCGCAAAGCGATTCCCACTCGTCACGGGTCATTTCGGACAGCGCTTTACGGCGCCAGAAAGGGAGTTTGCTGCTCATCGGAGGCTGGATACACCCCGACACGCCATTGTACAAGCCATTCGGCGGTCCCATTCCGCGGTCCGGAAGCCGGTTCTGGAAGAATCAAAGGCGGCGCGGCGGCCGCATCGGGTGAAATCCCGAGGCCTCGTCAGCCGGATCGGCGCCGGCCGCATATCCCCCGCCAACAGACAATTGACCTGCCGTTCATTCCGTCATAGTAGTTGTATATACAACTTTAGGAACCATGCCATGTCAGAGAACGGGTCATTCACGCTTTCGCCGGGTCAGCTCTCCCTCGATCAACTCCGCATGCTGTGGTCGGGCGACCATGTTCTGACACTGGACCCGGCCTGCGCAGATGCGATCGACCGCTCGGCGGAAACCGTCGCCGCAGTGCTGCGCGAAGGCCGGACGGTGTACGGCGTCAACACCGGCTTCGGTGTGCTCGCCAAAACATCGATCCCGAACGATCAGGTCGGCGAACTTCAGCGCCGTCTGGTCCTTTCCCACAGCGCCGGCGTCGGCGCTCCCGTCTCGGACCGGGTGGTCAGACTGATCCTGCTGCTCAAGATCAACGCCCTGGCCCGTGGCTTTTCCGGCATCCGGCGCGAAGTCATCGACAGCCTGATTGCGCTTTTCAATGCAAAGGCCTATCCGGTGATCCCCGCAAAGGGTTCCGTCGGTGCATCCGGAGATCTGGCCCCCCTGGCTCATCTTTCCGGCGTTCTGCTGGGCTTCGGCCAGGTCAGCCTGGACGGCAGGGTACTGGAAGCCGGCGACGCTTTGCGTGAGCTTGGACTGAAGCCTGTGGAACTGGCCGCGAAAGAAGGTCTGGCCCTGCTCAACGGCACCCAGGTTTCGACCGCCCTGGCGCTGGAAGGACTCTTCCTCATCGAGCGGGTCTTCCAGTCCGCCGTGATTGCCGGCGCCATGTCGGTCGATGCGGCACTTGGCAGCGACACCCCCTTCGACCCGCGCATCCAGGAACTGCGGGGACAACCCGGCCAGATCGAAGTCGCCGCACATCTCAGGGCGCTTCTGGCCGGCAGCGAGATACGGACCTCACACTTGAGCTGCGACCGGGTACAGGATCCCTATTGCCTGCGCTGCCAGCCCCAGGTCATGGGCGCGGCCCTCGATCTCATACAGCACACCAGCCTGACCCTGACACGCGAAGCCAACGCAGTATCCGACAACCCGCTGGTATTTTCCGAAGACGGCGACATTCTGTCCGGCGGCAACTTTCACGCCGAACCGGTCGCCATGGCGGCTGATATCCTGGCCATCGCAATAGCCGAGATCGGTGCCATCTCGGAGCGGCGGATCGCGTTGCTCACCGATGCGACCATGAGCAGCCTGCCGGCTTTTCTGGTCGCCGAACCCGGCCTGAATTCGGGATTCATGATCGCCCACGTGACGGCCGCTGCGCTGGCCAGCGAAAACAAATGTTTCGCGCATCCCGCGAGTGTCGACAGCCTGCCCACGTCAGCCAATCAGGAAGACCACGTCAGCATGGCAACCCATGGCGCGCGGCGCCTTGGAGACATGGCGGCGAACACGGCATACATCGTTGCGATCGAACTTCTGGCAGCGGCTCAGGGTCTCGATCTTCGCCAACCTCTGGTAAGCAGCCCAAAACTCTCGGAATACTTGCGACTGATACGCAAAACGACACCATTTTTGGACAATGACCGGCAAATCGGAATCGATATTGAGCGAATTCAACAACTTATCTTTTCCGGCGCTCTTTTATTATAAGCATAGGTTGCAATACTATCGGTATTTCTCAATTTTAGATAACGGATGTGGAGCATCTTGGCGGTTACACGTAGACGCTCGCCATAGTTGAGGCTATATTTCCACCAATAGGGAATCGATTTGGTCTAAAATAAATACCATTTTAGGCTAAAAAACACTTCTCCCAGATATCTAAATCGAATACCAAAGGTTAGAAAATTGAGTATTTTGCCGGCGTTAATTGAAGAGAAATCAGAAGATTCGCGGGAGCAGTTTTTGTTGGATGAACAGATCAGCCATCTGCTCCGCCGCGCGCACCAGCGTGCCTCAGCGATCTTCTTGTCGGTTCTGGGTGAACACCAGATCACTCCCACCCAGTTCTTTGCGATGGCAAGGCTGCACGAAAAGGGCCAGCTTTCGCAGAACAAGCTTGGGCGCTTCGCTGCCATGGATCCTGCAACGATTCAGGGCGTCATTCGCCGTCTGCACGAACGCGGTATGATCGAGCGGATTGCGGATGCAACGGATCGCCGGCGAATGGTGTTGAGCCTGTCGCCGCTCGGACACAGAACCGTCGAGGAACTGCTGGCTGGCGCGAAGCGGGTCGATAGCGAGATACTGGGGCCGCTGTCCGCAGACGAGCGGACACAGTTTATGAGTCTGGTCAAGAAGGTCATCTGACCCCTCCAGCCCCCAAACCCGCGACAAGGCCACAGGTTGCACCTGAGGAAGCTCTTTTCAGCTCCTGGCTGCCAGTGACCATCGCGGGTTCCGGCACTCTTCGGTCTTTACCCGACAGCGCAGTGCGCGAGCTGATAATGTGATGTGCAGCAGCTTTGCCCAGTGGGCAGCCGTATTAATCGGCTGCCCACTGTTCGGCGCGAGCGCTCGACGCCCTGTCCCTGCCCTGGTTTTCCCGACTTCTTTTCGGATGAGCGCGACCGGACGCCATGGCCCGGGCCGCACGATCAACCTGGGTTTGGAGCGCGATCGGTCCGGATCAATGCGATCAGGACCGCGCATTGCCCTCTAACCGTATATGGTAGAGGCTGATTCACGTTTTTTACCATTTCAGTGAAAAGCGATCACAGGCCGGATTGGATAAGCACAATGACAAACCCCGCAGTTGATACAGATGTTGTCATCATCGGTGCAGGCCCGGTCGGCCTGTTCGCCGTGTTCGAGCTCGGACTTTATGATGTGAAATGCCATCTGGTCGATATCCTGGACCGCCCCGGCGGACAGTGCGCCGAGCTCTATCCGGAAAAGCCAATTTACGACATCCCCGCTCTGCCGATCTGCACCGGACAGGAACTGACCGACCGCCTGATGGAGCAGATCGCCCCTTTCTCCCCCGAGTTTCACTTTTCGCAGATGGTGGAAAAGCTGGAAAAGATGGATGACGGACGCTGGCGGCTGACCACCGACACAGGCACCGTCCTGCAGGCACCGGTGGTGGTGATCGCTGCGGGCGGCGGCAGCTTCGTTCCCAAGAAACCTCCGATCCCGGGCATCGGGAATTTCGAAGGCACATCGGTCCACTATGCTGTGCGCAAAATGGACCTCTTCCGGGGCAAGAACATTCTGATCGCCGGCGGTGGCGATTCCGCGCTGGACTGGACTGTCAACCTGCAGCCGCTGGCCGCCAAGATGGCGCTGGTCCATCGCCGCGACGAATTCCGCGCCGCGCCGGACACAGTCAACAGGATGCGCAGCCTGGTCGCCAACGGCGACATGGCGTTGCACATCGCCCAGGTGGTTGGCCTGCACGGCGAAAACGGCCAGCTCGAAGCGGTGACGCTCAAGAACAGGGAGCAGGGTGAATTTCAGGTCAAATGCGATACCCTGCTGGCCTTCTACGGCCTGACCATGAAACTGGGTCCGGTTGCCGAGTTCGGTCTGAACCTGCATGAGAACCTGATCACGGTCGACACCGAAAAATTCGAAACCAGTGAGCCGGGTATCTTCGCCATCGGCGACATCAACAGCTATCCCGGCAAACTGAAGCTGATCCTCTGCGGCTTCCATGAAGCCGCCCTGATGTCCCAGCAGGCCTTCCGCATCATTCATCCGGATCAGAAGCTGCGCTTCCAGTATACGACCTCAAGCTCAAGCCTGCAGAAGAAGCTTGGCGTTTCCTGACACAGGTCCGTTTCAGATGAAATCGCCGCACGCGATCCGTTGTACCGGCGAATCTGCTCCAACCCTACGATGTCGCCCGGCTCCCCAGGGATTCGGCTGAAAGCACAGCTCCGCGCTCGCAAAAATCGGCAAATGGACGGTGGAGATCATCAAGCGCTCCGATCACGCCAAAGGCTTTGAATTCCTGCCCCGCCGCTGGGTCGTCGAACGCACGCTGGCTTGGCTCAACCGAAACCGCCGACTCGCCAGGGACCTCGATAGAGCTCTCGAAAGCGCCACCGCATGACTCGTCATCGCGTCCGTCCAGTTCTTCACCAGAAGTCTCACAAGATATTGAAATCACATCAAATAATATTGAATCATCGTGTAATTGCGGCTGCTTCCCTCGGACCTTGGTTGAGGTGCACACTTCTGGTTGTCGAATCCTGAAGGAAGGAAGCAGCCATGAAGCACTATGCCGGATTGGACCTGTCGATGGAAAGCACGCAGGTCTGCATCGTTGATGAAAACGGCCGGAAGGTCATATCTGAGAAGGTCGAGAGTTCCCCCGAAGCAATCGCCGGGATGCTGGAGCGATATGGTCCGGTTGAACGGACAGTGATCGAGTCGGGTCGGATGTCGCCCGCGATCTGCCTCGGCCTGCGCGAACTTGGCGTTTTGGTCGTATGTATCGATGCCCGGCAGGCGCATCAGAGCCTGAAAGCAATAAAGGCGAACAAGACCGACCCGCACGATGCAGCAGGGCTCGCGCAGTTGGCCCGGACCGGCTTCTACAAGGAGGTGCACGTCAAATCACAGGCGGCGCATGGTGTGCGAAGCGTGATCACCGCGCGCAGCCACTTGGTCAAAGCCCGCGTGGGGCTCGACAATACGATCCGGGGGCTTTGTGCCACGTTCGGCTACCGCCCCGGTCCCGGGCAAGGGAAGGCCTTTCTCGCGCGGATCATGGAGGCTGCACACATCCCCGGACTGGGCGATGCCATC
>Ga0214472_10001264_pt1 | contig 28848 bp, 26 predicted proteins | sample RVTome_6_FD_207662 | JGI IMG/M metagenome (GOLD analysis project Ga0214472, IMG submission 207662) | Soil microbial communities from uranium-contaminated site in the Upper Colorado River Basin, Wyoming, United States - RVT140D175 | ecosystem: Environmental > Terrestrial > Soil > Contaminated >...
TCAAGCGGGGTCTGACTGGCGATGTGAAATCGTATACAACCGCCTATAACTACATCAAACAGCGGACGAAGTGGATGCGTTATCATCTCTACAAACGCCAAAAGTTGCCCCTGGGATCCGGCATTACCGAGGCCGGTTGCAAAATCGTGTTCACCCAGCGCCTCAAACGCTCTGGGATGTCCTGGACGATCGAGGGAGGTCAAGTCATTTTGGACTTGCGTGTAATCCGCTTGAGCCGGGTCTGGGACAAGGTCCATCAGAGGTACTTGGCGTCAAAACTCATGCCCATCGTTCAACTTGAAGCGAGCAAATCCGCTCAACATGGGCGACTGGCGGCATAGAGTGGTGGGAACAGAGCGATCACACCCGTTGCTACCCCCTCACCATGGGCAGACAGCGTCACCCGAGATACCGCCAGACCAAGCGGGCTGCGATTCCAGCCCAGATGCCGACCAGGGATGGCATGCCACGGACACGGCAGCGGCCTAAATCACTTCATCTTGACTCCAATCGGCTTGGATTGAGGGCATCATGGCCCAACAGCGGAGCTGCGTCTTCCTCTCGCCATACCAGACAAACTGTTCACTACTTTCCCGCTCACGTGAAAGATCCCGGATTTCGTATCTTCAATGGGGATGGCACGGGAACAATCATCGTGACCCTCCGCCTTGGTGGCGAAACCGTACTGGAGAATGAAGTTAACCCCCTCACCTATACGGTCAACCCGGACTGCACGGGCAGTTTCACACAGACCAATGGACCATCCTTCGGTATGTTCATCGCGCCTGATGGCGCGTCCATCGCCTCCATCGCGACGGATCCACCAGGCAATCAGGTGTCTGGCATTGCTCAGAGGGTGTCGGACGAGTAGTGGAGAACAATAGGGCCAGCTCTGCGGTATCCTCATTGAAAAATGTGAGGATACCTCAAGGATAGACACGCATTTAAGATAGCCGTGCCGGCGGATGGTGCACAACAACCGCTGGCCACTGCCGCCATCGCCAAGTGCCTTGCGGATGTCTATGAGGTAGCTATGGAGCGCCGCATCCCCCACTGCCTGGTCTAGCCAGATATGTTCAAGCTGCTCCCATGCGCTCCCCGCCGAATTTTGCCACTGGCCAGGCGGACTCTGTAGAATGTCAGAGATGCAATGTTGCCTTGTCGTGATCTGTGCTATAGTGGTTTCAACAATAAGGCTGTCCAAAACGGGCTTTCAGCGTCCCATTTTGATACCCGGGATTTGCATTGACCCTGTGGATACTGCGCTATTCCGACTCAGACGTGCAGGGCTTCCCGTTCTGGGCAGGATGGGGGGAGGTTCTTCGCTGTTGGGCACACGCCGCGCAGGGTGATCCCTCTGAGAGGCCATGCAGAGAGGAAGAGGTGTAAGATGGCTTACCGTGAAACCGCAATCACCCTTTCGGATATTCAAAACGTTGTGGACCAGATTGTAGACCGTTTTCACCCCGACAAGATCTGGCTGTTCGGTTCGTTCGCCCATGGTACGCCTACGTCAGATAGCGATGTCGATCTATTGATCGCCATGGACATGGCGTTGCGGAATGTGAAGCAGGCGGTTGAGATTCGTAAGGCAGTGGACTTCCCTTTCCCCGTCGATTTGCTGGTGCGGACGCCCGAGCAAATTGCAGAGCGCCTGGCGTTAGGGGATGGCTTTTTCCGTGATGTACTGACAAAAGGGATTGTTCTCCATGAAGCCACTGACACACGAGTGGGGTCAGAAAGCTGAGGGTGATTACACCGCCGCTGAAACGTTGCGGCAGGCGGAAAACCCGGTGTACGATGCCATTTGCTTTCATGCCCAACAATGTGTCGAGAAATACCTCAAAGCCTGGTTGGTCCAGCAAGAGATCGATTTCTCAAGGACGCATGACCTGGAAGCATTGGCAAAGCAGTGTCTGCCTTCCCTCCCGGACCTCGACGCGCTCATGGATGAATTGCGTTTCCTGACGAGTTATGCAGTTGAAATTCGTTATCCAGGGACGTTTGCTGAACCCCAAGACGCCGAAACCTGTTGGCAGACGGCAGTTCGGGCACGTGATCTCATTCGACACCACTTGGGGATTGAAGCATGAACCGAGACGACATGCTCGTACAGGTGGTGGAAGTTCGCCATGGTCCTGAGACGGTGTCCGCTTCTTCTGTACGAGGATGGGGCGATGTGGCTCAAACGTTAGGTTGAATATGGTAAGGAGGAGAAGATGCCCGTCAATTGGCGAGAGCATATTGTCAGTACAACGGACATTCTGCGGGGAAAGCCACGCATCAAGGGGACAAGGATTCCTGTGAGTCTTATCCTCGGTTACCTTGCCGCAGGACAGACTGCGGACGAGATTATCGCAGAACTCCCAGATCTCGGGAAAGAACAGATTTCGGCGTGTCTCGATTATGCACGAGCTGTCGCCGAATTTGAATTGGCCGTGTGATGGGTTTTCGATGCTTCGCCGATCACTGCGTCTCCAATGCGATGATGCAAATACTCCGTGAATCTGGGCACGAAGTCGTTCGTCTACGAGAGCATCTGCCGGCTGAGCCTCCTGATACTGATGTTATCGCCAAGGCACAACAGCTTGACGCCGTCCTCTTATCATTGAATGGCGATTTTGCGGATATTGTCGCCTATCCTTCAGCAATTTACTCAGGCATCATCGCCCTGCAAGTGCGGAATCACCCAGAGATGATTCCGCAGCTCATGCAAAGATTGCAAGTCTACTTAGCGTCACATCCTGACCGAGAACCTTATCGCGGCAAGTTACTGGTGGTCGAAGTCCATAGAATTCGGATACGACAATAACGGAGGGCGCCCTTCTTGTACTGCGGTTGCGGATATGGGTGGCGTTGGGAAGGCCAACAATGCTCCTTATGCCGAAGGCAACTCTACCGTAACAATCTGCGCCAGCGCCACCTCCGCCTGCGGCAGCCACAACGTCATGTCCATGGCGCGATACATGTCGATGGCGGTGGACAGCGCCGTCCGGGCCTGCTGTCGCTGCCCAGTGGTGGCGTAGAGGGTGCCGAGACCCAAGTGACAATGCGCCTGCAGCGGGCGCATACCCAGCTCCTCAGCCCGGGCCAGGGCCTGCTCGTAGTAGGCTACGGCCGGCACGACCGCGGGGGGATCGGTGTGGGCGTGGACGGCGCCAAGCTGGTGTAGCGCCTGTGCTTCCTCCCCCCGTACCTTCTGCTGCCGGGCGAGGTCGAGTGCCTGGCGCGCGTGCTGACAGGCCTCCTCGTGGAATCCCGCCAGACGACAGACCTCACTGAGCTGTGCGACCCAATTGGGACTTTGCCGCGCGCCTGTGCGGGTACTTTCGCTGATCGCCTCCTCCAGTAGCGCCCGCCCCTCCGCGAGGCGTCCCTGCAACGCAAAGGCATAGCCCAGGTCCCCCGCGATTTGTCGCAATATGGTCCGGTTACCGGAGGCATGACAGAGGGCCTGGCCCTGGTCGAGCACCCGCACGGCGTACTCCAGGTCCCCTTGAGCGAGGCATAGGCGGCCGAGGTTGCAGTGGGCCGTGATCGGTGTGATCCCTCGGCCTACCAGATTGGCGAGGCGGATTACCTCCTCCCCGTGGTGCCGGCTCTCGGTAAAGGCCCCGAGCTCGCTCAAGGTCCGCGCCAGCCACGCCTGGGATCTGATCCGATATTGGGCACTGGGCGTGCCAGACTCTCGGTCCGCAGCCTCCATGTTCCAGCGCAGCAGTTCGGCTGCTTGGCTGAAGTCGCCGATGAAATAATATGCTCGCCCCAGGAAATGGGAGGCTTGCACCTCCAAGGCGCGCTCGCCAAGCTCGACCGCGAGCGCAACGACCTGCTGGAGTGCCGCTATGGCGCCGTTGGCGTCTCCTGTGACCCTGAGTACATCGCCCCTCCCCAACCAGCACCCGTCCCAGCCGGGCCCGATCGTCAAGCGCCCTGGCCAGGGCCTCGGCCTCACCTAACAGGGTAAGGCGTCGCCCATGCTCTCCCAGAGGAGTCAGTACGTCTCCCATCGCGAGGCGGAGATCGATGGCCATCGCCCGGGTATCGCCGTCTTCAGGCAGGTGCGCGAGGGCCTTGAGGGCCTGCTCGAAGGCGACCCCTGCCTCGCCGAATGCGGCGTGGTCGTTGGCCCTGGCGCCGGGGCATACCGCCGATCTGTCGGAAGGCGCGTGTTACAACGACGCACGGGTGGAGGTCGAGGCCTGTCGTGGTTGAGCCGATAGCAGGTGTCGGGCTCAACCGCCTTCGCTCCCCGGCACGACACCTGGCGCCAAACTCTCGATATGCGCACATATCTCCCCTGGGCGGGTCAGCCAGATGCGGTCGCGGTATTGTAAAATATGCTCGAAGGCGCGCCGCAACTGGCGAATGCGGTAGGGGCGCCCCACCACAAACGGGTGCAGCGAGATGGGGCAAACCAGGGGCTGGCGTTCGGATTGTTCGAGCATCTCGTCAAAGTTATCGATCAGCATATCCACGAACTCGCTCGACGTATAGCGGTACCACACAATGCCGCGGGTGTCGTTGCATTCAATCGGATAGGGAATGGACAGGATGCGGCCGTGGCGGGTTTTCATCCAAATCGGCTGATCATCTGAGGTCCAGTCCATCACGTAGCGGTAGCCCGCTTCCTGTAGCAAATCCATGGTCACGCCACTGTTTGACAACCACGGGCTCATCCACCCCAGCGGGCGCCGGCCTTCATGCTGCTCGATAGTAGACGTGACCTGGTGGATCAAGGCTCGCTCTGCCGCCTCGTCCAGATGGCCTTGTTCCTCGGAATTGGTGATGCCATGACCGAGGATCTCATCGCCGCGCTGGCGCAACCGCTCCGCAATGTCCGGGCAGTGTTCGTAGACTTCGGTATTGATCTGGGCCTCCACCGGGATATCCAGGTCGTCAAAGAGCTCAAACAAGCGCCAGATACCGACGCGATTGCCGTAGTCGCGCCAGGAAAAAATGCTGTGGCTCTCGGCTTGATCCGGTGGGGCAATGGCCGCGCCCTTGCCTTCGCCATAGCTGAACTGCTCGATATTCACGGCCACATACACCGCCAGGCGCTTGCCGCCGGGCCAGGTGTAGTCGGGCCGCTTGGTGATATTGGAGTAGTCGTACCGGCCATGCGTGCGTAGCATCTCCCCTCTCCTTTCGTATTCAGAATCCGTGCCGTCTTTTATACCAGGCGAGCATAGGCGGTTTTGGAAACGGATACAAGCCGGGAGCCCGTCGCTGTGGTACCATTCCATCAGACCTAAACCACTTCAGCGCTCAGGGTTTTATTGATTTATTGGAATTGGAGCGGCAATCCTGTGGTCGAACTTCATGACATCCAACAGGCGGCAACGTCAATTCGTGGCCGCGCCGTGGATACGCCGTGTACGTTCTCGCCCAAGCTCTCGGCACTTTCCGGAGCCGATGTTTATCTAAAATTCGAGAACCTGCAATTCACTGGCTCTTTTAAAGAACGCGGCGCCTTGGTGAAACTTCTTTCGCTCTCTGAGTCGCAGCGTGAGCAAGGGGTCATCGCCATGTCTGCCGGCAACCATGCTCAGGCCGTGGCTTATCACGCTCAGCAATTAGGCATTCATGCGGTGATTGTTATGCCGCGTTTTACCCCCAATGTTAAAGTCGAGCGCACGCGATCATTTGGCGCTGAAGTGATTCTGCACGGCGAGAGTCTTGATGAAGCCGGGATACTCACCCAGCAGCTCTTACATGAGCAGGGTCTATACCTGGTCCACCCCTACGACGATGCCCATATTATTGCCGGACAAGGAACGATTGCCCTGGAGATGCTGACCACTCACCCCGACTTAGAGGCGTTGATCGTGCCGGTGGGCGGTGGGGGCCTGATTTCCGGGAACGCCATCGCCGCCAAGGGGTTGCAGCCCGGCATCGCGATCGTTGGGGTGCAGACCGTACGGTTTCCGTCCATGCGGCAGGCCCTGGCCGGGGAGGAGATTCGCTGCGGCACCTCGACCATCGCCGAAGGCATCGCGGTGAAACAGCCTGGGCGCCTGACGTCTGCCATCGTGCGGCAGAGGGTTGACGACATCGTGCTCGTTGAGGAGAACGAGATCGAAGAGGCGGTACAGTTGCTGCTGGGTCTGGAAAAGACGGTGGTCGAAGGGGCGGGGGCGGCTGGGCTCGCCGCCCTGCTCGCGCACCGGGAGCGATTTTGTGGGCACAAGGTCGGCCTCATCCTCTCCGGCGGCAACATTGACTTGATCATTTTATCATCGATCATTCAGCGCAGCCTGGTGCGCAGTGGCCGTCTGGTGCGGCTCCACGTTGAAGTCCGAGACGTCCCGGGCGGTCTGGCCGAGGTGACACGGCTGCTTGCCGAGGCCGACGCCAATATTGTGGAAGTGCACCATCAACGTGCGTTTTCCAGCCTGTCCCTGCAGTCCGCAGACGTCGAGTTTGTGCTCCTCACCCGAGGGCTTGAGCACCTGCAGCAGATCATCAACACGCTAGTCGCCGGCGGTTATCAGGTCAAGATTACCTCAACAGAGACGGAGAATCCGTTACCACCAGAATAGTCGCAGCATCGCACGATGTACCGCTTTAGACTCGCCGTGAGGTGTGATAGAGTAGTGAAACTCAAGGCGAGATGCCTCACGCAAAACACTTTCAAGGAGGAGAGATCCCATGCACGTGGTGACACTCAACGACATTCCACACGAAGATCTGGGCGAGGCCACACCGATCGCGGGGTGGACGGGCGGCTCGGTAACGCGGACGCGACAGACGATTATCCCGGACGGCGGCTCCGACAACTACAAATGCAGCATCGTCAATTTCAGCCTGGGTTCGACCACCGGGTGGCACGCGCATGACTGCGATCAAATTCTGGTCGTCACCTCTGGCTCCGGCAAGGTGGCGACCGAGTCGGAAGAGTTTGACCTCAACGTGGGCGATGTCGTGCATATCAAGGCCGGCGAGCACCATTGGCACGGGGCCAAGGCGGATACGACGATGGGACATATCACCATTACGATGGCCGGCAGCACATCGACCAGGTGATCGTCACACGGGAGAGCCTTGGGCGCCACCCTCTAGACCTAAGCGCCGACAACGAGAACCGATTTATATCATCGCCGAAGGGCCTGGGGCTTAAACGTCCCTCTGTAAAAAGAGAGTGTCCCCAGGACCCTCACCGCGAGCAAGGAGAAGTCAATGGCTCGAATCGCTTTAGACCTGGAAAATCCTTCGGACTTGGCATTACTCCAGACCACTGGCTGGAGAATTGCCCCCGGCTTGGTACCCGGTAAGCCCAACCAGGGACTGACCGCCGAGTTGCGAGAAAGCCCCGCCCGCCTCCCCGATTACGACGACTCAGGGTGGGAGAAGGACGCCGACATCCAGGAACGCCGTTCCATCGGCTTCACGTTCGCCTGGTACCGCATCCGCCTGACCATCCCCTCCGAGGTGAGGGGGGAGGACATCTCCGGGCGACGGATTTGGTTCGAGACCAACGTCGACAACTACGGTGAAGTCTACGTGGACGGTAAGATTGACCGGGTCAACTGGGTCATCACTGGGAATAATGTGGGTAAACGCATCCAGATCGAGGACAGCGCCGTGCCCGGGACTGAGCACGTGATTGCCGTTTTAGTCTGTAATGCGCCGTTGGCCGAGCCCGTGGGTACTATATTTATGCGCTACGCCACCCTGGCCATTGAGTAGGTTCATGGATCAGGTGCTTTCTGACACCGCGAAGGAGGATTTTATAGAACCTCATTCTCAGCATATGTCAGATCGTCAACGCCCAAGAGTGAATGAAACACCTTCCACATTTGGCACCGCGGCACACGGAGGCAACACAATGGCAGACAGCGCACTACAATACCAGTATCACCCCTTGCATCAGGACATCATCTGTTCCGAAACCGCTATCGCCGCGTTGCCGGCCGCTGTAGACGCTTTGGGCGCTAGCCGTGCGATGCTTACCTGCGGACCCACCATTCTGAGCGCCTGCAACGTCGTGTCTCGCGTGCAAGAGGCGCTAGGCTTCCGCTACGTTGGCGTCTATGCGGGAGTCGCCCCCCATGCTCCGGTAGAAACGGTCGAAGAGGGCGTGGCGATGGCCAAAGAGGTGCAGCCAGACGTCTTCATCAGCGTCGGCGGCGGTAGTACCCATGACACGACTAAAGCCATCGCCACCCTGCTCGCCGAGGGCGGCGACATCCACGACTACGCGATTATCTTCGAGCCGCCCAACCGCATCACGGTGCCGCCGACGCCGTCGCCCAAGCTGCCGATCCTCAGCGTGCCCACCACCATGGGCTGCGCCGAGTTCAGTCGCGGCGGCGGGGGTATCACCGATCACCAACTGGGTCGCAAGCTCAGCTTGGCCGGTGACGGCGTGACCCACCGCACGGTGATCATCGACGGGCAGGCACTGGCCACCACGCCTTTGAGGATACTGGTGTCCACCGCCATTGGCCAGTTGCGCATCGCCATCGAGACGGTCTACGCCACCGGCCACAACCCCATCGGCGACGGCATGGCCTTGCATGCCATCCGCCTGCTCTTTGAGCACTTGCCCAAATGCAAAGACGGCGACATCGACACCCTGCTGACCACCAAGACCGCCTGTGCCATGGCATCGTTGGCTTCTTTCGGCGGACTGGGGCTCAACACGGCCACCTGCCACCACGTGGGTGGGCTGTATAACGTGCCCCATGGCGAGGCCAACGCCATCCTGTTACCCCACACGATGCGTTACAACCTCGATGCCTGCGCCGATCGACAACGGCTCATCGCCGAAGCGATCGGTGTCGCCAAGCGCAGCATGACCGACGAAGAGGCCGGCCTGGCCGCAGCCGACGCGGTAGACGGCTTGTGCCGCGACCTGAAACTGCCGCGTACACTGCGGGAGGTCGATGTCCCCGAGGAGGGCCTGGAGTCTATCGCCGCCGCCACCTTGCACGACCGCAGTCTCAGCACCAACCCCAAGCCCATCGCCGACGCTGGCCCCATCATGGAAGTGCTACGGGCGGCATACTAAAAGGCGTCCTATACAGATCGTCCGGTTTTAGGCAGCGATGTCCTCAGTCATGAGAGTAATCTCCTCCTCGTTTAGTCTTGGCCTTAAGAAGGGGTCCGAGTATGATCCGAACTGTGATAGAAATCTCAAACCTGTAACACTACCCCATCAAATAAAGGGAAATCAGCATGAAGTTTGGCATCTTTTATGAACTGCAACTGCCGAGACCCTGGGCAGCTGGCAGCGAGCATCGACTCTATCACAACGCCCTGGACCAGTTAGAGCTGGCCGATCGACTAGGGTATGACTACGCCTGGGAGGTCGAACACCATTTCTTAGAGGAGTATTCACACTCCTCTGCCCCCGAAGTGTTTCTATCTGCGGCCAGTCAGCGCACCCAGAATATCCGTCTGGGACATGGCATCATCCAGCTCACCACCAATCACCCGGCACGGGTGGCCGAGCGCGTCTCCGCCCTGGACTTGTTGAGTCATGGCCGGGTCGAATTCGGCATGGGCGAAGGCGGCAGCATCACCGAACTCGGCCCCTTTGACGTGCCGGTAGAGGAAAAACGCGCCCTCTGGGAAGACGGCGTGCGGGCCATCCTGCCAATGTTCAAAGAGGGTGGCTGGGAATATCACGGCGAGTATTTTGACTTCCCACTGCGCAACGTCTTGCCCAAACCGATGCAGAAACCGCACCCGCCCTTGTGGGTGGCCTGTTCCCAACTCGAAACCATTGAGATGGCTGGGCGGCGCGGCATGGGGGCGCTGGGTTTCCAATTCGTCAGCGCCGATGCGGCCTACGCCTGGGTGAACGCTTATTACAATTCGTTCATTAAGCGCCAGGCGAAGCTGGCGGACTACCAGAGCAACCCGAACATCGCACTGGTCACCTATTTCATGTGTGCGGAGACGGACGAAGAGGCGCGGCGACGGGCCGACGGCATTCCGTTTTTCCAGTTTGCCCTGCGTTTTTACGGTGCCCGTACGGGCCGTGAGCGCCCCGATCCGGGAACCGTGAATTTGTGGGACGAGTATGAAAAATGGAAACGGGCCAACCCGGACAATTTGGCTCGGGCCCTATCGGGCGGCTTGATCGGCTCGCCCGAGACTCTGCGACGCAAGCTGCGCAAGTTCGAGACCTCGAATGTGGACCAGATCATCCTACTCAATCAGGCGGGTAAAAATACCCATGCGCATATCACCGAAAGTCTGGAGCTGTTCGCCAACGAGGTGATGCCGGAGTTTCATGCCAACGAGCCCAGGCATCAGGAATGGAAACGCCAAGTGCTCAGCGGCAAGATCGAGCTTGAAGAGCTCGATACCACGCCGTTCACCGATCGCTACGGCAAGAACTCGGTGCAAGTGGCGGTCCCGGAAGCCCACGCAGCGCTGGAGTGAGAAAGAAGCAAAAGGCCTACGACTCCGACGATGAGCCCGGTGCCAACCAGCCCGAATCGTTGTGTGCACATCAGACGATTCCTCCATAAGCTCGGCCTGCCATGGGTTGGAGGGGATACGTCAGGGGCCTATAATATAGGCGTTACCCCATGGCGATGCAAGTCAAACTTGCCACATGATCTCCAACCAGTGCGACTGCACGACAAGGTCTCGGTTGCATTGACGCCCCAGCGAGGAACCGGTATGCTGGACGGTATATCTTATTCCAGCGCCGAGGGCTCCGTCGTTTCACCGTACAGGGAGATAAAAAGATATGCCTAAGATGACCGGTGGTCAGGCACTCGCAAAATCGCTATACCGCGAAGGCGTACGCGTCATATTCGGTCTGCCCGGGGTGCAGCTCTACCACTTGCTGGACGGTCTCTACGATGAAACCGGAATCCGTTTCGTCACCACCCGCCATGAGCAAGCCACGACCTATATGGCGGACGGCTACGCACGGGCCGGGGGCGGCATTGGCACGGCGCTGGTGGTGCCCGGCCCCGGCCTGCAAAACGCCTCGGCGGGTATTGGCACGGCGTACTCCGCCTCGTCGCCGATCCTGGTGGTGGCCGGTCAGATTGAGCGCGATCTCATCGGCTTCGACCGCGGCATGCTGCACGAAGTCAACGATCAAATGGACACCATCCGCCCGGTCACCAAGTGGGCCGCGCGCATCTTGAACCCCCAGGACGTCCCGGCCGTGGTGCACGAGGCGTTCAACCAGCTCAAGACCGGCCGGCCCCGCCCGGTGGAGATTGAAATCCCGCCCGAGACGTTGGCGGAAGAAGCGGACATCGAGCTGCTTGAACCGGCCAATCCCGTCCGGCCCGCCGCCAGTCCGGAGCAGATAGAGGCGGGAGCCGAGGTGCTGGGCAATGCCAAAAAGCTCGTCATCCTAGCCGGTGGCGGGGTCATTTCATCCAAGGCCAGCAAGGCGCTGCAGGCCCTGGCCGAGTATTTGCAAGCACCGGTGCTCATGACCAGCGAGGGCAAGGGATCTCTGTCCGACCGACACGCCTTGTCCCTAGGTACCCTGCGGCTGCGCCAGGACCCGCTCGTCGATTATATTGCCAAGACCGATGTGGTGCTCGCAGTGGGCACACGCCTGGCCACGCCACAGATTCTCAATGGCCAGACGGTGGTCCAGATCGATGTGGACGAGACGGAAGTGGGGCGCAACTATGCGAAGACGGTGGCCCTGGTCGGCGATGCCAAAGCGACTTTGGAGGGGCTCTACACGAAGCTCTCCGGCACCTTGCCGGCCCAGCCTAGCCGCGCGGCTGAGGTGGTGGCCCTGCGCCAGGAACGCCGCGAGAGCGAGCACGCCCGCCGCGAGCCTTTGGCCGGGTTCGTCAGGGCGATCCGCAACGCCATGCCGGATGATGGCGTTTTCATTTCCGGCATGACTCAGGTGGGCTATTACAGCCGCCCCTACTTCCCGGTCTACGAGCCGGGCACGTTCCTGACCTCGTCTTACTTCGGCAATCTGGGCTATGCGTATCCAACCGCCCTCGGCGCTAAAGTCGCCCGGCCCGACGCGGCGGTAGTGGCAGTCTCCGGCGATGGCGGCTTCATGTTCAACTCGCAAGAACTCTCTACTGCCGTGTCGCACAAGATCAACGCAGTGGTGATCGTCTTTAACGACAATGCCTTTGGCAATGTCATGCGCGATCAGCGCGACCGCTTTAACGGACGCGTCTATGGCCCGGAACTGCACAATCCCGATTTCCTGAAGCTGGCGGATGCCTACGGCGCCAGAGGGGCGCGGGCGCACAATGCCGACGAGCTAGAAGCTAAACTTAAGGAGGCGCTGGCCATCGAAGCACCCACCCTGATTGAAGTGCCGGTAGGTCCGATGCCGTACCCGTACTAAGGAACAGAGATGCTCCTAAGGCGATTGCCGTGGCACGTATGCCAATGAGGAAGCTGACTGATGACTGATGTCCAAACGCAAACCGCGATACTGGATCTATTGACGTTTAACAATCGATTTCTGCGTGAGCTCCCCGCTGATCCGGACCCTGCCAATCACCCCCGTCAGGTGATGGGTGCCTGTTATTCGAGGGTTGAACCCGCCCAAGTGGCGAATCCCGCGATGGTCGCCTTTGCCCGGGAAGTGGCCGAGCAACTCGATCTCACCCCCGAGATGATGGCGTCGGACGACTTACTCCAAGTGCTATCGGGCAATCGCCGCCTGCCTGGGATGGACCCCTATGCCATGTGCTATGGCGGTCACCAATTTGGCAACTGGGCCGGACAACTCGGGGATGGCCGCGCCATTATCCTGGGTGAAGTGGTGAACGAACAGGGGGAATCCTTTACCCTGCAGCTCAAGGGCGCAGGCCCGACACCCTACTCCCGCACGGCGGATGGGTTGGCGGTGTTGCGCTCTTCCGTCCGCGAATTTTTATGCAGCGAGGCCATGCACCACCTCGGCGTCCCCACCACGCGAGCCTTGAGCCTGGTGGTCACCGGTGAGCAAGTGATTCGAGATATGTTGTACGATGGCCACCCCAGACCGGAGCCCGGCGCCATTGTCTGCCGGGTGGCGCCCTCCTTTACTCGCTTCGGCAATTTCCAGATCTTCGCGGCACGAGGGGAAATCGACGTGTTGCGGAAATTGGTGGACTACACCATCCGCACGGATTTTCCCCATCTCGGCGAGCTGACCCTAGACAATGCCAAAGCGGTCTACGCGGCGTGGTATGACGAGGTCTGCCGCCGCACGGCGGAGATGATGGTCCATTGGATGCGGGTCGGCTTCGTCCATGGGGTGATGAACACGGACAACATGTCGATTCTGGGTCTCACCATCGACTACGGACCTTACGGCTGGCTCGAAGATTACGATCCCAACTGGACCCCCAATACCACCGACGCCGGACAGCGCCGCTACCGCTACGGCCAGCAACCGCAGATGGCCATGTGGAATCTGGCCCAGTTGGGCAATGCGCTCTACCCCTTGATCGAGGACGTCGATCCCTTACAGCATGCTTTAAATATATATTCTAAAACATTCAATGAAGGTTGGAAGGCAATGATGGCCCAAAAGTTGGGCCTGAGTGCCTTCGAGCCGGAAACGGATGATGCCCTCATCAAGGAGCTGCAAACCGTCTTGCAATTGGTCGAGACGGATATGACGCTGTTCTATCGCAAGCTGGCCCTGGTGACTAGGTCACAAGCAGAGGACGCGGATGACGAGGCACTCATGGCGCCACTGTTAGAGGCGTACTACGCCCCGGAAGCCCTGGCGGTCGACCACCGGGTGCAGATCGGCAACTGGTTGCGGCGTTACCTGGCGCGGGTGGGCCAAGAGGGCACGCCGGATGCCGTGCGGCGCGAGCGCATGCATGCCGTCAACCCCAAATACGTGTTGCGCAATTACCTGGCCCAACTCGCCATTGATCAAGCCGGGCAAGGCGATTACGCCATGGTGAATGACTTGCTGGAGCTGCTGCGCCGCCCGTACGACGAACAGCCGGAGCGCGACGTTTATGCGCAGAAACGCCCTGACTGGGCCCGGCACCGCGCCGGTTGTTCGATGCTGTCCTGCAGTTCTTAGCTCCCCCACTGCCGCGCGCCGATGCGACGACAAACCTGCGGCAGAGCGGCATTGGGAATGGCTTTTGGCACTCTAGGGCCGATGGCCGTGATGATCTGGAAATATTATCTTATGAGTCACGTGTTTTCCCCTGTGCGGCATGAATCGTGAGTGAATAAAACCCTTGCTAGGCGATGATAGAGGGCTTTACCATAATGAAACGGCGCACCTTTGTGAAACATTTGGCGATCCTACCCGGTGCAATTTTGCTGGCGCAGTATGGACGTGCTGCTCAGCCCAAAACAGGAGAGGTCAGCGTGGAAACCTTACAGAAGGAATGGCAGACATATCTGGCGGAAGGCTCAGATGCAGTATTGACCAAAGAGCCCCTCAAGCACTCCGAAGCGGAATGGAAAAAGATGCTCACGCCCGAGCAATTTGATGTCTTGCGGCATGAAGGCACGGAGCGTCCATTCACCAGTCCGCTCAACGATGAGAAGCGGGAGGGGGTATTCGTCTGTGCCGGATGCAGTCTACCGCTGTTCACCTCGGCGATGAAGTTTGACAGTGGGACGGGGTGGCCGAGTTTCTTTACCAGCATACCCGATGCGTTCGCAACCTCGCGAGATTTCAAGCTGATTTGGCCACGCACAGAGTACCACTGTGTGCGCTGTGGCGGGCATCATGGGCACATCTTCAATGACGGCCCGAAACCGACTGGCGAACGCTGGTGCAATAACGGCGTAGCCCTGCGGTTTATCCCCAAGACAGATAAGGCCTAAGCTATGCACACTCAGCGATCCGGAGCACGCAGCCCGCCAGGGTCTTCCACGCTGCCTCTCTCTATGACGTGAAAAACATGGCAACCCAGGAGGCGTTATGCTGCGCAAGCACATCGTGAAGGCTCCCCCGAGCCACGCAGTTCCCCAACCGGGAGAAATAGACATTGCAGCCACTGCCATCGTGCAGGTGACCTCTGAGAACCCCATGCATCCCATCGACCATGTCTTTGATCACCAACGAGGGAAGGGGGGAAGCCGTTGGGTAGCGGAAGAGCCAGGTGAGCAAACGCTGCTGCTGGTGTTCGATACGCCCCAGACCATTCACCGGATTATCTTGGAAATCGAAGAATGGGAAGTGAGTCGCACGCAAGAACTCTGCTTGTCTGTATCGCATGATGGCGGGCAGACTTATCTTGAGCTGCGACGTCAAGAATACCACTTCAGCCCACCTGGTACGACCTTTGAGCAAGAAGACTGGGCGGTGTTGGCTGAGGGTGTGACCCACCTGCAACTATGGATGAAGCCGGACAAAGGGGGTAAGCTCTGCCGGGCCACACTCACTTCATTGGTCTTCAAGAGTGCCAAGCACTGAGCCCGTGTCCATCTGCCATGACTGGTGTTTTTCTATTTATTGTCGGGCTGGAACGATGACGGGGATAACAAAGAGGTGAACCATCTCTGAGCCCAATGAGATGGGCGGACTGTGTCGCAAGGGTCTCACAGAAAGCGAGGGACGCTCGTGCTATAATTTCTTTGACACATATGAAAGCGAACGAGAATCGTTCATGCGTTAATACCCATGTATCAATGCACTATTTTCTCGAAGAAAGGATGTTGCCGTGAATATCTCCTTGAGCCTTGCTCCGCTGATATCACTTATCGCCGGTATTCTCATTTTGATCGTGCCCCGGCTGTTGAACTATATTGTCGGCATTTATTTGATCATCATTGGACTCCTGGGACTTTTTGGTACCCACAATTTTCAGATACGATGAGGCGGGCACGGGACACCACGAGCTGACCTAGCACCGGCGAAGGGCTCGGATCAAAGAAAAGCTTTTTAGACGGGAAATTCAGCGAGGTCTCGAGTCCGCTAACGAGGGAAGAAGTCTTAGATAATCAATCGCACGCCACCTAATTCAGCCAGACCATAGAGAAAGTGATCACCTGGCGAACCAATAAACATAAAATTGGCCGGTATCTTCCATCGCTGCTCCAGCTCTTTGACGAGCTGCGGGCCAAAAGTGCCATGGACCGCGACGAACTCGATATCAATTTCCGGATAGGCTTTGTCCAGGAATTCGATGTCGCGCTCCAGCGCGGGTGGCAGATCGCGGTGGTCATTGATAACCGTGACGACTTTAATCCGTTTGGTTTGTTCATTGTGCCGAACGTACAACATGGCCTTATTCAGCGTGGCGATATTATCGCCACGCGTAAAAAAAACAAATTGCTGCGAGTTGATCTCCTCGATCTTAGCTTCGAAGCCTTGCGTCAGCTGCGCCATCAGCCCCCCAATCGACTCGGCGATGTTACGGGTAAAAAAGAGTCCGCCTTTGAGCAGAGAGACCCGCCCCAACATCACCGAGACCACGAACGCCGCGGGTATGAAGTACCAGAGAAAAATCCGGAAGTAATCGGGGTTCATAATAATGTTCCCCAGCACGCCCAAAATCACGGCAGAAATGGCTGTAAGTACCGACAACCAACCGGCTTGGATCGGGCGTGGCAAGCGCGCGCGGCGGACTTTGAGGAGGACATTGCCAATCCCAAACAACACCATGACCGATAGAAATGAAATCGTATACACGCCAGCGAGGGCGGCCACATGTCCACGGGTCATGAGGAGCACCGAGACGCTTAAGATAAAAAAGCCGATGATGATGCGATGCGACGTCCCGCGCCGATTGGTTTTGAGCAAGAATTGCGGCAGACATCGATCCAGGGTCATGCGGCGCACCAGACCGGTGACGCCGATAAATGACGTCAGCACGGCGCCGCTCAACACGAAGACCGCATTGATGGAGATCAGTCCCGACAACCACGAACCGCCCGCCACTGTCCCCATATGTGACAACAAGGTCTCTTTGTGAGTCACGACGCCCTCTAATGGCACCAAAGACAGCGCCAACAGAGCTATCAGCGGGTTGAAAATGCTGACCGCAACCCACATATTGCGCAGCGTCTTTGGGAAGACCCCCTCCGCTTGTTCCTCCACAAAGTTAGAAGAGCTTTCAAAGCCCGAAATCCCCAGCATGGAAATGGCGAAGCCGAAGAACAGCGCGGTCAACAGTCCTCGGTTATCGGGCAGAGGGGCCTGGATATTGGCCCAGAAAGTTGCCAAACTGCCACTGCCCAAAAACAAATGCCCCGCCCCCAACAGCAATAAGAGACTCAGACTGCTCAGATGCAGGGCAAAAATGCCAATGGCAAGCTTTGAGGATTCCCCGATGCCTACGATGGTCAGCACCATAAAAAACGCCAGCAAGAAGACCGTGGCCAAGAGGGTGGGCAGACCGTGCCAGAGGTGGTCGAGATAATGCATGGCTTCGAGCCCTGAAATCACCGCCGTCGCCATATAAGAGAGGAGGGTGAGACAGGCCGCCAGCGAGGCGAGTTGTTTGCTCGTGGTGTTCAGCAAGGCATTATAGGCGCCGCCATTCAAGGGGAGTGCGCCGACGACCTCGGCATAGATGCGGCGGAATAAAAAGAGGAGGCCCGCGACCAGTAACAGGGCCAGCGGCGCCAATTTCCCAGCCTGCATGATGGCTAAGGCCGAGACATACAGGCAAGACGAGGTGATGTCGTTGCCGCAGATCGCGGTGGCTGCGAGTTCGCCGAGACCGCCGGTTTTATGCCGGGTGACAGGGATGCGATCAGGGGGAGAGGCGGCGGCTTCCAGCGGTGGAGGCGGCGCGGTTGAGACCTCCACGGGCTCACTCTCGATGGGTGGTTCATCAATGGGGTGAGGTTGATCCGTCATCGTGTCAGCATCCTCGCCACAGCGTGGCAATTGAGCGTAAACCTTTCGCACTTCCGTCTATGGTGACACGCCATTGATCTCTGTATGGCATGGCGGGTTGCACGCTTATTAAGTGTACCATCATCTAAACCACGGATCCCGGGCCGAAGTCAAGTGATGGGGCTTGCCAAGGCCCACCAGGTTCCATATGATGCAGTAGAGATTGGAGCTCGGCGCAACCTTGGACAGAGGATGGATGACCGCATGGAGATTGGCGTGGACACGGGTGGAACGTTTACCGATTTGGTCTGTCGCAAGGCGGGGGAGCGCGAGTGGATTTTAAAGGTGCCGAGCACCCCCGAGGACCCGTCGCGGGCGGTGCTCGACGGCCTGTGGCAGATTCTCGACTTAGCCGCTGCCACCCCGAATCAGATCACCCGTTTCGTGCACGGCACCACCGTGGCGACCAACGCGGTGCTGGAGCGTCAAGGAGCGGTGACCGGGTTACTGACCACCGCCGGGTTTCGCGACGTGCTCGAGATTGGGCGCCAGCTCCGCACCGCCATCTACGATCTGGAACTCGACCCCGAGACCCCGGTGTTTCTCTCCCCTGGGGCGCGCCGCATGGAGGTGCAGGAGCGCCTCTCGGCCAGCGGTGAAGTCTTGGTGCCGCTCGACGAAGACGCGGTGATGGCGGCGGCCGAGCGCCTGGTGGCAGAAGGCTGTGAGGCCATCGCCATCTGTTTCTTATTCTCGTTTCTCAATCCCGACCACGAGCGCCGAACCAAGGCGATGATCGAAGAGAAATACCCCCACCTCGCCCTCTCCCTGTCGAGTGAGGTCGACCCCGCATTCCGCGAGTATGAGCGCACTGTGGTCACCGCCTTTGACGCCTACACCAAGCCGGTGCTCTCAAGCTACCTGGGCCGCATGGCCCAGCAACTCTCCCGGGCCGGCGTCTCGGCGCCGCTGCAGGTGATGCAATCTCGCGGCGGGGTGTGTGCCGCCTCGACCGCCACGCAGCGGCCGGTGCGGCTTTTCCTCTCCGGTCCGGCCGCCGGGGTGGTGGGGGGCGGTGGGGTGGCTCGGGAGGTGGGCCTCCACGACGTGATCACCCTCGACATCGGCGGCACGAGCTGCGACGTCGCTCTGATTACCGGCGGCAAGCCCCTGGTGCGCCCCGAAGGGGTGATTGACGGCTATCCAGTGCGGGTGCCGATGGTCGACGTCAACACCATCGGCTCGGGCGGCGGCAGCATCGCGTGGATCGATGCCGCCGGCGGCTTGCGAGTCGGGCCGCAATCGGCTGGGGCGGCACCGGGGCCGGCATGTTATGGTTGCGGTGGCCACGCGGCCACCGTCACCGATGCCTCACTGGTGCTTGGCTTTCTCGATCCGGGTTACTTTGCCGGCGGCTCGCTCAGCCTGGATATCAGTCGCGCCCGGACGGCGATCGAGACCCACATCGCGGCCCCGCTCGGACTCTCAGTAGCGCAGGCGGCCCTGGGCATACACCGGGTGGTCAATGCGCAGATGGCCGAGGCCATGCGGCTGGTCTCGATCCGGCAAGGCTTTGATCCCCGGGACTTCGCTCTGGTTGCCCTCGGCGGCGCCGGACCGGTACATGCGGTGCCGTTGGCCGAGGAACTGAATATGTCGACCGTGGTGGTGCCACGCCATCCAGGCGTGCTCTCGGCCGCCGGCCTGCTCTCGGCGCCGGTGGAGCACGAGATGGCGGTCGGCTTTCCCCGCGACCTGGCAGACACCACCCTAGACGAAGTGCGCACCGTCTTGGAGCAGCTCCACCAGCGCTGTGCCGCCCTGATGGCCGGCGAAGACTTTAAAGTTAACGTTAACGTTAACTCGACCGCGGCTGAGGAGGTGCGCGTCACCTACGCCGCCGATGTCTGCTATGTGGGGCAGTCACACTATTTGGCAGTGCCGATCGACCTGAGCGTCCCCGATCCCCTGGCCGACATCTATCAGCGATTCATGCAAACTCACGAGCAGGTCTTCGGCTATTGCACCGCATCCCCGGCCCGGTTGGTCAATCTGCGTGCCGTGCACCAAGCGCGTGGCGGCGAGGGGGCTCCCCTGCCCCAAGCGCCCTCATCGAAGGCGAACCCGGTACGCATCGAGCGCGAGGTGATCCTCGACGACCCCGATGCGCCCGCCCGAGTACCAATTTACGATCGCGCCGCTCTGTCCCACGGGCAAGGGTTTGAGGGGCCTGCGATCATTGAGCAGGCCGATACCACCACCGTCGTCTATCCCGGTTGGTCGGTGGAAATCGCCAATGGCGGCAACCTGATCTTGAGAAAAGCGAAAGGCTAAGTTGATGAATCCACATGCGGGCCATTCCGGCATCGATCCGATCACCCTTGAGGTCGTGCGCCACAAGGTCGAAGGTATCGCCAACGAGATGCAGTCGACCCTGCTGCGCAGCTCGTTTTCCACCGTCGTTAAAGAAGGTCTCGATGCGTCCGCCAGCCTGTTTACCCTAGAGGGCGAAACCCTGGCTCAGGCCCTCGCCATCCCCATCCATCTCGCCACCTTAATCCCGATTATGCACACGTTCATCGAGCGATTTCCGGCGGCGGAGATGCACGAGGGCGACCTCTATATCATGAACGACCCGTATCTGGGCGGCACGCATTTGCCAGATATCGCCCTGGTCATGCCGGTCTTTCACGACGGGCGGCTTTTTGCCTTTAGCGCGGCGATGACCCACCACCAGGATGTGGGCGGCATGTCCCCAGGATCAGTTCCCCCCAACGCCAGTGAAATCTATCAAGAGGGCATTCGCATTCCACCCCTGAAATTGCGCCATCGCGGCGAGTTCAATGAGGCCCTGCTGGAGATGCTCAAGCTCAATGTGCGAGTCGCGGAGATGTTCATGGGCGACCTCGGGGCGCAGATCGCCGCCTGCACCGTGGGTGCACGGCGGCTTGGCGAGCTGGCCGGGCGCTATGGCTACGATCATAGTCGGGCGCTCTTCGCCGAGTTGCTCGATCGCTCCGAGACCTTGACTCGGCACGCGCTTGCCAAGATTCCGAACGGCACCTATCGTTACGTCGATTTTCTTGACAACGACGGCGTCGAACTCGATACCCCGGTGCGCATCGAGATTGCGGTGACCCTTCAAGACGGCACCATGCACTGCGACTTCGAAGGGACCGGCCCACAAACCAAGGGGCCATTCAACGCCGTGCCCTCCGGGTCGCAGGCTGCCGCGTATTTCGCCGTCCGCGCCCTCACCGACCCCACCATCGCCACCAACGGCGGCTGCTTTCGTCCGGTCACCCTACACCTGCCGAAAGGCACCCTGGTCAACCCGGTCGAGCCCGCGCCGGTCAATTCCCGCACCGCTACGATCAAGCGCATCACCAGCGTCATTATCGGGGCGCTCAAAGACGCCATGCCCCATAAAGTCCCGGCCGATGGCTCCAGCGAACTGCACGTATTGATGTTCGGGGGGCAGTGGGCCAATGGCAAACGCTTCGTGGTCGGCGAATTCACCGCCGGTGGCAGTGGCGGCGGACCGCGTAAAGACGGCGTAGACGTGATCGAGACCGACGGGTCGAACTGCATGAACCTACCGGTCGAAGCGCTCGAACTCGCAGCCCCGATCCGCGTGCATCGCATGGCCCTACGGCCCGATTCCGGCGGTGCCGGGCGCTACCGGGGCGGTCTCGGCTGCGTGCGGGAGTTCGAATTTCTCCAAGGTGAGGTGGTGTTGACACACCGAGGCGAACGCCACTTTCACCCGGCGCAAGGATCGCAAGGCGGCGGGGATGGGGCGTGTTCGGTGTCCATCATCAGGCGTGGTGACAGGACGGAAGAAGTGGTGCGCTCGAAGCTGCTGACCACAGTGCAGGCGGGAGACCGTCTCCTTGTCAAGACCGCCGGTGGCGGTGGCTACGGTGATCCCAGGGAGCGCGAGCGGGAGGCGGTGATTGAAGATGTGCGTAACGGCAAAGTGAGTGCAGCGGTGGCGCGGGAGGTCTACGGGTTGACCTAAAATGAAAAGGGGGGTCAAATCTAGTATTATATATAATTCTTCAGACAACTATATAATACTAGATTTGACCCCCTTCATACTATCTTGGCAAGAGGAAGTCGTGAGTGCCCCTGCGCCGCGACTATGTTAAAATTGTAGCTCGCGAGTCATCTTTGACCGCCGTCGCAGGTTATGATCTAAAGGAGACGCTATGGCTGAGCCTCTGACTCTAGAAATCTTTTCCGACTACGTTTGACCCTGGTGCTACCTCAGTACCGGGCGTATTGAGAAACTTCGGCAGGCTTACGACATCAACATCACCTGGACGCATTTCCCGTTGCATCCCGAAACCCCGATGGAAGGACGGGCATTGGCAGACTTGTTTGGCGGGCCCAATGCCGACAGGGAGGCGAGGCAGGCACGTATGGCCGGTCTGATGGCGGAGGAGGGCTTGCCCTACGGCGAGCGGACGCATACTTACAACAGCCGCCTGGCCCAAGAAGTGGGCAAGTGGGCAGATGCCGAAGGCCGTGGCGACGCGTTCCACGAGGCGATGTTTCACGCCTATTTTGTGGCCGGACGCAATATTGCGGACATCGAGACGCTGGTGCAGCTTGCCGAGTCGGTCGGCTTGTCCGCGGATGAAACACGGGCGGTGCTGGCTGAACGCCGGTTTCAAGCTGCGGTGGATGCCGATTGGCAGCGCTCGCGGGCCTACGGTATTACGGGAGTGCCGACCTTTGTGGCCGAGGGCCGGGGGGTGGTCGGGGCGCAACCCTATGAGATTCTCGAGCGCCTCGTGGTGACCGCTGGTGGCACGCCGCGCCACGGGGGGTAATCGGGTTGGAGAGGACTGCATAGCCTATGTCTGATACATCGACGGTGCTTGACCACGCGATCATTGCCGAACGTTATTTCTATCCGCGCTCTGCCGTGATCGCTGCGCCCTACTGGGTAGAAGCGGCCGACGGCAGCCGCTTGGCCTGCGCTTACCGCAGCGCCGCTCCGGCTGCCAAAACCGTGATCTATTTTCATGGCAACGGCGAAGTGGTAGCCGATTATCTGCCGGACTTCCCCGAGTGGTTTGTCAACGCCGGCTACAACTGTCTCATGGCCGAATACCGCGGCTATGGCATGTCGACGGGCCGCCCTGCCCTCGCCGGCATGCTCGATGATGTCGAGCGCCTCATCGACAGCCTGGACGTCCCCGATAGCCAAGTGGTTTTATTTGGGCGCTCGATTGGCTCGCTGTATGCGTTGCACGGGGTGTACCGGCGCCCACAGCTCGCCGGTTTGATTCTTGAAAGCGGTATTTCGGAGATCAGTGAGCGGTTTTTCATGCGGGTGCAGCCGGAAGAACTGGGCCTGTCCCGCGAGGCGTTGGTCCGTGAGTTGCAAACGCATTTTGACTACGCCCGCAAGCTCAGCGCTTTTCAGGGGCGCACGCTGATCCTGCACACGCGACACGACGAGCTGGTTCCAGTACATCACGCTGAGAAATTGCATGCGGCGGCCCCGGCGCCCAAACAGCTCGAAATCTTCGAGCGGGGTGGTCACAACGACATTTTTATGTGGAATCGGGAGGCCTATATGGCGCTGGTGGAAGCGTTCGTGGCCAGAGCCTAAGGCGTGGGCCAGCCCGAGCTGGCCCACGTAGTTTATGCCTCCGAATCGCTGTTGCCGTAATAGGTATCTGTGGCGCGTTTCAACCCGGCAAGACGGTTTTCCTGCAAGGCGGTTTTGCGCTCACTGGCCCATTGTTGAGAGGCGTGAATGCCGCTTAGCGAACCCTGAAAATGCGGCATCACGTGTCGGGCCAAGAGTTCGTAACTGTGTAAGATTTGTTCCCGCGTGCCCCAGTCACTCGTCCGCACCATGAAACCGCCAAAGCCGCCGCTCATCTCTTGCAGTTCTTCAATCCCGGCAATGCAATCCTCCGGCGTGCCGATCATCCACAACTTCCGTTCGACCATGAAATCGACCACCTTGTCAGGTGGCACATCCGGGGCCGGATGCCCCAGGGTCTGGCCAAAATACTCGAGCGTTTCGCGGCCGCTGGCCCGGCGAACTTGCTCGATGGCTTCCTTGCGGCTCTCGGCTAAATGCACCGACACGACTAGACTCCAATCCTCGCGACGCAGGGTTTTGCCGTGTTTCTCCGCGGTTTCTTCCCCGATGGCCCACAGCTCTTTCAACGTCGTCTTGCGCACCGTGTCACGGGGAATGCTCAGCGACAGCACACCCGCCCCGTGCTTGCCCGCCACGATGACGCCTGCCGGTGACTGCACCGAGGCCACGGCAACGGGTATCGACGGCTGCTGGTACGGCCGCAGCTGCAGAATCGCCTCATTGAGTTCGAACCAATCGCTCTTCACGGTCAGAGGCACCGTACTCTCGAACAGGCGGATGATCACGCCGAGGGCTTCATCCATCATCTCGCGTTGCCGCTCGGGATCGATGCCGAACATCAAGGCATCAGAGGCCAAAGCGCCAGGTCCGACCCCCAGGATGGCGCGGCCCCGGCTCAGGTGATCCAGTAGCACCATGCGGTTGGCCACCATGTAGGGGTTGTGATACGGCAAACTGATCACCCCGGTGCCCAGCATGATCCGTTTGGTGCGGGCAATGGCACTGGCCAGAAAGACCTCCGGGGAGCAAATCGTCTCCCATCCGGCGCTGTGGTGCTCGCCGACATACGCTTCGTCAAACCCCAGGGTATCGAGCCACTCAATCAGTCCGAGATCGCGTTCCAGGGCCAGCGTCGGGTTTTCACCCGGACGGTGGAAAGGCGCCATAAAAATGCCGAATTTCATTCGTGCTGGTGGGGTCATCGCTGCATTCTCCTGTGTGGTCAGTTTTCGATTGTAGGGGGCGAGACCTGGGCCACGCCAATCATCGCCTCGCGGGTCACGAGGTCCACTCCTCTACGCGCTTGCGCCTGCGCCCGTACCGATCATACACTGCCAGGCACCAAGATGGAACCCCCGAGGCACCCAGGGCCATGCAGAGACCGGTACGGCCTGCCTCTCCACGATATAAGGCTTGACCCTACCGCTTGGCCTATGCTATCCATATAGAGTAAGAATCATTCCGCGCGTTGTCCACCCACGGTCCAGTGGGTAACTATAATGGGGAATAGGAGGATAGTAAGATAATGCGATGTTTTAAACTAAACGTGCTCTTTCTCAGTGTGTGTCTACTCGTTTACCTGGGGGCAACCTCGCTCGCCCTGGCCGAGGAGAAACCCGAGTATGGCGGTATCATGAAGGTGGCGATCCAGGGTGATCCCCCGAGCCTGGATATGCATCAGGAGACAACCTTCTTGGTGGTCATTCCTTTCGCCAATGTGTACAACACGCTGATCAAATTCCACCCCCACCGCCATGAGGATATCGTGGGCGACTTGGCGGAGTCCTGGACGAGCAGCGACGATGGCATGACGTATACTTTCAAGCTGCAAAAAAATGTCAAATTCCACGATGGCACCGATTTTACCTCGGCGGATGCCAAGGCGAGTTGGGATAAAATTATCGCTCCGCCCCAAGGGGTGGCGAGTCCTAGGCGGAGTATTTATCAGATGATCAAAAGCGTCGAGGCCCCCGATCCCTATACAGTGGTGTTTCATCTCGACTATCCCGCGGCCTCGTTTATCCCGCTCATGGCACTGCCCTATAATTTTATCTACTCCAAAGCCAAGCTCGACGAGGATCCCAACTGGTACAAAAGAAATGCGATGGGCACCGGCCCATTCAAGCTCAAGGGGCTCCGCCGAGGCTCGTTTATCGAGATGGAGCGCAATCCCAACTACTGGAAAGAAGGTCTGCCCTACCTGGATGGCATCAAGTATTACATGATTAAGGACACGAATGCGCGGGCCAAGTCGGTACGCACCGGTCGCACTGATGTTGAACTTCGGGGCTTCCCTCCCTCTGAAGTAGAAGCGATGAAAAAACAAATGGGTGACAAGCTGACGGTCGCTTACCCCCGCATCAATATACAGTGGGGTGTGGCTTTCAATGTCACGCAAAAGCCCTTTGATGACGTCCGGGTGCGCAAAGCCCTCTCCCTGGCGATCGATCGCTACGACATGGCGAAGGTGCTCGATCCCCTGAGCGGTCTCAGCATCGTCGGTGGGACGATGCATCCGGATTCAAAATTCGCCTTGCCGATGGAAGAATTGGCACAATACGCGGGATTTGGCAAAGACTATGAGGCGAATCTCGCGGAGGCCAAGCGCCTGCTGGCCGAGGCCGGTTATCCCAATGGCTTTAAGACGGTGTTGAGCAACCGCTCGGTCAAGCTGCCCTACATCGATTTAGGTGTCTATTTGACGTCAACCTGGAAAAAGATTGGCGTCGAGGCTGAGCACCAGCTAAAAGAGAGTGCGACCTGGAGTAAAGATAATAACGCTCATAACTTCGTCCTCAATGTGGATCCCATGGGCAATCCGAGCCGTGACCCCGATGCGATGTTGCAGACGTTCATCACGAATGGCTACGGCAACGATGGTCTGATTAGCGATCCGGAAATCGACAAGTTGTTCGAGCAACAGAAAGTAGAGCTCGATGAGCAAAAGCGGATCGAGATCGTCAGACAAGCTCAGCGTGTTATCTTAGATAAGATGTACTGGATGCCGGGCTTGTGGTGGAAGCGGATCGAGACGCGCTCCTCCCGCATCAAAAACTATGAGCCGATGCACTACCACCACATGAATCGGCGCATGGAAGACGTCTGGCTGGCCAAGCAGTAACCCCCTCGCGCGATTCAGACCAGGGCTCTTCTCTCGGGGGGAGCCCTGGTTGTACACGCCATCATCTCGCCGTTTTCTGTGATTTTTCCTACCCCCACTTCTGCATCAGGGGAAGCCCTCGATGCGGTTTGAGCCCTGCATCCGCGAAGGAGTCAGCTCGTGATCCCCGAGGGAGTAGAATCCATTACGGATTACCTCAATGTGCTGAAACGCCATGTGTTGGGTCAATACCTCATTCACCATGAAACCATGCCTGAGCGCCCGGCACAATTTGCCCATGATCTCAACCATCTGCCACCGGTGGTGGGACAGATTTTAAAAACCGCCGGTATTCCCCGGTTGTATACCCATCAGGCCGAAGGCATTGAACACGTGCTCGCCGGTCGCCATGTGGTGATTGCCACGCCCACGGCGAGTGGCAAGACGATGGTCTACAACCTTCCGGTCCTCGCCACTCTGCTGCAAAACCGTGACGCACACGCCCTCTATATTTTCCCCCTCAAAGCCTTGGGGCAGGACCAATTCGACGAACTCCACACCCTCATGGCCCAGTTGCATACCGGGCTGAGCGTCGCGGTCTACGATGGGGATACGTCTGCACACCACCGCAAAAAAATTCGTGCCAACCCACCCCATGTGCTCATGACCACCCCGGATATGCTGCACGCCGGTCTTCTGGCGTTCCACGAAGCGTGGGCCGGTTTTTTTGCACAACTTAAATACGTGGTCATCGACGAACTGCACACCTACAGCGGTATCTTCGGCACGCATGTGCTGCACCTGTTCCGCCGGCTCAACCGGGTCTGTGCGTCTTACGGCAGCCAACCGACCTACATCACCAGCTCCGCCACGATTGGCAATCCGGAGCAGTTGGCCAGTCAGTTGGTGAACCGGCCGTTCCACACCGTGCTGGAAAACGGCGCCCCGGCCGCGGCTCGCCATTTTCTCTTTCTCAACCCGGCTGAGAGCCCCAATACCCTGGCCGCCAATTTGCTGCGCCTGAGCGTGCTCAAACAATTCCGCACCATTGTGTTCACTCGGGCGCGGGTGATTACCGAACTGGTCTACCGCTGGGCTACGCACGAGCGCCCGGAACTGCGGCGGCGGATCTCGTCCTACCGAGCAGGGTATTTGCCCGAAGAGCGGCGGCAGATCGAGAGCGCCTTGAGTTCGGGCGATTTGCTGGGCGTGGTCTCGACCTCTGCCCTCGAGCTGGGTATTGATATCGGCGGGCTGGACGTGTGTATTTTAGTGGGCTATCCCGGCTCCATTGTCAACACTTGGCAGCGCGCCGGACGCGTCGGACGCGCCGGGCGAGAGTCGCTCATCATTCTTATTGCCAGCAAGGATGCGCTGGATCAATTTTTCATGAAACACCCGGCGCAATTCTTTGACCGAGAGGTCGAAGCAGCAGTGGTCGATCCGGCCAACGCCTATATTTTGAAACATCACCTCACCTGCGCGGCCCGCGAGTCCCCCCTCACCCTGAGCGAGCCCGAGTACCGCATCGAGGGTTGGCAGCAAGCGGTCGACCATCTCGTCCAGGCCGGTGAGTTGCTGCAGAGTGCGGACGGCGAAGCCTGGCATGCGGCTCGCAAACAGCCGCATCGCCTCGTGAGCTTACGCAGCATTGGGGAGTCCTGGACGATCTGCCAGCCAGGGCGGCAACAGCTCATCGGGACGGTGAGCGGCGGTCAGGTCTACGGGGAGTGCTATGACGGTGCCATCTATTTGCACCGGGGCCGCCAATACCTGATTCAAGGACGCGATCCGTCTAAGGGCCAGATCCACGCCAGCGAGGTCGAGGTCCCCTATTACACGCGGGCCAAGACGGAAAAAGAAACCGAGATTTTAGAAGAGCTGCGCTCGCGCCCGATGTCGGGTTTTCTCGCCAAACTCGGCCGCCTCAAGGTGAGTTCCCAAGTGGTGGGATTTGAAAAAATCCGGGCGGGCGATCAATCCGTGCTGAGCCAGCACCCGCTCGACTCCCCGATGCAGCACTTTGAAACGGTGGGGTTTTGGCTCGAACTCGATACCCCCTTTAAAAAAGACCTGCGCCAACACCATTTTCATCACATGGGTTCGCTCCACGCCATTGAGCACGCGATGAAATCGCTCTTTCCCCTCCTGGCGCTGAGCAACCGGACAGACGTCGGCGGCATTTGTTATACCCTGCATCCGCAACTTCGCAAGAGCGCCATTTTTGTCTACGACTACCATCCGGGCGGCATTGGCTTGGCTGAAAAAGGCTTTGCCGAACTCGATAAGTTGTTGGACCTGACCTTAGACCTGGTCAGCCACTGCGATTGTGACGTGGGCTGTCCGTCATGTATTCATTTTCCCACCTGTGGAGCTGGCAATGTGCCCTTGGATAAA
>Ga0214472_10001268_pt1 | contig 28815 bp, 20 predicted proteins | sample RVTome_6_FD_207662 | JGI IMG/M metagenome (GOLD analysis project Ga0214472, IMG submission 207662) | Soil microbial communities from uranium-contaminated site in the Upper Colorado River Basin, Wyoming, United States - RVT140D175 | ecosystem: Environmental > Terrestrial > Soil > Contaminated >...
GCGCGACCACGCCGTATTGGACGCCACGCTGCGATTTCTCAAGCACGGTCACTTTGCCGAGAATGGCGTTCGGCAGCCGATAGATATCGGCCCGCCGCCAGGTGATGAGTAAGTAAGCCTAACTGGCGCTTCGCAGCAAACGCCATAATAAGAACCCTTGGGATCGTGAAGTTTTCTCGGTTCGCCGTGGCCGGCAGCCGCTCCAAACAGCGCGCGCCCGGCAAATGTGGGTCAAACGTTGAACGCGCGTTTTTCGGGCGTCAATTCCGTCAAGAGCCGGGACAAAGGCGGTGATTCAAGCGCATACGCCGTGGGCCGTATGCGGAAAAAGCCAGGAAACGTTTGACATCTGAAAGCCATTCGCGTTACGCTTCACGCACGGCAATCTTCATCACGGAGGAGGGGAGCGTGCATCGACGGAATAAAAAGTGCAATAGGACCGGCGCGCGGACGATCGCGCGTGCCTTGTTGTCATGGTACGTCTTGCCGGCGACCTTCGGTCTGCTTTCCATTTCAACCGTCCAGGCGGCGCCGGGCGATTTACTGCTGACATTGCGTCCGCCGGATTTGGCACCCTTCACCAAGTTCGGCGATGCCCTGGGCGTGGTCGGCGGGAACATCATCGTGGGCGCGCCGGACACGCACCTTCTGGATGACGGGCTGGCGTTCGTCGGGCAGGCTCACGTTTTCGACGGGACGACCGGTGATTTGCTCTACAGCATTCCCCATCCTGATCCGCAAGATCGGTCCGTGTTCGGCAGCGCGGTGCTCGGTTTCGAGGATCGGATATTGATCGGGGCGCCCGGCCAGGACGTTCCAAACGAATTCGGTGACGGCGCCGTATATGTCTTCGACAGCGCGGACGGCGCGTTGTTGAAAACGATCCCGAACCCAAATCAAAGTGGTTTTGGTAGTCGTTTTGGTCACAATCTGGCCGCCGCCGGAAGCAAGACGCTAACTGGTCAGTCCAGTCGCTTCTTGCCGACGGGGGGGCGAGGTCCGATTGGCAGCGTTTATTTGTTCGATCCCGTCACAGGGCTAATTGAGCCAGAGATTCTCAATCCGGCGCTCGGCGATGGAGAGGGGGACCTCTTTTCAGCCGGGAACGGGGTGGCCAGCCTGGGCGGCAGACCCGTGGTAGGGGCGACTCATGCCGATATTCCCGAGCAAGATGGCAGTGCCGGCCGCGTTTATGTTTTCGACGATCTCACCGGCGAGTTGCTGCTGGCTATCGACAATCCCGAACCGACTTCCGCCAACCTGTCATTCATACCCGATTGGTTTGGTTTCGCGGTGGCAGCGACGGACGAGAAGATTTTTGTGGGTGCCCGGCTGGACGATCCGCACGGCGTCGAGGACGCAGGCATCGTCTATTCCTTCGATGGATCGACGGGCGAATTGTTGTTGACCATCGAACCGCCCGACCCCTGGCGCCGAGGAGAATTTGGAAAGTCGTTGGCGGTGGTGGGCGACAACATCCTCGTCGGCGCGTACGACACGCCTGCGGACGGCATGGAGCACGCCGGCAAGGCGTATCTGTTCGACGGCGCCACGGGCGAACTTTTGCTCGAAATCCCGAACCCCGAGCCCGGTCCGGACTTCTTCGGCTGGCAACTGGCTTCCTTCGGAAACGACATCCTCGTTTCCGCAATTGCCGACGCCGTCGACGGTGCGCCGGGACACGGGACTGTTTATCTGTTTGAAGGAGTCGTCCCGGAGCCGCAGACGATTTCGCTGGCTTGCAGCGGATTGATCGTCGTCGCGTTCTTTGTGTGCGACCGCGGACGACGGCGGGATCGCCGATTGGAAAAAACGCGACGACGTGGCCTCGTGGACTAAAAAATGGATCGTAATGAAAATAGCAACTGACGCATCATCCCATATTACGCCATATTACGGAAGGACAAACGCCATGTGGAATCGATTACTGGGGTTCGGAGCGCAAAAGCGGCGGTCGACAAATCTTGGGCGAAGACCAGCAATCGGCGTGGAGCAATTGGAAGACCGCGCCATGCTATCCGCTTACGGAATGATGTTGGGCCGACCGGTCCCGATTCCCGATTGGATCCCGGAGGAGCGCGTCCCTGAAATCCAAGAACGTCTGGCCCAAATCACGCACACCGGTTCGACCGCCCCCGCGTTTACGCTCGACGCCGAATCGAATGCGATCATAAAGTGGAACGATTTCATCCTTGACCCGCAGTATGGCGGGGCCAACGGTTTCGGGTATTCGGTCGTCGTCATCGACACCGGGATCGACATAAATCACCCGTTCTTCGGGCCGGACGATTTCATCAATGGGACAGATCCTCCGAATCCCGGGAGCGACGGCGTCGCCGACCGGATCGTATATCAGCAGGATTTTGCCAACAATGACATGAATGCCTCGGACTTTGACGGGCACGGCACGCATGTCACCAGTATCGCGGCGGGATTTCAGGACGGCGTTTATGCTGGGATCGCGCCGGCAGCGGATATTATTGCGCTGAAAGTATTTTCGGACGCTGGCAGCAGCCAGTGGGGTGATGTAGAAGCCGCGCTGCAATGGGTAATAGAAAATTGGCAGACTTACGATATCGCCGCGGTCAACATGTCGCTCGGAGATCATGGGAACTATTCAACGCCACCCGTAACGGATTTATATGGACTCCAAGAAGAAATTGATTCAATTGTCAACGATTTTGAAATACCCGTGATTGTCGCGGCGGGGAACGATTTTTACCAGCACGGAAGTGCCCAGGGTTTGCAGTATCCCGCCGCCGAGGCAAGTGCGATCGCGGTGGGCAATACCTGGGATTCGTTGAAAACGACACAAACGGTTTGGCCAGACGAAAACGGAAACCCGACGGCGATCGATTTCACGGCCGACGTGGATCGGATATCCGGAAGTTCTCAACGCCATGTTACGATGCTCGACGTGTTGGCCCCCGGCGTCCTAATCAACGGAGCCCAGAATGGCGGAGGGATGACGCAATTGGGTGGCACCAGCATGTCCGCGCCGCATGTCGCCGGAACCGCGGTGCTGGCACGGCAACTCTGGGATCTCCACAGAAAAACTCCAAGCACTCCTTTCCTAGCGGAAGATTTCAGGTCGTTGCTTCGCACGACCGGCCCGCTGCTCTTAGACGGCGACGACGAAGACGACAATGTCACGAACAGCAACGAGTCGTGGCATCGCTTGGACGTGGCCGGGCTGATGGACGAAATCGTCCTGCCCAGGGTTTCACAAGTGATTATCAACAGCACGTTCCAACCCATGCCGCAAGACAACGACCCTGCCTACTTTATTCCCTCCGGCAGCGGCGCCCAAATTGCAACCGTGCCCGTGGCCATGCCGACGCAAGTCATCGTCGACTTCACCGAACCCGTCGGCACCATGCAGGGCGGAAGCGTTCAACTGGGCAACCTCCAAGCCAACAACATGGTGCTCGCCGAAGACGGTGGATTCGGAGCAGGGATCGACGTGGTTTCGGTGACCGAGGTTCCGTTATCGAACACAATGAGGTTCATCTGGACCTTGAATGGCGCGTATTCCGATCGGGCGCAAGTCGGTATGGTCATCAGTGACGTGATCGTCGACGGCGCGGGCAACGCGCTTGATGGCGATTGGACGATGCCGGCCTCTTTCAGCGACCAGTCAGCGGAAATTTCGGAGTATCCGTCCGGAAATAAAACCCCTGGTGGCGATCTCACCTTCGGCTTCACGCTACTGCCGGGAGACGCCAATTCCAACAATGTGATCGACATCGACGACTTGAACGCGGTGCGAAACAACTTCGGCTCCGGCACCACCTGGCAGGAAGGCGATTTCGACGGCGACAACGATGTCGATATTGATGAACTGAACCTGGTCCGCAACAACTTCGGATTCGATGACTATCTCACCTGGCCCACGGCGGCTCCGTTGACCGGCGGTGGCAGCATGTCGTCGACGGCGGTGACGAAAGGTTCGCAGAAACCGGCGCCGGTCGGAGAAGAGGCGATGAAGCGGGCGCTGCGGGGCGAGTTTGACCGCACGATCGCTGTGGCCAAGCCCAGCGAGTATGCCGGGCTGTTCGGCTGGGACAAGCTCGGCGATGTGGCGTGGTGGGACGGCGTGCTCGGCACCGGCTGGCGCGAAAAACTCACCGCGGCAGTTGCGCCGGCATCCGACGGCCGCGCGGCGGAAAACGGCGCGCCGACCAGTTTTCCCGCCACGATTGAACCCTTCGCCCCGCGCGTCGTTACGTTGACGCCAGCGACGCAAGACGCGGCGGCGACCGGCGCCGTGCTGGAACAAACGGACTTCCTCGATCGAACCGACGAGATCGCCGACGACATCGCACCGCCGGCCAAATCGCGTCAGCAAGACCGCCCCTTGCGCCGCTCGTCCCGCGGCCACCAAATCGACGCCGGCTCGCTGTTCGTATGGGACGCAGCGCTCGTGGCGTTCGAACATACTACGCCGAGCGTCGCTGCTCAGATTTAGACGGCTGACGCTGTTCGGCAATAGGCCGTTATCAACGTGACTGCTCGCGGCGGCAAGTTGTACGTAGGTTACATGATTAAGAGCATCTGGCGGAATCTGCTGGACGTTGGGTTGATCGCGCGGAAAAACATTAGCGTCGATTAGTGAAGATTAGCGTTCCTCCCCTCCGTTGATCGTACCCTCGACTCGGAACGTCGAACATTTATCATGACATGTAGCTTTGGACGAAGGTTTCAACCACAAACCCCTCGCATTCGATTTCCTTCCTCACCTGAGTCGTGCAAATGCCGTTATTCGGCCGAAAAAAACGTCTGACGGACTACGCGAGCTGCGCCGGCTGAGCGGGCAAGCTGCCCCAGCAGGGGACCGCGCAGGTCGTGCGGCGATTACCGAAATTCGACGATCCGAACCTGATCGTGGGAGCCGAGGGCTTCAGCGACGCGGGCGTGTACCGGCTGCGCGACGATCTGCTGATCGTGCAGTCGGTCGATTTTTTTCCTCCGTTGGTGGACGATCCCTACGTGTTCGGCCAGATCGCGGCCGCCAACTCGTTGAGCGACATCTACGCCATGGGGGCCCAACCGACGACCGCATTGAACGTCGTGGGGTTTCCCGACGATCAACTCGATTTGGAAATCCTGGCCGAAATCCTCGACGGCGGCGCCGAGCGCGTGAAACAGGCCGGGGCCGTGATCGCCGGCGGCCACACGGTGCGGGACGTGGAGATCAAATACGGCCTGTCGGCCACAGGAGTCGTTCACCCGCAAGCGCTGATGACCAATCGCAACGCGCGCCCCGGCGACGTGCTGGTGCTGACCAAACCATTGGGCACCGGCTTTGTGACCACGGCTTTCAAGGCCGGTAAATGTCCTGACGAAACGCTGAAGGCCGCCTGCGCCAGCATGATCCAACTCAATTCAATCGGCCGCGACGCGGCGGCCGCAGCGGGCGCCCGCGCGGCGACGGACATCACCGGCTTCGGCCTGGCGGGGCACGCCGGCGAAATGGCTCAGGCAAGCGAAGTCACGATTGCCTTGGATATCGAAAAAATCCCGATCTTGCCGGGCGCCATCGAGTTGGCCCGCCAGGGCAATCGCACCCGCGCCAGTGCATCCAACCGCGATTTCGCGGCGCCGACGACGCGCGTGGAGGGCGACCCCGATCCCTTGCGCGTTGAATTCGCTTACGACGCTCAAACATCCGGCGGCTTGTTAATCAGCGTTGCCGCGGATAACGCCGACGACTTGATCCGGCATGCCCGGCAACTTGGCGCGGAGACGGCCCGCGTGGTCGGCGAAGTGCTGGCGCGGCAAGACGACTGCTTGGTGATCCTGCGCGGGTGATACGCCTCTGGGATGGACGAGGCAGGCCGTTAGAACTTTCTGGGCGCCGCAGGCTCAAGAGGCTGGCGGAAAGCACACCAATCTTTGAGGGCGCGTTACCCGTTCCCCCTCGTGTGCCGTCGGCACCCAGACGACAAGTCGTCTGGGGCAGCCAACCGAGCTTTCCTTCACGCAGCGCTACGGCGCCACGGACGAAAAATCGTCCACCAGCCGCAACAGCACCTCGCGGGTGAGATGGGCCGGAGCCTGGCTGCGCACCTGGCCGGACGGCTTGGTATAGCGGATGAGGCTCACGTGTCCGCCGCGGCGGGCAAGCAGCTCGTAATAGCTGGTGGAGTCTTCGTCCTTTTGCGGAGGACTGCTGCGCATCTGCACGACGCATTGCTCGGCGTCGAACTCCACGGGGCTGATCGCCTCCAACAGGTACGACAACCGGCCGGCCAGCGTTTCGGCCATGTTCTTCAACTCGTCGCCGGAGATGTTGGCCAACGCGTCGGTGCTCAAGGTGAGCTGGTTCAGCGCGCAGGCCAGCGAATCGACGTCCGCCAGATCGCAGTGCAGCCGCTGCCCTGCCTGGTCGACTTCGATCACGTGCCGGCCCCCGCCGGCACTGATGGCGGCCAGCGCCGCCTGGGCTTTTTCTTTCAAGGTCGCCATGGTTCAGTTCTCCGTTGGTTCTTCGCTGTGGGTGCCGCTCTGTTGGCTGGTATGTTCCGATCCGTCGAATGAAAGGACGGTCACCTGGCCGTCCAACACCGTCTCAATGTGTACCGGCCGCGTCCACAGCCGCTCGAGATTGGCCAGCGTGTCGCGGGCGTAGTTCAATTGCAGTTCCACCCCGTTGAAGTCGTGTTCTAGGTACAGTTCGCGGCGATTCTTGTAATTGCCGTCGCGGACGCTGATCAGCGGCCGGCCGCGATTGGTCAGGTTGAACAGGAGCCGCTTCTTTATTTTCGGAAATTCCCGGCTCTCGATCTCATAATAATTCGAGTCGCTGTTGTAGCCGAAGGAAAACAGCTTGTTTTCGCGGCAGAATTCCAGGGTGAGGAATTCGTCGATAAACGTCAGGTCGTTATGGATGCGGCGGACCTCGAAGATCTTCTCCCGCCCCAATCCGGCGCCCGTGTCCCAGCGGCGTCTTTCCACCATATTGTCGCAGTCGTCGTAGTCCTTGCCGAAACGCCCCTTGTCCCAGCGCTCTAGGATGTGACGGAACAGTTCGACGCCCAGTTTGTAAGGGTTCAAACGGCCGGGACTGGTGGCCAACGTGCCCGCGTTATGATCGCAGTAGTCGATCACGTCGGCCGGTTCCAGGCCGTGGCGGGTCATGATGGTCGAGTGCCAGTAGCTGGCCCAGCCCTCGTTCATGATTTTCGTCTGCGCCTGTGGCGCGAAGTAGTAGGCCTCGTCGCGGATGATGTCCAGCACGTCCAGTTGCCACGGCTTCAGCGGAGCGTGTTGCAGAAGGAACAGCATCACGTCGCGGGTCGGTTCCGGCGGAAAGTTCTGCTGGGCCTCGCGTTTCTGTTTTTGAAGGTCCGAGGCGGCCCGCAGCGCCTCGGGCGGATTGATGAACTGCTCCATGTACTCCTTGGAGCGGAAGCGGCCCGGCGGGGCGTCTTCGTCTTCCTCGTCCTGCGCGCCGAACCAGGACTGCTGTTTGCGGTCGAAGCGCTGAATAAACGGCGAATGGATGTCGATCAGGTCTTCGACGCTCAGGCAGGCGTCGATGAACTGCTCGACCTCGTCGACGCCGTGCCGGTCCATGTAGCGCCGGACGCGGTTGCCGTGGTTGGCCATGTGATCCATCATCTTGCGGTCGGTCTGGCTGAACCAATAATTGCACTTGAAGAAGTCGCAGTGGCCATAGACGTGCGCCATGACCAGTTTCTGGTCGGTCAGTCCGTTGGACTTCATCAAGTAGGCGTAGCAGGGATCGTTGTTGATGACCAACTCGTAGATTTTCTGCAATCCGTAGGAATAGCCCTTGGAGAGTTGCTCGTACTCCATCCCGAAACGCCAATGCGGATACCGCGTGGGGAACCCGCCGTAAGCGGCGATGGCGTTGAGCTGGTCGTAATCGACGACCTCGAAGATCGTAGGAAAAAAGTCCAGGCCGTAGCTGCGCGCGTATTCCTTCATCTGCTCCTGGACTTCCGCCAGGTCCGCCGGCAACGGTTGTGGACTTTTGATGGACATCGATGAACGCCCCGGTGGCATCTGCGGCCGTCGAAGTTATTCACCACGGAGGAACGGAGGCACGGAGAGGAAGAGGAATGACGAATTCCTAATACCGGATGTCTAATAAAGCACGAGATCCGAATTACGAAAGCCCGCTTACGAAAGTCCTCGTGTTTTGGACTTTGTTAGACATTAGAAATTTGACATTAGGAATTCTTTTGACTCTGTGTTCTCCGTGCCTCCGTGGTGCATTTTAATTATGTTGTCTCGTATTGCGTTTGTTTTCGGATTACTCGCGCCGCGTGGCTACTTTCCCTTCCCTAAAAACTGCTTGATCGAATCGTAAATCGCGTCTTTGTCCGGAATTTCGGACAATATCAGGTTGTCGACCGAGTCGCCAAAATGGCCCTCGAGCGAGCGCAGGTATTCACCGCTGCCGTACGGGCTTTCGACCTGTCCGTAGCAGAACAGGTTCGCCACCGGCAGCAGCATCCCGCTGAGCAGTTCGAGGCTGCTCTGGTTGTCTTCGCCCCAGTTGTCGCCGTCGGAGAACTGAAAGCAGTAGATGTTCCACTCGGTGGGCGAAAGCTCGCGCGTGATCAGATCGACGCAGACTTTATAGGCCGAACTGATCCGCGTGCCGCCGCTTTCGCGGGTGTGGTAAAACGTCTTCTCGTCGACTTGCCTGGCCGCGGCGTCGTGGATGATGTAGCGGGTCTCCAAACCGGCGTACTGGCTCTTCAGCCAGGTGTCGATCCAGAACGCCTCGGTCCGCACGATCTCCTTCTGCTCGTCGGTCATCGAACCGGACACGTCCATCATGTAGATGGCCACCGCGTTGGCGTCGGGCACCTCGACGGTCTTCCACGAGCGGTACCGCTTGTCGTCACCGATCGGCACCACGATCGGCTCTTGCTGGCGATACGTATTGGAAGAGATTTGCCGCCGCAAGGCCTCCATATAGGTGCGTTTGAAATGCCGCAGCGACTCCGGACCAGTGCGGCGGATGCTGCTGTAGCGGGATTTCTCCTGGCGAATGTTGGCTTTGCCCTTGGGTTCGATCCGCGGCAGCTCCAACTCGTCGCCCATGATCTGGGCCAGCTCCTCCAGCGTGACTTCGACCTCCAGGATGTGCGCGCCGGGATCGCTGCCCGCGGAACCCTTGCCGGCGCCTTCCTGATCGCCCTGGCCGATGGGGTCGCCTTCTTCGCCGTCGCCTTGGCCGACTCCGCCTGAGCCGTTCTGCCCGTAGCGGAAGTGCGGCACGTCGAGCTGAGGGACGGGAATGCTGACCAGGTCGCGGCCTTTGCGGCCGATCATTTCGCCGTGCGTGACGTACTTGCGCAGATTCTCGCGAATCTTGCCCCGCACGATCTGTTTGAACCGCGACTGGTCGCGATCGATTTTCATCACCATGGCACTTTCCACCCCAGATCACACCCGCCATCGCGGGTTGTTCGCCGCTTGGCCGCGCGGCGACGCCATGGCCGACTCCGGCGGTTCGCACTCACCGAGCTGCGTCAATTGCCCGTGAACTTGCCGTCCACCAGCTATCCGTAGCGCTCCTCGGCGGGGCTGTTCCCCGATTAGCGAACAGCCCCGGCGGCCCACTCCCGGCCGCCACCGTTAGGAGTCGTCTTTCACGTCGCCGCGGGCGAAGATACTGGCCACGTAATTCAACACGTCCGTGGCGCTCTCTTCGTCGTATCCGTAATCTCGAATCAGCCGCCCTTTGACCACGTCAATCTTGGCTTGCGTATCGGCGTCCACCACGTTGCTGACCAGGCTGGTCAACTTGATGGAGTCCTTCTGATCCTCGAACAGTTTCAGTTCCAGGGCTTTGTTGAGCCGTTCGTTGGTCTTGTAGTCAAACTTGCGTCCGTCGATCGACAGCGCGCCGATGTAGTTCATGATTTCGCGGCGGAAATCGTCCTTGCGGCTGTCGGGGATGTCGATTTTTTCCTCGATGGAACGCATCAGCCGCTCGTCGGGTTCTTCGTATTGACCGGTGAATTTGTTCTTCACTTTTTCACGTTGCGTGTAGGCCTTGACGTTGTCGATGTAATTGCCGCAAAGCCGCTTCAGCGCGTCCTCGTCGGCGGCGATCGCGCGTTGGACTTCGTTCTTCACGATGTTTTCGTATTCCTCCTTGACCACTTCCAGCAATTCGCGGTAGTGACTCTTGACGTCCTCGTCGGTGATCAGGCTGTGGTGCTTCAACCCCGCCTCGAGTTCGTTGAGCACCATGAAGGGGTTCACCGAATTGGCTTCCGGATGCGCCACCAGCGCGTTGGAGATTTTGTCCTGCACGTAGCGGGGCGAGATGCCGCGCATGCCTTCGGTCGTCGCCTCGTGACGCAACTCCTCGATGTTGTCTTCGGTGAATCCCGGCAGGCTTTTGCCGTTGTAGAGCTTCAGTTTCTGCAGCAGCGTCAGACTGGCGTTCTTCGGCTCTTCCAGCCGCGTGAGGATCGCCCACATGGCGGCCATTTCGATCGTGTGCGGGGCGATGTGCTTGCCGTGCAGTTTTTCGCTGTTGTAATCCTTTTCGTAGATTTTAATTTCATTGGAAAGCGTGGTGACGTACGGGATGTCGATCTTTACCGTACGGTCGCGCAGCGCCTCCATGAATTCGTTGTTTTGCAGCCGCCGGTACTCCGGCTCGTTGGTATGGCCCAGGATCACCTCGTCGATGTCCGTCTGGGCGAACTTCTTCGGCTTGACCTTGTGCTCCTGACTGGCGCCCAGCAGGTCGTACAAGAAGGCCACGTCCAGTTTAAGCACTTCGACAAACTCGACGATGCCGCGGTTGGCCACGTTGAACTCGCCGTCGAAGTTGAACGCCCGCGGATCGCTGTCGCTGCCGTACTCGGCGATCTTGCGGTAATTGATGTCTCCGGTCAGTTCCGTGGAATCCTGGTTCTTCTCGTCCTTCGGCTGGAACGTGCCGATGCCGACCCGGTCCTTCTCGCTTAGCAGCAGCCGGCGGACGCGGATATCCTGGATCACGCGGGTCCAGTCGCCGCCGTACTGGCGCAGCCGGTCGGCATACACGTAGCGGCAGAAGGGGCACATTTCGCCCTCGATCTTCACCCGGTATTCGCCCGGCTGGCGGTCGCCGTTCAATTCCGTGGCGACTTCCTTGCGGAACCGCTTGGGAATGACGTGCAACGGCTCCTCGTTCATCGGGCACCAGTGCACGACGTCGCCGTCGTCCGTCGAAACCCAGCCCAGTGCATACAAGGCCCCGTCGTCGCGGGTGGAATAGCGCTCCAGACCTTTTTTCAACAGCCGGGCGATCGTGCTCTTGCTGCTGCCGACCGGACCGTGCAACAGCAACACCCGGCGTTCGATGCCGTATCCTTGGGCGGCGCTTTTGAAGGCGTTCACCAGCGCGCGCAACGGGCCTTCCAGACCGAAAACGGCGTCCTGGCCATCGTGGTCGGGATCGGAAAAGAAGCGGTATCGGTCGCGCTTTTCGCGTCCCTGCTCGTAGGTCTCGACGCCGTAGGACACGATCATGTCGTACAGCCGTTCGTAGGCGTTACGCGCGACGCGCGGCTGCGCGCGCACGATGTCCAGGTACTGCTCGAACGTCCCTTGCCAGTTCTTGCGGAGGAACTGATCCAGGTCCTGTTGTTGCGCCACGATGGATATGATGGAGCGCCCGTCGCTCATGGACTCTTCTCCCTATAGAACTTTGTGTCTGACTCCCGCGAGGACGGCTCGGTCTGGAAAGTCCCGGCCGCCTCAGCCCCGATGATCCCGATTGATTCTCACGTTGTTTTCTTTGCCGGTTCTCGCTTCCAATGCCAATCGTCTCGTTTCCCCCCGCGGCGCGCCATCGGGTTGATCTCATCACCTTGAACAACGCCGCCATCGCGCACGATCAAACGCAAGCGCGGTGTTGCCCGGTATTCCGTCAGCAGCAGCGCACATCGCAGCGACGCGATGGAGGACGAAAGTTGGAAAAGAACATTCCGAACTTGTGCGAGGCGGACCGAAGGCAGGTTTTGCGTCTTCTCGTGCCAGCGGCGCCGGCCGTAACGTTTGCCGACACCTCGTCCTTCGCCCAGCTATCCTTAAGTATCGCCTCAACTTCCGAAACCGGCAATATTGAGATTGGGCCGCGGGCGGATTCCAGGGGCTCGGTTGACACCCCGCCAGCGGCGGCAACGTCTTTGCTGCCAAGGGGTTCGAGAATCGAAACCCCTATCTCCAGGAGCCGGCACTTTTTTTCTTATCTGTCCAGGCACTCCGCCACGCCACGGCAGTTAGGGCGCGATCCACGTCGGCTTCAGCGGGTCAGGCGAGCAGGCGGTCGACGCTATCCAGCAGCCGGTCCATGGCGAACGGTTTGCGGATGTAATCGTCCACGCCCAGCATCTCGGCGTACGCCTTATGGCGGCTCCCCTCATTGGCGGTGATCATGATCACGCGCACCGGCACCGGACGGCTGCGGCGAAGTTTCTCCAACACCAAAAACCCGCTCCGCTTGGGCATCATCATGTCCAATATCAGCAGGTCAGGGTCTTCCTTTTCGGCCATCGCCAGGCCCTGATTGCCATCCCGGGCGACGAGGATTTGGTACCCCCGCGACTCCAGCGCCAACCGCATCGACTCCACGATTTCGTTGTCGTCATCGACCAGCAAGATTCTCTTCTGCGGATTGCCTTCAGCCGCGGTCATGGTCCGATCCCTCAAGCGTGATGACGAGGGCCGCAGCCCCCGGGCGGGCTCGATTCCAGCCCGATGGCGTAAAGCGCCAAACAATCACAAGTACCCTGCCACGGCCGGTTTTGCAAGATGCCCAGGGCGGGAAAACCGGCAAATCGGGTGGCTGTAGCAACTTCACAGGGAGTTTCGGAACGAACGAAAACAAAAAGAACACTAATTCCCTTGCGCCTATTTAATCGGTATTTCTGTTATGCTTCGATTGCCACGCTACTGGGCGTGCGGTGCGGCAGGTATATACTTTAAGCGCTTGCCCGCCAGGTTAGTGTACTTTTGACACTTTGCGGGTATAATTCCGTCGGCCGGTGATCTGAAATCGAGTCCCTGACGTGGCCGCTCGACGAGTGACGACCGGAAATGCAGCACGGGTATATACATGAGCACTGCCACCGCTGAATCGACCGCAAAATTCGAGTTGGCGCCGTTTAAGTCGTTGTCCAACGACGAGTTGCAGGCGCGGATCCAGGCGGTCCGCACGCAGATGGGTGATCGGCTGTTGATTCTGGGCCACCATTATCAGCAAGATGAAGTCATCGCGCTTTCCGATCTTCGCGGCGACAGCTATCAACTCAGCAAGCTGGCCGCCGAGAGCCGCGACTGCCGGGCCATCGCGTTCTGTGGCGTCCACTTCATGGCCGAAACGGCCGATATCCTGGTCAATCGGCCCGAACGGCTAGACGAACGAGACGGCCTGCGCGTCCCCGTCGTCCTGCCCGACATGGCCGCCGGCTGCTCAATGGCCGACATGGCGATGCTCGATCAAGTGGAAGATTGCTGGGCCCAATTGGGCGAAGTCATCGACACCGAAGACGTCACGCCGGTCACCTACATCAACTCAGCCGCCAGTCTCAAAGCGTTCTGCGGCCGCCACGGCGGCATTGTGTGCACGTCGAGCAATGCGGCGGCCGTGCTGGATTGGGCCTTTGCCCGCACCGGCCGCGTGCTGTTCTTTCCCGATCAACACCTGGGACGCAACACCGCGAAGGCGATGGGCGTGCCACTAGACGCCATGCCCGTCTGGGACCCGTATGCCGAAGAGTTCGGCGGCAGCACCGAGGCACAATTGCTCGCCAGCAAAGTGCTGCTCTGGAAGGGACATTGCAGCGTGCATCAGATGTTCCGTCCGGAACACGTGGCGGCGTTCCGTCAGAAGTATCCTGACGTGAAAATCCTGGTGCACCCGGAGTGCACGATGGAGGTGGTCGATCTGGCCGAAATCAGCGGCTCGACCGGGGCGATCATTCGCGCAGTGGAAGCAGCGCCGCCGGGCGCCCGCTGGGCCATCGGCACGGAGCTGCACCTGGTCAATCGGCTCAAACAGGAACACCCGGAGCAGCAAATCAGTTTCCTCTCGCCTGTGCTCTGCATGTGCGCGACGATGTATCGGATCGACCTGGCGCATCTCTGCTGGTCGTTGGAGAACCTGGCCGCCGGCACGCCGGTCAACGTCATCGAGGTCGACCCAGAAACGGCGCACTGGTCGCTGGTGGCGTTGGAGCGGATGCTCAAGGTTCGGTAACCGAAGCCTTGCCGAATTAGACTTCGAGGAATTCTTCCAGCGCGTCGCGCATCACTGCGGCGTCGGCGTCGTGGCCGGTCCAGAGGCGGAAGTTGATCAACGCCTGGTTGACCAGCATGCCCAATCCGTCGATCGTAGTGCAGCCGCGCTGGCGCGCGTCGCGCAGCAGTCGCGTGTCGGGCGGATTGGGAATCACGTCGGCCACGAGCAGGTCGCCGCGGAACGACTCGAGCGCGACACTCACGCGGGCTTCGTCGTCGCCCAAGCCGATGCTGGTCGCCTGAATGAGGATGCTCGCCTCGGCGGGTACTTGAAAGTCCCCGTGCCAGAGGACGAACTCCAGTTGCGTGCTCAGCTTGTCGGCCAGCGCATCGACCAGTTGACTCCCGCGGTCCTCAGACCGGTTGACAATAGTGATGTGCGCCGCGCCTGCCAGCGCCACCTCGACGACGATCGCCCGCGCCGCGCCTCCGGCGCCGAGCACGACGACCCGCTGGTCCTTTGGGTCGGTGATTTCGCGAAGCGACTTGAGAAATCCGCGGCCGTCGGTGTTGTCGCCGACCAGCTCGTCGCCTTCGCGAAGAATGCAGTTGACGGCACCCATCAGGCTGGCCGGTTCCGTCAAGCGGTCCAAAAACTCGATGACCGCCACTTTGTGCGGCGTGGTCAGGTTTCCACCTCGAAAGCCCATCGCCCGCATGCCCCGCACCGCGTCGCCCAGCGACTCCGGCGCCACCTCGACGGTCAAATAACGCCAATCCAGCCCGTGATGGACAAAGGCCTTTTCCATCATGTACTGCGTCGGATTGCCGGCGACCGGTTGCCCGAATACCGAAACAATCTCCTGCAGCGGCGAAGCGGCGGTGGGCATGATGAATAGGAACTATTTCGCGGTCGGGTGGGCTGTGGCTGACGGGAGCATGCCAATGCGGGTACGCGGTTGGCCATGATCAAATCATTGTGGTCCAGCCGGATCGCAAATGCAACGATAGAGGCCGCCAGAAATCACGTTGGACGCACAGCCGGCGGCGATTCAGAATGGACCATATGCACTGAGCGCCGCAATGTTGGCGGTGGTACGAATCTGCGGCTACCGCTTGGTGCGTATTGGATGGGATCAGGATAGCGAAACAGAAAACGATTCCGCTGAGCATGATTCCGAGAACCTGGCCGCGAGCATAAGTATTCCGCCGTAATCTGGCGCCTGTCGCTTTGTCGAAGCTCGGATTTCGGGTGGTCGGGTGGCTGGGGTCGAAGCGCAGCGCAGCCCCCAGCGGAACCACTATTCTCGTTGCGCTGCTGGGGGCTCGCGATCCAGGCTCGACCCCAGCCACCCAACCCAGATCCTATAGCGTTTACAAAACACTGATGCCGCCTTGTCCACCTGCGATCTACGGCGTCCAAACTCCATTGCCGCCGGCCACGGAACCGCCGGCTTCGCGTATCCGCCGGGCCTTCACGCGCACGTAGGGCGGCACGTAATGACTGCGATGGGCGAACGTGCCGCGCTCGGCGCTTGGATCGCCGTGAGGCGGCTCGATGAGATCTTCGACGACAAAACCGCTGCGGCACAGCCCGCCCAGCAAGTCTTCCCAGCGGTGCAAGAACTCCAGCGTGCCGGCTTCGCGGTGCAGGCTCCCTTCCACCGGCGGCAACGGTCCGGAGCGAAAATACGGCTCGCGCAATACATAGCCTCCGCCGGACGGCCGCGCGTCGGTCTGCAAGCTGCCCGGTTGCTTGTGCTGGCTGATGTAGAGTCCGCCGTCGGCCGTCACGCGGGCCACCTGGCGATAAACGGCCAACACGTCGGGCACGTAACACGTGCTGACAGGGTGAATCACCAGATCGAACCCGCCGCGCGGCAGCGCCGATAGATCGTCCATCGAGGCTTCGACGGTCTGCAATTCCAGCCCTCGCTCGGCGGCGACTTCCCGGTCCAACGCCAGCATCCGCGGACTCAAGTCCACGACGGTCACCTGCGCGCCGGCCGCCGCGTAGATCGGCCCGTGTTTCCCACCGCCGGCCGCCAGGCAAAGCACGCGCCGCCCCGCAATCCTCGCCCCCAGCCAGCCGGCCGGATCGACCGTCGCCAGCAGCGACCGAAAATCCTCGTCGCGCGCCGGCGCGGTGAACCGCTGCCGGTTGTCCGCCATCGCATCCCATGCGCGGCGGTTGTGCTGGTGCGTCGGCGACGGCGAGGCTTGGCGATGTTTCATAGGACGGGAATGCCTCCAAGTTGATGCATTCTACTTTGGCGGCGGCGATTAAGAAATTCCCTGGCACGATGGTGTGTGGCAAGATTCTTAGGCGGCTTGGCAGGATCGTTTACGGTCCTTTACCGCGCAAGCGACATCAGCCCCGTGCCTTGAGCACGGGGTACGCATTTTTTATTCAGCAGGCTTGTTTGCGGCCGCGCACGCGGGTCGCGGCGATCGCCGCCCAGCCCGTCATCAATATCAGCAGGCCCGTGGGTTCCGGAACGGGGGACAACTCATCGACGACGCGGCCGAAGTTGTTGCGGACGTTGTTCAGATCGTCGATGTCGACGGCGCCGTCGTCGTTGGTGTCGCCGGTTATCGGCATGCCGGATTGGCCGAAGTGATTGCGGACGTTGTTCAGGTCGTCGACGTCCACGTCGCCGTCGCCATCGGTGTCGCCGGGCACTGGCGGCGGGGCGGAGAACGTCAGGTCGTCCAGCGCAAAATAATTCGGCGTGTTGATCCCAAACGGCCCGGAGTCGCTGGAAGTAAGCAGGAAGTCGAGCGTACGTGTTCCCGGACCGAGCGGCGTCAGATCGACCAGCTCCCACGTGTCGACGGCGAAGTCCTCGTCGTTGCCGGCAAACCGGTAATCGGCCAGATAGAAGGGCGCCGTGCCGGTTTCCATACCCAATCGATCGCGGCCGATGATTTCCAACAGCAGAAAATCCGGATGCCCCTGATTTCCGCCGCCGGGCACAGCCGGGTCGTCGCCGAATTGGCGAACAAAGCCCGCTCCGCCGTCGTCGCCGTCGACCATCGCCAGGTAGGTGTACGTGGTATTGGTGACGCGGATTGACTGGGCGGCCGCGCCCGCCGGCAGCGTGATCTTGGCCGGGGCCGTCCCGCCCAAAAACGCCACGCCGTAGTTGCCCGAACCGCTCGCGTCGTGCCCGGGGATGGCGCTGTACTGATTGCTAAAGCCGGGAGTCGTCGTGTCAATGCGGTTGGAATACGACCAGCCGCTCCACAGCTTGAAAACGTCTTCGCCGAACTGCACGACCTCGAACAGGTTGTTGAACTGCGCTCCTTCGGATGAGAACGAGCCGTCGTTGCTCTCGCCCGGATTGAGATCGCCGGGATCGCCGTTGAAAAACGAATCAGGCGGCAGGAAGAGATCGTCCAGATCAGCCACGCCACAGCGGGCGCCGCCAGGGTGGCTGGCAACCACCACGCTCACCAGTGAGAACAACAGCAGCATTCGCCGACGGCTTGATTTGCCTCGCATTTTGATTTCTCCTCCACGGGTGACGTGCAAAGTAAAATGAATCAAAAACTTCCCAACGGCTCCCCGCCCGCGCGGGTACACAGCGCGGCCAGGATGTCGAGGTCCAGCGATTCGGCGAAAAACCGGGCCGCCCCGTCGGCCAGCAGCGCGTGCGCGCCGCCGGGATGTTGGCTGCGGATGTCGTTCTCGACCGCCGGCGCGGCGTTGATGGCGTACGCCTGATCGAAGACGTTGCGGCCGTTGATCCACTGCCCATCGGGCCACATCGAATCCTCGGCCACGATCAACGTGTGGCTCGCCCCGTCGCGGATCAGCACCAGCGGAATCGACACGTCGTAGAGCATCACGCCCTTGGGCGGATTGTTGGGGCTGCTGATCCGCTCGCCGAAGATCCCGCCATAGTCGCAGGGGCCGCGGCCGTCGACCAATTCGCCGGCGCGAAGGCTCGTGGGGCAGACGTAAATCGGCAGCACGGTGGCCGCGCCGGCCGCGTTCTCCGGGCTGTCAAACGGGGTGTTCAAATCCAGCGCGGCATACACATTTCCCTGTTCGACGTACGGCAACAGGAACGCGCTCCAGGCCAACTGGCGTTTCGTCTTGTTCCCAAAGGGCCGCCACTGGACGCCGCCAGGCGGAAATGTTTCATAAACCGTGTGGTATTGGTGCAACCCGACGCCAAGCTGTCGCAGGTTGTTGCGGCACGTCGCCCGGCGGGCGGATTCCCGCGCTCTTTGCAACGCGGGCAATGTCAACGCCGTCAAGACGCCGATGACGGCGACGACGATGAGCAGTTCGACGAGGGTGAAGCCGGATGAAGTTGACCGGCGGCGGTTCGGAGGCCGGAGGCTGGAGGCGGGAGGCGGGAGTGTGATTGCACCCGGCAGACGGGCAGACGCGCTTGGCGGTTTTTCAGCTATTACCGCCCTTAACGGAACCAGATTTGAGGAGCGCGCCACGCTCCGGAGGGGCGATGTCGTATAGCCGGGGGCGCAAGCCCCCGGAACACGGGCCGAAAAGGATTCCTCAAGCCCCAGAGGGGCGACGTCAACGCGACGGAACGAGAATGGCGCCCCTGCGGGGCTTTGCGCGAAAAATGTCGCGTGCATTCCGGGGGCTGGCGCCCCCGGCTTTACGCTGTCGTCGCTGCGCGACTGCGTTTTTCGCATAGAGTCACATCGACCAAGCGCACCGCGAGCGCGGGAATCGTTGACACGCTCTGCGCGTCCATCAGGACGGACTCACGGCGCGCAACAACTCCGGAACTCAATGCCAGCGGGAGCTACGCGGTCTCCTCAGCGCGGATCGTCCTGGGGGCAGCGTCCGTCCCTCGCGGAGAGCTACAGGGCCGCGTTGGTAGGTCTTCTGACTCCCGAGCTGGGTGGCGCCTCGCCTTCTCGTCACGCCCTCCCCCATTGGGGGCGACGGGCGACAATGGCTTCTAAGGAGGCACCCCTCGTAACACTCGGTCACAGCGGCGGGGCCGTCCCGGATTCGCACCGGAGTTCCCTGTTCGTCGGCCGTTCACGAGTCGAACGACCGACCACCAACGCACGATTGACTGCACAACTTAACGCCGCGACGGGCGTCCGTCAAGTTAATTCCATTCAAACCGTTCGACCGCGCTGGGGTCGACGTTTGTTTAACCGCAGGGCCAACGGCCCGCGCGCTTCGTCGCAGGTGGCAACTTCTCGATTCCGAACGGATTGACCGTGTTGAGACGTGGCTCGCTTCACAGAAGACGCGCGGGCCGTTGGCCCTGCGGCTAAACGATTGTGGGAAAACAGATGGAAACGGCATCTGCTGCAAAAGTTGAAACTGAATCGAATACGTCTAATCACTTCCCCGGCGGGAACGCCTTCGTCCACAAATACGGCGCGGCGCCGATGAGCATACCCACGGCCAGGCCGACTCCGTGGGCGGTGTTGGCGATGGGCAGACGAGTTATTCCGCTCAAACAAAGAAAAAACCAACCCACGAGTATGACGACCGTGCTGCGATTCAAATAATAGCCGGAGAATGGATTAGTCCTGGCTTTCATCCACACAAAGCCGAACATGCCGTACACCACGCCCGACATACCGCGAAATGCCGGACCAGAAACGAAATACTCCCCGAGGTTTGATGACACCGCAATCACCAACACCAGCAGGGCCATCTGCCACAATTTCTGGCGCGACTCGATCTGTGTACCGAAGAAATGCGTCATCCACATGTTGAACAAGATGTGGATGATGTCTGCGTGGAGAAAAATGGGCGTAATCAATCGCCAGACCTGGCCATTTTTTATATCCATCAGACCAAAAGCGGGCGCGGTGAACATATCCCGCACGACGTGCGAGTCGATTGTCAGCAGACGGTATACACCGCCATCATCTCCACTGATCCACTCAAAAATGAACACCCCAATACTGACCGCCATCAACGCGAACGTGACCGGCGCCCTTTGCGCCAGCGGCCGTTGCCAGCGGCTGCGGACCTCGATGATGTTCTTCTTGGCCTGGCGATGTTTTTGGGCCGTCTCCTTGCGGATCGACTCGGCGGCCCGCGCTGCGCCGTCGTAGCGGGCGTCGGTGGGGTTGTCGACGAAGCGCTCCAACTCTTCCCGGCCCTGCTCCAGGTGCCTTTCGTCGATGATCCAGACGGCACAGCCGTCGGAATTGGGGTCGATGCGGGTTTCGATGCCCTGGGTCAACAGGAAATCGGCCAGCCGCCGGGCTTGCTGCTCCTCCGCGATCGTGCCGGCTCGTCTCATGCGATCATTTGCCCGTGGGAAGGGCGAGTCCCAAGTTTTTTTGACAGCGTAAGTTGTGACGCCAAGTCGGCGCGGGTCCGCGGCCCCGCAAGCCGCCATAGGTCGATCGGCCGACGATCCGTATAATCATAGCCCGATCCGGCCCATCGAATCGATCCGAAATTACGCAGCACGGAAGCGAGCCCACACGGATGTCCCACGCAGCGACTACGCGGACCATCGCCATCCTCAACCAAAAAGGGGGCGTTGGCAAGACGACCACGGCCGTCAATCTAAGCGCGGCGCTGGCCGCCGCCGGCAAACGGGTCTGCCTGATCGATCTGGATCCGCAGGCGCACGCCTCGCTGCACCTGGGATTGGCGCCCGCGCGCGACGACCGATCGATCTACGACGTGCTCACCGGCGACGCCTCGCTGGCCGACGTGCGGCACAACCTGGACGAGCGCCTGTCGCTGGTCTGCTCGCACATCGACCTGGCGGCGGCCGAAGTGGAACTGGTCGGCGTCGTCGGGCGCGAGGTGATTCTGCGCGACAAAATCGCCGCGGACGACGAGCCGTTCGATTTTTATCTGATCGACTGTCCTCCGTCGCTGGGCGTGCTGACCATTAACGCGTTGTCGGCGGTGGAAGAAGTGTTCCTGCCGCTGCAGCCCCATTTTCTGGCCTTGCACGGCTTGAGCAAACTGCTGGAGACGATCGACTTGGTAGCGCGGCGCTTGAACGGACGATTAACGCTCAGCGGTGTCGTGTTGTGCCTGTACGAAACCGGCACCCGGTTGGCTGCGGAAGTCAGCCAGGAAGTGACGGAATTCTTCGGCCGCCGTCAACGCGAAAGCTCCCCCTGGGCAAAGACGAGAATTTTCTCCACACGCATTCGCCGCAACATCCGGCTGGCCGAGGCGCCGAGTTTCGGGCAGTCGATTCTCCAGTACGCGCCGGACTCTCCCGGCGCCGAAGACTACCGCCGCCTGGCCCGCGAAGTGATGGCGCAGTATCGCGGCCAGCGGGCGCTGGCTGAAGCGGGTCCGCAGCGCGCTGAGCGGTAATTGGAAAAGTGTTCCCGCAAATTCAACCGCGGCATCGACTGAGCGTGCAAAGTCACTTTACGATGTGATGCCGCTTGTCTGAAGAGACGGTCATAGGGGGGAATTCACACCGGCAAGATCCATCCCTCCGCGGCTTTGCGTCTCTGCGTGAGTTCCTTCCCCCGAATACCGCGAAAGCCCGCCAGGCGTTCACGCCGACGTTCACGGAATGGTTAGCTGATCATGCGCCCGGGCGCCGGCTTTACAAGCGAAATCGGCAAGCTACCTTTCGCTCGTTGCTCTTCTCCGCGCCGATGGCCGTCGCGTCGTAGCGGTTCGATCGGCTGTAGCTGTTGACCGTTTCTTTTGGTCAACGTTCATGCGCGCTTTCGCGGTTTTGGCCGGTACGAATGCGACGATGTTGTCGGTCGGCGCGGAGTCGAATCAAAAATCCGCGGGCCGAACGATTGAAAAATGCAAAGCCGCGACTTGGCCGCGTCGATGGAGAGATACTGAACGGAGCGCATTGACGTAGAGGAACGGATTTCCTTGTTCGCGGAACTGCTGGTTCCGCTGGTGACATTGTCGAAAGCAGACGGCACAAAGGGGAGAGCGGCGTGGCGCCACTCTCGACCGTCCGCTTTCTTTGGCACGAAAGGAGTCCGTACTCATGAGGATCACTCATTCGTTTGTCGTGGCGGCCGCGATGACTTGCGCCGCGGCGACCTGTCTGGCCCAAGGCGGTGCGATGCGCTCGCCGTCGCTGTTGGGACTGCCCGAGTCAGGGCCACTCGATTACCTGTGGGGCGCCGGGAGCAACTCGCCGAACCTGGCGACGATTGCATCCGCGGACGCAGCCCCCCAGCAGCCCGTCAGTCTCAGCTCCGAGATGTTCGAAAAGTCGCTGGCCGGCGAGTCGTGCGACGACTGCCTGTCTTGCGGCACGTGCTGCGATTCCACTTTTTACGCTCGCGCGGCCGGCTTGATTATGGGGCGCGACGAACCCAATGAAGTTTGGCTCAGCTTCATTTCCACGGACCCGACGTCGGCAGTCTTGGGCACGCGCGACGCCCGCTCGGACTTTGAGGGCGGCGCGGAAATAACTTTTGGGTGGCGCGTCGGTTGCAACGAGCGTATTGAGGCGACTTACTGGACGCTGGACGCCGCCGAGTCTTCCGGCCTGGTGACCGACTCGGTGCGCGAAGTGAGCACGTCGCTCAACTTGGGCTCGTTGACATTGGGCGGCCAGCCGCTGGTCGGTTTCTTCGACAACGCCTGGCAGCACCGCATCACGCGTCGCAACGAATTCCACAACGTGGAACTGAATTGGCTTTACAGCCCGAGTTGCTGCGGTTGCGGCGGATTGCGGATGACCGGCCTGGCAGGCGTCCGTTTCTTCCGCTTTGACGAAGGGCTGTTGTTCGGGGCCGCCAGCCAGGGATTCCTGTTCAATATGGATCCCACGCAGGAGGCGTATTACGACGTGGACGTCGAGAACAACCTGGTCGGCGTGCAGGTCGGCGGCAGCGCCGAGTATTTCTTCACGCCGTGTGTGAGCGTGTATGCCGCGCCGAAGGTCGGCGTCTACAACAACCACATCCGTCACCACGCCCAGATTTATCGCGGCGACAACGCGTTCTCGGCCATCGACATCCGTTCCAGCCGCAACGACGTCGCGATTCTGGCGCAGTTGGACTTGGGTTTGAATTATCAGATCAATAACTGCTGGAGCGTGTACGGCGGTTATCGCGTGGTGGCCGCCAGCGGCATGGCGCTGTCCGACGACCAGATTCCACAGTTCTTGGAGGACGTGAACAGCGCCCGGACGATCGACGCCGCCGGGTCATTGATCCTGCACGGTGGATTCGCCGGCGCGGAGTACCGATTCTAAAACCGGCCAGTGCCGGCGCTGTCCCGCACACCGGGCGGCGCCCATCTGACCGTATTGACGCGAACTGTCCCCTTGGCGTCCTCGATCGACGGCAACGTGCCGTCGGTAGAGGACGTTTTTTGTTGTCGTTAGACGATGATGTTCGTCAGCGACTGAAAATCCGGATCGTCCCGCAGCGGATCGAAATCGGGCTCTTCCTCGATCAGGTCGCGGAAATCCGGTTCGATGGTCAACGCCTTTGAAAGGTGCCACAGGGCGTTACGCTTGTTCTCGGCGAGGCTCCAATAACAGGCGAGGTTGTAATAGATGAGCGCTTCGCCCGGTTCCACTTCCTGTGCGTGCTCGAGCGCTTCGATCGCCAGATCGAGCCGGCCGCTGCGTTTCTGACACCATCCCAGCGCCAGCCAGACGTGGATGTCGCTGGGCGAGATCTCCGCAGCTTCGTCCAGCACGACGATTGCTTCACCGTAACGTCTCAGCGACCGCAGGGCCTCGCCTTTGAGCAGCAGCAACCGCCCGCGATGCGTGCCCGCATCGTCGATTTCCTCGAGCATCTCCAATGCCCGGACCGGCATCCCCAGCTCGAGGTATCCCTCGGCTTCTCGGATGAATCGCAGCGTTTTGACACGACTAGCGTTGGCCACTGCTTCTCCTCACCCTCCGGCGGGATGGGAATCGGACGCTCGACCGCACTAGCATTATTCTAACTGGCAACGCCGCCGTCCCCAAATGAAACGATTGCGAACCGGCCGCAAGTGAAGACGGGCCAACCAGTAACGCGGCGAAACGGAGTCCGCGGAAAACTCCGGCTCAGCAACTTGCGCCTCGTTTGGCGAAGGCACCTTGCATCGCTGTGAGCACTCGTCACCGTGCGTACTGCGTCACGCCCGCGTCAGATGTCGCGTTTCTTGCCGCGGCGCCGCGCGTCATTATCCCCGATGCGGGCCGCTCAGGTCGCGGTTTGCAGTTCGTGGAATTCCGCGTAACTTTCGGTCAGCGACTTGGCCGGATTGTTGATCTTCAACACCGGCGCGAACTCCGCGAATTCCTCGTCGACGGTTTGCAGAAATTCAACGGCCGATGGCCCGCCGGCCGGCAGAATCCGCTGGAAATACTCGTCGAACTGCACGCATTCGGGCCAGCCGTCATCGCTGTTGGCCGGCAGCAAGGACGACATGGCGACCGCCAATTGGCCCGGCTCGTTTTTCGGGCTTTCCAACATAGTTTTGATGTTCGGATGTTGTTTCACCAGTTCGATAAACTCGTCGGGCAGGTTCCACTGGCGGGCCATCATCGCCGCCGCGTCCGCGTGAGTCCAGCCAAACAACTGCCGCTCGAAGGCCGACAACCGAACGCGCCCGCCGTCCCGCTTGTCCAGCAGCTTGGCATACAGTTCCGGCAATTCCTTGGCCAGCAGCGGCACGGCCATGTCCTGCAACAGCGCCGCGGCGAACGGCTCTTCGGCTTCTTTCAGGCCCAACTGTTTTCCCAGCGCCCGGGCGAACAGGCCACGCCGCAGCGAGTCTTGCCAGAGACTCTTCAGATCGAAGGGACCGCATTTTGGATTGGGCATCAGACTGAAAACCGCGCTCCACAGCGCGAAATTCTTGATTGTGCGAACTCCCACCATCGTGATCGCCAATTTGACGCTGGAGATCTCCTTGGCGAAACCGAAATACGACGAATTGACGAACTTGAGCACCTGCACCGTCAGACCGGGGTCGGCCTCAATGGGAATCGCAAACTCCAGAGGACCATTCTCCGGGTCCTGCGACAACTCCAACAGTCGAATGGCACTTTGGGGCAAGGCCGGCAGTTGGGCCGTGGCCAGCAGTTTGTCGAGGTCAATGGTTTGGTTGGTCATGACAGAAACCTGGCTTCCAAGCGGTGCAGGGCGGTCAGTTAGATAGGACAGCCGAAACGGTCGGCGGTTGGACGCCCAGTCCACCCTGAAACCTAGGTCGCAACCGTGCAACTGACAAATCGTCAGTCCACGCAAAACAGCGGCGAACACGGATCTTCACGCGATGCGTCGCCGCGCGGTGACTAACCGCCTCAGGGGGCCTATCAGGCGTTGACATAACAGGACACGCCACAGTTTTCCCCGTCGGCGGCTTTCGGACCATAAGCGGTTTGCCGCCCATCTCTTACGCCCCTCTGGCGTCGCCTAGAGCGCGTTCTGGTGCGTCGGTTGCAATGGATTGAGGGCGGCCGCCGTGGAGCCGCCGCCGTGGAGCCGTTGTGCAGGACCGGCGTGCCTGGATCCCGCCGCATCGAGGATGACCCTTGCGTACCGTGTACTTTCTGCTGATCGTCTTGGCGGCAATCGGCTGGTTTGCGGCTGAAGTCGAAGTCACTGCGCCGTCGTCGCCGGTAGCCGGCAAATGGCGACGCACCGCCAACGGCTGGGAAGTATCGACACAATGGTTTCCGCCGCAAACGGCCGCGCGGCCGCCGATTCATCCGATCGTCGTCGGTTCGTTTCAATTGCTGTTGTCAACCTGGGCCGTATTAATCGCTCAGCCTCGGTTGTCTCGGCAGTTCGCGGCAAAACGAGAGTCTCAAGCGACTGAAAACCAAGAGATTCGGCCTTCCTTTACATGAACGCCGCGTTGACCGCCGCGTGAGGTTGTTCGGCACCTCACCCTCAATTTCCGGACATACCCAAACTGCCATTGGATTTTTCCGCCGTCTCATATCGCGAACCCTCCTCTGAGGCACGTTCTACGCCGCCGCGTTAGAGAATCCTGGCTTTTTTTTCGATTCGATGTACGGACGCTCCTGCGTACCGGCACTATTACCGGTAGGCGGCGGTTGCGCCACCAATGCGGTTCATGCAGCATCCCCCTTGAAAGCGAATCTCGCATGCGACTTACGCTTCGTTCCATGCTGGCTTACCTCGATGAGATCCTGGAACCGGCCGATGCCGGTGCTATCGAGGAAAAAATCAAGGAAAGCGAGTTCGCCACCGGCCTGATGCATCGCATTCGCGACGTCACGCGGAAGCTCCGCCTGGCGGCGCCCAAGGTCGAGGGCCCTGGCATGGGCCTGGATGCCAATACGGTGGCTGAATACCTGGACAACACATTGCCGTCGGAACGCGTGCCGGATTTTGAGAGAGTCTGTCTCGAATCGGATGTTCACTTGGCCGAAGTGGCCGCGTCGCATCAGATCCTGACACTCGTGTTGGGCGAGCCGGCTGAAGTTCATCCCGACAGCCGGCAAAAAATGTATCGCCTGCTGGCCGCACAGGCCGCGTCGGCGGCATTGAAAGAGGGCGCCAACGGCCAGCGCGCACGCCTGGACGCACCGCCGGGACGCCCGCCGCGAAAACGGCCCGAGGTACCCGAATACCTGCGCGAATCAACCACTCCCATGCCGATCTGGCGCTGGGCCGCGGCCGCCGTGTTGCTGGTCATCATCGGAGGTCTGGCTGTGCTGGCAATCGGTCCACAGCGGATCCGTACGCTGCTCGCCACGGCGCCCAAAGAGGGCAACCCACCAGAGCAGGCGGCGCCGGGCTCACCGGATCCAGCGGCTCCGACGGAGCCTGCACTGCCGTTGGCCGGCGATGCGAACACCCAGGGTGATCCGCAACGGCAACCCAATGGCGATGCGGTCCAAAACGCCAACGACGCGGACGGGACCGATCTGCGGGTCCCGGCCGACGCCACCAAGGCGGACGCTGCGCCGGCTCGCAATGGTAATTCCGATATGACAAATGCGAGTGACCCGTCGCCGATTGCGCCGTTGCCACCCAGTGACGTGTCAATTCCTACAGACAATGCGCCGAGCAAAAATACCGGTAATGATCCGGGCAGCGGTGACAACACGACGATTGCCGCCGACGGGAGCGCGTCCGACGTGCCACCGGAAAACGGCGATCCCCAGGGGATCGGCCGGTTTTTCTCAGAAAAGGACGTATTGTTGGCCACCGACGCTGCCGGGCAGGAATGGAGGAGATTGCCGGCGCGGGCGTTGCTGTTTCCAGGCCAGCGGCTGCTGGCGCTGCCAACATATCGTCCTAGCATCGACTTCAGCGTCGGCGCCCGGCTGGAACTGCTGGGTGACTCTCTGGTGGAATTGCTGGTTCCCGATCCCGACGGGGTGCCGGGCCTGGGGGTCATCCACGGCCGTGCCGTCTTGATGACGACAGCGAATCCAGACACTCGTCTTCGCCTGCGGCTTGGCGAATCCGAGGGAATCATCTCTTTCGGCCACGCCGCGTCCACGCTGGCGATCGACGTGCGGACCATCCACGCCGAGGGGGCCGATCCGGAAACCGATCCGGGTTTATTGGCCGTTGACCTGGTTGCCGTTACCGGCGATGTCAGTTGGCAGCCCGACCCGACCGCGGAACCAACGCTTCTTCGCGCGCCCGCCCGCTGGGACGGGTCCGCCGCGGCAGCGGGGCAGCCGGAAACGATAGAAGCACCGCCGGCGTGGATTACGCGAGGTGAATTGACATTTCGTGAAAACGGCGCCAATCTGTTCGTCGAGCAAAACCTGCCGACGGACCGGCCTGTGTCGCTTTCTTTGCGGGAATTGGCCGAAAGCCGCCGTGAAGAAGTGCGTTCACTGGCCGCGCGGAGCCTGGCCTTGATTGGCGAATTCGGTCCTTTTGTTTCCGTGCTGAGCGACCGCAACCAAAAAAGCGCCTGGCGCTACGAGATCGACAATCTGCGCCAAGCGATGTGGCGCAGCCAGCAAACGGCGGCCCAAGTCCGCGAAGCCTTTCAACACCAACGCGGACCCGACGACGGTCCCGCCTTGTTTCGCATGTTATGGGGTTACAACGAGCAGCAGATCGCCGACGGAGCGACGGGCCGGTTGCTGGAACTGCTGGACCACGATGATTTGGACTACCGGGTGTTGGCCATCTGGAATCTCCGCCGCATCACCGGGCTGAATCTGCCGTACTATCCGGACCATTCGGCCGACGAGCGCCGGCGCCATATTCAACGCTGGCGCGACAAGCTGCAAACCGGCGCGCCGGCTGCCGCCGCCGGCTAGCGCCTTATCGTGGATATCGGTGGCTCTCTCTACGGCCCCGGCGGACCGACGGGATGCCCACGCCCGTTCTTCGTGGGTTCGCCCTTTCGTTTTTTGGCGGCGTGACGTGGTTTTCGCATCGACCAACGACCCCCATGCGGAACCTGGCAATCAGGCGTACGGCGACACTTTCCCCACTTCGGATCGTGATTCGAACGTGCCACTGCGACGCCGAAACCGAGATTTCTTATAAAAAAGCCCCCCTGGCGCAATGGGTCGGGACGTGTTAAAATTGAGAGTTTGGCACGTTTCCCAAGCGTGGCGGGCCAGGCAATGGATTTGTCGGCGATTGTGGATAGGGCTAGAATGCCCCCTTCGCTCGGCCGCCACGTGTAAAGCGAAGCAGCGGATAGGTTTAGTTTAA
>Ga0214472_10001270_pt1 | contig 28809 bp, 32 predicted proteins | sample RVTome_6_FD_207662 | JGI IMG/M metagenome (GOLD analysis project Ga0214472, IMG submission 207662) | Soil microbial communities from uranium-contaminated site in the Upper Colorado River Basin, Wyoming, United States - RVT140D175 | ecosystem: Environmental > Terrestrial > Soil > Contaminated >...
TGTCACCGAGGTGGATCAGGCGCCCTTCCGCCGCCGGCCAGTGTGTGCGGTGGCGATAACGCGCGAAGGTCAGTTGGTCATGATCCGTGATCTGATCAACGAGGATGGCGGTTTCCGGCCAGAGGGCGCGCGCGGCATCCTTCCAGTGCGCCAGCGGCCCGGCGCGGAAAGCCGCGTGCGCGTCGCCGCGGATCGACCAGAAATAGGTCAGGCTTTCCCCAATGCCCTCCGCCGCGCGGCCGGAGGGCATCACGCCCGCCATCCTGCGCGCCGCTTCATAGCGCTGCTCGAGCGCTTCGCGGTCGAATGGGCCGTCCTCCGGCCAGGGCAGCGTCGCCCAGAGCGCGCCATAGGGCAGTTCTTTCACGGGCGCAGAAGGCAGCGGCGAGCGCACACCGAGCGCGTCGATGACAAGGTCAAACGGTCCAAGTGCGCCGCCGCCATCCTCGATCAATGTCCCGCTGACCGCATTCGCTGCCGTGATCCGCGCGCCGGTGACGAAGCGTACCCCGCTCCCGGTTGCGGCCCCGTGGAGCAGCGCAAACAACGCCGCACGCTGGATGCCGATGCCGCGCAGGCCGGTGCGCAAGGCGTCATAGCGCACATCCAGCACCGCACCTCCGGTCTCCGCGGAAAGGCCCCACAGGCGCGCAATCGGCGCGCCCAGCGCCTCGGCGCGGCCCCGCAGCCCCAGCGTGCCAAGAATAACGAGGCCGGTTTCCTGCAGCATCAGCCCGGAGCCAACCGGACCGGCGGCCTCGAACTGGTCGAACACCGTTACCCGGTGGCCCTGCCCCGCCAGGAAGGACGCCGCCGCGAGGCCGCCGATCCCGGCGCCGGCAACTGCGATGGAAAGGGCTCTGCTCATCTGCTTGTTTAGCCCTGCTCCTTGTATCTTGCGCAAGTCTGGGCGAGAGTAGGTTCCGAAAAGAGACGGAAGAGCGTGATGTCAAACGGAGCCGCCCTGATTGTCGGCGCAGGGGACGCCACCGGCGGCGCCATCGCCAAAGCCTTCGCCCGCGAGGGCTTGACCGCCTGCGTGACGCGGCGGGCGCGCAATCTCGATTCGCTGACCGGGCTGGTCTCGGACATCGAAGCAGAAGGCGGCAAGGCCCGCGCCTTTGGCGTCGATGCGCGTGAGGAGAAGGCGACCATCGCCCTCGTCGACCAGATTGAGGCCGAGGTTGGTCCGCTGGAAGTCTGCGTCTTCAATATCGGCGCGAATGTCCGCTTCGGGATCACCGAAACGACCGCCCGCGTCTATCACAAGGTCTGGGAGATGGCGGCGTATTCCGGCTTCCTCGCGGGGCGCGAGGCGGCGCGGGTGATGCGTCCACGCGGGCGCGGCACCATCCTCTTCACCGGCGCGACCGCCGGCGTGCGCGGGCGCGAGGGCTTTTCCGCCTTTGCCGGGGCCAAGCATGCGCTGCGCGCGCTCGCCCAGTCGATGGCCCGCGAACTCGGCCCGCACGGCATCCATGTCGCACACATCGTGATCGACGGCGCCATCGACAGCCAGTTCATCCGCGAAAATACTCCGGATGCGGATGGGCTCCGCGAGAAGGACGGCCTGCTGATCCCAGGCGAGATAGCGAAAAACTATGTCTGGCTGCACCGCCAGCACCGCTCGGCCTGGACGCACGAGCTGGACCTGCGCCCCTGGAGCGAGACCTGGTAGGTCAGCGCCCCCGCTTCAGCGCCCGCACGGTTTTCGTGAACCAGGCGGGGCGTGTGCCGGGCGAGACTTCGTAGAGGAACAGCTTGCGGCGCAGCCCATCCGGCAATGCCAGCAGGAGCGTCCACCATCCGGCACGCAGGTAGCGTGATGCGCCTGCGCCCTGCGACAGGGTCAAGGACCGCGCATGCTTCAGCAAATCCCCAATCCGGTCAGCGGCGACCGGATGCAGCTCGGGCTCGAACATCAGGGAGATGATGCGTTCCTTTATGTGGATCGCGTCTTTTGATCCGAGATCTTCTGCGACCGGAAGGCCAAGATGCACCGCATGCTGACGAAGCACCTTGTAGCGTTCCTCATCGTGCGAAATGCGCCAGCGGGCACGTTTCGTCAGCGCGTCAGGGCTGGGGCTCGTATGCTGGCGGCCGTGCAGGCGGTAGCCGCAGATCGCCGTGTCAGAGGCCTTGACCGGGCCGTACAGCGGCGCTGCAACCGCCACGTGGCCATCGCCGCCATACCGGAACGCCTCCGCATCGACGGGCATCACCTTTGCCAAGGCGCGGCGGGCAAAGACCATGCCCGAGGTGATGGTTCCCGCATACCGCCCCGTCTGGCGCAGAAGCGGCGAAACATCGCCGCTGGAGAAACGTTGCCCGAGGGGCGGAAAGAAACCACCGAGCGTGCCTTCTTCATCCGCATACCGCATGCGGTAGAGATACAGCGCCGTGTCTTCATCGTGGTTTGCCAGGATGCTTTCTGCTGCGCCGGGCAGCATGAAATCGTCAGCATCGAGGAACATGACGAGGTCGCCCCTGGCATGTTCAAAGCCGGCATTGAATCCGGCGCCTTGCCCAGAATTGACCGGCAGGAAAACAGGCTGGACGCGGCCTTCGTACCGGCCGATCACGCCGCGCGACCCGTCCGTGGAACAGTCATCCACCACGATCAGCTGGATCGGGACCGGCTGGCTCAGGACGCTCTCGATGACGGTCTCGAGAAACTGTTCGTAATTGTAGTTGTTGATGATGACAGAAAGGGAGACGTCCCGCCGCCCGGCCTGCGGGTCCGGGCCGGCGCCCGGTGTCTCGCTCACGATAGCATCTGGCATGGTTAATCGTCCACTCGGATGAGGCCTGCGGGTTCCCGGGCTCCCCGCCTGCAAGAATCGAGCCCCGTCTGCGCCACCTTCCGCTCTAAACCATGCCCCCATCCGTCGGCAGACCGAACAGGATCCGCCCCGTCAGTTCAAGCGTTGCAGGCGCCGTCACGATGTGCTGGGTGATGGCATGGGCATCGCGGAAACGGCGCTGCAGGTCGCTGGCTTCGAACAACGCGGCGCCGCCGCCGAGATCATAGAGCGTGCGGCAGATGTCGGCTCCGGTGCGCGTCATGTGGGTGCAGGCGAGGCGCAGGTCAGCGCGCACCTGCACCGGGATTTCGTCCGCCTGCTGAGCGATGGACCAGACGCGGTCCACCTCGGCCAACAGGTAGGCCCGCGCCGCGCGCCAGGCCGCTTCACAGCGTGCATATTCCGCCTGCATGGTCTGGCGCTCGGACAGCGTCTTGGCCGAGCCCTGGCTCTTCTTGACGGTGGCAAGGCCCAGAAAGGCGTCCAGCGCGCCGCGCGCATTGCCGAGCGCCACCGCGCAGACACCGAGCGAGAGAAGGCCAAAGGCCGGAAACTTGTAGAGCGCCCCGCCCTCGCGGGGCTTGTCGGTGACGAGCGAAACCGAGCGGCCGGCAGGAACAAGGATGTCCTTCACTTCAAAGTCGCCGGAGCCTGTGCCCTTGAGACCCATCACGTGCCATGTGTCATGCAGCACGGCCTCGGACGCCGGGAACACCATCATGCGCGTATCCGGCGCGCCGCTTGGCAGGCGCTTCATCTCGCCATTTTCCCAGAGCGTGCAGCTGCCGCAGAGCCAGGTGCAGTTGGCCGAGCCCGAGCCCCATTGCCAGCGCCCGGACACACGGTAGTCGCCGCCCTCGCGCACCGCCCTTCCCATCGGCGCATAGACGCCGCCGGTGATGATCATCGGATCGGCGTAGATCGCCTCGGCGTAGACCGGCTCCATATAGGCGGCGTTCAGGGCGGTCGTCGCGCCGATCATGGCGCACCAGGCGGCACTGGCATTGGCGGCCGCGATCATCCCGGTGATCTCAACGATCTCGCGCGGACTGTATTCCAGGCCCCCGAACCGCCTCGGTGTGACCATCCGGAACACGCCGGCGGCAGCGAGCTTCTGCGCAAGATCGCCCGGAAGCCGGCGCACCGCCTCCATTTCTGCGGCGCGCGCTGCAAGCTCCGGAAGGAGTGGCTGCAACGCGGAGGCGAGGTCTATGGCGACGTGTGTATCGGGCATGGCCAAGGCTAGCGCGTTTCGGTGCGCGCTCAAAGCTTCAGTTCGGCATGGATTTTCACCGGCGCGGCATGGCGCCAGGACATCGCCAGCGCCGAGCGCAGGGTCACCAGATCACAGGTATTGAGCCGGATCGAGGTCGCGCCTTTCTCGCCCCATTTGTTGGGCACCGGGAAGAAGATCGCGGGCTCGGCCGCGCACAGCATCTGCTGCTCCTCCGGGGTCAGGAACACATTCGAGAATTCATTGTGCGGCGGCAGCGTGCAGAAGATCTTGCCCTTCGGCGCATCGACCCGGAAGCTCGCCCAATCAAAATGCGGCCGCTCGATCGCCCGGGGCAGTTTCAGTGCCTCGGCGCGGAGCCTCGCCGACGTGATCATGGCGCCGCCTTGTAGACGGTCTCACCGTCCTTGATCGTTTCGAGCACGACGATGTCGCCGATCGCAGAGAGGTCAGCTGTCACGGGGTTCGCTGACAGCACGACGAGGTCTGCACGTTTGCCGGGCGTGATGGAGCCTTTCTCCGCCTCTTCCGAATACTGCCGCGCCGCATTGATTGTCACCCCGCGCAGGGCATCCATCGGGCTCGCCCGCTCGGCATCGCCGAGGATCTGGCCCGAGCGCGTTTCACGGTTCACGGCCACCCAGATGAGGTGCAGTATATCGGGCGGAACGATCGGCGAGTCCGTGTGCATCGTATAGGCGAGGCCCCGTGCCTTGGCGGATGCCAGTGGACTGATCACGGAGGCGCGCTCCGGCCCGAGGACAACGTCGCGGTGCCAGTCGCCCCAGAAATAGGGATGCACCGCAAAGAAAGAGGGGATGATTCCCAGCGCCGCCATCCGGTCCAGCTGGTCCGGCCGGGCGGTCTGGGCGTGTATCGCTACGGTGCGCGGCTCATAACCCGGATGGGCCGCGCCCACGGCATCAGCAATATCAAGCAGCTGATCAATCGCACGGTCGCCATTGACATGGGCGATCACCTGAATGCCGCGCGCATAGGCCGTTTCCATCAGGCTTTCAGCGCCGGCATCCGTGTACGATCCGTAGCCGGAATACCCGCTCTCCTGCCCGGCCGGTGGAATGAGGTAGGGCTCTGTCAGCCAGGCCGTCTTGCCCTGCGGCGAGCCGTCGAGGATCAGCTTGATGCCGCCGACACGGAAATGCCCGTCATAGGTTTTCGACACCGCGAAGTCTTCACCGATGGAGCTGCCATCCGGGAAATGCTGGAAGGCGACGACATCGAGATAGAACCCACCCTCGGCGGCGGCGCGGCGCATGTCTTCCAACTGCTGCGGACTGCTGGCGCCGTCCTGCACGGTCGTGATGCCATTGCGGGCATAGACATCCTGCACGGCCACGAGGCCGGCGACGCGCATTTCCGCCCCCGGCTGCGGCGCGTGGCCGGCAACGAGACTGAGCGCGGTTTCCTCGAAGACGCCGTCCGGTGTCTTCCCGTCCGCCTCGCGGCGGATGACGCCGCCCGGCGGGTCGGGCGTCTCGCCCGTGATGCCGACCGCCGCGAGACAGGCCGTGTTGCACGCCACGAAATGGGCCGAGGTATGCACCAGCATGATCGGCACATCGGCGGACACGGCATCCAGGTCGTGCCGGTTCGGATGGCGCCGCTCCAGCAGCAGCGAGTCGTCATAGCCGAAACCGGCGATCCAGGGCGCCTGCGGGTGCGCCGCCTGCCAGGCGCGCAGCGCGTCCTGCAACTCGGCCATGGTGGAGATATTTCCGGCCGGGGGTGGCTGCAGGTTTGCCATTCCGGCCGTCTGCGCCATGATCGCAAGATGGCCATGCGCATCAATGAAGCCGGGCGCCAGCGTTGCCCCGTCCAGATCGCGCAGCTCCGCCCCCGGCCCGGCAGCTTGCAGCACTTCGGCCGTTGTGCCCACGGCCAGGATGCGGCCTTCGCGAACCGCAACCGCCTCGGCCGACGGCAAATCGTCATCAACGGTGACGACATCGGCATTCACCAGCACAACGACGCCATCGCCCTCCCCGGGCAGCGGCTGCGCCGCGCAGGCGCCAAGCAGGAGGGCTGCCATCCCGGCGGCAGCATGGGGAAATCGGCGCATGGTCTGTTCCTCCCGCCCGGCATCTTCCGGCCTGTTCGCGCACCATCGGCGAGGCACGCCGGGCTTGGCAAGCCTCAGATCGACAGAGCGCCCAGGATCGCCGCCGTCAGGAGCGCCGTCAGGAGCACGCAGAAATAGACGGCGTCGAGCGTCAGTGTACGCACGGCCGAGGAGAAGCGGCCCCGGCCATAGACGACGCGGTTCAGGCGGAACAGGTACCAGTTCGAATAGATGAGCAGCGCCAGCGACACCCAGCCAAATCCGATGAGCTGCGCGGCCAGCATGCCGATCGCCATGGCGAGGAACAGGGCGGAATGGAAATGCAGCGAGACGATCAGGTGGTCAAAGAACAGGAACTGCCGCCGCCAGAGATAGACCACGGCGAGCAGGCAGGCATAGACTGGCAGCAGCACGAACATCAGCCGGGGAATCCACTCGCGCGTCTTGGCCGCCATCTGGCCGGGGTCTTCCATCGCCTCGGCGAACCGTGCGGCGTCCTCGTCGCCTTGCTCGCCCGCCTCCCGGATGGCCTCGACCGCTTCCTCCGGCATGAAGCCCCGCCAATCCCCGCTGGCAGCCTCGTCCGGCGCAGTGCCGCCTTCGGGCTCGCCGGGCTCGCTCGGCGGTTCGAGCACAAGGCCCGGCACGCCGCCGGTCCAGAGCGCCTCGAGCTGGTCGAACCCGTCGATCGCCGCACGGTACTCCTCCTCCGTCATCTCGCCTTTTTCGAAGGCGCGTTCGACTTCGGCGCGGGCCTGCGCCATCGTCTGGCCTTCGCCCGACATGAACGTGATCCCCTGCCCCAGCATCAGCGGGAGGAGGACGAAGAAGATCAGCGAGGCGAAGACATACAGCCGGAAGGGTGGAATGAAACGGGCGCGCTGGCCATCGAGATAGGCGCGCGTCATCCGGCCGGGGCGCGCGAGCAAGGCGGGCAGCGTCCGGGCCAGGCGCCCGTCAATCGCGAAGAAGGTTTCCAGGCTTTCGGCCACCAGCGTCCAGAAGGGCCGGCGGATGCTGTGGCCGCTCTGCCCGCAGTCATGGCAGAAATCACCAGCGAGCGCGGCGCCGCAATTGAGGCAGGCCTCGCTGCTGCGCGGCCCGTTTGCGCGCGACAATCCCGCCGCCGCATCCGCCGCCGCATGTTCCATCGCAGCATCCGCCGCGCCGCCGAATTCGTCGCTCATGCTCGCTCCTTCGCCAAGTGCCCGTTCCGTTTTCCCAAGGGATCACGCTTCCCGCAATCCGTTAATGTGAACGCGCGGTGCGGGCAAAGTGGCCTTTGCCTCCGTCACAGTCTCCACATCCGCGCGAGGTTGTTCTTCTGCATGTCCGACGAGCCGCCGACGATCGGCATGCCGAGGAGGTCGCGGAGATTGCGTTCGATGTCATAGGCGTCCGACAGGCCGTAAGCGCCGATCACCTGCTGGCAGGCAAGCGCGATCTCGACACCGGTATCGGCGACATAGAGCTTCGCCATCGCCGTCTCGGCCGAGCAGGGCTTGCCCTCACCGGCGAGCCAGGCGGCGTGGTAGAGCATGTGGCGGCAGGCGGCGAGTTTCGTCCGTGCCGCCACCAGCTTGTGAGCGACCGCCTGATGCTTGCCGATGGGCTTACCGAACTGCACCCGCTCGCCGGCATAGCGCCAGGCCTCTTCCAGCGCCGCGCGGGCAAGGCCATACGCAACCGCCGTGATCTCGATCTTCTCGACATCTAGCGCGCGCCCGGCCAGCGCGTCCCAGCCCTTGTTCCATTTCTCTGGTCCGCCGACGATGGCGCTCTCCGGCAGCCGCACGTCATCGAGGAATACATCCATCGAATGCGTATAGCGCAGGTTGGCATGCTCGATGGCCTGCATGGTGACGCCCTTCGCCTTCGCCGGCACAAGCACGAAGGTGAGAGTGCCGTGCCGGTCGCCCGGCTCGCCGGACCGGCAGAGGCAGTAGATATAGTCCGCCCAGTCGGCGCCGGTGCACCAGCGCTTGACGCCCTTGAGGACGAGTTCGCCATTCTTGCGCTCAACCCGCGTCTCGACGCTCGGCAGGTCGCCGCCGACATTCGGTTCGGACAGGCCATAAGCGAGGAAGAGTTCCCCGCGCGCGAGCCTGGGGAGAAGTTCTTCCTTCTGCTCTTTTGATCCGTTCTCGGAGATATTGAGCCCGCCATAGAAGGCGGCATGGATGAACGGCCCGGCCATGCTGGGCCCGCCCTGGCAGAGTTCCTCGATCACGGCGGCGGCGGCGTAGATATCCTCCCCCTGCCCGCCATACTCCTCCGGGATCGTCAGGCCGATCAGGCCCATCTCCGCGATCTCGCGAAAGAGGCCGCGGTCCCAGGTCGCCGCCTTGTCCCATTCGCGCCGCTTCTCGCGCGGCATCTTCTCCGCCACCCAGCGGATGAGCTGGCGGCGGATTTCGGTGACGTGGCCTGGTTCGGCGGCGAAGCTGTTCACGGCGTGATCAATTCGAGTTCAGGAAAATAGGTTCGGTAGCGCGCCGGATCATTGGTCAGGAGCGGCACGCCTGCGACAGCTGCATCTGCGCCAATGAAGAAATCGGGCAACAATGATACCCGAGGCCCATCCGCCGCCTTGTACTGCAGGAACGCGCGCGATGCGCGAAACAAGGCTTCCTGGGACGACGCTTCCAGCTCGATTGCGTTGCCAGCCAACCAGTCGCTGGCCATGCTCGCTGTCGCAAAGGAAGCGCAGATTTCCGCATAAACAACGCCGTTGATCCTGATGGAGCCCTTGAGCGCGACCCCGGAGAACGCCTCCTTCGCCCGCGAATGAAAGGTGCTGTCCGGCCGCAGGAGGTAAATCAGGATATTTGAATCAACGAACATGTACCGGCGTCAGTCCGGGTCTCGCAGAAACCTGATCCACTCGTCGGCCGACATGCCTTGCATGTCTATGTGAGGCGCGGCCTTTTCGTTGGCGCGATCGATCCGCTTCAGAATGTCCTCGCGCGTGAGCTTTGCCTGTTTCGGCGACTCCGCCTTCACCACCACGTCCCCGTCCGCATCGATCTCGAAACGCACGGATTCGCCTTCCGAAACCCCGAGGTGTTTGCGGATGTTCTTGGGCAGGGTGACCTGCCCCTTCCGGGTGATCCTGAAGCCAGTATTACTCATACGGGGAAAAGTAATACCGGCAGCAGTCAGCGTCAATCCTGCCCGATCTGGTCCAGCCTGAACGGCGTCGTCTGGTAGGTCTGGTTGATCCAGTTGCCGAACAGCAGGTGCGCGTGGCTGCGCCAGCGGTTCAACGGCGCGGCGGCAGGGTCGTCGCCGGGGAAATAATTGTGCGGCACGGCGATCGGTTTTCCCTGCGCCACATCGCGTTCATACTCTTCCTTCAGCGAGAAGGAATCGTACTCGACATGGTTGAACATGTAGAGGCTGCGGCTCGGCGCATGCTCGATCAGGCAAGGGCCGACGACATCGCTGTCGATCAACAAGCGGAGCTGCGGCCGGGCAAGCACATCATCGCGGCGCACCTCGGTCCAGCGCGAGACCGGCACCTGGAAATCGTCCGAGAAGCCGGAAAGGTAGGGCGACGCCGCATCAAGATTGCGGTGGCGGAACACGCCGAAAGCCTTGGCGTCCAGCCCGTATTTGGGCAGCCCGTGGAAATGGTACGCCGCCGCCATGGCGCCCCAGCAGATGTTCAGGGAGGAATGCACATGCGTCCGTGTCCAGTCGAAAATCTGCGTCAGCTCATCCCAGTAGGTCACGTCCTCGAACGGCATCTGTTCGATCGGCGCACCGGTGACCAGGAATCCGTCAAACTTCCGTTCCCGGATTTCTTCCCAGGTCTGGTAGAAGCTGATCAGGTGGTCCTGCGACGTATTCTTCGGCGTATGCCCGCCGATGCGCACCAGCGTCAGTTCGACCTGCAGCGGCGAGGCGCCGAGCAGGCGCGCAATCTGGGTCTCGGTGCGGATCTTGTTCGGCATCAGATTGAGCAGGCCGATCTGCAACGGCCGGATATCCTGACGGACCGCGTCCGTCTCGCGCATCACCGCGACGCCCTCGTTCAGCAGGGTCTCGCGCGCCGGCAGCGTATCCGGAATCCTGATCGGCATGGCTCAAACGTCCTCATCGGCCTGCTTCACAGGATCAGACACGCCGCATCTGGGGGGAAAGGCGGGGACTGTCCCCGCATCTCGGCCCTTTAGCGACTTGTTTAACGTGGCTGCAAGCCGGCCGGCCAAATCACCACGATGGGCCGGTAGGTAACTCCGGGCAGGCCAAAGGTCAAATGGTGCCTTGCCGTTTCGCCCCATCGGCGAATCGGACTCGCCAAACCGCCGGGCCAAAGGCAAGATCAAATGCAGGCAAGAGGCGGGCCGCACCCCCAAAGGGGGGCGAGCCAGCACGCAAGGGAGGATATATTGGAACAGCTGCAAGGCATGGACGCATCATTCGTGGCGCTGGAGACACCGGCCACGCCGATGCACATCGGGTCGATCCTGATCTATGATCCGTCGACGGCGCCCGGTGGATTTGTCCGCTTCAAGGACATCCTCGCGTTCTATGAATCCCGGATGCAGCTTTCAAAAACGATGCGGCAGAAGCTCGTCACCGTGCCGTTCAGCATCGACTATCCCTACTGGATCGAAGATCCGGACTTCGACCTCGAATTCCATGTGCGTCATCTCGCGCTGCCCAAGCCTGGAGACTGGCGCCAGCTCTGTATCCAGGCCGCGCGCATCTTCGCCCGCCCGCTCGATCTCAGCCGCCCCCCCTGGGAGTTCACGGTCATCGAGGGCATCGACAACATTCCGGGTGTTCCGGCTGGTTCCTTCGCCATGGTCACCAAGGTCCACCATGCAGCGATCGACGGCATGTCCGGAATCGATCTGATGAATGCATTGCACACGCCTACACCCAGCACAGCGCCGCCGAACGTCCCGGATACCTGGAAGCCGGACAAGAACCCCAACCGGGCCAGAATGTTTGCCAAGGGCTATCTGCGCGCCTGGATAAACCCGCTGCGGCAGATCGGGGTCGGTGCCCAGGCGATCCCGGGCGTCTACCGGACAACGCGAGGTATGCTGAAAGGAGACTTCGGGCTGAAAGCAGCCGTTGAGACACCTCGCACACGGTTCAATGTGAAAGTCTCGCCGCACCGCGTCGTCGAAGGCCAGTCTTTCCATCTGCGCGACATCAAGAAGCTCCGTTCGCTGTCGGAAGGCTCGAAAGTCAATGACGTCATGCTGACGATCATTGGCGGCGCGCTGAACAAGTATCTCGCTGCCAAAAACGACCTGCCGAAAACGTCCTTGACGGCCATGGCCCCCATCTCGGTGCGTTCCGATAACGAAAAGGGTGCGATGGGAAACCAGGTCTCAGCCATGATCGTCCCGCTGGGCAGCCACATTGCGGATGCCCGTGAACGGATGATCTATGTCCATGAGCAGACGCAGCGTTCCAAGGAAATGACGAACGCCATCGGCGCCCGTCAGATGACAGAGGCCAGCAAGTTGTCGCCTGCGCTGTTCATGGCGCTGGGGGCGCGGCTCTATTCTGGCCTTGGCGTTGCGAACTTTATGAAGCCGGTGATCAACACCGTCGTGACGAATGTTCCCGGCCCGCCCGTGCCGATCTATTCGTGCGGCGCCCAGTTGATCAGCATGCAGGGTCTGCTCTGTCTTATCGACGGTGTTGCGCTCGGTCATGTCGTTCAAAGCTATGTCGATGAGGCGACCATCAGCTTCACTGCGGACCGGAAGGTCATGCCCGATCCGGAGTTCTATTCCCAATGCCTGCGCGACAGTTTCCTTGATATGGCCGTAGCGGCCGGTATCACGGTGACACCGGGCGTGCGCGAGGAAAAACCCACCGCTGCGGCGGAAGGACCAGGCAGCGCCGCGCCCCGCAAGCGCTCCGCCGGCAAGGCCGCGCCCTCACCGAGAGCGGCGTCCCGGACATCGTCAGGTTGACCGTACGGAACGCCTGCCACTGCGCGCTTGCAGATCGAGCGGATTCAGAACAATCTGAAGCGCTGGGTTCATTTGACCCGTCGCCCGGGAGGCAAGAATGAACACCCAGGATGTTGCGGCCAAGCCGCCGCCCATCTTTCTGACGATGACCGAAGGCCGCGCGGTTCTGGAGCTCGCTTCGTTCGGCCTCCTTCGCCGCCAGATGCGCACGCTTCCCAAGGGCGACGGCCACGCCGTGCTCGTTTTGCCGGGCTTCATGGCGAGCGATGTGTCGACGCGCCCGATGCGCAATCTGCTCGATGACCTCGGATATGCAGCGCACGGATGGAGCCTCGGCCGCAACGTCAAGTTCGATGCCGCCCGGGAACAGGCCCTGAGCGACCTGGTTGAAGATGTGTTCACCGATTCCGGACGCCGGATCTCGATCGTCGGCTGGAGCCTTGGCGGCGTGTTCGCACGGGAACTGGCCAAAGCGCATCCGGAGAAGGTGCGCTGCGTGATTTCACTGGGTAGTCCGATCACCAACAATCGGCGCTATTCTGCGCCGAGCAAGTTCTTCGAAGCGATCAATGGCCGAACCACCGAGCCGGAATTGAACGGAAGGTTTCGCGATCTGGAAGCGGCGCCCCCGGTTCCCACCACGTCAATCCTCACGAAAACCGATGGCATCGTGTCGTGGCGGGGCTCGGTCCAGGATCCCCGCAAAGGCGGACAGACCGAAAACATTGTCGTGCCCGCCAGCCATGTCGGCCTCGGCGTCAACCCTCTGGTGATGGTTGCCATCGCCGACCGCCTCGCACAGCCCGAAGGCGAGTGGGCACCCTTCGACCGCTCCGGCTGGCGCGGCGCGGTGTTCAGCGCGGCGGACTGAGCCAGGCTCCCAACGATCGCGCTTGCCTCGCCCCTCCCCGCGCGGAGCGTGGGGAGCTTGCGAGGACGGGAAATCGTATACGATTTCCCTAGCAAGAGGGTGGGGCCCGTGCCTTCCGCAAACACCAACGCCCGGACAGGGCCTCCCCTTCCGGTTTCGCTTGCCTTTCGGGTCCTGCGGATGGGCGGTGCCCATAGGTTCCGGGGACGTGAATTGGGTCGTGGGGATAGCGTGTCCCCGTCGTCACGAGGCACATCATCCCATCCGCTTCCAACACCGCTTGAGATAGTCAAACGAGGCCGGACCCGCGCGAGGGCTCGGCTTTCACCTCCTTGGCCTCACGCTTGCGGGCAGAACAACCTGGCTGCGGACCGAGCCGGGTTGGAAAGCGGAAAAAAACTTCCTCGGCCCTGTCAATCCCGGCCCGCGGGCGCAGCCCATGTGAGCCGGGATCCGGGTGCGGCAAGAACCGGGAGAAGGTCCCGGATTGACGGGGAGAGGGGGCGGGCTTGCGGGCCGCCGTTTCGCACCTTCAGGGGCGGCGAAAAAAGCGCAGCGACCGCAGGGAGAGGGCCCGGATTCGTTGCGTTGGTGCAAACTTGTGCAAACAAATCGGTGCGTATCCTCGTAAGCGCTTCTCCGGGACGGAGGTCTTCACTCCCCCGTCAGCTTCGGCGCGCGCTTTTCCCTGAAGGCCGCCACTGCCTCGCGCCGGTCGCTCAGATAGTTCGAGGCACTCTCCCAGCCGATGCTCGCGTCCATCAGCTGCGCCGCCAGCGCGCGCAGCGGAATGTTCGCGGTGGTCTTCGTCCAGCGCACGGCCCATTTCGGGTTCGCCAGGATCTTGCCCGCGATCTCGTCCACCTTCGCGTCAAGTTCGCTGGCGTGTACGGCATAGTTGATCAGGCCGAGGCGCTGGGCCTCCTTCGCGTCGATGAGGTCGCCGGTCATCAGCAGTTCCTTGGCCTTGGCGAAGCCGATCAGCTGCGGCCAGATCAGCGCCCCGCCATCCCCCGCGACAAGGCCGACCTTCACATGCGGATCGCCGATCTTCGCCGTCTCGTCGGCAATGATCACATCGCAGAGCAGCGCCATCGTCGCGCCGAGCCCCGCGGCCGCGCCGTTCATCCGGCAGAGGATCGGCTTCTCCATCTGCAGCAGCGTCACCACGATCTGCTTGGCGTCCCAGCCGATCGCGCGGAAGCGCTCCGGATGATCGATCTGCTCCTCGAACCAGTCGAAATCTCCGCCCGCGCAGAAGGCCCTGCCCTTCGCGGAGAGGATGATGAGATCGCTCCCGCTGTCGCGCTGCAGGCAATTGAAGATGAGGGCAAGCTCTGTATGCATCTGCTCGTCCACGCCGTTCACCGGGTGGGCGGAAGTGATGAAGGCCGTCAGTATGCGGTCTTTCCGCTCGAAGGTGAACCGCTCCCACTTGTCTTTCGTGATGTCATACGCTGCGCTCATGGCCTGCCTCCGGGACGGTCTCTCCGGTCCACCCTAGTCCGGCGCCGGAATAAGTCACGGGGGCGCCGGTTTTCCTTGCCAACCCATTCCGGCAGTGGCATCCTGACCCAGCGGAAAGGGAGGCGGCGCACGTGGCCTTCCCCTGCGTCTCCTCCTCGCCAGTGACGGAGTGCGCCTGATGTCCATCCAGTCCCTTCTCGGCCCCGAGAACACGCCGCTGCTGGCGTGCAGTCCGGACGACCACCTGATGACCGCCGTCAGCCGCCTTGTCAGCGACGGTTCGAATGCCATCGCGGTGACCGGCCCCGAAGGCCAGCTTGTCGGCATCCTGTCCGACCAGGACATCATCCGCGCGCTGCATGCCGGCGGCGGGTCGGTCAGTCATGCCAATGTCGAGACCTGGATGACCCGCAACGTGATCACGGTCCCCTCCGACATTGGCCTCGCGGCGGCTGTGAACCTGATGGCGCGCCACCGGATCCGGCATATTGTCGTCACCGGAGAAAAAGGCCGCCCGGTCGCGGTCGTCGGCATCCGCGCGATCCTGAAGCGGTTGCACGAGATCGACGAAATCGAGATCAACGTCCTGCGCGACATCGCCATCGCGCGGAGCTAGGATCAGGCCGGTCAACCCGGAGCCGCCTGCATGATCCGCGATACACTTTTCCTCCTCCCGCCCGGCTTTGCGGCCAATGGCCGGCGTGAGTTCTGCCCGGAATGCGCGGAAATCTGGGGCGTGCTGTCCTGGTATCCGGCGCTGAAGGAGACGGTGAACATCGTCTATGTCGGCATCGAACACCCCCGCCCCGCCCTCACGGCCCTGCTGGGCGACGGGCGCCACAATGCGCCGACCCTTGTGCTCCACGCGGACAGCGAGCGCGCCCCCGGCGTGACCTATGCCGAAGCCAACGGCCACACCTACCTGCCCTCCGCCCGCCTCATCGCCAGGCACTTCGCCGCGCTGCACGGCACGCCGGTGCCGCGGGGCAGCTGACCACAAGCCCTCTGCCGCTCTGAGTCTGGCCAAGCCCGGAACGCGCCGCTACACCCGGCGCAGCCCAACACTCTCCCAAGGAGCCAAGATGAAGATGACCGAAGCCCTCAAAGGCGCAACCGCAGCCGTTGCCCTGGCTGTGGGTGGCTGCTGCACCAGCCCCGAGCCGGCTGAACCCGCCGAGCAGGTTGGCGACCCTGCGCCGGCCCTGCCCGAAATCGTGGTTACGGCCGAGGAACTTGAATCCAACCCCTTCCGCGAAGAGTGGACCACGCCTTACGGCCTGCCGCCGTTCGGCGAGATCGAGGAAGCGCACTACCTGCCCGCCGTGAAGCAGGCGCTGCTTGAACAGCGCGCCGAGATCGCCGCCATCGTCAACAATCCCGAAGCGCCCACTTTCGAGAACACGGTCCTGGCGCTCGAGGACGCCGGCGCCTCGCTCAACAAGGTGATGAACGTCTTCGGCAACATTACCAACACCGACACCAACGAAACGCTGAGCGCGCTGGAAGGCGAAATCTACCCGATGCTGACGCGCGAGCGTGACGCGGTCACGTTCAACGCGAAACTCTTCGCGCGCGTTCAGGATGTCTATGAGCGCCGAGACCGCCTCGGGCTCGACGAGCAGGATGCGCGCCTGCTGGAGCTCACCCATCGCGGCTTCGTGCGCGCCGGCGCCGGCCTTGCGCCGGAGGTGAAAGCCGAAGTTGGCGAGATCAACGAGCGGCTCTCCACTCTGAACACACAGTTCGGGCAGAACCTCCTCAACGCGACCAAGGCCTTCAAGTACGAAGTGACCGACGAGGCGCGGCTGAAGGGCCTCTCCCCCGACTTGAAAGCGGCGGTGAAAGTGCCGGGTGAAGACCGCTGGCTGATCGGCGTTGACCGCGCCGTCTTCGAAGACGTGATGAAATCGGCCGAGGACCGCGAACTTCGCCGCGCCCTGTTCGATGGTTACCGCCTGCGTGCCTCTTCCGGCGAGTTCGACAATGGCCCGCTCGCCATCGAGATCGCCCAGCTGCGCGCCCGCAAGGCGGAGCTGATGGGTTACAAGAGCCACGCCCATTATGTGATCGACAACCGCATGGCACGCACGCCGGAAGTGGCGATGGAATTTCTCGCCCAGGTCCTGGAGCCGGGCCTCAGGCGCGCCAGTGAGGAGATTGCCGACATGCAGGCGCTCGCCGGCGACAGCCTGACCATTTCAGGCGAGGACTACTGGTACTATTCGGAAAAGGTCCGTGCCCAGAAATATGCCTTCGACGAGGCCTCGCTGCGCCCGTATTTCGAAGCCGGCGCTGCCCGTCAGGGCACCTTCGATGTCGCCGGCAAGCTGTTCGGCGTCAGCTTCAAGCCGGCCGACGTGACCGCCTGGAACCCGGCGGTTGAGGCCTGGGAAGTGAGTGATACCGAAAGCGGCGAATTCCTCGGCCTGTTCCTCGCCGATATCTATGCCCGCCCGTCGAAACAGGGCGGCGCGTGGATGAGCGCCTATCGCGAGGAGTCGAGCGCCGGCGGAAAGTCGATCCGCCCACTGATCACCAACAACCTCAACATCACGCCGCCGCCAGAAGGCGAGGCAAGCCTGCTCGCCTTCACCGAAGTCGAGACGATGTTCCACGAGTTCGGTCACGGCCTGCATGGCCTCCTGACCAATATCCGCTACGCGTCCTTCTCCGGCACCTATGGCGGCCCGGACTATTCCGAATTCCCCTCGCAAGTCCTCGAGCACTGGGCGAGCGAGCCGGAAGTCCTCGCCATCTATGCGCGCCACTACCAGACCGGCGAGGCAATCCCGCAGGACCTCGTCGACAAGATGAACAAGGCCGCGACCTTCAACCAGGGTTTCGGCACGACCGAATTCATCGCCGCCTCGCTGATCGACTTAAGCTGGCACAGCCTGACCTCCGAAGAAGCGGCGAAGATCACCGATGCGCGCGCCTTCGAACTGGACGTGCTGAAGAAGTACAACATCCCGGACGTGATCGAGCCGCGCTACCGGACGAGTTATTTCAGCCACATCTTCGCGGGTGGCTATTCGGCCGGCTATTATGCCTATCTCTGGGCAAACATTCTGGATGCGGACGGTTTCGCCGCCTTCAAGGAAACCGGCGATATCTACAATCCGGAACTCGCCGCCAAGCTGAAACAATGGGTCTATCAGTCCGGCGGACTGCGCGAGACAGACGAGCTTTACCGCAACTTCCGCGGCGCCGATCCGACGATCGAGCCCCTGCTCGAGCATCGCGGCTTTGCCGAGCCGGCGCCGGCCGAATAAAGCCCGCCCGGTCCAGAAACAAAAGCCCCGCCGGAAGGCGGGGCTTTTTATTCGCAGGCAACGAGATCCAGCAGATCAGCCGCTGACCGATTCCTTGCAGATGACAGCGCGGACATCCTCCTGCGTGCGCGCCTTGCGCAGCGCGTCCCGCACCGGGCTCTGGCGGAATACGCGGCTGACCTGCGCCAGGGCGCGCAGGTGGTCTGCGCCAGAGCCGTCCGGTGCCAGCAGCATGAAGACGAGGTCGCACGGGCGCTCGTCGATCGCTTCGAAATCGACCCCATGCAGCAGGCGCATGAAGCCGCCGACCGGCTTTTCGAGGCCGGCGAGGCGCGCGTGCGGAATGGCAACGCCTTCGCCGACACCGGTCGATCCGAGCCGCTCGCGTTCCATGACGGCGTCCTCGATGGCGCGCGCACCGATCCCGGTCGCTTCGCTCAGCGCTTCGCACAGGACGTGGATCGCCTGTTTGCGGCTGGGTATGTCCTGGAGCGGGATGATCACCCCGCCCTGGAGCAGGGCACTCAGATCGGTTGCCATCAGTCTATGTTTCCGTGACACTCAAGTGCGGGGGGCATTGGTGGGGTCAACCCAACCAATGTGCCCGTCGGGGCGGCGGTAGACCATATTCAGGCCGTCATGGCCAGCGTTCCTGAACATCAATGCCGGGACATCTTGCAATTCAAGCTGCATGACTGCCTCCGAAACGGTCATCGTGCGGATCCGGACACTCGTCTCTGCAACTGTCAGGGGAGCGTTGCCATGCTCCATAGCCGAATCTTCTGAATCATCGGTGTCTGACACCAGGATCAGCGATTCCGCAGCCAGCGAGGCCGGCAGGGGCTGCGGCGCCGCGGCATGATGGTCTTTCAGCCGCCGCTTGTAGCGCCGGACCCGCTTTTCCATCTTGTCGAGGCTGACTTCGAGGGCCGCGTAGGGGTCATCGGCCCGGCCGGTCGATTGCAGCACGATTCCGGAGGGCAGGTGGACATTGCAGTCCACTTCGACCCAGGGGCCGTGCTGCGAGACGAAGACATTGGCTTCGCCGGTCCGGTTGAAGTATTTCGCGACCGCTGCTTCCAGTCCCGCCTCGATACGCCCTCGCAATGCTTCACCCAGATCCATGTGCTTGCCGGTGATCTGAATCTGCATGAGCGTCTCCTTTGCGGATTACGGCCTTGAAGTATGGCCCAAACTAAACTGCGGCGCGACCCCAAATAGGACAAGGGGGAGGCAAGATTCTGTAATCTTCAAGCGGTTGCACGGCGCGCGCCGAGCCAGATGCGGAAAATCACGGGGGCATTTGATCAGGTAGCGGCGCGCCAGGCGCCAAACGGCCGCGGCGGTCTCCGCTGGCCTGAACCCGGGGAGAGGCGTGCGAACCGTGCCGGCGCTTATCATGACGATCCCTGACCTGGTGTCCTGCCTGCCGGGCCAAGCAAGCGGCGTTCCAGTTCACGCCGTTCCCTTCTCCGGCCTAGTGTAGCCGTGCTTTTTCAGGAGGCCGCGCAGCTGGTGGTAGGTGAGGCCGAGGGCCTCGGCTGCCCTGCCCTGATGGCCCCCGGCGCGGGCGAGCGCGGCATCAATCAGGCGTAGTTCGTAGATGCGGACGGCTTCCTGGAAACCGCCCTCAACCGTCCACAAGTCCGGGGCCTCCACAGGACCGGTTTGTGGACTGTTTTTGGACTCCTTGCCAGCCGGCGCGGCGGGCCGCCAGGGCGAGGCGAAGGGGTCGAGCGCGGCGGGGTCGAACTGTACCGGATCGTTCGGCGCCGTGATCAGGGCCCGGTGCGCCAGGCGCTCGGCGAAGTTGCGCAGCTCCCGGACATTGCCCGGCCAGTCATGCGTCTCGATCGCGGCAATCGCCGAGGGCGCAAAGCCCGGAAAGTCCTGCGCCAGCTCGACCGCCATGCGGCGGGCGAAAAAGTCCGCCAGCAGGCTCTTGTCGCCGTGCCGGGCTCTCAGCGGCGGCAGAGTGATCACGTCGAAGGAGAGCCGGTCGAGCAGGTCCCAGCGGAACCTGCCCGCCTCGGCCAGAGCCGGCAGGTCCGCATTCGTCGCCGCGACGATGCGCACATTCGTCGACAGCACCTTCGAGCCACCGACCCGCTGGAACTCGCCATACTCGACCACGCGCAGCAGCTTCTCCTGCAGGGCATCGCCCGAAGTGGCGATCTCGTCGAGAAAGACCGTGCCGCCATCGGCGAGTTCGAACCGCCCGCGCCGCATCTCGGTGGCGCCGGTGAAGGCGCCGCGTTCGTGCCCGAACAGTTCGGAATCCAGCAGCGTCTCGGTCATCGCCGCGCAGTTCACCTTCACGAATGGGCCTTCCCAGCGCTTCGACAGGAAGTGCAGGCGCTCGCCGACGAGCTCCTTGCCGGTGCCGCGCTCGCCGATCACCAGCACCGAACGGTCCAGCGGCGCCACCCGGCTCGCATGCTCCAGCGCTGTCAGCCAGGGCGGGGATTCGCCAACCAATTGTACGGAACGATCCTGCATGAGGTCTGTTTAGCCATTCTTGATTGCTATTTCGACCTTTCTTTTGGCGGAATTTGCCTAAGAATTTCTTGCGCGGGCATCGAATGATCATTTTTTCTCTGTTTTTTCAAGGATCTAAAGAATTAATCCAGAACTGGCACGGTCCTTGAAAGCAGGAAAGCCATCAGGCGACGGGCGTTGCCAACCCGATTGAAGGACAAAGGAAGACGATGAACGACCAGGACTACCGCTACCCACCCCGCTCGGATGCCGGCCGTTTTGGCCGCTGGCTGTCCACGCGGCCTGCCGAAACGTGGATGTTCTTTGCCGTGGGCGTGTTCCTCGGCGGCTTCTTCTTCTGATCCCCGACAAAGAAAGGAAAACAAGATGGGTCTCTTCTCCCGCCTCGGCGACATCATCAACTCGAACCTCAACGCGATGCTTGATGGCGCCGAAAACCCTGAAAAAATTGCCCGCCTGATTATCCAGGAAATGGAAGACACGCTGGTCGAAGTGCGCACCTCTGCGGCGCGCGCCATGGCCGACAAGAAAGAGATGGAACGCGACATCGTCCATTTCTCGACCTCGCGCGACGAATGGGCCGCCAAGGCCGAACTTGCCATCGACAAGGGCCGTGAGGACCTTGCCCGCGGCGCGCTGCTGGCCAAGCAGAAGGCTGAAACCGAGATCGAGCGCCGCGTCACTGCCATGGGCTTTGCCGAAGAAGCCTTCGCCAAACGCCAGGAAGACCTGACCAAGCTGCAGGCCAAACTGGACGAAGCGAAAGCCAAGCACCGGGCGCTGGTGATGCGCCGGGAGTCGGCCGAGCAGCGCATCCGGATGCGCAGCCAGCTCTATGACGGGCGCGCCGACGAAGCGATCCTTCGCTACAGCCAGCTGGAGCGCAAGGTCGACGAGATGGAGGCCTATGCCGACGCCATCCGCGGCGGCGCGCCGAGCCTTGCCCAGGAGTTCGCCGATCTCGAACAGGACGAAGCGATCGAGAAGGAACTCGCCGCGCTGAAAGCCCGCAAGAGCAAGTCGGCCTCGAAGAAGACGGAGGGCTGATCCATGCTGATGTCGATTGTCACCCTCGTCGCCGTGCTCACCGCCATCTGCACGCCGGGCCTGATCGCGGAAAGCCGCGCCAATGCCCGGGCCCGCAAGGCTGAGGGAGAGGCTTGATGGACGAGGCTTCCATCGTCCTGGTTGCCATCACCGGCACGCTTGCGCTGTTTGTCATCCTGCCGGGCATGATCCTGCACTACGTCACCATGTGGCGCCGACAGAAGACGTTGCAGCCCGACGATGAGCGGATGCTCGAAGACCTCTGGCGGTCCGCCAAGGCGATGGAGCGCCGCATCGAGTCCCTCGAAGCGCTGCTCGACAAAGCCGAGGCGGACGCCCCGCGCCGTCCGCCTCGTCCTTCCCGCTCCACTTTTGAAGACTGAGGAAACGCCTCCATGTCCCGCTCCTATGATCCCTACAGTTCTCCCAACCCGAAACGCTTTTACCGCTCACGCAATGACAAGGTGATTGCCGGCGTCTGCGGCGGCCTTGCCGACCGGTTCGGCTGGGACCCGCTGCTCGTGCGCATCGCCGCTGCGCTGATGTTCTTCTTCATCGCCGGCCCGCTGATCCTGGTCGCCTATGTCGTCATCTGGGCGATCACGCCCTATGCCCCGATCGGCTATGGCAGCTTCAGCGCCGATGAAGACGCCTTCTGGCGCGGCGTGTCCGACCGCCCGCGCGCCACGTTCGGGACCATCAAGTATACCTTCATGGATCTCGAAGAGCGCCTGAAGAATATCGAACGCACCGTGACCTCGGACGAATGGCGCCTGCGCCAGGAATTCCGTGACCTCGAAAAGGGCAACTGACGCCTGCCCTCATCCCAACTCTCAACCTCTGAACACTCCGACCAAGGACCGGACCAATGACCAAGGGGACATTTCTTCGCAACAACCGCCTGCTCGGCGCCCTGGCACTGACGGTGCTGATCGCGGCACTGGCCATTGCCCAGACGCAGGGCGGCGTGTCGATGGAACTCGGCGAACTGATGCTGAGCGTCCAGCCGCACCAGGAAGGCGGCCTGATCGTCTCGTTCGTGCAGACCTCCTGATCGGCGTCAGCCGCGGCGGAGGGCACGCAGAACGAAGCGCATCGGACTGACTGCGCGCAGCGCGCCGGCCGAGGCAGGCGCAGGTCCGCCGGTCAGGCGGGCGGTGAGCAGGCCGGCGGCCCAGGGCGCAAAGGTGAAGCCCCGCGCGCCGTACCCACCCGCCACAAAGATACCCGGCAACAGAGGGGCGTCCGCATCCACGGCTCGCCCCTTTTTCATCGGCGCGAACAGGCTGAGCGCGGCGGCTTCGTCGGGGACGCCGCCGATCAGTGGCAACCGGTCCGGTGTCGTCGCGCGCAGGCTCGCGCGCGAGCGCACCTCCGGCGCGTGGCCGTCGCGCACCCACCAGGGTGACAGGCGCTCAAGACCCGCAAGATTCTCGGCGCGCGCCTCCGCCGTACCCTCCGGCGCAAAGCCCGGACCCACGGCCTCGAAGGTCGCCCCCCACAAACGGTCCGTTCCGGAGGCGAGCGCATAGGTGCCAGATGCCATCGCCGAGGGCGGCGCAGCCACGTTGCGGGAGATGAAGTCGACCTGTCCCAGGCGCGCCTCCAGCGGCAGGACCGGCGCGAGGCGCGCTGCGTCCATACCGTTCGCCAGGATGATGGCGTCAAATCTTTGTCCGTTTACGGAGCGGTTCCGGAGGTCGGCATCCACGCCGCGTCCGAAATGGCAGGGCAGTCCGTCCAGCAACCGCGCGGCCAGTGAAGCCGGGCGTACGATCAGCGCCCGTTTGTGGAGCAAGCCTCCTGCGCGCACAGCCTCAAGGTCTTCCAGTGGCAGCGGCGGATCGGCCAGCAGTTTGGCAAACCGCGCGGCCTCGCCGGCATTGCGCGGCTTCTGGAGCACGTCAGCGACTTCAGCGTCCGCCAGGCCGGCATAGAAATCGCGGGCGGCGAGATAGGCGTCGATGAGCAGCCCGGCCTCGGCCGTGTCGCCCGCATCGAGGCGCGGCATGACGAGGCCCATCGGATTGCCGCTCGCCCCGCAGGCGGGCCCCGGCGCCGGATCGAATACATGCGCCTCGAGGCCGGCATCGCTCAGAGCGCGGGCGAGCGCTGCCCCGGCAATCCCGGCGCCGAGGATAGCGACACGCTGGGGCGGCGCGTCCGGGCTGCGCAGCCCGAAGGTGTCGGCGGGCTGCGGGCGCGCCGAGACCAGCCGAGCTTCCAGCCGCTCGCGCTTGCGCCCATGGCCTTCCGCTTTCCGGACGTCGAACCCGGCCTCCGCCAGCCCGCGCCGGACGGCGCCGGCAACCGTGAACGTGCCGAGCCGCGCACCCGGCGCCGAGCGCGCGGCGATCTCCGGATAGATCCAGTCGCCCCACATCTCTTCGTTCTTGGCGGGACTGAACCCGTCGAGGAACCAGGCGTCCGCTCTGAACGTGCTGTGCACCAGGGTCTCGCGGATGTCGCCGAGGTGCAGGACCAGATGGACCCCGTCCTGCGGGAACGAGAGGTGCCGCACGCCGCGCACGGGCCCCGGCCACTTCGCGAGCAATGCCGCGGACTCTTCGGTCAGTTCCGGCCAGGATGCGAGCGCGCGCCGCGCATCCTCTTGCCGGAGGGGATAACCTTCGAAACTGACGAAGCTGAGCTGGGCATCCGGCAGCGGACGGTGGGCGCGCCAGAGCTGCCAGAGGGCGAGGAAGTTGAGCCCGGTGCCGAAGCCGGTTTCCGCGGCAGTGAACCGCGCCCGCCCCGACCAGGCCTCCGGCAGGCCGCAGCCTTTCAGGAAGACGGCGCGCGTTTCGGCAAGTCCGTCCTGCGCCGAGAAGTAAACGTCGCCGTGCTGGCGGGCGACGGGGGCGCCATCCTCCTTCCAGTCCAGATCGGGGTGGGCGAGCAGCCGCGACATGGAGTTCCCGTAACCTGTATGCGGCGGTTTGAGTAGGGGCGCGCCGGAACCCGCACACGCACCCCGCGTTGACCAGATGACCGCAATCTGCGGCAGGCAGAAGGAGACCAGAATGGACAAACAACACCTCAAAGGCGCGGCCAGGAAAATTGAAGGCCAGATCAAGGAGACGGCGGGCAAGCTGACCGGCAACAAGAAGCTGGAAGCTGAAGGCAAGCTCAAGAAAGCCGAAGGCGACGTCCGCCAAGCGGCCGGCGACGTCCGGGATGCCATCAAGAGCAAGGAATAGCCGGCAAGGCCGCCGCAGGGGCTGGGGCTTACGGCCTGGCATAGGTGCTATCACAGGTCCGGCCATTGCGCTTTGGCGGCGCGCCCTCCACTTTCGCGCCTGAAAGTTCGAGGAGTTCGCCATGAGCGACATTGTTGTCACCCGCGAAGATGGCCCGGCAGGCGGACGCTATCTGACGGTGATCGATGGCCACACCGCCGAGATGACCTATTCCAAGGCTGGCGCGACGCGCCTGATCATCGATCATACCGGTGTGCCGGACGCATTGCGCGGCAAGGGCGCGGGTCAGGCGCTGGTCAAGCGCGCTGTCGAGGACGCCCGCGCCGCCGGGATCAGGATCATTCCGCTCTGCCCTTTCGCCAAGGCGCAGATCGAGAAGCATCCCGAATGGCAGGACGTGCTCGCATGATTTCGAACGCCGAAATTCAGCACGACGCAGCCCGCCGCCGATACAGTGTCGTCGTTGACGGCGCCGAAGCCTACCTCACCTATGAGCGGCCGAAGTCTGATCACCGCCTGATCACGCACACGATCGTGCCGGACGCGCTCGGCGGGCGCGGCTTCGGCAAGAAGCTGGTCGCGCGGATCATGGCCGATATCATCGAGGCGAAGGAGACCGTGTCCTCGACCTGCTGGTTCGCGTCTGCCCTGATCAGCAAGGCGCCCGCCTGGGCGCAGCGGCTCACATGAGCGCGCTTCCCTTCTGGAAAACCAAACGGCTCGACGAGATGGGCGCTGGCGAGTGGGAATCGCTCTGCGACGGGTGTGCGAAATGCTGCCTCCTGAAGCTGGAAGACGAGGATACCGGCGAGATCGCCTATACGCGGCTGCATTGCCGCCTTCTGGACGCTGGGACGTGTCAGTGCTCCGACTACGAGAACCGCAAGGCGTACGTGCCGGACTGCGTGAAACTAACCCCTGCCGGCATTGAAGAACTGGTCTGGATGCCGAAGACCTGCGCTTACCGCCTGGTCAATGAAGGCAAGGACCTACCGGACTGGCACCACCTCGTCTGCGGCGACCGGACACGCGTCCATACCGAAGGCCATTCCATCCTTGGACGGACAGTATCGGAAGACACCGTCTTCGAGGAAGACCAGGAAGACTGGATCGTCGACTGGGAAGGCAACGAACCCTAAATCGAGACCTGCGTGCCTGCCTTGGCGCCAGCAGAAGGTGACCGGGCGGGCAGGAAGGGCGACGTGACGAGCCGCACGAACTGCGCCGCGCTTTGATCGACAACCCAGCGATAGATCCGCGCCAGCGGATGGCCGGACTTCAGGCCCTTCCAGTCCCGGAAGCGGCCATAGAGGATGCTCAGCGCCAGGGCCGCACCAGAGGCCAGCACGAAGCGGAGCGGATCCGGCGGTGCGGCAGGATCCCACAGGTGCACGGCGTAGAGAATGATATTTCCGAAGCAGAAGGTGAAGAGGCTCGTGCGCCCGAAGATCATCCAGGTCGAGCTTGTAGTGATCCGGGCCGCTCGCCGGATGGCGGTGAACAGCTCGATGAAAATCACGGCGGCGGTGCAACCGTAGAGCAGGTAGAGAGGATGGTTCGTGTTGCGCAGAAGGATGCGCTCGTCCGGGATGGCCACATTGTGTCCGCCGGCGACCAGCCAAACGACCGTAAGCGTGAAGAGCGTCAGGAAAGCCGCACGCACAGACCAACCCGGGCCGGACAGCAGGAACTCGCGCCCAGGCCGCGCGCGCCAGATGCGGCCGAGCAGCATGCCGAAGATGACGAACCCTACCCCATGAATGACGGACGGACCGGTATGGCCGATATACTGTCCGCCATACAGGAAGGCCGACAGCGTTTCCGAACCGGTGAACCCCGCGACCGGCGGGATCCGGGAGATAAAGGGATAACTGAACTGCACAGCAAGGACGAAGGCAATGAGGGGCCAGAGGCCGTGCTTGACGCTGACGTGCACCAGGAGCGGGCTCAGCAGCAGGAGTGCGGCGTAGAACTTCAAGATGTCCGTGAACGGCGTATCCCCGAGGAAGAGCGCACACCGCACAAAATAGGAGAATGGCAGGCTGGCTGAGATGCACATGCCGGCGCAGGTGAGCACATAAAGGATCCAGCACTGCAGGGCGCGGGTCAGCAGGCGCTGGATCGTCTCGACCTGGCGGCCCACTGCATACTGACGGGCATAGACAAGCTGCAGCATGCAACCGAACAGGCAGAAGAAGACCGGCGGCGAAACGCCAAGGAAGAACCTCACCACATAAATCGGCCAGCCAACGTCGCCCATGTTGGACGCTGACAGCGCGTGGCCGATGATCACGAAGATGATTGCCACGGACCGGGCAAGGTCGATTCCAAGATAGCGCATGTTTCCCCCAGGGGCAGGACTGATCTCCCAGCCTCTAGCAAGATAGGCGCCACGCCGGTGCGCTTCTGGACCTGCTGCCGATATACCGCAGTTTAAGGTAAACGGGTAACACTGGCGGAATGGATCTATTGCCTGCCTTCCTGTCCCATATCGGGAATGAACGCCGAATGGCGGCAAAGACGGTTGATGCCTATGGCAGCGACCTGGCCGCTTTCTTCGGATTCCTGCGCGGTCATCTCGGCCGCGAGCCAGACATTCGCGCCCTGGCGAAGCTGAAAGCGCGCGACATCCGCGCCTGCCTCGCCGCGCGGCGCCGCGACGGCCTGTCGGATGCCTCGATTGCCCGACTGCTGTCATCGATCAAGGCGCTCTATCGCTGGCTGAGCCGTGCGCACGGGATCGAGAATGCCGAGATCGGCTACCTGCAGGGCCCGCGCCGGCCGCCGCGCCTGCCGCGCCCGGTCTCAGTCGAAGCGGCGCGCGACATACTCCACGAAGCCGATACCGAACCGGACGCCGAGCCCTGGATCGCGGCGCGGGATGTCGCCGTGCTCTCGCTGCTCTATGGCGGGGGTCTGCGCATTTCCGAAGCTCTGAGCCTCACCGGCGCGCACGTGCCTGCGCCGGAGCGTCTGCGCATCGCCGGCAAGGGCGGCAAGGTCCGCATCGTTCCCTTGATCGTGCCGGTGCGCGATGCGATCAACGCGTATGCGCAAATCTGTCCTTACGCCCTCACCCGGACCAGCGCGCTGTTTCGCGGCGCCAAGGGCGGACCGCTCAGTCCCCGGATCATCCAGGGCCGGATGCAGGCGTTGCGCGGCGTCCTGGGTCTGCCGGAAACGGCGACCCCGCACGCCCTGCGCCACGCCTTCGCCACCCATCTCCTCGCGAATGGCGCAGACCTGCGGGCCATCCAGACGCTGCTCGGCCATGCCTCGCTCTCGACCACGCAGGTGTATACCGGTGTCGATTCCAGCCGGCTGCGCGCCGTGCACGCAGCCGCCCACCCAAGGGCCTGAGCGTTACGGGCTGATCGCGGCGGTGATCGCATCGGCGAGCAGCCGCCCGCTCGGCGTCAGGCGCAGCTCCGCCCCCACCAGTTCGGCCCAACCTTTGTCGGCGAACACGGCGATCTTGTCGCGTGCAACAACCGAGCCGGACACGGTCTCGACCCGCCTAAGGTCTATCCCCTCTCCGGCCCTGAGGCCCATGGCGAGCAGTTCTCGCGCGATCTCGATGTCGGTCAGGCGCGCCGCGTCGCCCCATCCATTCTGCAGCGCCTGGACATTGGCGATATAGGCCTCCGGCCGGCGCTCGGCTTCGCTGGCATACCGGCCGCCGCCGACCGAAATGCGCCCATGCGCGCCGGGGCCTACGCCGATCCAGTCGCCGCCGCGCCAGTAGAGCAGGTTGTGCTGCGACTGGTGTTCGCGGGAGGCCGCGTGGTTCGACACTTCATAGGCCGGCAGGCCAGCCGCTGTGGTCACCGCCTGCGTCAGCTCATAAAGATCCGCCTGCGCATCATCTCCCATCGGCGAGATATCACCGCGTTTCGCCGCGAGGCCGAAGGGTGTCTTCGCTTCGAAAGTCAGTTCGTAGAGCGACAGGTGCGGCGCGCCGAGGGTGACCGCGTCGCCCAGTTCCGCCTCCCAGCTCGCCGGGCTCTGGCCGGGCCGGGCATAAATGAGGTCAATCGAAACCGACGGGAACACTTTCAGCGCGCGCCGCACCGCTTCGGCCGCGGAAATCGCGTCATGATCACGGCCAAGGAAAGCAAGGGAGGCATCCCTCAGCGACTGGACCCCGATCGACAGGCGCGTCACGCCGGCCCGCTGCAATCCGAGAAGGTCCGCACGCAGAACATCGTTGGGATTGGCCTCGAGCGTGATTTCCGCCCCGCGCCGGATGCCGAACGCCTCCGACGCCGCGAGCAGCAACGTGCCAAGTTCGTCCGGCCGGAGCAGCGCCGGCGTGCCGCCGCCAAAATACACGGTGTCGAACGGTCCATGCCCGGGCATGCGCGGCCGGTGCGCGTGGATGTCTGCCGCA
>Ga0214472_10001271_pt1 | contig 28788 bp, 22 predicted proteins | sample RVTome_6_FD_207662 | JGI IMG/M metagenome (GOLD analysis project Ga0214472, IMG submission 207662) | Soil microbial communities from uranium-contaminated site in the Upper Colorado River Basin, Wyoming, United States - RVT140D175 | ecosystem: Environmental > Terrestrial > Soil > Contaminated >...
CCGCACGTCGGCCTGTCCCACGTGCTGACCCACTGGCCCGACATCGCCCGCGGCCTGGCCGAATCGCCACGAAAGCGAAAACGACAGTCAACAAATGGCATCTTAAGTTAACGCTTATGCCCCACCCTCCCCCAACCCCTCCCTTGAAGGGAGGGGGGTAAAAAGATAGACTTGGTGCATCGGGGTGCATCGTCACGCCTAGGTCTTCTGCATCATCACGCCTAGGTCTTCTGCATCATCACGCCTAGGTCTTCTGCATCCTCACAGTTAAGTTTTCGGGTGTGTGATTGCACTGGAGCAGTGCCGGAGTTCGACACAGCACGGACCGAATCCGAAGGTTGATGTGTGACAGAGCACTAGCACAATAGGTTCGTTATGCGTAGGCACGCTCGACTCGATCACAGATGAGGTGATAGGCGAGTGCGTGTGCTTCTTGAACCCTGTCGCTTGCGTCGTGTTCGACTTTCAGGCAAAGATCGCAGAGGGCTTGGAGACTGTCCCCTTTTCGACTCGTAAAACCAACGCGTTCCGCGCCGATGCGCTGTGCCGCCTCCATCCCGCGGATTATATTCGGTGAGCTGCCTGAGACACTCAGCGCCCAAACGATGTCACGATCTGTCGCCAGAGCCTCGATTTGGCGTGAGAAGATCTGCTCCGCGCCGATATCGTTTGCGACGGCGGTGAGGATCGACGTGTCGGTCGTCAGCGCCAGGGCCGGTAATGCCCGGCGATTACGCTTGAACCGCCCGACCAGTTCAGCAGCAATATGTTGCGCATCGGCCGCACTACCTCCGTTGCCCAACAAAATGACCTTCCCCTCGGATTTGAAACAGGCCAATATGCGATCGGCGATGTTCTCCAGGAGCGGGATCTGCAAGCTAAGGGCGGTGATGACCTGCTGATGCTCTGCGATGGGGTCTTGCATGGAACCTTCGGACATGAGTGCTACGATCTCCCTTTGCGAATGCGCTCAATCAACTTTGTGGTACTCAACCCGTCGACCAAGGGCAGCAACACCACGCGTCCGCCGTTGGACTCGACAAAAGTCTGCCCCACGATTCCCTTTCCCTCCCAGTCCTGCCCCTTGATCAAGACATCCGGCTTGATCTCCTGGATCAAAGCGCCGGGATCGGACTCCTCGAAGGCGACCACATAGTCCACACACGCCATCGCGGAAAGTACCGATGCACGGTGTTCCAACTTGTTGATCGGTCGATCGTCGTCTTTGCTCAGACTCTCGATCGACGCATCGCTGTTTAGTCCCACGACCAGCATCGAGGCTTCTTGACGGCAGCGCTGAAGAAAATCGACATGACCCGCATGAAATACATCGAAGCAACCATTCGTGAAGGCTACGGTTTCACCGCGATCGCGCCGCAGGTGCAACTCCGCGTTTAGCTCCTCTACGCTCCGAAGCTTGCCGTTACGCAGCCGGTCCTCCAAGCGAAGCTCGGCCAGGATTTCGTCAACCGGAATCGGTACGCAACCGAACTTTTCGACTTCCAATCCACCGGCGATGTTGGCCAGCTTAGCGGCCGCAAGCAAGTCGGCACCGGCCGCAATCGCGGCAGACAGTGTCGCAAGAACGGCATCTCCAGCGCCGGTATTGTCATATACGCTTCGGGGCACGGTCGGCACATGACGCCAATCTTGATTTCGCTCAACGACGACCGCACCCTCTCGATCGACCGTCGCCACCACAGCCGAAAAAGCGTGGGCTTCGAGTAAGTCTCGGGCCGCTGACGCGACCTCTTCGAGCGACTCCAAACGACGCCCGCTGACCACGGAAAGCTCCTCACGATTCGGCGTCACAATCGTCGCTCCCCGGTATCGACCGTAATCGTCTAAGCGACCCGGATCCACAAGGACTTTTCGATGGTGCTTCGACGCTTCGTCGATGATACGCTTCACCAAGCCCCGCGAGACCATTCCTTTATCGTAGTCCTCAATGCACACCACATCGACATCCGCGACCGCCCGGCATGCCAGCGATTCCAGGGAAGCGGCTGCGGCGTCGGGTAGCGGGGCGCAATCCTCTTCATCGACGCGCAAGAGTTGTTGGCGGTGTCGGTGTTGGGCGAGACCCACCAAACGTGTCTTGGTGGTCGTGGGACGATCCGCAAGCCGAACGACACTGCTGGTTTCCACGCCCAGCTCGCCGAGCAAGCGGGAGAGCGTGTCGCCGTGGCGATCCTCACCGACGACCCCGCAACAGGTGACCCGACAACCCAGGGCCGCGAGGCAAGCGGCCACGTTGCCACTTCCGCCAACCGCTTCCCGGCGTTCCACGGTTTTGAGAACCGGAACGGGGGCTTCCGGGCTGATGCGTTCGGCGTCGCCGTACAAGTAGCGATCGAGAATCAGATCGCCCACCAGCAGGACGCGTAGTCCCTCAAAACGCTTCACCCACTCTATCAATTCACTCGCCATACCGTTTCAGTTCAACTCTTTGGGATAGGCCTAAGACTCCCATGCGGATTCAGGATGGTCTGCGGACGTGGGTATGGTAAGCGCTGGCCATGGATACCGTCAATTGGGGGCTGGCGGATGGAATGACCAGCAAACCTGGAACCTCGATTCACGCGAGGCTCATGGCTTAACGCGAACCGGGATGGTCAATCGGAAATGTGCACCGCCGAGCTCGGCGTGATGACGTGCCGCCAGCTCCAATCGACCGCCCAGCAACTTCGCCCAACTTCGCGCCAAGGCCAACCCCAATCCAATTCCGCCCTGAGCGGCTTTGTCCGCGCCGTGTCCTCGCCTAAACGGTTTGAAGATCGATCGAAGGTCGGCGCGATCGATACCCGGGCCGGAATCGATCACGTCCAGGTGGATCTTGGCATCTTCTTCGCCGAGTCGTACCAACACCGTGGCATTCTCGATACCGCGGGCGTGCCGACACGCATTGTTGACCAGCACCGTGGCGATGCGGTTGACCAGATCGACATCGGTGCACAGCGTGGTCCCGTTGGAGATGGCGTTCTCGGTGCGCGGTTCAATCGCATGATCAGCGCATCGCTTTTCAAGCGTTTCCGAGATTTTGCTCAAGCAAGACGCGGCATTAGTAGACGTGGGGTTAAGCTTGACCTTGTGATTCTCCAACCTGGCGTATTCCAGCACCTCCTCCACTAAGCTGGTTAGGCGCAAGGATTCGCGATCCAAGGTCTCCAGGTATTCCTGCTTCGCCGATTCCGGCACCAGACCGGCCGCCAGCATGTCTGAATAAAGGCGAAACGTAGTCAAAGGCGTACGAAGCTCATGCGTCACGCCGTAGGCGAATTGCAGGCGGCGCTCCGTTAGGGCCACCAGATTTCTGAGCCCCCAACCGGCCACGAGGAGTACGGCCGCCGCAGACATCCAAGTGATCAGTAGCGTCCCGCGTATCTCATTCCATGCCATATTTGCGGCACCGCCCGGTATGCCCGCCACCACTAGGCGCACCGGAAGATTGTGTATTTGCGTATCGCTAAATTCCTGGTCATCCAAAACCGGGACCAGATCGGCGCTGGGAAAGGTTTCACGAATTTCACTGAGCAGTCTCGGCTTGAGCGTATTCCAATCGCCCACGAAGCCCTGGAAGAATACCTCGGCGCCTTTGTGGCATTCGCGCATGAATGCCAGCTTGTCGTGGTCCGCAAACTTCCCGATCCAAAACGCGACCATCGGATTGCAACTGATCGGCACGCCGCCGGAGGCATCCGCATGCACATGGCCTTGATGGGAAGTGCCGTCAGGATCCACACAGTCCACTGGTTTCACGTAACCTTGCTGTGATTCACGTAGTGTCTTGCTCTTGCGAACGAAGTCTTGAATCCTTTCCTGCGACGCGACGCCGGCGGTACGTTTCGTGTCAGCGACGGTGCCTTCATCGTCCAAGGGGCGCTCGGCAGAGGTTTTCGCCCCCTGGGTTGCTTTTCCATTGCCCAGGCTAGCCAAGCGCTCTTGCAGGTTGATGCGGGGAAGGGCTTTTTCCAACCAGGCCAAGGTGCGCCGGCGGCGAAAATCGATCGCCGCATTCCATTGTGGATGATCATCCGACCAGGTTCCCAATTCATTCGAAATCTGTGGCGAGGTCAATTCGCCCGTGTGCGCTTGTTGGAAGTACAGATCGATCCAATCATACGGTGGTGCTTCGGTCACCAGCGAAGATTTGAGGATCGCTCTTTCTACGTCCAGTTCTCGACCGTCATTGGTGTAAACGGCTACCACCGGGCGCTCCTGCAAGGCTTCGTACTCAAACCACTGCCGCGCTGTTTCAGAGTTGATGATGCCGGCCATATACCCCGCCAACGCCCAAACGGCGGTGTCTACTTTGCGTTGATGGCCCTTGGTTACTTGTTCTTCGGTGAGTTGCAAACTGGCGCGGGATGCCCAAGCCATTCCACCCACCACCACCAGGGCGATGAGCAGGAACATGGCGACCGCCGCCAAGTTGCTGCGCTGGGTTCTGGTCACGTTGAGTTCTCGGAGTGCGCTCCGTCCGTGGCGACACGTATACCCGGGGCCAGCATATAGCCCTTACCGCGTACCGTGACGATCCACTCTTGGGTGTTCTTATCCGCCCGACCGGCCAGTTTCTGTCGGAGGCGCGTAATGTGCATATCGATGGCTCGGGTTTCTACGTGCCCATCACGCAGACCCCAAACGCTCGCCAGCAATTCCTCCCGCGAAATCGCGCGTCCACCGTGCGCCGCGAGTCGTTGCAGAATGTTCGCCTCCATATCCGATAGTGCCACTCGCTCGCCATCGCCATAGCAAACCTCACGCCGCGCGCAGTCTACGGAAGTGTCACCGCATTGTATGGTGACCACCGGCGTGGGTCGGTCAGCGCTGCGCCGCAACACGGCCTCTACGCGGGCCAGCATTTCCCGCGCGGAAAAAGGTTTGACCACATAATCGTCCGCCCCACCCCGCAAGCCCTGAACCCGATCGTCCTCGGAGCCCCGGGCCGTCAAGATGATCACCGGGAGCGAGGGGTGCGTTACGCGAAGCTCCGCCAGGACATCGAGACCGTCCATTTTCGGCAGCATGAGATCGAGCAGTACGGCGTCAACCCCGGCCCGACGAGCGGTCGCCAGCCCCGATTCGCCGTCGGCGGCCTCGAGCGGCTCGTAACCCGCCACGCGCAGCATATCGACGATCCCGCGCCGAATGGCCTCTTCGTCCTCAACGACTACGACGGTTTTCTTCCTGCTCATGGCAATTGTCCATTAGGAGTGGCACGAGCGCAAGCAAGCACCCGACTACTCCCCTATTCTATCATAGTCGTGCCAAACCATAAGGCGTTACCTCGTGAAGTTAATCACGTGTTACATTGCCTGTCTCAATCCCATGACGTTCCGATAGTTTCCGGCCGGGGCGACGAATAATCAGCATGGCCGATGCTGCGGTGACGCCCCCCACGTCACACAACCAATCCCCCACGCTCGCGGTTCGACCCACAAATGATTGCAGCCCTTCATCCAGTGCCGCGTAGACCACGTAAATAACCGCCCAGCCCAACAGAGCCCGCCGAGTGCCTGACCGCTTGCCTTGAATGACTAAGCGTCCACCCAACCACGCCAGAAGAGCATATAAGACGAAATGGATCAACTTGTCTCCGTGACGCACGGGAACCGGATTCGTCCCCCCGGTGGGAATATGCATCACAACGAACAGCACGCACCAATACGCGATCCACAACCGGTAGCCTCGCGACGTGACCGTGGCCTTCTTCGTTCCTGAATCCAACACAGACACGTCAGCCACTCGATTCCACAGATCCTACGACGGTGGGAGCCGAAATGTCAGGGCTGGATGCTGGGGGCGATTCGACGGCGACCACCTTGGCGCGGGCGGGTGGTGCGTAGGTCTCCCGCATCGAATGCTTCTCATTGTCACCAGAGTCGACCTCAACGTTTTCGGGCGAACGCCCCGGCGGGGATTCGGATGTTGTGGTGTGTCCATCGGCATCGGCACGCCCATCGGGGAGATCGCCCTTGACCTCCAGCGCCAATCGGGCGTAGTCGGCGGCGCCGTTGCTCTTGGGGGCGTAGTCGAACACCGTCTGGCCAAAGCTGGCCGACTCTGCGAGCTTGATGTTGCGGCGGATGTATGTCGAAAAAAGGCGGGCATCGGACCAGGGTGTATCGGCCCCGCGTGCGGTCTTGAGAAATCCCGTTAGGTCGTCTACGACTTCACCGGCCAGCCGCGTCGTTGATTCATGCATACAGAGCACAATGCCGCTGACGACCAACTGAGGATTGATACGCTGTCTCACTAGTGTCACTGTATTGAGCAACCGGCTCAATCCCTGCAAGGCCAAAAAGTGGGCCTGCAGCGGAATGATGATTTCATCCACGGCGACCAGCGCATTGATGGTCAACACGCCCAGCGACGGTGGGCAATCGATCAACAGGATGTCATGATCCGCATCGACCGCCTCCAGCGCCTCGCGAAGCAGCACCTCTCGACCGGTCACGCTGACCAGCTCCGCCTCCGCCCCGGCGAGGTCCACATCCGCCGCGATCAGCGTGACATTCTCACGCACCTGGCGTGAAACCTCACGGATGGGTGTCGCGCTGGCCAGTACGTCATAGATGCTCGCGTCCGCGTCTTGCAGCTCGACGCCGAAGTGCAGGGAAAGGTGGGCTTGTGGATCGAGATCGATCAGAAGTACGCGCTGACCGCCTTGGGCGAGTGCGGCCCCGAGATTCGCGGTGGTGGTCGTCTTTCCCACCCCACCTTTCTGATTGATTACGGCAATTCGTCGCATCGGTTCTCCCTTCCCGATTGCGGGATCGGACTCCTACCGGGGCTGCCAGGCCTCCTGCCACCCTCAACTACGGCACAGTATAGACCCCCTTACGTGGCTCTGTAAACAGCTTCGGCCGTTTGACCCACCGCACATGATTCGAGCCCCGAACGCAAGCGAGAAGGTCTGAACATTCGTGGTCTGTGTCCAAGGATGAGGTGGTGGGCCGTGCCCACCCTACTTCACCCTGGTGGCATGGCGTCGATGAATATGTGAGATACAATCCCGTCGTGGCCTATATCGCATATATCGAAGAGGACGACGCGTCCGACGAGCTGCGCCGGCTTTACGACCGATATCGGGATCCCAAGGGTCACGTGGACAACGTTCTTCGCGTTCATGGCCACAACCCCGCCAGTATGCAGAAGCACTTCGAGCTATACGCCACGCTGATGCGCGGGCCGTCGGAACTGTTGAAAGTGCAGCGGGAAATGATCGCGGTGGTGGTCTCCGCCATCAACGAATGTCATTACTGAATACACCACCACGGAGCGGGGCTCCTTCGGCTTACTAAAGATGACAACCTCGTGGCGGCGCTCAAGGCCGACTACGCGACCGCATCGATCTCTGAAACCGACCGGGCGATGCTGGTGTACGTGGACAAGCTGACCCGAACCCCCGCCGCCATGACCGCCGACGACGTCAACGCCCTCCGCCAAGCCGGCTTCAGCGACTCAGCCATTCTGGATATATGCCAAGTGGCCGCGTACTACGCCTTCGTCAACCGCCTAGCCGACGGCCTTGGTGTCGAGCTTGAGTCATGATTTGTTTTACGACTGGGAGGCCACCCGGCCGGTTGTCTTTCCTATCCGTCGCTGAGAGAGCAAGCCAAGAGCGACAAGCAAACGACGGTATTCGGGGTTCTGCGTCCGAACCTTTGATTCCGCCACGTCCGTCAAACTCCGCCCGAACAAGATGCTACGCGCTGAGCCGGGCTAAGCGTGTCGTACAGACGAACCCCAAAACGGCGAGCGCTGCACCCACGCCATAATCTGCCGTGCTGCTGGCGGCGTCGAAGGGCCAGATGCCGACCACCGAGCCCAACAAGATCCCCAGCAAGAATCCGAGCATGAGCTTCTCATGCCGGTGCAGCGCCCATTTGAGCAGATTGCTGAGCAGCACGAGGCTGAGCACCGCCCCCATGGCCGTTGGAATAAGGACGTGCAGAAAAGGCATCGAGGTGCCGCGGTCTTGACCCGAAAGCACGAATCGCTTCGCTTCCTCGATGGCCGCCAGAATCGTCTCATAGCGATCCAGCACCAGCAACATGTAGGCCCCGGAGATGCCCGGCAGCACCATCGCGGACATCCCGAGCACACCCGATGCGACATCACGCGGGTAGTCGGGTGTCACTACAAACCGCCCCTCGGCCACGGCCTTCCGCACCGCCTCCCAATCGACCGACTTCGAATGGTTCAGCGCGACGCCGATCATTAACGCGACGCCCATCATCAAACCCACAGCCGATGATGCGTTAGCTCGCTTAATCATTCGTGCCAACATGGGGGCACCCCCTAGCGTCAAGCCGATGAACAAGGAGAACATGGCACTTCGGTGGAGCGTGACCGCCCGGCTGAGTATACCGGCGAAGATTACAATCGCCACGCCGGCCGCCCCACCCACGATGGCCAGAAAGAGCAGATTTCGTTTGCTGATGCGGAAACGGGTTACATCCGCGATCGCGGTGATGAATTCATCGTACAATCCAGTGACCAGGATCATGGTACCGCCGGACACGCCGGGAACCAGATTCGCCAGCCCCATGAGCACGCCACCCACAATGGATCGCACAACGGGAATGGGCGTCTGTTTTCGTTCGCTTGGCTGGGACAACGAATGTCTTCTCTTTCTGCCGGCTAATAGCGTGTGACAGGCATCTTTCCGAACCCATAATTCATGCTGCTTGAGGAACGATCCCCTTTCGCTAATGTGCCACCACGCTTGTTTCTAAGGATTCGGCTACCGTCCGCTTTATTGCAGGCGCCTCTCTGATGAGACCACCCCGACCCGGACTTCTAAGGTTGACGAAACACTAACGCAGAACGGACCGTTCTTTCTTCGACCCTTTGCGCCGAAACAATCGCTTGAATTCCTCGCTTAGGGCACGCAGCGGTCGTGCGCGTACCGTCGGGCGTGAAAGCGGTCCGGTCACGTGGAGTTCCATCAACTCGCGGGAAGCGCCTTCGACAAACTCCGCCAGAATGGGCATGCGCGCCCAGGAATGGGGACTGACATTGACCAGGTCAAGGTCGACGCCGCGATCCGGAATCATCAGGGTGCCCGTTCCAATCAAAGCGAGGGCGTTGCTGCGCAGTGACATTTCGCTGAACTGCACCCGATCGCCGACGACGAAAAAGTCCGCTTTGACATGATCAAAAGCGTGGGCGTCGGGGATGGCCAGGTTCAACACTTGCACCAGAGCCAAGACCACGGGGAGGCGATACATTTCGCCGTCACGAATCTCGAAGCGTCCTCGGCCGCGCCGGGTCCGAGCGTTGCCCATGGTCCCAGAAAGAAACACATGGCCATCAAGCAGCCCGGTGGCGTGGATACGCTCAGTGTCGGGGACCGGTGGCGCATGGGCCTGGTGGACGAAGGGCTCAATCTGCATATCGTGCAGCGTGAGCGACACGTCATACTCGGTGTGCGAAGATCCGAATGCCAGCTTAAGACTTCCGGTCACGGTGCCATCGTGCATGCGCCCCCGCAAGGACTCCAGCGCCAAAACGCCTTCACCGTCTTTCACGCGTGCGAAGGACCACATGCCTTCCGCTTGATTTAAGGGTTGATCGAAGACGTTGAAAGAAGAAAGCGCTACATTCCCGGTAAGCGCCGACCCACCACGTTCATCCACCAACACCCCCGACCCGATGATTGTCCCCGACATACTCCCGACACTGGTGTCCCGCTGGGGCGTTACATCGTTGAACTCAACGTACCCGGCGACCGACCATTCGCGCGGAAGATCGTCACCACGCTTCTCGAATCGCAGCGCATCAATGCTCACATCAACCGAACCACTGGGACGGTATCGATCCCAGTGCGATTCCATGCTTTTGGGAAACAATGAACGAACCGAATCGTCTAATGTCGCGCCCGTGGCCACGATCTTGATCGCGCCTTTTTCATAACGCCGGCCCTCCGGCGTCCTTCCCACATCGAACGTGGAGCTTAGTTTCGCAGGACCGTAAGATCCTTCCATGTTCGTCGAGTTCATGCCTCGATCGTCAAGCACCAGCGTGCCGCGCACGTCCTCAAGCGGCGCCGGCAGCTCCGCATGCCGCAGCGTCGCCCCCAGAAACTCCGCTGTCGTTGAAACCACCAGAGCGTCCGTCTCCTCCGATTTACTGACGTGGGTCGTTGTGCTGGTCGGACCGGAAACCCTCCAATCAAAAATCGCGCTGCGAACCCGCGCAGGCAGGGCCTCGCGCAGCTCGTCATCCAGCTCGATCCCCGTACTCTTGAACGTCAGGTCCACCGAAGGAACTCCGAGCGCGCTGCCGACGAATCCGTCAACCGCAACCAAAGCCCCCTTGTACTTGCCGCGTAAATCCTTGAACTCCGTACGATCCGCGGTCAACTCAACGCCACCTCGAATATCAGTGAAGCTCACCGGCAACGCCTCATGCCGAATGGCCACATCACGCAGCGCCAACGATGCGCGATGATTCACGCGTCGCCGATCCGGATCATAGGACAATGTCGAAAGCACATCGAAAACCCCGCCGGCGTGCAGCGGCGCCAACCGCGCCTGGGCTTCGGACGATAGCGCGTCGGTCAGAGTCGAATCAATCGCTACGTCTTGCCCGCGGATGGTAAGCGATAAATCAGCGATGCCGTCGCCGGAAAAAAAGACCTCACCGTCCGCTTCAATCGACGCACGACCCGATTTGCCCGCCACGTCAAGAATCTGCAGCCTCTCCCGCCGCGCTTCGAGCGTCCCCGTCAGGTGGTCGATCGGGTACGGAAAGTGCGCATACTTCGCCGAAACGTCGCGCAACATGACCACAACGGTTGATTGCCATTTCTTGGGCACTACGTCCGATCCCTGATCTTGGGTAAGCTCCACGTTCACGTCTACAAAACCACTCGGCGAGAACATTCGCGTCGGTTTGCGATACTGATCGGGCATGGCCCTGTACAGATCGTCGTCGATTCGTATTTGTTCGCCGCGAATAGAAAGTTTCTTTGTGGATGTCTTCAACGGCTTTTCGAAATACCCGTTTACCGTCACGATACCGTCACCGTGCGTTCCCCGCAAATCATTAATGCGTACTCCATCCGTAGCATATTCGACAACGCCATAGACTTGTCGCACGCGATAGGGTATCCGCCGATAGCTCATATCCGCACCTTGAGGCGAGAGAATGATTCTACGCGCTAAGATGGGCTGATCCGCGCCCGCCCGCTTGGCGACCTCGATCTCCAGATCAACCAATCCGTGCGGATCGTAGTCATCATAAAACTTCTTCAACTTCGCAAAACGCTTGATAAACCGAGCTTCATGCGGCGGACGGTCTGACTCCAAGCCGGGCAATTTAATCCCCTTCGCCTGAATGGCCACGTCAAAATCGACATCGTCGAGCGTCCTGATTGTATCGAGATCGCCACGAAAACTGGCGGAAACCTCACAGCGGGCGCCGTGAAATAAACCCGAAAACTCCGCGCGGATGCCTTGCGCGGCGAGCACGACTTCACCCTCCACGCCCTCGAATCGAATGTAGCGCTCGTCCAGCGGCAGGTCGGCTTCCTCCGCACCGACCGGGATGGAGATGGCGGCATGGTTCAGCTCGATGGTTGCCGAGCGCGTGGCCGCATTCTCGCCCGCACCGGGAAGATTGTAGTCCTTAGCTCGAACGATACCCGCCAGCCCCAACAAATCACTCCACGCGCCAACCCCTTCATAACCGACATCGATAGCGGCCATCACCGCTTCAATAGACATCCACGGCAATCCGCCCTGAACGTTGCGGAGGCGCCCGCTGCGTAGGTCAATCTTGGAATACCCATCCGCCGCCTTTTGACTTTCATCGTGCCACGCCATGTCATAAGTATCGGATTCGTCCTGCGCCGGTCGGGCGCGAATTGTAAGGCGAAGATCTTCGACCAACCGGACGCCACTGTCTTCAACGCTCACCACGCGAATGCGGGCGTCGCGCAGCTCAATCGTCGGACCGCGCCCCGGTAGCCGATCAGCATGATCGGGCAACCGCAGCAGATCGGTCATGTTCGACCGGCCAACCGCCCGATCGCGCACGATGGTGCATTTCGGCTCGATTGCGATGACAGTCTCAATGTCCGGCCTTCCCATAAGAATGGATTTTCGGTCGGCCACCAACCGAATCTCACGGCAAGAAAAAACAGGTTCCACGGAGAGGGCGGAACGCGCGTTTTCATCGCCCGGAACCACGAGCGAGGAATCCTGTAATCCGTCATTGGGTGCCACAAAATTGACATTAAAAACCCGAACGCCATCCCGCCAAGTCACACTGGCTGATCCGACGGTAACCTTGGCCGTGCTGTACCGCTGCAATACCGCCTCGGCGATGTTTCGGATTCGTTCCGGGTCCGTGAAATGGCGATACGCCATCGCGCATCCCAAACCAAGAACGATAAGAAACGCCATCGCGACACCGACGATCTTTCGCCATCCCGACCCGCGTTTTTGACGTTGTTGAATTGTTTCGTCGTGGGGTTCCACCACTACGCGCCTCATTCTGCAGAATAACTGTCCCACGGCGATTCTACGCGCGACGCGGGGAAACCGCCACTGGGCGATCCCTCGCGCGGCCTCAAGCGGATCCCTCGATTTCTGCGCAGGTAGTCGTAGACCGCGAGCAATCCGAGGGCCGCAAGAATTTCGATCATCGGCATCGCCCCGAGGCGGTATCGAACGCTTCCCACGAACAGACTATGGATCGCACTGAGATACAAGGCCGGCATGAGCAAAAAAACGGCCACGCGGGAACCCAATCGCCCATGCACACGGAAGAGATTCCAGCACCCCACACAGGAGAACAACAAAACCGGACACATCCACAAGACCGAAACGGCGCGAATCAGACCTGATTGATAAGTGTCCGCGTTCGGAATCGGATTCCACATACGCGCCAGCTTGATGCCGGCGAGCTTCACCACGCGCACGGGTTCCCGTTGAATCGCTTCGAATGATTCATCAAGGAAGAATCGATTCCATTGCGTCTCGGTCAGGTCTCGCACGGCCTCCATATCGGCGACCGGTCCCAGATCGCTCGCACCCGTCGCCTGTGGGCCAACGCCGTCGTAAAGAGAAATACCGGCCCGCGTCGTCAGCCAAACCGTGTCTCCGAGCACCGCTTGGTTACGCACCGCCCAAGGCAGCAACGAAGCGACCACAATCAACCAAGTCACGACGATCCCGGCGATCATGCACCGCCGCCATTGCTTCCAGACGAGCAGGCAACCACTCAATACGGCGATTAGCCCAAGACCCGACTCCCGCGAATAAAGGCACAACGCGGATGCGGACCCCACCGCGATCCATCGACGCCAAGAAACGCTGAATTCCTCTGACGATTTAACCATCGGCGCCAAAACGGCGTACAATACCCCCAAACAGAGGATGAAGAATGTTTCGGTCAACAGCAACGACGTAAAGAAAATGAGAAACGGATCGAGCGCTACCAGCACACCGGCCATCAGCCCCACGCGCCGATCAAAGAGAACGGTGGCAGCGACGCCCATCACGACCGCCACCAGCGCACCGATCAGCCATTGAAATGCCTTCGCCAAAATCACCCCGTGATCTAGTCCAGCGAATACGGAGAGCAACGCGGGATAAAGTGGCATGCGGGTAGCACGAAATCCCCGTTCGTCGCGCAAACCCTCGCCGGACCGCAGTGATCCGGCCATCATCCAATACTGCACTTCGTCCGGAAACTCCAAGACCGCTGGGTCGGAAGCATTGGCCAACCGATAGGTCCCCCAACCACCGCGCAGCACGAGCGCCAACACGAAGAGCGCCAGCCATCGAGATCGCATGTCGCGGCTGGGCCCCGGCGAGGGCAGTTTGACGTTCGAGAAAGATGTCACGCCTCGAACGACCTGGCATGAATGTGCAATACGCGGCGCGTCAATGCCGTGATCTTGACCCGATCGTCGATGCGGTGCCCGATGATCCAGATGGGGCCCAACTGATCACACAGCACGGCCACTTGATCGCGCGTGGCGGCATCGACCTTCGAATCGATCAGGAAATCCGAAAGCTTCTTGGATCCCGGCGCTCCCAAGGGGACAAACCGGTCGCCCGACCGACGGGTGCGAACCACCAGCGGAGGGCGAACCGCGTCCAAATCGACGCATTCCGCAAACTGATTTCGGTTACGGCGCAGCCGAGCGATGTCTTGCTCGACAACGTCATCGATACGGCAGTCAATCTCCAATCGCCGAATTGGAAGGACGGTCCGTCCGGGAAGATGTACGGCGATTTCGGCGGCAATCATCTCGCGCGGCTCTTGGGTGAGCAGCGAGAATATCAGTTGATGGTAGCGTTTTTCGATGGTCATGCCACCAGGCAGTTCAATCCGTTTCCCACTCGCGTCACCCGCCACCAACTCCAGGGCCGCGACGAGATGGGCGAACGAAAGATCCTGCTCACCCAGGCGAAACGACCGGTAAGCAAGACGCACCAGCTCGGTCTGCACGATCCGACTCTTTCGTGCCAATGCATCGGCATTCAAGGTCAACACTTGATCCGTGTGCGATATGATGAGTGTCTCGAATGTTCGGTGGACGGTTTCCCGAAGAAACTCCTCCAGCCAATTCGCCTGCTCACCCAAACGCACCAAAGCGTCTTTGACTTGCGGATTGACATCCGCCTCGATCCGAGGGATCAGTTGGTTTCGCAAGTAGTTACGCATGGGTTCACTGAGTTGATTCGAACGATCCTCACGAAAAGCAACACCCTGGTCGGCCAAATACTGGCGAAGCGAACTGCCCGGTAGACGCAATAACGGCCTCACGAGTCGAACCTCGCTCAGGGGGCTGATCGCGCGATCCTTCGAAATCCCCACCAAACCACGCAACCCGGTCCCGCGCAAAATGCGATGCAAAATCGTCTCGGCGTTATCGTCCAAATGGTGGCCGACTGCCACAACCTTAGCACCCACCCGCAACGCCACGCGCTCGAAGAAGACGTATCGTTCACGCCGCCCGATCTCTTCGATGCCCCCCGATGCGGACTCGACCAGTTCGCCCACGTCGCGCGTCTCGATCGTGCAGGGTAGTGAAAGGTGATCGGCGGCCGCTTGCACAAACGCCGCATCTTTTTCCGCCTCGCCGCCGCGAAGGTTGTGGTTGAGGTGGGCGACGTGAAGTTTCAATTGCCAGCCGAACTGTTTGTTGAGACCGTGCAACAGGTAGAGCAAGGCCATCGAATCAGCCCCGCCCGACACCCCTACGATGACGAGCGCACCCTGATCCAAAAGCCCTTCAGCACGTAAATCCTGGCTCAACCGCTTGAGCATAACACAATCCTACCCAGTCCGGCGGGGATTTCGAGTGAGGTTTTCCAAGAACAGACACTGGAACGCTCGATAATCTACCCCACACACCGCCACCACCGACCGCGTTAAGAGCTATTCACGTGGCGGGCACGATCCCCGCAGCTTCACCGATGGACTCGGACAGCGTCGGGTGCGGATGGATCATCGTCTCAAGATCATACGAAACCGCCCCCATCTCGAGCGCCAGAACGCCCTCCGAGATCATCTCACCGGCGTGCGGACCGGTGATGCCAATGCCCAGCAATCGCTCGTTGGACCGATCAAACATGAGCTTCGTCAGCCCATCGGTTCGCCCCAGAGACACCGCCCTACCCGACGCCGTCCACGGAATCTTCTTGATGAGTAGATCAATCCCCTGGGCTTTGGCCTCTATTTCCGTCAACCCGGCCCAGGCCATCGCCGGATCGGTGAAGACAACGGCGGGAATCGCCCTCGGTTCGAAGACCTGATCCTTCCCCGCCAGGATATCGGCCACTACCGTTCCCTCATGGAGCGCTTTGTGGGCCAGCATCGGGTTACCAATCACGTCACCTATCGCGAAAATCCGTGGCGCCGTGGTTTGGAATCCGGAATCGACTTGGATAAAACCGCGATCGTCCACCTCGATACCGGCGTTGGCCAGATCGAGCTGGTCGGAGTTCGGTCGCCGCCCGACGGAAACGAGAACTTTATCAAACCGGGTCGACTTGGGGGGGTTCTTTCCGTCGAAGGTCAACTCGATACCGTTCTTGACCTCCTTCATTCCGGTGACCCGCGTCTCCAGGCAAATCTCCGCAAAGTCTTCCTTGAGTCGCTTGATCAGGGGACGCGCCAGATCACGATCAGCACCAGGAAGCAGTCCCGGTGTCATCTCTACGACAGTGACTATCGAACCGAACGCGGCGTATACCTGGCCCAATTCGAGGCCGATGTATCCGCCGCCGATGACCAGGAGCGTTTTGGGAATATCCGCTAATTCCAGTGCGGTGCGCGACGTGAGCACGTTCGGCGACTCGATTTGTAACCCTTTAAGTACGATCGATCGAGACCCCGTGGCGATGATCGCGCGGCGGAACTTGATGCGCGGAACCTCGCCGCCCAGAATCGCCACGTGCTTACCGTCCTCAAACTTCGCCCTCCCGACCACACAATCCACGCCGTACTTCTTGCACAACTGCCCCAAGCCGCCCACGAGCTTTCCGACGACCCCTTCTTTCCATTGGCGCATGGCGTCAACATCGATCTTGGGCTTGCCGAACTCGACACCCATGCCCTTGCACTGCTTGGCCGCGTGAAGAGTTTCGGCTATGGAAAGTAACGTTTTGGATGGAATGCAACCGCGATGGAGGCAAACGCCGCCCAGCCCCGACGGCTCAGCATCGACGATGGTGGTTTGAATGCCGTGGGACGCGGCGCGAAACGCCGCGTGGTATCCGCCGGGCCCGCCTCCGATGACCAGCAGATCCGTGTCTTGGGTAAATTCACCGACAACCATCACAGCTTGTCCTTCATCTCCTCGTCAATCACTGCGCCGGCAAAGATAGATGTCAACGATCCGACGCTGATTGATAGGGCGTTCTGATTTAATCCAGCAGGAATTTCCCGGGAGTTTCCAGGAAGCTCACGATTTCACGTGTGAAGCGCGCCGCGTTGGCGCCGTCCGTAGCACGGTGATCGAACGACAAACATACGGGCATCACCAGCCCCGGCTCGATCTGATTGTCACGAACCACCGGAACCATGCGCGATCGGCCCAGCCCCAAGATGGCGACCTCGGGGTAGTTGATGATGGGTGTCGAAATCCCACCACCCAAGGCACCGACGTTGGTCAGCGTGAAGCTTCCACCGCGCAGGTCTTCAACGCCAAACTTATTGGAACGAATACGGGCAGCCATCGATTGCAGCTCGGCCGCGAGTTGCGGTAGATTGAACCGCTCCGCGTTGCGGATGATCGGCACGATCAAACCGCGATCGGTATCGACCGCGATTCCCATATTGACATAGTCTTTGTAAATGATCTGTTGACCTTCCTCGTCGAAGCTGGCATTAAAGATCGGAAACTTGTTCAGCGCCAGGCACGTTGCACGAATCACAAACGTCATCATGGTAAGCTTGGGATCGTTTCCGGTGGCCTCGTTCAGGCTCTTGCGCATGCGCTCCAGATCCGTAATATCTGCTTCGTCCGTATGCGTCACGTGGGGGATCGTAAACGCAGACTGCGTCATACGATTGGCAATCGTCTTGCGGATTTGACTGAGCGGTTCGCGCCTCGTCGGCCCCCACTTGTCGGCGTCGGCTATGCCCGGCAGCGGAGCCGACCGCTGCGGTGCAATACGCTTGGGCGTGGTCGGTGCCGCACCTTTTTTGTGACTCTCGACATCCGTTCGGACCACGCGCCCGCCCGGGCCCGTCCCCACCACACGATCCAATTCCACACCCAGTTCGCGGGCCAATTTGCGAACCGCCGGCGCCGCAGCCGTCTTCGTTTTGATGGGCGTCGTCGCCCGAGGTGCCGCCGCCACCGAGACGGCACTTGCCCCATCCGAAGAAGATGCTGCCACTTGAGATGCCGTCGCTTTCGACTTGCCTTTTGATACAGCCGCGCCGTCGCCATCGTCAAAGGTAACGATCACGTCGCCGACGTTAACCGTCTGCCCCTCTTGCACGTGAACATGGGACGCAACGCCCGCAAAGGGAGACGGAATCTCAACGGCAGCCTTATCCGTCTCGACTTCCACCAAATACTGATCCTCGGCGATGGTATCACCCTGCTTAATCAGTACCCGAATGATTTGCGCTTCGGTAATGCCTTCGCCGAGATCCGGTAACTTAAACTCCCTTGACATGGGATGGCTCCAAATGATTTCGTTTTGTGTAGCACCGGTTCTCAACCGGTGATTTCGCCCGACCATGACACCGAACGTAGGCACACCTCTCCGGCACGAAATCCGGCAGGGACGCCGGTTCCACTCTCTTTATTCAAGACCTAGAACGCCAAGACCTCTCGCGCCGCGTGCCCGATGCGGTCCGCATTGGGCAAGAACGCCTGCTCGCGTGCGAAGTACGGAAACTGAACGTCGAACCCCGTCACACGCCGGATCGGCGCCTCCAAATACATCAGCGACTTCTCAACGATTCGCGCCACAACCTCCGCCCCGATCCCACACTTGCGCGGACCCTCATGAATGATGACCGCGCGACCCGTCTTCGAGACCGAGTTTGTAATTGTTTCCGTATCCAGAGGCGAAACGGTCAGCAGATCGATCACTTCGATCGACGCTTTTTCGCGATCCGCAAGGTCAACGGCCGCTTCCAAAGTTGGCCGCATCATCGCTCCATAAGAGATCATCGTCAGATCACTGCCTTCACGAACTACCTGGGCTTTCCCAAGCTCCATCGTTTCCGGTTCTTCCGGCACCTCTTCCTTGAATGCGCGGTACACGGCCTTGGGCTCATAGAAAATGATAGGTTCCGGGCTGCGGATCGACGCCAGCAACAGGGCCCGCGCGTTTCTCGGTGTGGATGGAATCACCATGAACAGACCCGGCGTGTGGGCGTAAATCGCCTCCCGGCTCTCGCTGTGGTGCTCCACCGCTCGAATACCACCGCCATAAGGCATACGAATCACCATCGGCACACCAAAGCGACCGCGCGTTCTATTGCGAAAGCGCGACATGTGCTGTTCGACCTGGTGAAAACCCTGATACGCGAAACCGGAGAATTGCATCTCCGCGACCGGCTTGAGTCCGTACAGCGCCATGCCAATGGCACCGCCGACGATCGCCCCTTCCGCCAGCGGCGTATCGATGACGCGGTTCTCGCCGTATCGCTTCAGGAGATGGGCCGTCACACGAAAAACGCCCTCGTCCAACCCGATGTCTTGACCCAGCAGCACGACCGAATCATCGCTACGCAGCGCGTCATCCAGCGCCAGGTTCAGCGCACCTACCATGTTCATCAAAGCCATAAGTCTTAAGCTCCAGCCGTTGAGGGCGCTTGGACGCGCCGGCAAGGGGCCGCGTTTCCATTGTTTCCCACCCGGGATTTCTCGCGCTCATTGTTTTTGGGCACGTCCACGGCAAGTCCCTCGCGCTTGAGGGCGGCCTCAAACTCCGCCCGCTGCTCTTTCAATTCGGGCGTCATCTCCGAGAATAGATGATCAAAACAGTCGAGTGGGTCAACAATCCGCGACGCCTCATAACGATCCACCGCCGCGGCAACCTCGGCCAAAACGCTCTTTTCTATGGCCTCGACCTTCTTTTTGTCGAGCATGCCGCGCTGAATAAGGTATTTCTCAAAGCGGGGTATTGGATCCAACTTCTCCCATTTTTCGACCTCGGCCTGCTTACGGTATTTCGTCGGATCGTCTGCCGTGGTATGAACGCCAAGTCGATAGGTGACGGCCTCGATCAAGCTCGGCCCGCCGCCGCTCTTGGCACGATCGACGGCTTCCTTGGTGCCGACGTATACCGAAAGCGGATCGTTGCCGTCGAGTTGCAGTCCATCAAAGCCATAGGCCAACGCTTTTTGAGCGATCGTTTCTGAGGCAGTTTGCTTATCCCGAGGTACGGAAATCGCCCACTGGTTGTTTTGAATCAGGAACACCACCGGCAGATGGTAAACGCCGGCAAAGTTCATCGCTTCGTGAAAATCGCCCTCGCTGGTCCCACCCTCGCCGCAGTAACAGAGTACGGCGTTGTTCTTGCCGCGTAGCTTCATACCCCAAGCGATGCCCATGGCATGAAGGGTTTGCGTGGCGATCGGCACCGCGATCGGCGTATCGTTGACACCCTCCGGCGGCTCGCAACCCTCTTCGTATCCGCCCCAGAATTTCAACACCGTTTCAAGCGGCCAACCCCGATGATAAAACGAGCCCGGCTCCCGGAAGGCATGAATGACCCAATCATCCGCATCCATCACCACCGTTGAGGCACAGTGCGCTGCTTCCTGACCGCGGCAGGGGCCATAGGTTCCGATTCGACCCTGCCGCTGCATGTTGATACAGCGCTCGTCCAAGCGCCGCGCGACCACCATCAGCCGATAGATGTAAATCGCGAACTCTGGATCGAGTTTGGGATCCAGGCTTTCGTCAACCTTCCCCTTCCCATCCAGAATGGAGAGATATTCCACTTTTGATTTAATTTTCAAAGTTTTACGTGGCACAAACTTCTCCTCGTTCCAAGGCCTGAAGCTGGGAATTCGGGATTCGGCATCCTTGGCATTCGCTGCGTTGGTTCTCGTTTTCCTGGCAAACCAAACGGCCTGGGGGCCTCGATTCCTCCAGGCGCGGAGATTGTATACCAATTTCGTCGATGATGCACGACCCCGCCCAAAAGCCGTTCCTTAGCCTCCTGGCCCTCCGACAGCCTCGAAACAACGAGTGTCGTACGGGATTGCGATTGTCTGATTGCCCCCCAAGGCTTCTAACGGCGGGTGCGTGACAGTTTCGGCGGGGCCTTCGGGAGGGCGAGCCTCCCGGCGAGCCGTACGGAGTGTCCATCAACGATCTCCACGTGCGGGCAGCTCACTTGACCCGATGCGCTGCGTTTTCTCTCTGCCCTGAAAGGGCACACTACAACAGCCCAGGGCAACGCCCTGGGATCGATGGCCCGACTCATCGCGAGCCCTGAAAGGGCGGCATGGCATTATTCCACCCTTTCACGGCTTACACACCAAGGCGTCACCTGTTCCCAGGGCGTTGCCTTGGGCTGTTCTATGAAACCCTTTGGGGTTGTTCGATGATGCCGCGGATCATACCTACCAAAGACCACACCGGCTCGCCGATTCTGTCATTCACCCACGGTCGGCGACGGTGATCCATGCGGCAAATGGACCATTCCGGGTGGCACATCTCTCCAAAGGTGGGGGAATCAAACGGGTTCCGGATTCGCTTCCCTCATGCCCAAAGCCACAGACCACCCACCCATGGACCACCCAATCCATCATCACCGATACCAGCGTTTCAGAACGAACGAAAGAAGCAGCGCTGGAGGAAAAGTGGCAACCACCAGGAGTAGACTCAACGAAATTAGCATACCGTCTTCAAAGCGGTGGAATTTCTCGATGAGAATATGGGCCGGCGGGCTGAAACCCGGAACACGCACCAGCGAGGACGCCGAAACGTCGGCCAGGGAAAGCGCTGCGACAACCGCCATGCCACAGAGGAGTGTTGGCAAGTACATGGGAACCTGCACCAATCCCCACGCAATACCGTCGTCGGCGCCATCGATCAGCGCTTGATCGAGCAAGTCGCGGCGGACCGACTGACGAATCAGCCACGCGGTCGCCACCCCCACCCAACCGAACCGAGCGACATAACTCAAGACGACGATAGGCCAATTGTCGTACACCCAGCCCGTTGCGGAATTGTTATAAGCGGCGATCAGGGCCGCGCCGATCACGGCTCCGGGGAGGGCGCCGAACACCACGGTCCAACTCAATGCCACGCTCCTGCCGACCGGCCCCCAAACAAGCCCGACGCCCATCATGATCGAGAGGATGCCCGCAAGAATGGATAGACCCAGAGACCAGAGCAAATCGCGCGAGTAGAGCGTCAGAGCTTCGATAAGGGCGTGCTCCGAAACCATCTTGACGGCCAGCGTACCCACGGGGCAAAGCCACGAAACAGTAAAACAGCCTACCCATGCAAGCACCATCCAACGAGATGCACAAAATGCCCCGGCCCCCGATGGCCCCGTGTGTGGCGTGTTGGGAACGCCACCCCACATGCGCCCCAGGAAAACCAGAAGCGCGAGCGTTATTGCGATCGCCGGCCAAGCCGGCCACAGGGTGTCGATCGTCCGACTGGAGCTCGTCGCCCAACCGAGCAGCTCGGTGGCGTATACGCGAAGCAGACAAGCGTGCGGCACTCCGTAATCGCTAACGCATAGAACAAATACAATCAGAGCGCTTAGTGTGATGTAGCGCAGCAGTAACGGCACTGCGACCGCCCACAGCGCTTTGAGGGGCGTGGTCGCGAGTAACGCGGCTTCATAAACGGGACGAACGGATCGCGACCAACCCGACCCGACCAACAAGGCGGGTATTGGCCAGGCCCACAGCGCCCAGACGCCGACACAGCGAACTTGCGGACTAAAACTGGACGGTAGAATGCGCGACCAGCCCAGCGCGTAGATCGTGGCGGGGCATAGCAATACGCCCAGTAAGCAAGCTACGATGACCGGACGGCGCGAAAGATGACCGCACCGCGCAACCCCGATCGCTGCGGGAACGGAGAAGAGTAGACAAACGGCGGTAGCCGATGCGGACAGCCAGACGCTCCGGCCCAGCAAGGTCCACTGACGCGCCGAGATGGTGAATCCACCGTCGGGCACGTCGCCCTCGGTGATACATCGAACGATCAGCGCAACGGATGGCCAGACGATCGCCAGCGCGAAAACCAACCACGAAATGACGCGCTGTACGACGATGCTTACCTGGAGGATCACCGAATCAAGATTTCCCGCACGGCCGATGCCGCCTCGTCCATGGCGTTGGCGATGGCATCGAAACCAATTTTCGTTTCCGGCGGTCGCGTCATGTTTAGCTCGGCCAGCAGCGCATTGCGTACGGGGATATTCCTCGAATCACTCTGTGCCAGCATCCGCTCCACGTCGGCGGAAACCAGATAGTCCACAAGCCGCCGGGCAGCCTCTGACGACTCACTATGAACGCCGGTCACCAGCGCAACCGAACAGGGAATGAGTAACGTGCCGCCGTCCCCGAGGTCGGGATAAACCAGGTCCAGCGAGGCGCCGCCGCGCTGAGCGACCCAGACGTCATCGGTATCGGTCGCCGCCATTGAGGCGCGACCCGCAATAACGGCCCGTACAGCGGAGCTGTTGCCGTCGGCGATTGAAACGCCGTGATCGCGAAGCCCTCGCAGAAAACCCGTCGCCCGGTCGGTGCCCCAGAGGGCGAACATGGCCGCGACGTGTCCGCGCGTAGTGCCAAACAGCGGATTGGCGATGACGACTTGGTTGGCGTACTTCGGGGCAGCGATTCCCTGCCAAGTTTTCGGCACTAACTCGGGTGAAGTTCTCACCGGATCGTACGCCAACACGCGAGCGCGCGAGGCCAATGCGGTCCAGCGGTACATGGGGTCTTTGAAGCGCTGGGGAATGTCGGCGGCGCTGGGTGGGTCGAACGGAGCCAGCAGGCCGCGCCGGGCGAGCAAGATGGTGTTGAACAGCTCGCTGGACCAGAACACGTCCGCCCTCGGCCGACCCGAGCGGGCCTCTTGAATGATCCGGTTGACCAGACCGGTCGTCTTGCCGGCTTCCGAATCATAGATCACCGAAAGCTCGATGCCGGTGCGGCGGCTGAAATCGTCGAGCACACTTCGGGAGAATCCCTCGTCGACGCTGCAATAAACGACGACGGAACGGGTCGAAGGTACACGAGTTGCCGTTGAAGGGTTCGGCGACGACGGTTCACATCCACTGAATCCCAAGACCAATACTGTGATCGCCGTTTTCAGTTGTCGATTGTGGAGTTCTGCACTCATAAATAACGGTTTTACCGCAAACCTGATTTTTTGCACGTCTTTGGACCGTTTCGGACGATCGCGGCGGGCTTTCGGGGCCATGACGGATACCTCAAGACGCGCGCGGCAACGTCCGAAAACTCAATCGAGGGTATCCGGCTTTTTGACGAGTGGCCATGTTGCGTTCACACCCCGTGGTGGACGCAAGCATACGAAACACGCTCAAGATGATACGGCCGCCACCGGGGCGACCGCTACGCACTAACTTCATACGTCGCCCGAATGGATAAGCATGGTTGGGTGGCCCATGGCTTTAGCCCTGGGGGACACGAATCGGAGACTCATTCGAGTCCCCCATCTGACGAGATGGGCCGCCGATCTAGTGGATAAGCATGACAGAATCATCGACAACACCGTTCGTTTGCCCGGATACGCTGGAGCCGCTCCGTCTCAACATCGCCGCCGATCGACTGGAAGCGTCTCACGCAAGCTATCCCATACGCGACGGCATTCCCAGCTTCGTTTCGGCCACTCTGCTCGAAGACCAGACCATCCGGTCGTTCGCACAGAAGTGGTCGAAGCATAAGTACTACCGATCACACACGGCCGAGTTCTATACGAACTGGTACCTACAACGATACGGCTTTCATGAAGCGGATCAGCTTCGCACGATGCTCACGGGGGCCAAGTTCATTCTTGACGCGGGTACGGGCATGGGTCGTGATGCCGTAAACCTGGCATCCCATTCCAATGCTACGGTATTCGCATTGGACACCGCCTGGGAGGCTCTTTCGGTGGCCCGCCGCGAAGTAGACGAAGAGCGCGTGCGCTTCGTTCATGCAGACATCAACCATCTGCCGTTTCCCAGCGAATTCTTCGATATGATCAACTGTGATCAAGTCATCCATCACACGCCGCGCCCCCAAGAGACGTTCAAACACCTGGGCAGCAAACTCAAACGAGGCGGTCGGATTTGCTGCTACGTTTACCGCAAGAAAGCGGTGATCCGCGAGTTCGTAGATGACTACATGCGCGATCGCATCAGCGGACTCGCGTTCGAAGAAGCGGAAAGCGTATGCGACGGGATCACCAAGCTCGGCCGGTCACTTTCCAAACTCAACGCCACGGTAGAGATTGAGCAGGACATACCGATTCTGGGCATCAAGAAGGGGAAGATGGATGTACAGCGTTTCATCCATTGGAACATCATGAAATGCTTTTGGAATGACGAATTTGATTACTTTACCAACAACGTAGTCAATGTCGATTGGTATCACCCCGCGCACTGCCATCGCTACGTGCCGGACGAATTCCGCGCGTGGTTTAGCGAGGGGTGGGAGATCGAGGCTTTCGACGTGCGAGAAGCGGGCATTAGTTGTCGAGCACGGAAACTCTAAGCATGTGCGGCATCCTGGGCGGTCTCAATACATCGTTCGACGAGAGTCGATTGCAACGGTTCCACCATCGGGGGCCTGATCAATCATGCTTCGCCGTGGATGATAAAAACCGCCATTATACTGTCACCTTAGGACAAACACGCCTGAACATCGTCGATCGATCGGACATCGAACAGCCGGTGCAAATCAACGGCAGCACGATTCTCTTCAACGGCGAGATTTATAACTACCTCGAACTTCGCGCGGAGCTCGCATCACGGGGCAGCACTTTTCGCACCAAGACAGACGTCGAAGTTGCCTTGGCGGCCTATCTCGAGTGGGGTCCGCAATGCCTGGAACGCTTCAACGGCATGTTTGCCCTGGCGATCTGGGATGGGCAGAAGTTCTTCTGTGCCCGAGACCGCATGGGTAAGAAGCCCTTCTTTTACCGTTATGGTACTGACTCATTCGAGTTCGCCTCGGAAATCAAAGCTTGGCGCAATCTGGAATTCATCGGGCAGGACGCTTTCGATTTGTTCGAGTTCTGTTTCAACGAGCACACACTTTATCGAGATGTACACGCCCTGCGTCCGGGCCATTATTTGATCTATGACCCCGAAAAGGGAACCTGCTTCACACGCTCCTACTGGGATATTGGGCAACACGTCGGCCACCGCATCACCGACGAGCGCGAGGCCCTTGATTCGTTCATCTCCCTTCTTGAGGATTCCGTGCGATTGAGAATGCGCGCCGACGTACCGGTCAGCCTGTTTCTGTCCGGCGGGTTGGATTCGGCGCTCATCGCTAAGATCGCCGGCGCCGCCGAGGCATTCACCTGTCAGTTCGACGAGTTCCAAGACACGATCAATGAAGAACGCTTCGCCCGCGACCTCGCTGACCGGCTGGGGATCGTCCTCCACATGGTCCGGCCAACGCGGGAGCAGTTTCTGATTGATCTAGCCCCGATGGCCTATCACCTGGAAATGCCCACCGGATCCTTCAGCGCATTTCCCCTTTACCGATTGGCGAAGGCGTGCCACGAAGCGGGCTACAAGGCCATCCTGTCAGGTGAAGGATCGGATGAAATCTTCGCGGGATATGTGCGCAACGAAATTCTGCTTCGCGAATTGCCCCGCGCCGATGATGACACGCGTGGCGACTATTCGGCGATGCACAGTCGATTCCAAGGTAGCGACCTGGATCGCTTTTGCCGCATGGCGTCACGCTCGGGACTCGCCGGCGCGTCGCTCATGAAAATGTATCTCGCGGAACACTGGAGCGAGCAAAAGTCGATGTTGCAGAACATGTCCTACATCGAAAGCCGCATCTTTCTGCAACCGCTTTTGCAAATGGCGGATCGCATGTGCATGGCGCACAGCGTGGAGAGTCGTTGTCCGTTTCTCGATCACCGGATGGTGGAGTTTGCCTTCGCGCTCGACGATTCCCTGAAGTTTCGCGATGGAACGGGAAAATGGATCGTACACCAGGCCGCGAAGAAGTTGCTTCCTGCGGGATCGTTGGTGCTCCAGCGCCCGATCAAACATGGCCTGCCGACGCCCGTCAACCTGTGGCTGCAGGGTCGGCATAGTTTCGATCGGCGATATTGGAACACGTTAATGACGGCCGAATGCATGAAGAGCTTGTTGGGTGATGAAGGTCCGATTGACGATTGGCGTGTCGGTCCCACCAAGGTCAGCCGATCGCGAGATTTGACGCCCGCGGCCCCATCGTCCACCGCTGCCAGGATCGCCGCTGACAAGGATCAGGCAGCGTCATGAACAAGACAACCACCTCATCGAAGGTCAATCCATTGGCGCGCTCGGTGCTCTCGGTGATCTCGCCGTGCTATAACGAGGAAGGCAACGTACCGGCGCTCACAAAACGCACGCTTGCGGTCTTCGACGCTTTGGGGATTAAGGGGCAACTCGTGCTGATTGACGACGGTAGCGAAGATCAAACGTGGGATCGGATTGTCGAACAGGCCGGTCATGACGAGCGTGTCCTTGGCGTGCAACACGAAACCAATCGGGGGATTGTGGCCGGTTGGCAAAGCGGATTGGCGGCGTCCGACGGCGAACTGACCTGCTTGATCGATTCGGACCTACAAAACCGCCCCGAAGACATCGCTCAACTCTACAAGTTGTACCTGTGCGAGATCCCCGATCTGGTGCAAGGCGTTCGAAACCCCGCCGACGGTGCCCGCCGATTGCACCTGTTCAGTCGCGGGCTCAATGCTCTGCTCAACGTGACATTTGGCATGCGGCTGCGCGACAACAAATCAGGATTTGTGTTGTGCCGGCGCGACGACCTATCCACGATTCTGCAGCATCGATATGGCTATCGATACTATCAGAGTTTCATCGGTGTGGCCGCGGGCGCCCGTGGAATGACCATCGCGGAAGTTGATACGCGATTTGAACGACGCCAAAGCGGGCAGTCTTTTCTCAATCGCCTCCCGATTCTGGTGTCAGCGCGTATCATCTTTGAGTTGCTGAAGTTTCGGTTGGAAATCTGGCGCTCGCCTTCCGAGATCGCCAAGGCCCAGAGACAAATATCCGACACCATGCGCGGCTGGTCGGCACCACCCCTGATGGCGGATGCGGCGGGAGGTGAGTCGTGACGCAGGCGCCCGGGCATGGCATCACAGATGTCGAACTGCTGACCGATACGTTCGCTCGCGAGCATGATATCGATGCGTACTACACGCGATCCAGCTTCATCATCCGCTGGATCGAGCGGTGTCGGCTCAACATCATCAGGAACTTTGTTGCGGCGGCGCCCGGCGGGCGACTTTTGGAAGTCGGATGCGGCGGTGGCCACGTCTTACAGATGTTTCGAGAGCTTGATCTTACCGGCGTGGATGTTTCCGGCGAGATGATCCGCAAGGCACACCGCAATCTGAAGGGCTACCGCGTCGAATTGCTGAAAGGGGAACTCGAAACGCTGGGATTGCCCGCCGGTGCGTATGACAAGATCATTTGCACCGAAGTGCTGGAGCATGTCGTCGACCCGACATCAATTCTTGAGCACATTCATCGGCTTTTGAAACCGAATGGTCGAGTCGTCATCACGTTCCCAAACGATCACCTCATCAACGGGCTCAAGCGAACGCTACATCGAAGTGGTTTGACGCGGCTACCCCCCTTCCAAGGCATGTCCTGGGGCGGCGATCATTATCATCTGCATGTCTGGCGGATTCGGGAGATGCGTGCCCTGTTGTCGCGCTACTTCTCGATTGAATCGGCACGGTTCGCGCCGAATCGGTTCCTACCCATCCGCTGTTGCTTCCTGTGCTCGCACCAGTAGAGACAGGCGCCGGACACCGACCAAACCTTAGGGCGTGTTTAAGAAGTTCTATACCGATCCGCGCCCGTAAGGAATCGGTCTGATTTTCCCGCGAAAAACCACTCCCTTACGGTCGCGGCTCTGACAGAAGGTCGGGTGGCCCATCGCTTCAACGGAGGGGTTGGGGGAGGGTGGAGACGCGCGACTGCCATTGACCTACGAAACGCCAACCCCCCCTCAATCCCCCCCCCCTGCAAGGGGGGGAGGTTTTTCCCCACCCTTCGCAAGGAGCGAAGGATGGGGCACCCATGCTTAATCACTCCGTTG
>Ga0214472_10001272_pt1 | contig 28756 bp, 23 predicted proteins | sample RVTome_6_FD_207662 | JGI IMG/M metagenome (GOLD analysis project Ga0214472, IMG submission 207662) | Soil microbial communities from uranium-contaminated site in the Upper Colorado River Basin, Wyoming, United States - RVT140D175 | ecosystem: Environmental > Terrestrial > Soil > Contaminated >...
ATCTCCACAAAGGCGCCGAAATCCTTGATCGTTTTCACCACGCCGCTATAGATCCTGCCCACCTGGGCCTCCTGGGTCAGTTCCTCCAGCCGGGTCATGAGCTGCTTGGCCATCATCCCGTCGGCGCTGAAGACCTTGATACGGCCGGAATCCTCCACCTCGATCTTGGCCTCGAACTCGGCGGACAGACCCTTGATGATCTTGCCGCCCGGGCCGATGACGTCGCGGATCTTGTCCGGGTTGATCTGCATGATGGAGAATTTGGGGGCATGCTCGGCGATATCGCGGCGCGGCGCGGCCAGGGCCGGTGCCATTTCGCCGAGGATATGCAACCGGCCGGCCCGGGCCTGGGCCAGGGCGCGACGCATGATATCCTGGCTCACTCCGGAGATCTTGATATCCATCTGCAGGGCGGTAATGCCGTCCTCGGTGCCCACCACCTTGAAATCCATGTCCCCGAGATGATCCTCGTCGCCCAGGATATCGGAGAGAATGACGACCTCGTCGCCTTCCTTGATCAATCCCATGGCAATACCGGAAACCGGTTTCTTGATGGGCACGCCGCCGTCCATCAGGGCCAGGCTGGCGCCGCAGACCGTGGCCATGGAGGAAGAGCCGTTGGATTCCAGGACCTCGGAGACCACCCGGATGGTGTAGGGAAAGCTTTCCGGGTCGGGCAGCACCGCCCGGATGGCCCGCTCCGCCAAGGCGCCATGGCCGATGTCGCGCCGGCTCGGGCCCCGCAGAAAACGAACCTCGCCCACGCAGAAGGGCGGGAAGTTGTAATGGAGCATGAAGGGCTTGAAGGTCTCGCCGTACAGGGTCTCGACTCTCTGCTCGTCGCTGGCGCTGCCCAGGGTGGCGGCCACGATCACCTGGGTCTCGCCCCGGGTGAACAGGGCCGAGCCATGGGTGCGGGGCAGACAGGCGACCTCGCAGGTGATGGGACGGATTTCCTCGAAGGTCCGGCCGTCGATGCGGGACTTGTCCTTAACGATACGATTCCGCATCATCCGCTTCTTGAGATCGCTGACAAAGCCGGCGACCTGGTGACCGCACCCCTCGCGTTCCGCTTCCAGGGCGGCCACGACCCGCGCCTTCAGTTCGTCGGCCAGTTGGTAGCGCTCCATCTTGTCCGCGGTGGCGATCACCGTGGCCATGTCGGCCATGGCCAGTTCCTCGGTCCGTTGCCGGAGTTCCTCGTCCACCACCACCGGCGCCACCTGACGCTTGGGCCGGCCCACGGCCGCCCGCATCTCTTCCTGCAGATCGATCAGGGGCTGCAGGGCGCGGTGGCCGAAGAAGATACCCTCCATGACCACATCCTCGGACAGGCTGTCGGCGCCGCCTTCCACCATGACCACGGCGTCGCGGCTGCCGGCCACGATCATGTCCATGCGGGAATTGAGCAACTGCGACTGGGTGGGATTCAGGACGTATTCATCGTCGATATAGCCGACCCGCACCCCGGCGATCGGCCCCAGGAAGGGGATGTCCGAAACGGTCAGGGCCGCGGAGGCCCCGAGCATGGCCAGAATATCCGGGTCGTTCTGCCGGTCGGCCGACAGCACCGTGGCGATGACCTGGGTCTCGCTCGTGTAGCCGGCGGCGAACAGCGGCCGCAGCGGCCGGTCGATGAATCTGGACGACAGGGTCTCCTTCTCGCTGGGCCGGCCGATCTCGCGGCGGAAAAAGCTGCCCGGAATCCGGCCCACGGCGTAGAGCCGCTCCTGATATTCCACGGTCAGCGGCAAAAAGCCCAGATCCGGCTTGGATTCCTTGACCGCGGTGGCGGTGACCAGCACCACGGTGTCGCCGTAAGTGACCAAAACCGCGCCGCTGGCCTGTTTGGCCAGCTTGCCGGTTTCGACGATGAGCTTGCGCCCACCCAGGTCTAATTCGATTTTCTTTTGCATGGGATCTCCTTGGTGGTAAAGGTGGCCATTGCCGACCCTGCCAAAAACAGATCCCACAGTTTCACCGTGATTCGCCGGCCCGCACGGGCGGACCTGCAACGGTCCGCCAAAAGCGGCCACCGAACGACGGTGAAACGGTGAGAGACGGTTTTTCGCAGGCGTTGAAGAAGCCCGTTGTCGCAATTTTGCTTCAACGGGCGCATCAAGGACAACGCCGGTCGCGCCGGGCCACCCGGGTTGTGTGTTTGAACCGGGCGCCGAAATAAAAAACTCTACTTCCGGATGCCGAGTTCCTGAATGAGCGAGCGATACCGGTCGACATTGGTCTTCTGCAGGTACTGCAGCAACCGCCGCCGCTGACCGACCAGCTTCAACAGGCCGCGCCTGGAATGATGGTCTTTCTTGTGAGTTTTGAAATGTTCGGTCAGATAGATGATCCGGTCGCTGAGCAGGGCAATCTGCACCGCCGGCGACCCGGTATCGGTATCATGGGTTTTGAACTTCTCGATGATCTCATGTTTCTTTTCCGCTTGCTGGGCCACGATCGTCCTCCTGGTCTTGTATACTTGAACTTAGGGGCAGCGCCCCGATTGGAATGTTGGAAAAATGGAATGCTGGAAGGGAACCACGGATCGGGATTCTTCTCAAACCCGGATATTCCACTATTCCATCCTTCCATGATTCCGCTGTGTTCTTACGCGTTCGCCTGCCTCTGCAGCAGTTCCTCGACCTCGTCCACTTCCAGGTGGCCACGCAACAGCAATTGCCGGCCCGCCTGCCGCTCGGCCAGCCCGTCCCCGGGAATGGAGTCGGCCACGGTGAAAGGACCGTTCCGCAACCGTCGCAGCCCCGCCAGATGGGCGCCGCATCCCAGTTCCCGGCCGATGTCCGAGGCCAGGGAACGGATATAGGTGCCCTTGCCGCAGACCACCCGGATAGTGACCAGTTCCTCTTCAAAAGCCAGGCAATCGAGAGTGGTGATCTCGATCAGCCTCGGTTCCTTGATCACCTCGATGCCGCGGCGGGCATAATAATACAGCGGTTTGCCCTTGTGTTTCAAGGCGGAAAAAGCCGGGGGGGTCTGCTGCCGGCTGCCGACGAAACCGGCCAGGCAGCGGTGCAGCCGTTCGCCGGTTATCCCCTCCACCGGCCGGCGGGCCAGGACCTCGCCTTCATGGTCCATGGTGTCGGTCTCGATGCCGAGCCGCAGCACGGCCTCGTATTCCTTGTCGCCCGCCATCAGGCGCGGGATGATCCGGGTGGCCCGGCGGCCGGCGCAGATCACCAGAAGCCCGGAGGCAAAGGGATCGAGGGTGCCGGAATGTCCCACCTTGCGAATGTTGAGGGCGCGGCGCACCTGCTGGACCATGGCGAACGAGGAGGGCCCCACCGGTTTATCGACCAGAAAGATCCCCGCCTCGAAAAGGGACGGCTCCGGACCGTTGTCCGGCTGTTTTTCCACCACCATGCCCATGCGATCCGATCAGCCGCCTGTCTTCGCCAGCAAGGGGGAGAGGGCGGCCAGCAATTCCCGGCGCACTTGGGCCACCGAGGAACCCGTCTTGAAACCGGCGGCATTGCGGTGGCCGCCGCCTCCGAAAGAGCGGGCCACCGCGGCCACGTCGCACTCCCCCTTGGCCCGCATGCTGACGCCGATCTGGCCGTCGGGCAGTTCCTTGATAAAGGCCGCCACCTTGACGGTTTTCAAGGCCCTGGGGTAATTGATGAAATCCTCGGTATCATCCGTGGTGGCGCCGCAGCGGGCGAACATCTCGCCGGTCACCGAGATCAGGGCGATCCGTTCCTCGACATGCAGTTCCAGGGTGGCGAGGACCGCTTCCAGCAAGCGCAGCCGCTGGATCGAATAGTTGTCGAACAGTTTGCCCGCCACCTCGGCCGGTTTGACCCCATGGTCGAGCAGGGCGCCGGCCACCTGAAAAGTGCGGGCCGAGGTCGATTCGTACTTGAAGGCCCCGGTATCCGCCACAATGGCCGTATAAAGATTGAAGGCCGCCTCGAAGGAGATGGGGGCGCGCAGGGCGAGGGCCAGTTCAAAGACCATCTCGCCGGTGGAGGAACGGTCGGGATCGACCCAGCGGTGGTCGCCGAAGGGCTGGTGGCCGGAATGGTGATCCACGGCCAGAAAGGGATGGACGGTAAGCAACTGCTCCATGGAACGGCCGAGCCGGAAGCGGTCGCCGCAATCCAGGGCCACGGCCGCGTCGAAACGCGCCAAATCCGGCAGGGTCGTTTCCACCCCGCCGGCGCCCGGCATGAAATCGTACAGATGGCCCGCCTTGGCCTCGCCGTACACCGTCACCCGCTTGCCAAGCGCCCGCAGAATGTCGGCCAGACCAAGTTGGGAGCCGAGGGCATCGCCATCCGGATAGATATGGGTGACCACCAGCACGGCGGCGGCCCGCTCCAGGATCTCGACGAGCGGTCGAGGAAGTTCAATCGGACTGGGGCGCGTCATCGGAGCCGATCTCCTTGAACAACCTTTCCATGGCCTCCTGCTGGACCAGGGAGCGATCATAGGCAAAATCGAGCATCGGCGTGACCCGCAGTTCCAGGGCCCGGGCCAGATGACTGCGGATGAAGCCGCCGGCGCTGGTCAGGCCGGCACCGGCGTGGCGCACCGCCTCGTCGTCGCCGAAGACCGTATAGAAAACCGTGGCCCGCTTCATATCCTTGCTTACCGTCACCCGGGAGATGGAGACATGGAGCAGCCGCGGATCCTTGATTTTGTTCAACAACAGCAGCGCCACCTCGCGGGCGATGGCATCGGCCACCCGTTTCTGCCGCTGGCCGGAGCGTTCCGGGGCCCACGGCGGGACTGTCGTCGTTTTCGAGTGGTGCGCCACGTCGCCGCCTTAGAGAACCGAGGCCACTTGGTCGAGCAGAAAGGCCTCGATAATGTCGCCGACCTTGAGGTCGTTGTAATTTTCCAGGCCGATACCGCATTCGTAGCCGCTCTGCACCTCCTTGGCATCCTCCTTGAAACGCCTCAACGAGGTGATGCGGCCGGTATGGACCACCACGCCGTCGCGCAGCAGCCGGGCCCGGGCATTGCGCTCGATCTTGCCGCTGGAAACGTAGCAGCCGGCAATGGTGCCGATCTTGGGGACCTGGAAGGTCTCCCGCACCTCGGCGCTGCCGATCACCCGTTCTTCGAAGGTGGGTTCCAGCATGCCGGTCATGGCCTTGCGGATATCGTCCAGGGCGTGATAGATGACGTCGTAGGAACGGATATCGACCTTTTCCCTTTCCGCCAGTTCCCTCACCTTGGCCGAGGGCCGGACATTGAAACCGATGATGATGGCCTCGGAGGCCGAAGCCAGCAGGACGTCGGACTCGGTGATGGTGCCGGTGCCCTCGTGCAGCACCTTCACCTTGACCGCCGCGGTGCTGAGGTTCTCGATGGCCTGGCCAAAGGCCTCCAGGGTGCCCTGCACGTCGGAGCGCAGCACCACCCGGAGTTCCTTGACCTCGCCCTCCCGCATCTGTTCGAAAAGTTTGTCCAGGGATATCTTGGAGGTGGAGGCCAGTTCGGTCTCCCTGGCCTTGAGCTGGCGGGAGGCGCTGACGCTCCTGGCCATCTTCTCGTCGGTGACCACCATGAATTCGTCGCCCGCCTGGGGCACGCCGGAAAGCCCCTGCACCTCCACCGGCATGGCGGGTCCGGCCTCCTCGATGAACTCGCCCTTGTCGTTGATCAGGGAACGGACCTTGCCGTAATGGTGGCCGACCACAAAGGGGTCGCCGGCCCGCAGGGTGCCTTCCTGGATCAGCACCGTGGCCACCGCGCCGCGGCCCTTGTGGAGTTGCGCCTCCACCACCCGGCCGCGGGCCCGCCGCTTGGGATCGGCCTTGAGTTCGAGAATCTCGGCCTGCAAGAGGATGTTGGTGAGCAGTTCCTCGATGCCGAGGTTCTGTTTGGCCGAGGTCTCGCAGTAGATGACATCGCCGCCCCAATCCTCCGGCACCAGACCGCAATCGGCGAGTTCCCGCTTGACCCGGCCGATATCGGCATTGGGTTTGTCGATCTTGTTGACCGCCACCACGATGGGTACCTTGGCGGCCTGGGCATGGTTGATGGCCTCCTTGGTCTGATCCATGACCCCGTCGTCCGCCGCCACCACCAGGACCACCACGTCGGTCACCTGGGCGCCGCGGGAACGCATCTCGGTAAAGGCGGCGTGGCCGGGCGTGTCGAGGAAAACCACATCGCCGGCCGCGGAGCGCACATAATAGGCGCCGATATGCTGGGTGATGCCGCCCGCCTCGGCGGCGGCGACATCGGTCTTGCGGATGGCATCGAGGATGGAGGTCTTGCCGTGATCCACATGACCCATGACCGTGACCACCGGCGGCCGGGGCAGGGGCTCGCCGCCGCCCTCCTGTTCCTCGAGGTTGAGGACCGTCTGTTCGTTGGTCATGGCCTGCTCCACCTCATAGCCGAAATCGGCCGCCACCAGCGCGGCGGTATCCACATCCAGGGCCTGATTCAAGGTGGCCATCACCCCCAGCCCCATGAGCCTGGCGATCACCTGGCTTACCTTGGCGCCCATGCGGTGGGCCAGATCGCCCACCGAGATGGTTTCCAGTACCTTGATCCGTTTCTTGATCGCCTTGGTCTCGGCCGCCGGTGCTTCCAGGGCTCTTCTCCTGGCCTCGCCCTTGCGACCCTTCAGCCGCATGCCGCGCTCCAGGTAGCTTTCGTCGGTTTCGCCACGCCGGGTCTTGCGTTTGCCGACCGGCGACTTGCGGAAACGGTCCTTGCTCTCCTCCTCCTGGAAGATCTGCACCAGCCGCTTGCCTTTCTTCTTGCCGCGGACCAGGCCCGGCGCCCCGGGACGTTCGCCGCCCCGCGCCTCGGCATTGGGGGTCGTGGCCGGGGTAGCGGCGGGTCGTCCTTTCGGTTTGACCGGGCGGGTCGTCCGTTCGGCCTGGCCGGGCCGGGCAGCAGCAGGCCGGGCGGTGGCGGGCCGGGTGGCGGTTGGCCGGGGTTGTTCGGTCTCGATTTTGATGGCCGCCCTCTTGATGATCGTGGCAAACCCTTTTCTGCCCTTGAGCGGCACCGTTCTCTTCGTCCCCTCCACCGCCGGTGCCAAGGGCGAATCCTCCTCGCCCCCGGCCGGCTCGGGTACTTCCATCGCCGGTTCTTCCCCGGCGGCCCGCGCCTCCTCGGCGGTCGTCGCCGGCACGCCCGATTCAGCGGCCGGCGGCGTGGCGGCTTCAGCTTCCGGCGCGACGCCGGCTTCCCGGCCCAGCGCGGTTTCGACCGTTTCCGGTTGTTCCGCAACGGCTTCCACCGCCGGGCGCCGACGCACCACGGCCCGGGTCTCCGACGGCCCGGCCTCTACCGCTGGTGCCTCCTCGACAATCGCGGGTTCGACGGGCGGTTCGGTGCGCACCGTGGTGGCCCGCCTGCGGATGACCGTGGCCCCGCTCTTGCCGCTGACGCTGATCCGTTTTTCAACGATCTTGGTCTTGGCGGTACCCAGCACGTTGCGGCGGATCTCATCCGCCACATCGTCGGTCACCGTGGAACTGTGGCTCTTGATGTTGTATCCGAGATCGATCAACTTATCCGCCAGACCCTTGCTCGGTACGTTGGCCTCGCTCGCCAACTCGTATATCCTGATCCTACCCATTCCTAACTCCTACTGTCATCCGATCCGTCGCGAACGCCGGCCGAGATGCCGTGTGCGACCCGATAGATCGGCTATTCCTGGCATCATCGCCCCCGACACCCGGACCTTGTCTGCCGCTCCAACCAGGTCTTATAATCCCAGCACCTGACGGCGGATCGTCTCGGCGGTCTGCCGATCCACCGCGGAACTGTGGCTTTTTATGTCATATCCCAACTCGAGAAGTTTCTCCACCAGTTCCTTGCTGGACATGCCGGCCTCGGCGGCCAGTTCGTAAACTCGCACCGTATCGGACTTGGACTTGGGCTTGGCGGTCTCCGCCTCGACCGTCTCTTCGTCCAGTCCGGAGACCGCGGTTTCCGGACTCTCTTCCGAACTCTCCGCCGGACCCTCTTCCCCGGCCAGCCGCCGGAGGAGCTGTGCCGCGCCGATCAGTTCGGCGGCCCGTTCCAGGTTGCCCTTGAGCGGCCTTTGCAGTTCCTCGGGTTCCGCCGCCGCCAACTCGGCGACCGAGGTGTAGCCGGCATCGTACAGCACCTCGGCCAGCCCTTCATCCATGCCCTGGATGGCCAGCAGGGACCGGAAACCGTCCTCCTCCAGTCTGGCGTAGCGCTTCTCGCTCTTGACATCGATCTTCCAGCCCAGCAGCTTGGAGGCCAGCCGCACGTTCTGGCCCTGCCGGCCGATGGCCAGGGACAATTGATCATCCGGCACCACCACCAGCAGGGAGCGGTTGTCCTCGTCCACCACCACCATGGCGACCTGAGCCGGGGCCATGGCGTTGGAAACGAACTTGGCCGGGTCGGGGTTCCAGGGCACGATATCGATCCTTTCACCCTGGAGTTCCTGCACCACGTTCTGGACCCTGGACCCCTTCATACCGACGCAGGCCCCCACCGGATCCACATCGGATTCGTTGGAGGTCACGGCGATCTTGGCGCGGAAACCCGGTTCCCGGCTGACCGCGATGATCTTGACGATGCCCTCGGCGATCTCCGGCACCTCCATTTCGAAGAGCTTCACCAGGAACTCGTTGTTGCTTCGGCTCAGCACCAACTGGTGGCCGCGGCCGCCCTGCCGTACATCCAGAAGATAGGCGCGGATGCGATCCCCCTGCCGGTAGGAGCGTTTCGGGATCTGCTCGCTGTGCGGCAGCACCGCGTCGGTACGGCCCAGATTGATGATCATGTTGCCGCGCTCGAAACGCTGCACGATGCCGTTGACCACCTCTCCCTTGCGGTCCTTGTACATGTCGTAGATGACATCCAGCTCGGCGTCCTTCATCTTCTGAATGATCACCTGCTTGGCCGACTGGGCCGCGATCCGGCCCAACTCGGAGAGATTTTCCATCTTGGTGCCGAGTTCGTCGTCCAGCTTGACGTCCGGATCCAGGGCCAGGGCCTCCTGAAGAGCGACCTGGGTCTGCTCGTCCTCCACCTCTTCCACCACGGTACGGAACTGGAAGATTTCCACCTCGCCCAGTTCGTCGTTGTACTGGATCTCCATATCCCGGCGGCTGCCATATTTCTTCCGGGCCGCGGAACGTACCGCCTCCTCGATGGCCTCGATGAGCAGTCCGCGACTGATACCCTTGTCGCGGCTGATCTGGTCGATGATTCTTTTTAAGTCGGTGAGCATTTCCCTTACTCCTGCTTCAACACCCTAATGATTTCCGTGACGGCAATGGATCCCGCGACCCTCACGCCCGCCGCGGCGAACTTGAACCCGGTTAAAAATCGAAATCGAGCCGCGCCTTGACTATCCGATCGAACGACACCCTGAGCTCTCCCTCTGTCGTGTTGAGCCGCACCGCCTCCTCTTCCACCGGCCCGATAAGGCCGGTGACGACCCGGCTGCCGCCGTCCGCCTCCCGGATGGTGAGCCGCGCCTTGCGACCGGCGAAGCGGCGATAATCCGCTTCCCGCTTCAGGGGCCGGTCCAGGCCGGGCGACGAGACTTCCAGGGTGTAGGCATGCCCGATCAGCTCTTCCACCTCCAGCAGGTTGCCGATCTCGGTGCTGACCCTGGCACAGTCTTCCACCGTGATTCCGGACTCCTTATCGATGATAAGCCGCAACACCCAGCCGCGGTTTTCCCGCCGATACTGGAGTTCCACCAGTTCCAGCCCCATGGCCGTAAGAGCCGGCCGGGCCAGTGATTCCAGGGACTCAACAAGCGCCACGCCCAACACCCTCCCAGCGTCTAAAACAAAAAAAGCGGGCATGGAGCCCACTTTCCTCAACTCAGCATGGAGCCGCGTCGCGGCACCTCCATAAACTGCCTGCGGAAAATCACGGCCTTGCCAATGGCGGGCCGTCTTCCCCGAACCGGATGCGGATCGGGCCGGCCGCGCCGCAAACCCGCGCCGACAGGATGTCGCATCAAAAGGTATGGAGCGGGCAACGGGACTCGAACCCGCGACCCCAAGCTTGGGAAGCTTGTGCTCTACCAACTGAGCTACACCCGCCCCTGATCCGAAGAATGCCGGATATTAATTTGAAATACCAATCTTGTCAAGCTGTCCGACGGCTAGACCTCGGCCAGATTGCCCCCTGCCTTCAGGTTGACCACCAGGGGGACCTCCAGGGCCGCGACCCCCTCCATGGTCTCCTTGACCAGGGATTGCATCGCCTCCAGTTCCGCCTCCGGAACCTCGAACACCAGTTCGTCGTGGATCTGCAGGAGCAGGCGGCTTTGCAGCCCTTCGCGGCCCAGCCGCTCGTGAACCCTGAGCATGGCCAGTTTGATGATATCCGCCGCCGTGCCCTGGATCGGAGTGTTGATGGCGGTGCGCTCGGCGAACTCGCGCCGCCCCTTGTTGGAGCTGTTGATTTCGGGCAGGACCCGGCGCCGGTTGAACAGGGTGGTCACCTGCCCTTCCTGCCGGGCTCGGGCCACGATATCGGTCATGAAACGCTTCACCCCGGTGTAGTGGGCGAAATAGCGGTCGATGAAATCCTGGGCCTGGCGACGGCTCAGGTGGAGCTGCTCGGCCAGGCCGAAGCTGCTCATGCCATAGACGATGCCGAAATTGATGGTCTTGGCCACCCGCCGCATCTGCGAAGTGATGAGCAGCGGCGAGACCATGAAGATCTCGGCCGCGGTGCGGCTGTGGATGTCCTGACCGGAACGGAAGGCGGCCAGCAGGGCCTCGTCCCCGGAATAATGGGCCAGCACCCGCAGATCGATCTGGGAGTAATCGCCGGCCAGAAAGAGATGGCCCGGGGCCGGGATGAAGGCCCGGCGGATGCGCTGCCCCTCCTCGGTGCGGATGGGGATGTTCTGCAAATTGGGATTGCTACTGCTCAACCGGCCGGTGGCGGTGACCGTCTGGTTGAAGGAGGTATGCACCCGGCCGGTGGCGGGATGGATCAGGGAGGCGAGTTTGTCCACATAGGTGGTCTTCAGCTTGGTCAGGTTGCGGTGAGTGATCATTGCCCGGGGCAGTTCGTGAAAGGAGAGCTTTTCCAGTACCCCGATATCGGTGGAATAGCCGGTCTTGGTCTTGCGGCCATGGGGCAGCTTCAGTTTCTCGAAAAGGATTTCCCCGAGTTGCCGGGGCGAATTGATGTTGAATTCCTGGCCGGCCAGCCGGTGGATCTCCTCTTCCAGGGTCGCCAGGGCCGCGGCGAACTCCTCGGACAGGATCCGCAACTGCTCCGGGTCCAGACGGATGCCGGCCAGCTCCATCTCCGCCAGGATGGGGATCAGGCCGCTCTCCAGATCGCTGAATAGCTGCCACTGGTCCCGGCCCTCCAACTCGGCCCGGAATCCTTCCCACAACCCGGCCGCGGCCACCACATCCTCGCAGGAATAGTCCCGGGCCGCCTCCGGGGCCACGTAGGCAAAGGCCTCCGGCCGCTTGTCGTCCGCGGTCGCCTCGGCAAAGGTGGTCAATTGCAACCCCAGGTGCATCTTGCACAGGTCGTCGAGTTTATAGGAACGCCGCGCCGGGTCCAGCAGGTAGGCGGCGATCATGGTGTCCCACAACGGCCCCGCCATCCTGAGGTCGCAACAGGCGGCCAGCATGCTGTAGTCGAATTTCAGGTTGTGGCCGATCTTGGGCCGGCCGGCCTCGGCCAGCAGGGGCTTAAGGGCCGCCACCACCGCCTGCCGGTCGAGCTGCCCTTCCAAAAGCCGCCCCTCCCCGTCGCGGTGGGCCAGGGGCAGATACCAGGCCCGCTCCGGGCCTCCGCAGAGCGAGATGCCCACCAGTTCGGCGGCCAGGGGATCGAGGGAGGTGGTCTCGGTGTCGATCACCAGAAAGGGGGCCTTGGCCAGTTCGGCTAGAGCCGCCGCAAGGGTAGCCTGGTCCCGCACCAGGACAAAACCGCTGCCGTCAACCGCGGCGGTGTCGATCACCCCTTCCAGCAGGCGGCTGAATTCCAGCTCGGCGTACAATTCCCGCAGGGCCTGCCGGTCCGGTTCACCCCGCCGATAGGCCCGGATATCCGCCGGCACCTCCAGGTCCTCCCGCAAGCGGATCAACCGTTTCGACAAGTCGGCCTCGGCGCGGTGGGCCGCCAGTTTTTCCCGCAGCGGCTTACGGGAAAGTTCGGCGAGACGGTCGTAGAGCTGCTCCAGGGAGCCGAACTCGTTGATCAGTTTCTCGGCGGTCTTGGGGCCGACACCCGCCACCCCGGGGACATTGTCCGAGCTGTCGCCGGTAAGGGCGAAAAAATCCAGCAACTGCTCCGGCGCCACCTGGTATTTTTGCCGCACCCACTGGCCGTCCATGACCACGTCGCGCATGGGATCCCACATGACGATATTGTCGTCATTCACCAGTTGCAGCAGATCCTTGTCGCCGGAGACCACCACCACCCGGCAGCCCGCGGCCGCCAATTTGCGGGCCGCGGTGGCGATGAGATCGTCCGCCTCCATCCCCTCCATCTCCAGGGAGGCGATGTGGTGGGCCGCCACCAGCTTTTTGATATAGGGAATCTGCACCGCCAGGTCGTCGGGCATGGCCTTGCGGGTGGCCTTGTAGTCCGGATAGATCTCGTGGCGGAAGCCCGGCCCCCGGGCATCGTAGGCCACCACCGCGTACTCGGCCTCTTTTTCCCTGAGCACCCGGAGCAGGATGTTGGTGAAGCCGTAGGCCGCGTTGGTCGGCAGGCCGGCCGCGTTGGCCAGGGCCGGAATGGCGTGAAAGGCCCGGTAAAAATAGGCGCTGCCGTCGATGAGATAGACAATGGGTTGTTGCGGCATGTTGTTTCTCAGATGTAGGCGGCCCGGAAACGGGCCAGGGAATCCAGGTAGGCCTGGAAGACCAGGGAATCCCCGGCCTGGATGATATAGGCAACGTCCGGGTTGTAGAGCGGATGGGGACTGTCGGCGCGAACCACGGCCAGCAGCAGGAGATTGCCGTGCTGCCTGAGCTGCAGGGACTCGATGGTGCGCCCCGTCAGACCGGAACCCTCGGGCACGGTGACCTCCTCGATCCGCACCACCCCGTCCTTGTCGCGCAGCATGGTATCCAGGTAATCGACCACCCTGGGCCTGAGCATCTGCGAGGCCATGCGCAGGCCGCCGATGAAATTGGGAATGATGACCTTGGCGCCGATCATCTGCAGCTTCTTGCTGAACTGGTGGTCCCCGCACCGGGAGAGAATCCGGATGGCCGGATTGAGTTGGCGACTGGTCACCACCACGCAGAGATTGTCCTTGTCATCGGCCAAGGCCGAGATGAGGCCGCCGGCGCACGCCACGCCGGCATCGGCCAGATAGCTTTCCTGGGTGGCATCCCCGGCCAGGGCGGGAAACGTCCCCATGCTTTCCTGCATCTCCAGGATTTTTCGTTCATCCTGCTCGATCAGGACAAACGACCGGCCCACCGCGAAAAATTCATCCATGATATATCTGCCGACCCGGCCGCCGCCGCAGATGATGATATGACCGGAGAGTTTTGCAATCTCCTTTTTCATTTTTTTTCTCCAGAACAGATTGTTAAGTTCGCCTTCCACCAGAAAGGCGGTCAGTGTGGAGAGAAAATAGGCGGACACCCCCAGGCCGCTGAACAGGACGATGACGGTGAAGAGACGGGCACCCGGCACCGAAGCCAGATCGATGATTTCGCCGTAGCCCACCGTGGTCAGGGTGATGACGACCATATAAACGCATTGGGCCAGGGTCCAGTCGGGACCTTCCGGGGCGAGCAGGCCGAGGAGATAAAGCCCGGTGCTGCCGATCAGGATGACGATCAAGAGCAGGATACCGGCCAGGATCAGATTGCGGCGCACCATAAATGATCACTCGCGGTTACAGAGGGTGATTTCCCGTCGTTTTCCCGGCGGACAGGCTGGAAATCAGAGCGGCCTGGCGGTGAAGTCCCGGGCCACGTGGCCGCCGCCCGCCGGGCCGTTGCTGGCCTCCAGGGTGGCCGGGGTAAAGGTGTAGCCGCCCTTGATGGGCTCGATCACGTAGGGGGCGTCATCGAGTTGGGTCTCGACCTTGTAAAAAACATAATAGCCGTCCTTGACCGGGGCTGGTTGTGTCTGCCAGCCGGGATCATCCGGCCGGGTCAGCCTCACCTCGGCCCCATCGTCCAGACCGCTGGTTTCATTATCATCGACAATGCCGTTGCCGTTGCCGTCCGTCCAGAGGGTGATGTAGCCCCGGATATCGAACAGGGGGGTGGGAGTGGCGATAAAGTCTTTTCCCGTATGACCGCCGCTCGCCGGGCCGTTACTGGCCGGCAGGCTGGCCGGAGTGAAGATGTAGCCGTACTTGATGGGCTTGATCATGTACGGAGCATCACCGAATTGGGTCTCCACATTTGTAAAAATATAGGCGCCGTTTATGGAACGGCTGCGTCGCCGCCCCCAATCGGGGTCGTCGGGTTTGGTCAGTTCCACCATGATATCGTGAAAACCGCCGGTTTCATTATCATCGACAATGCCGTTGCCGTTGCCGTCCGTCCAGAGGATTATGGAGCCGCTGATGTCGAACAGGGCGGATCCTTCATCGGGCACGGTGACGAACTTGGACCCCACCCAGTTTTTACGGTTGTTGACCGCGTCCCGGAAGGAATAGGTGACCGAATAGGTTCCCTTTATCGTATACTCATGGGTCGTCGAACCTCCCCGGGGAATCTCCGCGGTCACGGTGCCGTCGCCCCAGATCGCCGTGCCGAACCCCTCCTCGCCGCCGCAACCGTTGGCCGAGGAACCATCGGTCAGCTTGGCCGTCATGCCGGTTTCATCGCCGGTCTGGGCCGCGCTGGTGGTTATGGTGTAGGCCGCGGTGGGCAGGAGATTGTTGCCCGAGGCGTTGACCCCCAAGGTCCTCTCGCCCTTGCCGGTGGTCAGGGTGACGTCGTAGTGGCCCGGGGCCCCGAAGGTAATGGTGGCCAGGCAGCTCTCGTTATCATCAATCATGGTGGCGTCCGGGGCGCTCCAGGAACAGGTGGAAGCGTTCATGGTGCCATCCACCAGCACCGTGTTGCACCCCCCGCCCCGGTACCAGTTGAAGCGGGCCCCGGTGGCATTGGGCCCATTGGCATTGAAATCGTAGGAGGTGCCGGTGCGATGATAGTTGGAGGCAAAGACCGCCGCCTCGTGGCGAGTCAGGACCACGGAGGCCGGGCCACTGCCGCCGTGGCATTGCCGGCAGGCCAGATCCACATCCATGACCACGTGACCCGCCTGGTTGCGCAAGGCGGTCTCCTGGCCGTTGTTGTAAGCCGCCTCGTCGGGAAAAGGGGTGTAGCCCGGCGTGAGATCGATCTCCCAGAGATGGGTGGCGCCACGGCCCATGTGACACTGCGCGCAGGCCCGGGGATTGGTGCCCCGGCCCTCGGGGTTGGTGGGGGTGATGCCCGCCGTTGAGATGGTGTCCGGGGCCGTGCCGCCCAAGCCGTCGTGAAAACCGCTGTAGCCGTCATAGTCAGGATCGGCCTCCGGATCGGGGTTGCCGGTCTCGGGGGCGTGGCACTGGATGCCGCAGTTGTTGACGATTCCGCCGGTGGCACCGGTGGCCGCCACCGTGCTCTGGTGGACATCGTGGCAGCCCGCGCACCCCCGGTTGACGGAGACCCCGTCCCAGACGCCGCCCAGGGTCTCGCAGGCTGTCTGGTTGTCGGCCTCCAGGGCCGCGCCGGCGAGATCAAGACAGATGGTCGCGGCGAATTGGGAATCATAGAGGGCGGCCTCGCCGATTTCCGAAGCGAGGCCGGTGAAGCGGGCGTGGGGACTGTTCAGGAATTCGACCGTTCGGGAATAATCGGCGAAATCCGCCGCATAGCCGCCGGCCGCTCCCACCCGGATTTCCGGCAACCCGGTCCCGGAGAAATTTTCCGGCCTCTCCTGGCCGTGACACTCATGACAGAAAACCGTGGAAGCGGTGCGATAGGGAATGAGGGGTACATAACCCGGGCCGGCGCCATGGTGGATGGCCCCGGCAAAGGCCTCGCCGTGGCAGCGCTCGCACTGCACCCCGTCGCCGGCCCAGGAGGGATAGTTGGCCGGGGGTATATCGCTCAGATCGAAGATGGCCCGGATGGCCGGGGCGTCGCCCAGCGTGACCCAGGGTTCGAGCCCGGCCACGGGGGCGGAATCCTCGACATAGCCGGTGGCATGGCAGCGGCCGCAGCGGTAGGAACCCCCGGCCGTCACCACATCGGGATCGCCGTCCGCCGTCCAGCCGCCGATGAGATAGTAAAGATCGACGCCGTTGTGTTGGCCGGTCGGCCAGTCGAAGGTCTCCGAATAGGAGGAGTTGTTGTCGCCGGTGGGGCCGAACAACTCCTCCCCGGCCGTCACCCGGCGCAGCACCTTCTTATGGCCGGTCAGCAGATACCCGGATTTATCGACCTGCGGATTATTACCATCGTGGCAACCCAGGCAGACGACATCCCCCACGAACCCGTGGACCGCCACCGCCGGAAACAACAATGCCGCCACAACTGACAAGGTGACGGCGGACAACAATCTTTCCATCTTCAAATTCCCCGGCCTCGGCCGATTTCACCCCATATCGCTCCATCTCCGCGCAAGCCGAAAAAGACTACCACAGATCGCTATACGACTCAATACGAGAACCGGCCGGGGCACCCCCCCTGCCTGGCAAACTTTCACCGTTTCCGCCCGTTCGCCCTTCTCCGGGACCATCCGGGCGGTCGGCCACAACGGTCCGGCCCCGCCGGGGCGGTGACGCCATATTTTTTCCGGCGTGCGGCCCCATTGCCGCGGTCCGCCGATCGCCGCTGTACATCGGCGGTTGAGGGGCGCGGGAAAAAATGAATGCCATTCATTTTTTCTTGACAAGGGTCTGGCTTTGCAGTAATTAACTGCCCCATCGACGTATTCTCCTTCGTTCCCTTCAAACGCAAGGACCGTGATCGTGGAACAACAATACATGCTCGATATGCTTTACGTGGCCGCCTTCACCCTCGGCGGCCTGCTCTTCGCCGTCGGTCCCTTTGTCATCGCCCATCTCCTCGCCCCCCGCTCCACCCGCCAGATCGATCAACGCACCAAACAGCCCATCGAGTGCGGCGTCGAACCCATCGGCGAGGCCTGGATCCGCTACGGCGTCGTCTTCTATCTCTACGCCCTGATTTTTCTCGCCTTTGACGTGGATGTCCTTTTTCTCTTCCCCGTGGCCATGGCCTATAACACGGACGCGGGTTTAGGCATGCGGGATTTCATCGAGATCGTCATCTTTGTCGCCATTCTGGCGCTGGCCATCGTTTACGCCTGGAGCAAGGGAGTGTTTAAGTGGGACCGGAGAACGTACAACCAGCCATCGTAAAGTTCGCCGCCCTGGACAAGCTGCTGGGACTGGGCCGGGCCAATTCGCTCTGGCCCATGACCTTCGGCCTGGCCTGCTGCGCCATCGAGATGATGGCCACCGGCGCGGCCCGCTTCGACCTGGCCCGTTTCGGGGCCGAGGTCTTCCGGCCGTCGCCCCGCCAGTGCGACGTCATGATCGTCGCCGGCACCATTTCCAAGAAGATGGAGCCGGCGATCAAAACCCTCTACGACCAGATGCCGGAACCGAAATGGGTCATCGCCATGGGTAACTGCGCCATCTCCGGCGGCCCCTTTGTCTTTGAAGGGCAGTACGGCATCGTGGAGGGGGCCGACAAATTTCTGCCGGTGGATATCTACATCCCCGGCTGTCCGCCCCGGCCCGAGGCCCTGATCGAGGGGATCCTGGAGCTGGAGGAAAAGATCACGGGCACCAGGCGGTGGCCCAGGGTGGAGGCCGGCTGATGATGATTTGCGAGAAACTGCAAAAGGCCCTGGCCGAACTGCTGCCGCCCGAAACGCCGCAAACGCCGGCGCCCGTCCCCCCGGCCGCCGGCGAGGCGGCGGCACCGGCCGCTGCCGCAACGGCGCCGGCCTCGCCCCTCAAGGTTACCGATTACCGGACCCGGGGATTTCATCTGGATGTGACCGTGGCCCCGGCGCAGGTGGTGGCCGCGGCCGAGATCCTCGACCGGGCCGGTTTTTTCATCGAGGCGGTGACCGGGGTGGACTGGCTGGCCGAGCACCAGATGGAAGTGGTCTACGACTTCAACCACATGGCCGAACTCTGCCGGGTGGCGGTGCGTACCCGCCTCGACCGGGCGCGGCCCGAGGTGCCCACCATCTCCGCCGTCTTTCCCGGCGCCAACTGGCACGAACGCGAGACCCACGATTTCTTCGGCATCGTCTTCACCGGTCACCCGGACCTGTCGCCGCTGCTCTTGCCGGAGGACGCCGATTTTCATCCGCTGCTCAAGGACTTCAAGCCATGAAAGCGGCCCGGCGACAAGGAATGCACAGGGAATTCAGGCGGCGGCCAGCGGCGCATCGGCCGGCCGACGAGGTCATGGAGGTTATGAATGATTAGCACGGCACGGGACAACTCCCTGGAAACCTTCGTCCTCAACCTCGGACCCCAGCATCCCGCCACCCACGGTGTACTCCGGGTCAAGCTGGTGATGGACGGCGAGTATGTGGTCCAGGCCGAGCCGGTGCTGGGCTATATCCACCGCATGCACGAGAAGATGGGCGAGAACCGCACCTGGGCCCAGTTTCTCCCCAATACCGGCCGCATGGACTACCTGGGCGCCCTCTCCTTCAACCTGGGCTATGTCGCGGCCGTGGAACGGGCCGCCGGCATCGAGGTGCCGGAGCGGGCCGAGTACCTGCGGGTGATTACCACTGAATTGAACCGCATCTCCAGCCATCTTCTCTGGTTCGGCGCCTTTGTCCTCGACCTGGGCGGGTTCACGCCCCTGCTCTACGCCTTCGACGATCGCGAAATCATCCTCGACCTGCTGGAATCGGTGACCGGCTCCCGCCTCACCTACTGCTATTTCCGCTTCGGCGGCCTATATAATGATATCGACGACGCCTTTGTCCCCGGGACCCGGGAATTCATCAAGCGGCTGCGAGGCCGCATGCCGATGTATCACGACCTGGTCACCAAGAACATCATCCTGATGAAGCGGCTCATCGACGTGGGGCCCATTTCCCGGGAGATGGTCCGCAAGTACGGGGCCACCGGACCGGTGGCCCGGGGTTCGGGCATCGACTTCGACGTGCGCAAGCACGAGCCCTATTCCGTCTATCCGGAGTTTGATTTCGACATCCCGGTCTACCCGGAATGCGATTCCATGGCCCGCTACATGGTACGCATGGACGAGATCGAACAGTCCATGCGGATCATCGAGCAGGGGCTGGACAAACTGCCGGACGGCCCGATCATGGCCGCCAAGGCCCCCAAGATCGTCAAGCCGCCGAAAGGGGATTACTACCATGCGGTGGAAACGCCGCGCGGCTCCTTCGGCGTCCGGGTGGTGAGCGACGCCACCAACACCCCCTACCGGATGAAACTGCGCTCGCCCACCTTCTCCAATCTGAGTCTGTTCGGCGAGGCCTGCGAGGGCATGCTGCTGCCCGACGCCCTGGCCCTGATGGGCAGCCTGGACCTGGTCATTCCGGAAATCGACCGGTAGACCACCGATGGCACTTCACGTCAACGACGAGGATCGCGGTAAATGAATCCATTATCCGAACCGATCAGGCTGGTGATCGCCCTCACGGTGATCATCGGTTTCGCGGCCCTGAACGCCGCCTACCTGGTGTGGCTGGAAAGAAAGGGCGCCGGCCACATCCAGCGGCGCATCGGTCCCAAGGAGGTTGGTCCGTACGGGTTGCTGCAACCCCTGGTGGACGGCATCAAGCTCATGACCAAGCAGCTCTTCGTCCCCTGCGAGGCCGACCCGATCCTCTTCAAGGTGGCGCCGCTCCTGGTGCTGGTGCCGGCGATCATGAGTTTCGTCACCATCCCCTTCAGCGAGACCCTGGTGGCCCGGGACATCAATATCGGCCTCCTGATGATCTTCGCCTTCGCCTCGGTCAACGTGCTCGGCGTCCTCTTGGGCGGCTGGGGGTCGGCCAACAAGTACGCGGTCATCGCCGCGGCCCGGTCGGTGTCCCAGAACGTGGCTTACGAGATCCCCATGCTGATCACCGTGATTTCCCTGGTCATGGCGGTCAACACCCTGAACTTGAACGAGATCGTGCGGGGCCAGGAGGGCTGGTTCTTCCACTGGCACATCTTCCGGCTCGACATCAGCCTCTTGATGCCGGTCTCCTTCCTGATCTTCTTCACCTGTTCCCTGGCCGAGACCAACCGGGCCCCCTTCGACATGGCCGAGGCGGAAAGCGAACTGATCGCCGGGGCCTACACCGAATATCCCGGCATGGGGTTCGGCGTCTTTTTCATGGGGGAATACGCCAACATCGTCATCGGCTGCGCCCTGTCGGTGCTGCTCTTCCTGGGCGGCTGGCAGTCGCCGATCCCCTGGGCGCCGGCCGGGATTCTCGGCTCCCTGTGGGGGGTCTTCTGGTTTCTGATCAAACTCTATGCCCTGATCTGGACGGTTATCTGGATCCGCTGGACCTATCCGCGCACCCAGTTCTACAACCTGTTGAATCTTTCCTGGAAATATCTGATCCCCATCTCGCTGTTCAACCTGATTCTGACCGGGCTGCAGATCAAGATCGTGCCCTGGCTGTAGGAAGGCGTTCACCATGAGCGGTTATTTCAAAGAACTTCTGAGCGGCACCAAGAGCCTGTTCGTGGGGCTGGGCATCACCGGCAAATACCTGTTCGAGCCGGTGGTCACCCTGCAGTATCCCCACGAGCACCTGAAAATGACCCCGCGCTTCCGCGGCCATATCGAATTGGTGGCGGACGAGGAAAGCGGCGACCCCAGGTGCATCGTCTGCGGCATGTGCCAGAAGGCCTGCCCCAGCAACTGCATCACCGTGGCCGGCGAAAAACCGGAAGGGGCCAAGAAAAAGATCCTGACCAAATATGTTCTCGATTTCACCACATGCAGTCTCTGCGGCCTTTGCGTGGAGAGTTGCAAGCCGGAGGCCATCACCTTTTCGAAGGATTACAACCTGGCCGGTCCCAAGCGCGAGGCGTACGTTTTCGATCTGTTGAAACGATTCAAGGAAAAGCACTGATGGTCTCTCTACTGACGCCCGAAGGACTTTACGGCCTGGTTTTCCTGGTGCTGGTGGCTGTCACCGTGACCGGGGCGATCGTGGCCACCGGCTCGTCGCGGCTGGTCCGCAGCGTGGCCGGCCTGGCCTTATGCTTCATCGGCGTGGCCGGCCTCTACTACTACCTCATGAGCCCCTTCGTGGCGGTCATGCAGATGCTCATCTACGTGGGGGCGGTCTGCGTGGTCATCACCTTTGCCATCATGCTGGCCGATCCCCATCCGGCCGCGGTGCGCTCCGCCGGCGCCAATATGCTGGCCGGCCCCTTGAGCATCGCCCTGGGATTCGTCCTCTTCTGGGGGCTGGTCGCCCTGGCCGGCGGCACCGTGTGGCCCGAGGCTTCGACCCGGATAAACGACGGCTCCATGATCCGGGTGGGGCGGTCCCTGCTCACCGATTACAGCATGGTCTTCGAATTGATCTCCCTGGTGCTGCTGCTGGCCATCATCGGCGCCCTGACCCTGGCCCGGGAGGGACGCGGCGGCCCGGCAAGGAGCAAACCATGAACGCCCTGACTTTAAGCGACAGCCTGACCACCTTTCTGGTCATCGGCGCCTTTCTGTTCTGCATGGGTTTTTACGGCCTGGTGCAGCGCCGCAGCCTGATCGGCATGCTGATCGCCGCCGAACTGGTACTCTCCGGCGCCTCGGTAAATTTCATGGCCTTCAACCGCTTCCTGGCCCCGGACCCCGTGGTGGGCCAGATCTTCACCCTGTTCATCATGGGGATCGCCGCGGCCGAGGCGGCCATCGCCCTGAGCATCGTGCTGGCGGTCTACCGGAACTACAAGTCCATCGACAGCGACGATGTCGCGGAACTGCACGGATAGGAACAAGGGACCCTAGACATGGAAACCGTCCACTCGATAAAACCGCTTCTGGCCATCCTGGCGGCCCTCGCCGGCGTGGTCATGGTCATGCTCTCCAAGAAAAAACCGGACCTGCGGGAAAGCTGGTCCGTGCTGGCGGCCCTGACCATGTTCGGCACCGTCGCCTCCATGGCGGCGCCGGTCCTGGCCGGCCAGCGCCTCGAATTCCTCCTCTTTCAGATCCTGCCGGGGCTGAGCATCAAGTTCCGGGTGGACGCCTTCGGCATGGTCTTCGCCCTGGTGGCCTCCTTTCTGTGGATCCTGGCCACCTTTTATTCGGCCGGCTACATGCGGGGACTGAAGGAACACGCCCAGACCCGGTTCAGCGCCTGCTTCGCCCTGGCCCTGTTCGGCGCGGTGGGCGGCGCCATGGCCGGCAACTTCTTCACCCTCTATCTCTTCTACGAGATCGTCTCCATCTGCACCTATCCCCTGGTCGCCCACCATCAGGACGACGAGGGGTACATGGGGGCCCGGAAATACCTGGTCTACCTGACCGGCACGGCCAAGGCCTTTCTCCTGCCGGCCCTGGTCCTCACCTATGTGATGTGCGGCACCCTGGAGTTTCCGGACAACGTCATGACCGGCATCTTCCCGGCCGACGCCAATCCGGTGCTGGTGACCATCATCTTCATCTGCTGCCTCTTCGGCTTTGCCAAAAACGGCATCATGCCCTTTCACAACTGGCTGCCCTCGGCCATGGTGGCCCCCACCCCGGTTTCCGCCCTGCTCCATGCGGTGGCGGTGGTCAAGATCGGCGTCTTCGCCACCACCCGGGTGATGCTTTACGTCTTCGGGGTGGAGACCATGAGCCGCTTGAACCTCGGCATCCCCACCGCCTACTTCGTCTCCATCACCATCCTGACCGCCTCGGCCATCGCGCTCAGCAAGGACAATCTCAAGGCGCGACTGGCCTATTCCACCGTGAGCCAGCTCTCCTACATCATCCTGGGGGTGGCCCTGCTGACCCCGGCCGCCATCGAGGGCGGCATCATCCACATCGCCAACCACGCCTTTTCCAAGATCACCCTCTTCTTCTGCGCCGGCGCCATCTACGTGGCCACCCACAAGAAGGATATCTCCCAGATGAGCGGCCTGGGCCGCACCATGCCCTTCACCTTCGCCGCCTTTGCCGTCGCCTCCCTCTCCATGATCGGCGCCCCGCCGGTGGCCGGCTTCATCACCAAGTGGTATCTGGCGGTGGGGGCCCTGGATGCGCAACAGTTCGGCATCCTGCTGGTGCTCCTGGCTTCCACCCTGCTCAACGTCGCCTATTTCGCCCCGGTCAGTTACCGGGCCTTTTTCGGTAAACCGCCGGCCGGCGAACTCTACGCCGGGGTCAAGGAGGCGCCCCTTTCCATGGTGGTGCCGCTGTTCATCACCGCCGTCATCTCCCTGGTCATCGGCATCTACCCCGATTTCTTCATGGCCTTTGTCAAGATGGTGACCAGGGGAATGGTCTGAAAGGGGCCGCCATGGCCTCCAATCGTTCGAAGGTGTAATGATGATTGTAAAACTGATCGATTTCCTGCGGGACCGGCTGAAGACGGTGATTCACCTCTGCTACGTCGGCCTGGCCCTGCTGGTGCTCTGGGATATCGTCTATGTGGATAAGCACCACGCCCACACCGCGCCGGAGCAGTGGTGGTTTTTCTGGGCCATCTTCGGCTTTGTCGCCTGCGTGCTCATCATCTTCGTCTCCAAATGGTACGGTCACTTGGGCATCATGACCCGGGAGGATTACTATGACGAGTAGTTTCATCCATCCCACCATTATCCTGCTGGTCGGGGCCCTGCTGCTGCCACTCTTCCGGGGCGCCCTGCGCAAACCCTACCTGCTGCTGGTGCCGCTCCTGGCCTTTGGCGCGGTCCTGGGCATGGAGCCCGGCACCTACGGGGTGGTCAGCTTTCTGGACTGGCACCTAATCTTCGGCCGGGTGGACCGGCTGAGTCTGGTCTTCGCCTACATCATGACCCTGATGTGCATCATCGGCACCCTCTACGGCCTGCTGGTGAAGGAGGACGGCCAGCACATCGCCGCCTGGCTTTACGTGGCCGGCTCCCTGGGGGTCATCTTCTGCGGCGACTATCTGACCCTGTTTCTCTTCTGGGAGCTGATGGCCTTCTCCTCGGTCTTCCTGGTCTGGTACCGCAAGGGACCCAAATCCCTGGCCACCGGCTACCGCTACCTGCTGGTTCATACGGCCGGCGGCCTCTGCCTGCTCTGCGGCATCCTCCTCAGGTATCAGGCCACCGGCGGCGACCTCTCCTTCGGACCGATCGGCGTCGCTTCTCCGACCCTGGCCACCTACCTGATCATGATCGGCTTCATCCTGAACGCCGGGGTGCCCCCCTTCCACGCCTGGCTGCCCGATGCCTACGGCGAGGCCACGGTGAGCGGCTCGGTCTTCATGTGCGCCTTCACCACCAAGACGGCGGTCTACGCCCTGGCCCGCGGCTTCGCCGGCATGGAAATCCTGGTGCCCCTGGGGGTGATCATGGCCCTCTACGGCGTGGTCTACGCGGTGCTCGAAAACGATTCCCGCCGGCTGCTCGCCTATCACATCATCAGTCAGGTCGGCTACATGGTGGCCGGGGTGGGCATCGGCACCGAAATGGCGATCAACGGCACCTGCGCCCACGCCTTTGCCCATATCCTCTACAAGGGGCTGCTCTTCATGGGGTGCGGCTCGGTGCTCTTCATGACCGGCCAATCGAAATTCTCCGAACTGGGCGGCCTCTACAAGAAGATGCCCCGGGCCTTTGTCTACACCCTGATCGGCGGCCTGTCGATCTCCGCCTTTCCGCTCTTTTCCGGCTTTGTCAGCAAGTCGATGATCGTGGCCGCCGGTTTCGAGAATCATCTGCTCTGGGCCGCCTTCGGCCTCACCCTGGCCTCGGCCGGAACCTTTCTGCACACCGGCCTCAAGGTCCCCTACTTCATCTGGTTCGGCAAGAACAACTGCAGCAAGGAGACCTGGGACAAGGCGGCCGATCCGCCCCTGAACATGGAGCTGGCCATGCTCATCGCCGCGGTGCTCTGCATCTTCATCGGCTCCTACACTCCCTATCTCTACAAGATGCTGCCCTACCAGTCCGCGGCCGCCGATTACGCCCTGCTGGTCTATTCCTCCTATCATGTCTCGGAGTCGCTGCAGATCCTGCTCTTCACGGCCCTGGGGTTCTTCATCTTCATCAAAAAACTGGCCCCCGAGCCCACCATCAGCATCGATCTCGACTGGTTCTATCGCATGGGGGGCCGCGGGTTCAACTGGCTGGCCAAACGGCCGTTGCAGACCATCGACACCGCCTGGGGCGAGGCCTACCGGGTGATGGGGCTGCACCCCCTGATGACCAATGCCCGCTTCGCCGCCTGGTTCGACTGGCACGGCATCGACGGGGTGGTGGACGGCATCGCCAAGATGGTGCGCGACATCGGCGCCTCCCTGAGGAGCGTGCAGACCGGCCGGCTGCAATACAACATCTACATGACCGTATCCATTATCGCCGTGGTGGTCGTGGCCTATGTGCTGGCCTGACCGCCCCTGCCGCCGAACCCCGAACCGGTTCGGCGCGCTTGAGGCCAAAAAGATTTTCTTTAGAGGTTGACCGGGAATGCAAGATTTTCTGATCATGAACCATATGGGGTTCCCCATTCTGAGCGTGCTGATCTTCCTGCCGCTCGCGGGTGCGGCGGCGATCCTCTTCATCTCCGACGACACGGTCACCAAATACTGGACCCTGCTGGTCACCCTGGCCAACGCGGCCATCTCCCTGCCCCTTTATTACGGCTTCGACGCCGCCACGGCCAAATACCAGTTCGGCGAGCACCACGCCTGGATCCCGGCCTGGGACATCAACTACACCCTGGGCATCGACGGCATCAGCCTGCTGCTGGTGCTGATGACCACCCTACTCATGCCCCTCTGCATTCTCTGCTCCTGGAGCTACATCAAGAGCCGGGTACGACCCTTCATGGTCTGCCTGCTGATCATGGAAACCTCCATGCTGGGCGTCTTCATGGCCCTGGATTTCGTCCTTTTCTACATTCTCTGGGAAGCGATGCTCATTCCCATGTACCTGCTCATCGCCGTGTGGGGCGGGCCGCGCAAGGTCTACGCCTCCATCAAGTTCTTCCTCTATACCCTGGCCGGTTCGGTTCTCCTCCTGGTCGCCATCATCGCCCTCTACCTGAAAAACGATTCCTTTGCCATTCCGCTGATGATGGGCCAGGATTATTCCTGGCTCTTTCAGATCTACGTCTTTCTCGCCTTTTTTCTGGCATTTGCCATCAAGGTGCCGATGTTCCCCTTCCACACCTGGTTGCCGGCCGCCCATGTGGAGGCCCCCACCGCCGGTTCGGTCATCCTGGCCAGCGTGCTCTTGAAGATGGGCACCTACGGTTTTCTGCGCTTCTGCCTGCCCATCACCCCGGCCGCCACGGTGACCTTCATGCCCTATGTGCTGTGGCTCTCCATCGCCGGCATCATCTACGGCGGCCTCACCGCCCTGGCCCAGAGCGACATGAAAAAACTGATCGCCTATTCCAGCGTCGGCCACATGGGCTTCGTGACCCTGGGTATTTTCGTGCTGAACAAGAACGGCATCGAGGGGGCCATCATCCAGATGATCAACCACGGCGTCACCACCGGGGCCCTGTTCATCTGCGTCGGCATGATCTACGAGCGCACCCACAGCCGGGAACTCGCCCTGGCGGCTGGGGTGGGCAAATACATGCCTTTCTTTGTCACCTATCTGGCCTTTTTCTCGCTTTCTTCCCTGGCCTTTCCCGGCACCAACGGTTTCATCGGCGAGTTTCTCGTCCTGGCCGGGACCTTTTTCCACGACCCGGTGGTGGCCGCCTTTGCCATCCCCGGCGCGGTGCTGGCCGCGGCCTACATGCTGCGCATGCTGCAAAAGGTGGTGTGGGGTTCCACCAACAACCCGGACCAGAGTTACCTGCTCGACCTCAATTCGCGCGAGATCATAACCCTGGCCCCCCTGCTGCTCTTTGTTTTCTGGATCGGCCTGGCGCCGGCGCCGTTCATGGATGTGCTGCATGCCAGTGTCGATCACCTGCTCGTCCAGGTAGGCATGGACGGTACCCGGACCGCGGCCGCCCTGTTTCTGCCGTAACGGAGGTTTTGGGTACCTTGAGAGACTCACGAAAAATCATGATGAACCGCGAAGAACACGAAGGCCGCGAAGGGGAAAAAAATTAATTGAAACCTTTCAGCCGCAAGAGAGCACAAAGAGCGCAAAGATCAATAAATGAATGCATGTTTTGTTTTTCTTTGAGTTCCTTGCGATCTTTTGCGGCCAACTTGGAATTATTTTTTCTTTCCATCACCCCTGTTGGCAATAATTCTTAGGATTATAGATGATGAAGATAGCGCTTTTCATCCCCGAACTGTTCCTCCTCTTCAGTTGCCTGCTGATTTTTCTGGTCACCCTGCGCGAGAAAGACGGCAGGCAGGCCCGGGATCTCACCACGGCCCTGGCGGTGCTCAACGTCCTGATCACCCTCTCTGGCCTCGGCCTGGAAGGAGACCTCTTTTTCGGGGCCTATCGCCTCGATCTTTTTTCCCAGCTCTTTAAACTGCTGATTGGCGCCGGGCTGCTGGCGGTGCTCTTGGTCGGCCGGGAGTTGAAGGGGATCAACGCCGAGGTGCGGGCCGAATATTATCTCTTTCTGCTGCTCTCCACCCTGGGACTGGTCATGCTGGTCTCCAGCGTCGAGTTGCTCACCATCTTCGTCTCCCTGGAACTTTCCTCCTTTGCCCTCTATCTTCTGGTGCCGATGCGCGACGACCGGACCGGCGTACGCTTTCAAATGGAAGCGGCCATCAAGTACCTGCTTTTCGGGGTCATGGCCACCGGGGTGATGCTCTACGGCATGAGTTATCTATTCGGCCTCACCGGCACCACTTACCTGAGCGCCCTGGTGCCGGCCCTGCTGCAAATCGGCCCCACCCCGGCCGCCGTGGTCGGCGTGGCCATGGTCATGGCCGGCTTTTTCTTCAAGCTGGGGCTCTTCCCCTTCCATTTCTGGCTGCCGGACGTCTACCAGGGCGCCTCCAACGAGACCACCACCTTCATCGCCTCGGTGCCCAAGCTGGGAGCCGTGGCCCTGCTGATCCGTCTGGCCCTCCTGGCCGAACCCTCGGGCGCGGTCCTGGTCAACCTGCTGACCGTCCTGGCCGTGGCCTCCATGTTCTACGGCAATCTCATCGCCCTGGTCCAGAAGGATATCAAACGGATGCTGGGATTTTCCGGCATCGCCCATGCCGGCTTCGTGCTGCTCGGCATCATCACCTTCCGGGATGCGGGCTACGCCTCGGCGATCTATTACATCATCGGCTACATGGTGATGATCCTCGCCTGCTTCCTGGTGATCTGCAAGGTCTCCCGCCACGGCGAGAACCTGACCATCAGCGACCTGGCCGGCCTCCACAAACGGGCCCCCATCCTCGCCCTGACCCTGACGGTCGGCATGTTCGCCCTGGCCGGCATTCCGCCCTTCGTGGGCTTCATGGGCAAATTCATGCTGCTGGCCGGGGCCCTGCAGGCCGGCCATCTGCCACTGGTCATCCTGGCGGCCATCAACACCGCCATCGCCATCTACTACTATCTTTCCGTGGTCCGGATCAGCTACTGTTCCGATCCCGAGCAGCGGCCCGCCGTGGAAGTGGATTTCACCACCAAGGCGGTCAGCGTCGTCCTGATGCTGGCCATCATCATCATGGGCGTGGTGCCCCAGGGCGTGGTGGAGATCGCCACCGCCGCGGTACGGATCATCCGGTAATC
>Ga0214472_10001273_pt1 | contig 28747 bp, 23 predicted proteins | sample RVTome_6_FD_207662 | JGI IMG/M metagenome (GOLD analysis project Ga0214472, IMG submission 207662) | Soil microbial communities from uranium-contaminated site in the Upper Colorado River Basin, Wyoming, United States - RVT140D175 | ecosystem: Environmental > Terrestrial > Soil > Contaminated >...
GGGCGCAGACACGGCCACGATGCGCGCCCTGCTCCAGCCGCTCGCGCGCCTTGGCACGACCAGCCGCCAACGTCGTTTTCAGGCAATCGACCAGGGCACGCTTCAGGGCGTCGGGATCATCTTGATGTTTTTTGGCAAGCCCCTCGACCGCAAGGGTCAGTGCGGCGGGATCGACAATTTCGAGCAGGCTGGGCAACGTGCGGCCCATGGGGCGATCTCCAATATTGGCAGTGTATGTTGGCAGTGGTTGAGTGAACCAATTTCAGGTGCTTGCGGCCCCCGGCATTCGGTCACTCATACTATATATTCCTTCGAGTTCTGCCAGAGTGACCCGTTTTCAAGGCGCAGGCCAGAGCGACAGGGTGACTATTGAAAATAATTCTAACCCGCAGCGCCCGATGACACGACAAATGATTGCAAAATCCTGTCTGAATGATGACGCCGAATTTAGAGGGGTCAGGGACGAGGGCGAAAAATTCCGGGGCGCCCTCAATTCCGCCCCAATTCCGGCAAAATGGGGCCATCAATCGCTCGCGAAATGAGACTTGGGGACAAGCCGCCCCTGTGCAACGCCCCCCATGTGATCGCCTGCGATCCCCAGATGATCCCAAGTGATCGACGGTAAAGCTTGCGGAACATGGAAAAGGTGGCGCTCACAGCGGCGACCTCTTGATCGGGTAAAACCGACCGAGTTAATCTTCAGGGTGAAACTGGCGGTGCGTTCGACGAAGGCGCACCGCCTTTTTTCACGATTAAATCATCCGTATACGTCTTTATTTTATGTCCAAACCCTTACCCCGATTTCATTCTAAATCACAGTCTCGCCGCATTGCGGACAATTTTTTTGCCCCGCCTTTTTCCTAGGTTTTTTCTTCGACGCGCTGTCATGGGCGCATTCCTTTTTCGGGCCTCATGCAGTTATGAGGCCATTCAAAAAAAGCAAATAAAGGAGAAAAATCATGAATAAGATCGTTCTTTCGATGGCCCTTGCCGGCATCCTCACCGCCGGGGTGGTGCCCGCGCTTGCCTCCTCCGATAAGGCCATGTCAACCAGCGACGCCGAGGCGCTATGCACCAAGCTCGACACCCAGTTCCAATTCCTTGCTCCCTTCAAGAAGGGTCTGCCCTATTGGAAGAAGGCTGATGCCGAATATAAGACGGGTAAGGCTGATTGCAGCGCAAACAAATCCGTCGAAGGTGCCAAGGCCCTTCAGACCTCCATTGAGGATCTCTATGTAAAGCCGGATTCACTCTAGGCCCGCCAGCGGATTTCCCTATGAGGTCTTGCCAATGGGCACTTCCGCCCTCTATGTCTAAGCGGTTCACTCTCTGATTTCCGTAATAGACAGGCGCGCCCTTGGCTCAGAATACTGAAATAGACCGTCGCAAGATTTTCAGCCGCCTGCTGCAAGGCTGGTGGAAAGACCGGGGCCAGTTCTCGCGCAAGAAGATCGCGCGGGACTGCCCCATTTGCGGCTATCACGGCACGTTCCTTTCCGTCGGACGCCCGTCGCGTTGGGACACGCGCTGTCCCAATTGCGGCTCGCGCGAGCGCCATCGCCTGATCCAGCTTTGGCTCAACGACAATGGCGTCGATCTCAGTGACAAATCGATCCTGCAATTTGGCCCGGAGAAGTGGCTGATGCGGGCGATGAAAAACAATCCGAAATATGAGCCCGCCGACCTCTATTCGCCGATTGCCAAATTCCGCCTCGACATCACCAGGATCGACCGGCCCGACAATCATTTCGATGTCGTCATCGCCAATCATGTCTTTGAACATGTCGAGGAAGACGCCCTGGCCATGCGCGAGATGTATCGCGTGGTAAAGCCCGGCGGCATCGGCTTTTTCTCTGTGCCGATCAATCTGTCGCGCGAGGAAACCTACGAGAACCCCGCAATCACCGACCCCGATCTGCGCATGGTGCATTTCGGCGGCACCGACCATCGCCGTTTCTATGGCCGCGACTTCAGGACAAAGCTCGAAGCCGTCGGTTTCACGGTAAGTGAATATCGCCGCGCGCCTGACGAAGAGGTCAAATGGGGCCTGCTGCGCGACGAATGCATCTATGTGGCGCGCAAGTGAGACGCTAGTCGAGCATCCCCTTCAACCGATAGAGCGCGTCGAGCGCTTCTTTCGGTGTCAGTTCATCGGGATTGATCTCTTTCAGTTCCGCTTCCGCCGCGCTCATCTTCACCGCGCGGGTTGAGGCTTTTGGCGTCGCAGAAAAAAGCGGCAGATCATCAATCAGGGTTGCCGCGTTGCGTCCCTGATCGCCGGTCTCCAAGGCGCTCAGCACTGCCTGCGCACGAACAATCACCGCCTGCGGCAGACCGGCGAGCTTTGCCACCTGAATACCATAGGAACGATCCGCCGCGCCCGGTGCCACCTCGTGCAGGAAGATCACCTCGCCTTCCCATTCCTTCACCCGCATGGTCGCATTGGTCAGCCGCGCCAGCTTTTCGGTAAGCGCCGTCAACTCGTGGTAATGGGTTGCAAAAAGCGCCCGCGACCTGTTGGTTTCATGCAGATGCTCGACCGCCGCCCAGGCAATCGACAACCCGTCGAATGTCGCCGTGCCGCGTCCTATTTCATCAAGGATCACCAGCGCGCGGGGGCCTGCCTGATTGAGGATCGCTGCCGTCTCGACCATTTCCACCATGAAGGTCGAGCGCCCGCGCGCCAGATCATCAGCCGCCCCGACGCGGCTGAACAGACGATCCACCGTGCCGATATGCGCCGCTTCGGCGGGCACAAAGCTGCCCATCTGCGCCAGAATGGCGATCAAGGCGTTCTGCCTGAGAAACGTCGATTTGCCCGCCATGTTCGGACCCGTCAGCAGCCAGAGGTTTTTTGCTGTCAGGTCGCAATCGTTCGGCACAAAGGCGGTTGCTGAACGATCGCGCAAGAGCGCCGCCTCCACAACCGGATGCCGTCCGCCCTTGATCGTGAAAGCGAGGCTATCGTCCACAAGCGGTCGCGCATAGCGCTGCTCGCTGGCAAGTTCCGATAGCGCCAGTGTCACATCAAGTTCGCCCAATGCCTGCGCCGCACGCGCGATCTCATCGCTGACACTCAGTGTCGCCTCGACCAGTTCGGCAAACAGCGCGAGTTCCAATTCGAGGACCTGCGCCGCGGCATTGGCGATACGGCTGGCAAGATCGGCAAGTTCAGGCGTCGTGAAGCGCACCGCATTCGCCAGTGTCTGGCGATGGATATAGGCCTCGTTCTTCATCAGTGGATCGGCGTTGCGCGGGCTTACCTCTATATAAAAACCCAGCACATTATTGTGGCGGACTTTCAGCGTGTTCACGCCTGTCTCGTCGGCATATTTTGATTGCAATCCGGCGATCAGCTTGCGGCTCTCGTCGCGCAACTGCCTGTGTTCATCAAGCGGCGCGAAAACGCCTTTCTCGATGAAGCCGCCATCGCGCGCCATGAGCGGCAGATTTTCCGACAGGCTCTGCGTCAGTCGCGCTCGAAGGCTCGCCCCCGCGCCGCGCAGACGGGCGGCGATTGTGCTCACCGCCTGCGGCAAGGGCAGCAAGGTCTGTGGTGCCTGGTCAAGATTGGCGGCCAGCGCATGTGCCGCCGCCAGACCGTCGCGTATCGCGGCCAGATCACGCGGCCCGCCGCGCTGCAAGGAAAGCCGCGACAGGGCACGCGCCATATCAGGGGCCACCTTCAAGAGGCGTCGCAAATCGTGGCGCAGGTCGCGCGCCTCAAGGCCCCATTCGACCGCATCAAGACGCCCATTGATGTCGCGGGGATCGGTCAGCGGGGCGGCCAGTCGGGCGGCGAGTTCGCGCGCCCCTGCACCCGTCACCGTGCGGTCGATCACGTCGAGCAGACTGCCCCTTGTCTCGCCCTTCAGCGTCTTGACGAGTTCAAGGTTTGCCCGCGTCGGCGCGTCGATCTGCATGGCGGCATCGACGCTGACGCGGGTCGGCGCGGAAAGCGCGGGCATGCGCCCCACCTGTGTCAGCTCCACATAGTCGAGCAGCGCGCCGAGCGCCGCGATTTCGGGTTTGGTAAAAGCCCCAAAGGCATCAAGCGCCCCGACGTTGAGGTGGGCTTTCAGCCGCCGCTCGCCCGATGTCGATTCAAACCGCGATCCGGGCAGCGCCGTCAGCGCATTATGATGCGCCTCCAGCAGCGGCAAGAGCGTCTCATCGTTCAGAAAACTGTCGGGCAGGATAATTTCACCCGGATCAAGCCGGGCGAGTTCGGCCCCCAGCGCGCCAGGCTCGATCAGCGTCACCGCAAGATCGCCTGTCGAGACATCGGCCCAGGCCAGGCCAAACCCCGCACCCGATGCCACGCGGGCGAGGCTGGCCAGATAATTATGCGCCCGGGCCGAAAGCAGCGTGTCCTCGGTCAGCGTCCCCGGCGTCACCAGCCGCACGACCTCGCGGCGGACCACCGATTTCGCACCGCGTTTCTTCGCCGCCGCCGGGTCTTCCGTCTGTTCGCAGACCGCCACCTTGAAGCCCGCCCGGATCAGGCGTTCGAGATAATTCTCATGCGAATGCACCGGAACGCCGCACATGGCGATGTCCTCGCCCAGATGCTTGCCGCGTCTGGTCAAGGCAATCGACAGGGTTTCTGCGGCTTTTTTGGCGTCCTCGAAGAACATTTCGTAGAAATCGCCCATCCGGTAGAAGAGGATGGCGTCGGGATGCCCCTGCTTGATCTCCAGATATTGCGCGATCATGGGGGTGGCGTCGGCCGGAATGACGGTCTGGTCGGGCGCGGAAAGAGAACTATCGGGCATAAGGCGCAATCTGAACGATTTTTCAGGCATTGTGCCGCAGACTAGCAGATCACCACCGCACGAAAAGAGGCACGAAGGACAACTGCGACAATGAAATTCTCCGGGCCTGCCGGGAAAACCGCCAAGCCCGCTTGTTATTAGCCATTGAGCGGCATAAAAACGCCGCTCTACCCTGTGGACAAGTCAGAACACCCTCTTTCGGGGGCTTTCGACCGTTTTGAATTCAAAGAGATCATGAGCAAGAAGCGCCGCCAGATTACCGATGAGGAAGCCCTCCTTTTCCATTCGCAGGGAAAGCCCGGCAAACTTGAAATCAATGCCACCAAGCCGATGGCAACCCAGCACGATCTGGCGCTGGCCTATTCTCCCGGTGTGGCCGTGCCGGTGCGCGCCATCGCGGAAAATTCCGACGCCGCTTATGACTATACGACCAAGGGCAATATGGTGGCCGTGATTTCCAACGGCACGGCCATTCTTGGCCTTGGCGATCTCGGGGCGCTGGCCTCCAAACCGGTGATGGAAGGCAAGGCCGTGCTCTTCAAGCGCTTTGCCGATGTCGATTGCATCGATCTTGAAGTCGATACCAAGGATGTCGATGCCTTCATCGGCGCGGTGCGCTATCTCGGGCCGTCCTTTGGCGGCATCAATCTGGAAGATATTTCCGCGCCCGATTGCTTCATCATCGAAAGCCGCCTGCGCGAAATGATGGATATTCCCGTCTTCCATGACGATCAGCATGGCACCGCCATCATCACTGGTGCGGGCCTCATCAACGCGCTCTATCTCACAGGGCGCGACATCAAGGACATCAAGGTCGTCGTCAATGGTGCAGGCTCAGCCGGTATCGCCTGTCTCGAACTCATCAAGGCGCTCGGCCTGCCCCATGAAAACGCCCTGCTCTGCGACACAAAGGGAGTAATCTATCAGGGCCGTACCGAAGGCATGAACCAGTGGAAGTCAGCCCATGCCATCGCCACCACGGCGCGCACGCTGGAAGACGCGATGGAAGGGGCCGACGTCGTCCTCGGTCTCTCCGTCAAGGGCGCCCTGACGACCAGGATGATCAAATCGATGGCCCCCAAGCCCATCATCTTTGCCATGGCAAATCCCGACCCGGAAATCACCCCGGAAGAAGTCGCGCTCATCCGTTCCGACGCCATCGTCGCCACGGGCCGCTCGGACTATCCCAATCAGGTCAACAATGTCCTGGGCTTTCCCTATATCTTCCGCGGCGCGCTCGATGTGCGCGCGACCTCGATCAATGAGGAAATGAAAGTGGCCTGCGCCCAGGCCATCGCCAAGCTCGCGCGCGAAGATGTGCCCGATGAAGTGGCCGCCGCCTATCAGGGCGAGCGTCCGCGCTTTGGTCCGCAATATATTATTCCTGTTCCTTTCGATCCGCGTCTCATCCGCGAAATTCCGCCAGCCGTCGCCAAGGCGGCGATGGATTCCGGCGTCGCGCGTCACCCGATCGTCGATATGGATGCCTATAAAAACCAGCTTTCCGCGCGGCTGTCGCCGACGGCGGGCATGTTGCAGGTCATCACCGACAAGGTGCGTCGCGATCCCAAGCGTGTCGTCTTTGCCGAGGGCGAAGAAGAGCGTGTCATCCGCGCCGCCATCACCTTCCGCGATTCAGGCCTCGGGCACCCGATCCTCATCGGGCGCGAAGACAAGGTGCGCGAGACACTTGGCAATATCGGTCTCGATCCTGCCATCGATCTCGACATCCGCAATGCCGCCAATTCCGTGCATGCCAGCAGCTATGCCGATTTCCTCTACAAGCGCCTGCAGCGTCAGGGCTATCTCGCGCGCGACTGCACAAGGCTTGTCAACAACGACCGCAACATTTTTTCAGCCTGCATGGTCGAGGTCGGCGATGCCGATGCCATGATCACCGGCACAACGCGCAACTATGCCGTGGCGCTCGACGATGTGCTGAAGGTCATCGACCCCATCGAAGGCCGCCGCATCATCGGCGTCACGCTCGTTGTCGCGCGTGGCCAGACGGTTCTCGTCGCAGACACCAATGTGCATGAAATGCCGACCGCCGAGGAGCTGGCTGACATCGCCACGTCAGCCGCTGAAGTCGCCCGTCGGCTGGGCTACGAGCCGCGTGTCGCCATGCTTTCCTCGTCCACCTTCGGCAATCCGATGCATGAGCGTTCCGAGCGTCTGCGTGAAGCGGTGGAAATTCTCGACAAGCGTCAGGTCAATTTCGAGTATGACGGCGAAATGGCCGCCGACGTCGCGCTGTCACGCGAGGCTATGGCGCTCTATCCCTTCTGCCGTTTGAGCGACACCGCCAATGTCCTGATCATGCCTGCCATTCATTCAGCCGCCATCTCAACAAAATTGCTGAAAGAACTTGGCCAATGCACCCTGGTCGGCCCGCTGCTCGTCGGCCTCAAGCGTTCGGTGCAGATCGCGCCCATCGGGGCCAATGTCTCCGAACTCGTCAATCTCGCCGCCATCGCGGCCTATAATCTCGATCGGTGAGCAAGACCCCGCGGCTCATCGCACATCAAATCTGTCATCACGTCCGGCCTGACCGGGCGATGACGCAAAATCCGATGCCCGCTTCAACTGTTCGGCGTTGAGCCGAACTTGGTCGCATAGCGTTCTGAAATTTGCGCGACGGGAAAGAGGATCAGCACGTCGATCGTGCCAAACTGCATGTCGATCACCGCGCCATCGCCGATGTAGCAACCCGCCCGCAGATAGCCCTTGATCATCGGCGGCAGCATCCGCCAGGCATGACGCTGGTTGACTTCTTCCTTGGGCAGAAGGTTCATCTCGACAAAACGGTCGGGCAGGGCGCGGACATGCCAGTCGGGCGGCGCCATGTGATAATGATAGAGGTATGAAAGCGGCAAGGCGAGCGCCGCCGGGTCGGTGCCTTCAAAGCTCGCACAGCCAAACATGACATCGAGATTCCGGCTTGCCACATAATTGGCGACGCCATGCCAGAGCAATTCCACCGTCGGCCGATTGCGATAGGGCGGCAGCACGCAGGAACGGCCCAGCTCCAGAAACCGCATATCGGCTCCGGCGCGCGCGAGCAAAGGCTCGATCTCAAATTCGCTGGCGGTATAAAAGCCACCGTTCTTGCTGGCAACATCCTGGCGCAGCAAGCGATAGCAGCCAACAACCGCTTCGGGGCGAAACGTGCCACCCTCCGCATCGCCCGCCAGCTTGTGATCCACCACCAGCAGGTGATCGCAGAAAGCATCGAAGCGATCAACGTCGCGGCAGGTGGCGCGCGTCTGCTCGTCGGGGATCGCCGACATTTCCTCGTAGAAAACGCGGTAGCGAAGCGCTTGCGCGGCATCGATCTCGGCGGCTGTCTGGGCAATGCGAACTTCAAGCGTTCCCTTGCGGCCAAAACTCATCGGCACCGCTGCCTCGACTTGAAGCGCAGGTTTATCGGCATGAAGAGAGGCGACGCTGGCATCAAAGCCGGGCACCGTCATAAAGTCGCTCCCAATTCGCTCACGTCGTCCCTGCGAGGGGGCGCGAAGCATGGCGGCACCAAAACCACCACGCAGGCGATTTTGGGCAATTTTGGCCATCAAGGTCTGGCCGGTCATGGTGCTATCCTTTCATTATCGAGGACCGATGCCAACAGGGCGACAGGTGCTTTCACACCTTTGTGCCGCAGTTTTACGGCAACCATATGACGATCAGAAATCGTTGAAAGGGCTAGGGTTTCTAGGCCACCTTGGGGCTCTTGCCAAGCGCCAGCATCGAATCATGACAGGCTTTTAACCTCGGCCGCCTTCGGCCTTCAGGCCGCTTTGGCGGCACGGACCTCGGACCGCCAGAAAAGGGCGATCAGCACCAGCGCGGGCAGCGCCATTGAGCCTGTGGTCAGGAAAAACGGGACATATCCCGCCGTTTTCTCGCTCAGCAGCGGCGCATGGGCCATGACGAAATCGCGGATCGGTCCCGGTGCGCCATAGGCATCCACCATGCGGCCCGATTGCCCGCCCAGCAATTTGCCCGGCAGCGCATAGATCGAGCTGAACAGCGCATATTGCGTCGCGGTGAATTCATGGCTCGTCAGGCTCGACATATAGGCAATGAGACAGGTGCCCGCGAATCCGCCGGAAAAATTCTCCGCGCTGATGGTGATGGTGAGCGCCGTGAGGTCTGTCCCTCGCATCGCCAGCCAGGAAAACATGAAATTGGTCACCATGACCGCACTCGCCCCGATGAAGAGCGAGCGCATGATGCCGAGATTGGCCACCATCAGGCCGCCAACGATGGCCCCCAATATGGTCATCCAGACGCCGAAAACCTTGACGATGGTGGCAATCTCACTGAGCGAAAAGCCAAGGTCGATATAGAGCGGGTTTGCCATGACACCGAGCACAAAATCGGGCACGCGGTAAAGGCCGATCAGCGAGAGGATCGCCAGGGCCTTCCAACCGCGCTTCCCGAAAAAATCGATGAAGGGGGCAAGCAGCGCACGATAAATCCAGCCGATCATGCTGGTTCCGCGTGCGCCAAGGGCAAAGCGGTTTGTAAAGGCATCAACCCTGTCCGCGCCGATGATCGTCTCCGGCGTATCGACAAGGCGCGGGGCATAAAGCGCGGCACCGATGCCAATGCCCATCAGCACCGCCATCGAAAGATAGGCGACATGCCACGATGTGAAGTCGGCGATGTAAAGCGCGCCAGCGCCCGAGGCGATGATCGCGAAGCGGTAGCCAAGCTGATAGGCCGCCGCCATCGCGCCCTGCTGTTCGTCGGACGCCGCCTCGATGCGCCAGGCATCGATTGAAATATCCTGCGTCGCCGAAGCAAAGGCCAGCACGACGGCAAGAATGGCAATGGGCATCAGCGAGGTCGAAGGATCACAGAAGGAGATGCCGACGAGCGCCAATGCGACCACCATCTGGGCAAAGATCATCCAGGCGCGGCGCTTGCCAAGCATTTGGCCGATGACGGGCAGGTTGATGCGATCGATCAGCGGTGCCCAGAGAAACTTGATCGTATAGGCAAGCCCGACATAGCTCATGAGACCGATGTCGGTGCGCGATATGCCAGCGGTGCGCAGCCAGGCCGACATGGTGCCAAAAACGAGCAGAAAGGGAAGGCCGGAAGAAAAGCCGAGCAGCAGCATCGTCAAGAGGCGCCGCTCTGAATAAAGCTCCCAGGTGTATCGCATCCGCGCGACCAATCCTTTGGGTGCGGCTTCAGTCGTGGTCTGGCGCTTTTCTGTCACTTGGTCCCCCTCGAATCAGGAGACCTCACTCTAGGCGAGATTGGCCCTGGGTGCATCCGTGGGTGCTATGCCCATGTCGCTGCGCCGCCCCGACCAGGCTTCAAGCATATGGGTCAGCGCATCGGGCGCGACAGGTTTGGAAAGATAATCATCCATGCCCGCAGTCAGGCAATGCTGGCGATCATCCGCCATGGCATTGGCCGTCAGGGCGATGATCGGCAGGCTGGAGCGGGCGTCCGACAGGGCGCGAATATGGCGCGTCGCCTCAAATCCGTCCATCTCGGGCATATGCAGATCCATCAGAATGAGATCATAGGTCTTGCCGCCCTCGGCATTCAGCGCGGCCAGCACGTCGCGGCCATTCTTGATGATATGCACATGATGCCCGTCGCGTTCGAGCAGCGTGCGGGTGAGCAGCGCGTTGATGTCATTGTCTTCAGCCACCAGAATATTCAGTGCGCCCGACCAGCGGCGCGTCGTGGTCTGCCGCTTTGGTCCGGCAGATGCCGCGGCCTCTTCGCCACCGATACCGTCGAAAAGATCGCCGACTTCCGCTTCGATCTTGCGTTCCTGAAATTCCGAAACCTGAGAATGAACCTGTTGTGAAATATAATCACGCCCGCCATTGGCCTTGCGCGATTTGCCGGTATCAAGAAAAGTTTCAAGCCGCGTCAGCAATGAAGACGCCCGCACGGGCCGCACCAGATAGCCGTCAAAGACCCGCTGGAAAAGCGTCGGATTGCCCTCGCGCCCGATCAGCGCGGGCAGGCGATCACGGTCTTGCGGGCGCAAAAGCACCAGCGCATTGACGCCGGGGGCAAGCGCACGGGCACGCGCAATCAGGTCGCTGCCCGGCCCTTCAGCCGTATCAACCGGCACGATCAGCACATCGAAATCACGCTCTCGAAGTTCGGTCAGAAAAATCTCATTGTCTGCGGCAAGCACAACGTCAGCGCCCGCCAATGTCGCACAACGCGCCAGCGAACTGCCAAGGATCGGGCGATCTTCGAGAACCAGCACACGCTGACCTGTCAGCGTGGCGCGGCGCGGGCTGGCGTTTTCCACGGCCTCGAACGGCAGGCGCACCCGAAAGAGCGAACCCCTGCCGACCTCGCTTTCAACTTCAATGGTGCCGCCCATCGCCGTCACGATATGGCGGCTGATGGCCAGGCCAAGGCCCGTCCCTTCAAATCGCCGCGCCAGCGTCTGATCGGCCTGGGCAAATTCATTGAAAATCATGTCGAGGGCTTCAGGGGCGATGCCGATGCCCGTATCTTCCACCTCGATGGTGATATTGGCTTTATCATCCGTGTACGAATATGAATCGAGCGCAGCGCGCAAGATGATGCCGCCCTTTTCAGTAAACTTGATGGCATTACCCGCCAGATTGATCAGCACCTGGCGAATGCGTGTGTCGTCGCCCATCAGGCGCATGGGCACTTGCGGGTCGATATCGGCGACGATCTCAAGATTTTTTTCAAAGGCCTTGGGCGAGAGCAACTCGCAGACGCTTTCCAGCGAGCCGCGCAGGTCGATGGGCACCCTGTCGATTTCAATTTTGCCCGCTTCGATCTTGGAGAAGTCGAGAATGTCGTTGATGATCGACAGCAGCGCCTGACCTGACGCCTTGACCGCTTCGGCATAGGAGCGCTGGGCGGGCGTCAACTTCGTATCAAGCAGCAGCGCCGTCATGCCGAGAACGCCGTTCATGGGCGTGCGGATCTCATGGCTCATGGCCGCCAGAAACTGCCCCTTGGCGCGATTGGCGCTTTGCGCCTCATCGAGCGTTTCGGCGAGGCGTTCTTCCACCGCCTTGCGCTCGGTGATGTCGGTGCCGACGACGTGAATTTCCCTGATGTTTCCCGCCTCGTCACGCACGGGAAATTCTTCCCAGGCAAACCAGCGCACGCCATGCACGGTGACAACGCGCTGGTCGAAAGTGATCCGCTCGCCCGTGACCAGACCACCAAGCGTTCCCAGATAACGCGGTTTTTCGTCTGCGGGCAGTTCCGGCACAAAGTGCTGGCCGATGATTTCACTGCGGTCGCGATCAAATGTCCGGCAGAAGACGTCGTTCACATAGGTCAGGCGTCGATGCAAATCCTGACGCAGGATGACTTCGCCCTGCGTATGCACGAGGTCGCGATAATGCTCCTCACGCTCGGCAAGTTCCCATGCCTTGTCCTGCAGTTTCTCAAGGGCGGCTTGCGCCCGTTCGGCCAGCGCCTGATTGCGCCGGGCGCGCGCCGAGGCCCGCCGCCAGGCTTCGACACCGAGCAGCAGAACAGTCGCAATCGCCAGCAGAACAAGCGGCGCGGAATCATCAACAAAAAAGGGCATCAACAGGCTACCTCGAAATCTGCCGGCTCAGCCTGCCGCAACAGGGTTTCCAATTGATTACCGCAATGGGTGATAAGCGCCAAAAAGGCACAGAAGCTCACAGGGCGGAGGTGATGTACCAATCGCCTTCGGTGCGGACCAGCGTCGTCTTGAGCTGTTTGGTCTTGCCGTCACGATAGAGCAGCGTCACGTCGTAGCGTGCCAATTCGTTGTAGAGCACCACGCCGCCCTTGACCGAAATATCGCGCAAGCCACCATGGGTGGCAATTTCGCGCGACCAGTCGTCAATCGCGTCTTGGATTTTGTCGTCGGTGAATTTGGCATGCAGCAGAGGCGAAAACCGGGCCGAGGCCTGTTGCGTATCGCCATGCGCAATATCATCAAAAAAGCTCAGCACGACGTCATTGCTGCTGCGGCCACAGGCCGCCAGCGCCACAAAAATCACTACAGACAAGAGCCGTTTCCAGCCAGACATCGTGGTTCGACCTTCCAGGCAGCCATATCCCGTGAAACTGTCACGGGATCGTTGCGCGGTGGATTATCGGTTCAAATCCTTGAAAGAGCGTTACTGGCCGCTGCCCTTCGAGCCTCTCAGGCCACCGCGCCGAGACGGCCAGCGACGGGTTCACGAAAGGCCAGCGCCTCGGCGACATGCAGCCGCGTCACATGATTGGCCCCTTCAAGATCGGCCAGCGTCCGGGCCACCCGCAACACGCGATGATAGCCGCGCGCCGTCAGATGCATGCGGTCAGCGGCTTCACGCAGCAGCGTCAGACCGGCGGCATCAGGCGAGGCGACTTTTTCGAGCAGCTCGCCTTCAATCTCGGCATTCAGGCGTGGCGCGCTCTCGCCCATATGCGCCGCCAGCGCGTCATAGCGCGCGGTCTGACGCTCGCGCGCGGCGGCAACGCGTAAGGCAACTTCGGCAGACCCTTCAGCGGGCGGCGGCAGGGCAAGATCGGCGGAAGCGACAGGCGGCACTTCGACATGAATGTCGATACGGTCGAGCAAGGGGCCTGAAAGTTTCGACTGATAATCCGCCACGCAGCGCGGCACCCGAGGGCAGGCACGCGCCATATCGCCCGCATGGCCGCAGCGGCAGGGGTTCATCGCGGCCACCAGTTGAAAGCGCGCCGGATAGGTCACATGCGCATTGGCGCGGGCCACGACCGCCTCACCGGTCTCAATCGGCTGGCGCAGGCTGTCGAGCACCTGACCGGGAAACTCCGGCAGCTCATCAAGGAAAAGCACCCCGCGATGGGCGAGCGAGACTTCACCCGGTCGGGCGCGCAACCCACCGCCGACGAGAGCCGCCATTGACGCCGAATGATGCGGGGTGCGAAAGGCCCGCGCGCGTCCCATGCCGGTCGCCTGCAAGACGCCCGCAATCGACGCGATCATCGACACTTCCAGCATTTCACGCGCCGACAGGGGCGGCAGTATGCCCGGCAATCTTGCCGCCAGCATCGACTTGCCCGAGCCCGGCGGGCCGACCATGAGCATGTTATGGCCTCCGGCTGCGGCAACTTCCAGGGCGCGTTTGGCGACTTCCTGCCCCTTGATGTCGCGCAGATCAGGCAGATGGCCTCGATCCACCGCCTTCATCGGTTCCGGCTCAGCCAGAACCTGCGTGCCCTTAAAGTGATTGACCAGCGCGATGATCGAGCGGGGCGCGAGGATGCCGCCGGGATTGTCTTCATCCATTCCCGCCCAGGCGGCTTCCGGCCCGCAGGCCACCGGGCAGATGAGACCGCGTCCCCGGCCATTGGCGGCCACAGCGGCGGGCAGCGCGCCTGCGACCGCATTGATCTGGCCATCAAGCGACAATTCGCCGATGACGACGAAATTCTCCAGATCGCTCTGGCTCAACACGCCCATGACCACCAGCAACCCAAGCGCAATCGGCAGGTCGTAATGGCTTCCTTCCTTGGGCAGGTCGGCGGGGGCAAGATTGACGGTAATGCGTTTGGGCGGCAGGCCAAGGCCGATCGCGTTCAGCGCCGCGCGGACCCGCTCGCGGCTCTCGCCAACGGCCTTGTCGGCCAGTCCGACGATGGTAAAGCCCGGCACGCCGCCCGCCATGTGAACCTGCACATCGACAGGCCGCGCCTCCACGCCCTGAAAGGCCACCGTCTCAATCCGCGCCACCATGCCCACCTCCAGCCGCAGAAATCTGCAACGGCGAGCATTATGGAAATCAGGATTTCAGTCAAGAACAAAGTGGGAACTATTTTGCCGCCCGCCCCGCCGCGACCTCATCCATCACGCGCATGACATTGCCGCCCCAGATTTTGGCGATGTCCTCGTCGCTATAGCCGCGACGCTTGAGTTCGGCGGTGACGTTATGGGTCTGGCTGGCGTCCGACCATCCCTCAATGCCACCACCGCCCTGAAAATCCGAGGCGATACCGACGTGGTCCACGCCGATCAGTTTCACCGCATAGTCGATGTGATCGACAAGATCATGGACATTGGCACGCGGCCACTTCTTGTCGAGTTCGGCAATACCGGCAAAGAATTTCTGCTTCACCTGCGGGCTCGCATTGAAAAATCCATCGAGGCTTGTCATTCCCAGCGACATGGCAAGCTTGCCGCGCGCGGCTTTCTTTTCGGCGGGCATGGGTTTGAGATATTCGTCAAAGGCGATGATCTGGATAACGCCTCCCTTGGCCGCCAGCGCCATCATTTCCTCATCCGACATATTGCGCGGGTGAGGGTTCAGCGCATAGACGCCGGAATGCGAAGCGATGATCGGCAGGCGCGAGGCTGCAATCGCCTGCAGCGTTGTCGATTTTGCCGAATGGCTGACATCAACCATGATCCCGAGATCATTGCAGCGTTTGATGACCTCGCGCCCGAAAGCACTCAAGCCACCATGTTCGCCGCCTTCGGCGTTGGGCTTGTCACCCAGGTCGGCCTTGGGCTGCGCGCTGTCGGCAATGTCGTTATGACCATTGTGCACGAGGCCAAAATAACGCGCGCCGAGATTGTAATAGATATCGAGCAGATCGAGATTTTTGCCGATGACATAGCCATTCTCGATGCCGATCAGGGCCACGCTCTTGCCCTGCGCATGGAGACGCCGGATATCGGCAGACGACAGCGCCAGACCGATCTGATGACCATAAAGCTCATCTGTCATGCGATGGATGGCGGCAAATTTTGCAAAGGCTTCGGATGCTGCTTCCGCATATCCCGCCGCGTCCCGCTTCGTCTGATCGACATAGACAATGAAGAAAACAGCATCGAGCCCGCCCGATTTCATGCGCGGCAGATCAACCAGGATCGGTGGCGCATTGGATTTGGCGGGATCATATTTGTCAGAGGCAAAGAAGGTCGGAATATCGACATGGGTATCAATGGTAATGAGCCCCGGCTTAAGGCGTGCCGCCGCCTTGTCGCCCGCTTCATTGGCCGCCCATGCGGCGCCGATAAAAGCCAGCACCAGTGCTACCGCAAAACTTAGCCGCTCCATGTCTCATGCCCCCCTGGCGTCAGTCAGATTCGTCGTGCCTCAATCGCCTCCCAGACCAGCGCCGAAAGGTTCGAGCCGTCAAAGCGGTCAATTTCCTGAATGCCCGTCGGCGAGGTCACGTTGATTTCGGTCAAATAATCGCCGATCACGTCGATGCCGACAAAGATCAGCCCACGCTTTTTCAGCTCCGGCCCGATCATTTCACAAATTTCATACTCGCGTCTGGTCAACAGGGATTTTTCAGCCCGTCCGCCGACATGCATGTTGGAGCGCGCTTCCCCTTCGGCGGGCACGCGGTTGATCGCGCCCACGGGTTCGCCATCAACCAGAATGATGCGTTTGTCGCCCTTGCGCACGTCGGATAAATATTTCTGCGCGATGATCGGTTCACGGTTCATCTGGCCGAACATTTCCATCAGCGAGGCAAGGTTCTCGTCACCTTCGCGCAGGCGGAAGACGCCCGCGCCGCCATTGCCGAACAGCGGCTTGATGATGATGTCGCGGAATTCCTCGCGGAAGGCCCTGATCTCGTCCATGTCGCGGCTGATCAGCGTCGGCGGCAGCAGCCCTTCAAAGCGGGTGGCAAAAAGTTTTTCCGGGGCGTTGCGCACTTCGGCGGGATCATTGACCACCAGGGTCCTGGGGTGGATCACATCGAGCATATGTGTCGTGGTGATATAGCTCATGTCGAAGGGCGGGTCCTGGCGGAGCAGCACAACATCAAATTCGCCCAGATCGAGTTTTTCCTGCTCGCCAAGGCTCGCGTGATTGCCAGGCTCGCGGCGAAAGGTCAGCGCCTGACCGCGCGCATAGACGCGCCCGTCACGCATGGAGAGGTGCTTCGGCTCATAATAAAAAAGCGTATGGCCGCGCCGCTGCGCTTCGAGCCCCAGGGCAAAGGTTGAATCGCCATGAATATTGATGGTCGCGACGGGGTCCATCTGGATTGCGACTTTAAGGCTCATAGGGTCTCCGGCTTGGCTTTTTTGACGGCATTTTGAAGAAGATGGGGGAGCGCGGCCAAAAAGACCAGAGGCGCTTGCAATTTATAGCAGTTGTTGCACCCTGAACCTCTCACACCGCCGATAGCGGCCTTGCGGAGGCACAATGCTCAACGACTACATCACCTTTGGCCTGACCGCGCTGGCGGGCTATTTCGCCATCGCCAATCCGATTTCCGCGACGCCCATCTTTATCGCGCTGACCTCCGACGACAAGCCGCAGGTCAAGCGCGAGATCGCACGCAATGCCGTCCTCACGTCCATCGGAGTCGTGGTGCTTTTCAGCGTCGCAGGCAGGCTCATTTTCGAGACCTTCGGCATCACCATGGCCGCCCTTCGTATCGCGGGCGGCATATTGGTTTCCATCGTCGGCTATCAGATGCTTCAGGGACGTTCGTCTGCCGTGCAGGTGCCCCATCAGGTCGAGGGCGAGGTGGGGGCCGCAGATGTCATCAAGGCCCAGCTTTCCATCGCCGTCTCGCCACTCGGCATGCCGATCATCGCCGGTCCCGGCACGATCGCCACCGCGGTTGGCTTTTCCGCCCATCCGGGCTTTGGCTATACCATCGTCTCGATCGCCGCTTTTCTCGTCATCGGCGCGCTCACCTATGTCATGTTCCTGCAGGCGCGTCGCATCGTGCGTTTTCTGGGTGAGACCAATCTGACCGTGGTCACGCGGCTCATGGGACTGATCGTCGCCACCATCGGCGTCGGCATGGTCATCACCGGGCTCGGCGATGCCGTGCGCGATTTCCTCCAGACGATCTGAACGACAAGTGACGTCAGCCCGAATTTTTCACATTGACGTTGGACACAACATTACGCACACCCTTGATGTCACGGGCATGAGCGATGACGCGCTGGAGTTCGGCGCTGTTTGCCGCCGTGCCGCTGATATAGACCGTGCCGCGTATGGTCTTGATCGAATAATTGATGCTGGCAATATTGCTGTCGGCCAACAGCACCGTTTTCAGCTTGGTGGTGATGAGACTGTCATCGGCCTTTTCTGCAAATGTCGTCGGTGTGCCGGTCTGCAATTCATTATCGACCTGTTTCACACCATCAACGCTCCAGGCAATTTTCGAGACTGTCGCGCTATCGGCATCACTGCGGACAAACCCCGTCAGCACCACGCGACCTTTGCGCACCTGTGTCGAAACGCGCTTGAAAAGCTCTTCATCCTTCTTGGCCAGACGACGGTTGATCTCGAAGGAGATTTCATTGTCATCGACCCCCTGCTCCAGCCCGCGATCCTGAGACGCCATCACCGCGCCCGTCGCGCCCGCGCCCACCACCACAGGCACACAGGCCCCAAGCATCGGCAACAGAGCAAGCCCCCCCAGAAAAAATACAGGTCGCATAAATAAACGCATGAAAAAATCCTGAGCCAGAAAAACCGATAACGACGACGCCAGAGATTCCATGCCCGATACGGCAAGAATATGGCAAGAAAATCTAGCCCTGCCAGGCATCCATAATATGCCGCGGCCAGCGGCGCGGCGCGACAAGCATCAGGTCAAAGCGCATGTCGAGGGCCTGCAAGCGAGGCCTTGCGGCGACAAAGAGGCTGGCGGCGCGTATCAGCCTTTCGCGCTGCGCGCTGTGCAGCGACAGGGCCGCGCTTTCCACATCACCGCGCGCCTTGACCTCGACAAAAGCGAGTATCCGCCCGCGCCGGACGATCAGATCAATCTCGCCCGCCTTTGTCTTCTGGCGGCGCGCGATCACGCGGTAGCCTTTCGCCATCAGCCAGAGGGTGGCAAATGTCTCGGCCCTCAGGCCCGTCTCATATGCCGCTGTCCCTCGCGCGCGCCGTCCGGGTTGCGTCATTACCCGTCGCCTTCGCTCAGCGCCAGCGCGCGGGCATAGATTTCACGGCGCGGCAGGCCCGTCACGCTGACGACTTCGGCCACTGCATCCTTCAGGCTGCCGCGTCCCAGCGCATTCTCGATCATGGCGTCAATCTCATGGGCGCAAAGCGGCGCTGCCGCCATTGGCGGGCCGACCACCACCACAATCTCGCCTTTGGGCGCGCCCGTCTTTTCGTAATGCGCGGCAAGCTCTTCCAGCGTCCCGCGCCGCACCTCCTCAAACCGCTTGGTGAGTTCGCGCGCCACCGCCGCCTCGCGCTCACCCAGCGCCGTCGCCATATCCCGCAAAGAAGCCGCAAGCCTCGGCGCGCTTTCAAGAAACACCAGAGTGCCGGGCACACCGACGAGTTCCGTCAACTCGCGGGTTCGCGCTTCATGTTTGGCCGACAAAAACCCGGCAAAGAAAAACCGATCCGTCGGCAGGCCCGCCAGCGTCAAGGCCGCCATCACCGAAGATGCGCCGGGCAGCGTCGTCACATGATGGCCTTCCGCCACCGCTTCGCGCACCAGCTTGTAGCCGGGATCAGAAATTAGCGGCGTCCCGGCGTCGGAAACCAGCGCGATGCGCCCGCCGCCCGCCAGACGTTCCAGAATACGGGGCCGCATTTCAGCGGCATTATGGTCATGATAGGGCATGAGCCGGGTCGTCAGCCCGTAGATGGCAAAGAGCTTGGCGGTCACCCGCGTGTCCTCGCAGAGCACAAGATCAGCGCCCCGCAGCACATCCAGCGCCCGCAGCGTCAGGTCGGAAGCATTGCCGATGGGCGTCGCCGTCACATAAAGACCGGGGGCCAGCGCCTTGGCGGCGCGGCGCTGGTATGGCTCGGCGGTCCCGCCGTTTTCCGCCGTCTCATCGGTCTCTTGATCATTTTCTTGCGCGGACATGGTGCTTGCTCGAACAGGGCTTTCTGATGGTGGTTCAGGCCGACTTGAAGGGCGGCGGCAAGGGCTCGTGTCCAGACCTTGAGCCTGAACCATGCGCCGCGCCTGCCCTGTTTGGCAATCTTCGCCCCGTTTGGCAATCTCCCGGCATGGAACGAAACGACTTGTAGTCGTTTACTTGGGGTCCCACCCCCTTTAGGTTTGGCGCTTGTTTCATACCCTCTAAGGAAGAGTTGCGCCTTGAGTTTGCATGCATCGACCGGCCCCAAGTCCTCGCCCGCCGCCAAAGCCCTCAAGGGCCTCGCTCTCGCCCTTCTGTTGCCGCTTCTGGCAGCCTGTTCATCCTTGCTGGGTGGCAATGCCGCGCCCTCCGCACCGCCCCGGGTCATTGTACAAGCCCCCCCGCTCACCACTCAGCCGCCCCCCGCGCAGCGCGCGTTCAGCCGCGATCCGGCGCAGTTTTATACGCCCAAGGGGATGGAAGGCCGCGCGCTTATCCGTGTCGCCCTGCTGCTGCCCTATAATTCATCAAACCCGGATATCCGCGATCTCTCGGCCTCGCTTTACAACGCTGCCCAACTGGCGCTTTTTGAATTCAACAATCGCGACATTGTGCTGATGCCAAAAGCCACCGGCAGCGCCCAGGCGGCCAAACAGGCCGCCGTTGACGCCATTACGCAGGGCGCCGACATGATCCTGGGGCCGCTCTTTGCCGAGGAAGTCAGCGCCATCACGCCCATAGCGCGCGCCTCTCATGTGCCCGTCGTCGCTTTTTCATCCGATGTCACCGTGGCGCAACCCGGCGTCTATCTGCTCTCCTTTCCGCCAGACGAAGAAGTCAAACGCATCGTTGATTTTGCCGTGCTCAACGGCATGACAAAATTTGCCGCCCTGACGCCGCAAAGCGACTATGGCAATCGCGTCGCCGCCGACTTCCGCCAATCGGTCGCCGATCACGGCTCCTCCATCACCGACATGGTCTCCTATCCAGCCGACGTCGCGGGCATGAACGATCCGGTCATGCGGGTGGCGCATTACGGCGCGCGGCACGCCGCACTCGTCGCCCGACGCAAGGCGCTGGAAGCGGCAGGCGACACGGCAGGAGCCAAGGCACTGGAAAAAGTCGATACCCAGGGCGACCTTCCCTATCAGGCGATCTTCGTGCCCGAAGGTGGCACCCGGCTGAAGGCTTTGGCGCCGCTGCTCCCCTATTACGATGTCGATCCGCGCAAGATCAAATTCATCGGCACCGGCCTCTGGGATGATCCGACGCTGGCGCGCGAACCCTCGCTCGACGGCGGCTGGTTTGCCTCACCGCCGCCTGAAGCGCATCAGCAATTCGTGGCGCGCTATATCCACGCCTATCACGACACGCCGCCGCGCATCGCCAGCCTCGCCTATGATGGCGTCAGCCTCGCCGTGGCGCTTGCCGCCCATCCCGGCGACGGGCGCTTCTCCGACGAAGCCCTGACGCATCCCGATGGTTTTGCAGGCGTCGATGGCATCTTCCGCTTCACGCCTGAAGGCCGCATCGAGCGCGGCCTTGCCGTCCTGGCCATTCATCCCGGCGGCGCCGCCGTCGTTGACCCCGCACCACAAAGCTTCGGCATCGCGCCCACCAACTGAACGCTCGCAGGGCATCTGGCAGCGGGCCGCGATCAAGCCAGCAATCGTCCCAGCACACCGTTCAGCACCAGCCGTCCGTCAGCCGTTGCGGCGATCCTGTCGCCGTGGCGGGTGAGAAGCCCCTGCCCGATCAGCCCGCTCAAGCGGGTGGCCTCAAGGGGTTTTCCGGCAAGACGTTCAAAACGGGCCAACGAAACGCCTTCGCTGAGGCGCAGGCCCATCAGCATCATTTCGTCGCCCTGCTCGCTCGCAGACACAGGATCGCGCGTTTCAAGCCCGTGGTTGCTGGCTTCCACCGAGGCGAGCCAGGCACCCGGCGCTTTCAACGCGGCGGTGGCAATGCGGCCTTCGGCTATCGTCAGGCGACCATGCGCGCCGGGGCCGACGCCGACATAATCGCCATAGCGCCAATAGACGAGATTATGCTCACACTGGGCATCTGGCTTTGCATAGTTCGATACTTCGTAGGCGGATAATCCTGCCTCGCCGCAGATCTCGCCCGTCAATTCATAAAGCGCGACGGCCTCATCCTCGTCGGGGAGCTTGAAGCTGCCCTTCTCATAAAGTCGCGCGAAGGCCGTGCCTTCCTCAATGGTGAGCTGATAGAGCGACAGATGATCAACCGCATGGTCGAGTGCCAGACGCAGTTCGCGGCCCCAGGCATCAATCGTCTGGCCGGGCCGCGCATAGATCAAATCAAATGACAGGCGCGGAAAAATGTCGCGCGCCAGAGCAATGGCTTTCAGCGCCTCGTCTGCCGTGTGAAGCCGGCCAAGGAATTTCAGTTCGCTGTCGTCAAGCGACTGCACGCCCAGCGACAGGCGGTTGACGCCCGCCGCGCGATAGCCGCGAAAGCGTGTCGCCTCGACGCTTGTCGGATTGGCTTCGAGCGAAATCTCGATGGTATCCTCAACATGCCAGAGGCGAGCGATGGCCTTGAGCACGGCCTCAACGGTGGCAACCTCCATCAGCGACGGTGTACCGCCGCCAAAGAAGATAGACGAAACGCGGCGCGGGCCGGTCAGCGCGCGCATATAAGTCAGTTCACGGACGAGGGCGTCAGCCCATTGGTGCTGATCAACATGGGCGACGACATGCGAATTGAAATCGCAATAGGGGCATTTCGACAAGCAGAAGGGCCAATGGACATAGATGCCAAAGCCGCCTTGAGTAGGCGCGGGCAGGGGGAGGGCGTCAGCCCTTGCAACAGGCATCGACCAATTGCCGGAAAGCATCCGCGCGATGCGAAAGGCCATGCTTCTTGTCCGGGTCCATCTCGCCGAAGGTTTCCTCATGCCCGTCGGGCACAAACATCGGGTCGTAGCCGAAGCCGTTTAATCCCCGGGGTGGCCAGGTGAGATCGCCATCGACGCGGCCCTCGACATATTCGACATGGCCGTCGGGCCAGGCGAGCGCGAGGCCGCAGATGAAACAGGCCCGGGTGTTGAGCGTGCCTTCTTCGATGAGGCCGAGGCGGATTTTTTCCATAGCGAAGTCGAAGTCTTTTTGCGGTCCCGCCCAACGCGCGGAATATATCCCCGGTTGGCCGTTCAGGGCCTCGACGCAGAGACCGCTATCATCGGCAATCGCCGGGTGGCCGGAGGCTTTTGCCGCGGCAGAGGCCTTCAACACGGCATTGGCACGGAAAGTCTCGCCAGTTTCGTCTGGTTCTGACAGGAATAACTCGCGAGCCGAGTTCAATTCGAGTTTAAATGGCAGGAATAGGTCACGAAATTCGCGTACCTTGCCCTCATTGTGGCTGGCGACGACGAGTAATTTATCCTCGAATTTCCGGCTCATCGGGCAATGGCTTTCTTCTGTAATTCGACAAGCTCGGCAATCGAGGTTTTGGCGAGTTCCATCAGCGAGATAAATTCGGCTTCGCTGAAAGGTTCAGCTTCCGCCGTGCCCTGAATTTCGCAGATGCCGCCCTTGCCGGTCATGACAAAATTGGCATCCGTGTCAGCGTCCGAATCCTCGGCATAATCAAGGTCAGCCACAGCTAAACCCTTGTAAATACCGCAGGAAATCGCCGCGACATGGTCCCTGATCGGCGAAACGGTGATGATCTGGCGTGCCATCATCCATTCGATGCATTGGTGCAGCGCCACCCAGGCACCCGTGATCGAGGCCGTCCGCGTTCCGCCATCGGCTTGCAGCACGTCGCAGTCAATGGAGATCTGGCGTTCGCCGAGCAGCTTCATATCCACGACAGCGCGCAGCGAGCGGCCAATAAGCCTTTGAATTTCCTGGGTTCTTCCAGATTGCTTGCCTTGCGCGGCTTCGCGGCGCATGCGCTCATGGGTGGAGCGCGGCAGCATGCCATATTCCGCCGTCACCCAGCCCGCGCCCTTGCCTTTGAGGAAGGGCGGCACCCGCTCTTCAAGGCTCGCCGTACAGAGCACATGGGTATCGCCGAACTTGATCAGGCAGGAGCCTTCGGCGTGTTTCGTCACGCCGCGTTCGATGCTGATGGCCCGGATTTCATGGGGTTGACGGCCGGATGGACGCATGACGTGTCTGCTTTCTTCGTATGACTTCAAGGTTTCTGCCGCCTTAGTAGCCCGCGCGCGCGAAATAGGAAAGCGTCACGCCGCTGGTCAATTGACGTCGGCTCCGGGGCTTCCTAAATTTAGCCCTGATTTCAGTCATTTACGCAGGATAGACATAAGCCGATGGTCGCCATAAAGGATCTCAACGAAAGATCGCGCGAAATTTTTCGCCGCGTCGTGGAGACCTATCTGGAAACCGGCGATCCGGTGGGCTCGCGCTTTCTGTCACGACATTTGCCAATGCCGCTGTCTGCCGCCTCCATCCGCAATGTGATGTCGGATCTGGAGGCTCTGGGCCTCATTTTCTCGCCCCACACCAGCGCCGGACGTCTGCCAACCGACGCCGGATTGCGCCTCTTTGTCGATGGTATGCTGGAAATCGGCGACATATCCGAGGATGAACGCTTCCAGATCGAGCGGCAGGTGGCGGGCTCGCACAAGAGCGTCGAGGACGTGCTCGACGAGGCTTCCAAGATGCTTTCGGGCCTCAGCCATGCGGCTGGTTTCGTCATGGCTCCGACCTTTGAAGCCGCGCTTAAACATATTGAATTCGTCGCGCTGGACCCCGGTCGCGCGCTTGTCGTCATCGTCACCGAAGGCGGCGAGGTCGAAAACCGCGTCATTGACGTGCCAAAAGGTCTGACACCATCAGCACTTACCGAAGCGACGAACTATCTGAACCAGCGCCTGCGCGGCAAGACTTTCGAGGAAGCCAAAGCCATTCTCGCGCGTGAGGTGGAAACGCAAAAGGCTGAATTGAATGATCTGACGTCCCGCGTCATATCGTCAGGGCTTGCCACCTGGTCAGGCTCCAAGAGCGCAGGCGACCGCGACGATGTGCTGTCCAAATCGCTCATTGTGCGCGGGCGTTCGCGGTTGCTTGAAGACGTCAACGCGATGGAAGACCTTGAGCGTGTTCGGCTTTTGTTTGACGATCTGGAGAACAAGCGCGACCTCGTGCAGCTTTTAGGACTGGCGGAAAATGCCGAAGGCGTGCGGATTTTCATCGGTTCGGAGAACAAGCTTTTTTCCATGTCGGGTTCATCTCTGGTGATTTCGCCCTATATGGACAGCCGACAGCATGTCGTGGGCGTGCTGGGTGTCATCGGGCCGACCCGGCTCAATTATGCCCGGATCATTCCGATGGTGGATTACACGGCCAAACTTGTCGGGCGCCTGATGAACTAGCCTGCCAACGTAAGACCGATCATCGGTTGACTTTGCGCGCCGAGACGCGCAAATCGGGTTCGGATTTTTCCTCCAAGGCCAAGGGCGGAATTCAAACAATACCAATGGATTTGAAGTGATGAGCGACCAGAATAACGAAAACGGCACCCCGCAAGCCACAGACCCCAAGTCGCTAAAGGAAGCCGCCGATGCCATTCTGGCAGCAGATAAAGCGGCCAATAAAAGCAACGCGGGCGAGGGCACCGACGAGGACGACCTGGCCGGCGAGCCTGATCCTTTTGCCGTGCTGTCTGCGCTCCAGAAGGAAAACGCCGAGCTGAAAGACAAGCTGCTTCGTGCCGTTGCCGAAGCTGAAAACACCCGTCGCCGCGCCGAACGCGACAAGCAGGATGCGGCACGTTACGCCGCCGCCGGGTTTGGCCGCGACATGGTGCAAGTCTCCGACAATCTGCGCCGTGCCATTGCTGCGCTGAAGCCGGAAGACCGCGAGGCAGCCCCTGAAACCGTGCAATCGCTCATCGACGGCGTCGAAGCCACCGAGCGCCAACTGCTTGCCACTTTCGAGCGCCACGGCATCAAGGAAATCACACCCGCACCGGGCGACAGGTTCGACGCCCATCTTCATGAAGCCATGTTCGAAGTGCCCAACAGCGACCAACCTGCGGGCGCGATTGTGCATGTTGTAGAAGCTGGCTACATGATCGGCGACCGGCTGCTGCGTGCCGCCCGCGTCGGTGTGGCCAAAGCTGACGATGTCGCGCCGCAAGCCGGGGTCGATATCAAAGCCTGATCCCGGTTCTTTTGCGAAGCTCTCCAATTGGCGCGTCGATTCTTTGGGATCGGCGCGTTTTGTCTTGAATCCCCTCTTTTATTTCAAGATAATAACGGTGTTATGTTTTTGACAGGCGGGCGCTAAAATGCGCCACTTGGGACAAACAAATGTGGGGAGGCAAGCGATGATCAATCTCGTTGCGGCGGCAATCTTTTTTCTCGGCATTCATCTGTTTATTTCCGGCACCTCGCTTCGCGGGACGCTCATCAGAACCATCGGCGAAAAAGCCTATCTGGCCCTTTTTTCACTTGCCTCAATCGGCGGCATCACCTGGCTCTGCATGGCCTATAACGCCACGGATAATATTCCCAACAGGCTTTATTGGGTTGCGCCCGCGGCGCTCGTCCATGCCGCGCCGCTTGTCATGGTCATCGCTTTCCTTTTCGCGGTTATCGGCCTCACAACGCCCAATCCGACCGCGCTCGGGGCCACGGCCGTGCTCGACAAGCCGGATGCCATCAAAGGCATGCTGCGGATCACGCGGCATCCTTTCCTCTGGGCGGTCATCCTCTGGTCGGCCCTCCACATCGGCCTCAACGGCGACCGCGCCTCGATCATATTTTTCGGCACTTTTTTGTTTCTGGCGGCGCTTGGCACCCTCGCGATCGACGGTAAACGCAAAGCCGAACTCGGTGACAAATGGACGAGTTTTGCGGCCCAGACCTCAAACCTGCCTTTTGCCGCCATCATCGCCGGTCGCAATCGACTGGGCATCAGCGAACTTGGCTGGTGGCGAATCCTCCTCGGCCTTGTCGCCTTCGGCGCACTCTTCTACGGACATCTCTATCTTTTCGGCGTGTCACCCGTGCCGGGATGGGTTCCCTATTGACGAGTTGCTGCACCCGGATCGGTCACCCGGCGTAGAGTAAGATTGAGCCGCCCGCCTCCTTCCAAAAGCTGGGACGAGCCGGGGATAATCCGGTCGATTCCGTGAAAGCGCTGGCGTGAGGGCCCGCTCATCACCAGCACGTCGCCGGACGCGAGTCTGAAGCTTTGGCTTTTGTCGCTGCGAGCGAATCCGCCGACACGAAAGACCCCCGTATCCCCAAGCGAGATGGAGACAACGGGGGCATCCAATGCCGCCTCGTCGCGGTCCTGATGCAGACCCATGCGGGCCTTGCTGCCATGATAGATATTCACGAGGCAACATTCCGGCGTTACCTCATAGTCTGCAAGATCGGCCCAAATTTGCTGCAGGGCCGGGAGGATCGCCGGCCAAGGCTTGTTTGTGACGGGATGATAGGGACCATAGAAATAGCCTTTTTCGCCCGATAGCCAACCGAGCGGTCCCAGATTGGTCTGGTGGATGGACCAGGGTTTACCCGTCCGGGGCATTGTCGGGCGATAAGGCGGGGCGGCAGCCATGGCTGAGGCCAGCGCCTCGACCAGATCACGCTGTCGGACAGGGTCAATCCAGCCCGGATAAAGCCGCAAACCCGCAAATCTGGTCTCAATGGCGCCATTCAAGCTCATTTTCTGCCATTTTCCATGCAACAAATCACATCCCTGCCGCCCAAATGTCCCCTGACGGCTTGCGGCCCGCGACCCCCAAACCTATATAGAGCGCAATATGTTCAACCCCTAACGGACCCCTATGGGGGCCGGATTGGCGCAAGGTGTTGTCGCAACATCGCGAGCCATCTACGGGTGCCTTGAGAAACAGGGCCCGACCGGCCTGCTGCAGAGAAAGAGGACCATAACTATGGGCAAAGTAATCGGCATCGACCTTGGTACAACCAATTCCTGCGTTGCAGTGATGGATGGATCCGCGCCGAAAGTTATCGAAAACGCAGAAGGTCTGCGCACAACACCTTCAATTGTTGCCTTCACAGGTGAAGGCGAGCGCCTGATCGGCCAGTCGGCCAAACGTCAGGCCGTGACGAACCCCACCAATACGCTCTTTGCCATCAAGCGCCTGATCGGCCGTACCTTCGCCGATCCGACGACGCAGAAGGACAAGGGCATGGTGCCCTATACCATCGTCAAGGCAGACAATGGCGATGCCTGGGTTGAAGCCCATGGCGAAAAATATTCGCCCTCACAGGTTTCCGCCTTCATCCTGCAGAAGATGAAAGAAACCGCCGAAAGCTACCTTGGCGAGACGGTTACGCAGGCCGTCATCACGGTGCCCGCTTATTTCAACGACGCCCAGCGTCAGGCGACCAAGGACGCAGGCAAGATCGCCGGTCTTGAAGTGCTGCGCATCATCAACGAACCGACAGCAGCGGCCCTCGCTTACGGCCTCGACAAAAAAGATGGCCAGATCATCGCGGTCTATGACCTTGGCGGCGGCACGTTCGATATTTCCATTCTCGAAATCGGCGACGGCGTCTTCGAAGTGAAGGCGACGAATGGCGATACGTTCCTCGGCGGTGAAGACTTTGACATGCGCCTCGTCAGCTATCTCGCCGACGAATTCAAGAAAGAGACCGGGATCGACCTGAAGAACGACAAGCTTGCCCTGCAGCGCCTCAAGGAAGCTGCGGAAAAAGCCAAGATCGAACTTTCGTCCGCCCAACAGACCGAAGTGAACCTGCCCTTTATCACGGCGGATGCCTCGGGTCCCAAGCATCTCACCATGAAGCTCACGCGCGCCAAGCTTGAAGCGCTTGTCGCCGACCTGATCCAGCGCACCATCGAGCCTTGCAAAAAGGCGTTGAAGGACGCAGGCGTGACTGCAGCCCAGATCGACGAAGTCGTTCTCGTCGGCGGTCAGATTCGCATGCCGAAAATTCAGGAAGTCGTGAAGCAGTTCTTCGGCAAGGAGCCCAACAAATCGGTGAACCCGGATGAAGTCGTTGCCATGGGTGCAGCTATTCAGGCGGGCGTGCTGCAGGGCGATGTGAAAGACGTGCTGCTGCTCGACGTGACACCACTGTCGCTCGGCATCGAAACGCTGGGTGGCGTCTTCACGCGCCTCATTGATCGCAACACAACGATCCCGACCAAGAAGTCGCAGACTTTCTCAACCGCTG
>Ga0214472_10001274_pt1 | contig 28742 bp, 25 predicted proteins | sample RVTome_6_FD_207662 | JGI IMG/M metagenome (GOLD analysis project Ga0214472, IMG submission 207662) | Soil microbial communities from uranium-contaminated site in the Upper Colorado River Basin, Wyoming, United States - RVT140D175 | ecosystem: Environmental > Terrestrial > Soil > Contaminated >...
CAGGCCCGCCTTCGCGGCGAGGAACTGCTCGGCTACATGGGGATTGTGCCGCGCGCCGATCATCGGCCCGGCGAATTGTCGGGCGGCGAACAGCAGCGGGTCGCGATCGCGCGCGCCGTCGCCAACCGGCCGAAACTGCTGCTGGCCGACGAGCCCACGGGCAACCTCGATCCGCAAACCGCCGGCCACGTCTTTGCCACGCTCGAAACGCTGGTCCGCCAGACCGGACTTGCCGCGCTGATTGCCACCCACAACCACGAGCTCGCCTCCCGCATGGACCGTTGCGTCACCCTCGACCATGGTGGGGTGCGCGATATCGAACTCGATATCCCTCGCACCGCTTGACATATCGGAGAGGAACAGATAGAGAACATTTGTAGCTCAAAAGCGAAATACTGCGGCGGAAAAGCCGCAAAGGAGGGCCCGCAAATGTTCGTTACGCTGAAAGACGTCGCCTCGCTTGCGGCATTGGCGCTGTTGATGACGACGTTGCTCACCTGGGCGGAAATTCTCAAGAACATTTCATGAACCGTTCTCGGCGATCTTGACAAAATCGCGCATCGCAGCGCGGCCACGCGTATCCTCTGCTCGGGATGACTGTGGAACCCGGGCGATAGCCCTTGCTTGAAGCGGACAGCGTCGTTCATGTTCGAAGCCGATTCCAACGGGAACGGCTTCAATGGCGGAACCACCGGCAGCGAATTCGGTAAAATCGGCCCGCGAAGGCCCCGGCTTCGTGCATCTGCATGTCCACTCCGCCTATTCGCTGCTGGAAGGCGCGATCAAGCTGAGCAAGCTGGTCGAACTTGCCGTCGAAGACGGCCAGCCGGCGCTGGCGGTCACCGATCGCAATAATCTGTTCGGCGCGCTGGAATTTTCCGAAAAGGCCGCCGAGAAGGGGTTGCAACCCATTCCCGGCGCCAAGCTCCATGTCGAGTTCGCCGATTTCGATTCCGCGCCACGCGAAACGCCCGTCCGCGCCTATCTCGTGCTGCTCGCGACGAACCAGGCGGGCTACCGCAACCTTTCGCGCCTGGTGTCGGCGGCGCATTTGCGCGCCGGACAGGACGGTGCGATCGTCGCTTATGCCGACCTTGCGGCGCGGGCGGAAGGTCTGATCGTGCTGAGCGGCGGACCGGAAGGCCCGGTCGATCACCTGCTGGGCGCGGCCGATGCAGCGGCGGCGCAATCGCTGCTGCAGCGCATGGCCAGCGATTTCAGTGACCGGCTTTATGTCGAACTGCAGCGTCACGGCGGCCGCGGCCGCAACGAGACAAAGCTGATCCGCCTTGCCTATGACCTGCATCTGCCCCTGGTTGCAACCAATCAGCCCTATTTCGCCAGTCCGCGCGATTTCGAGGCGCATGATGCGCTCATGTGCATTGCCGCCGGCCGCGTACTCGCAGACGACACGCGCCCGCGCCTGACGCCGGACCACTGCTTCAAGACGCGCGCCGAAATGGCCGTGCTGTTCGCCGACCTGCCGGAGGCGTTGGCCAATACCGTCGAAATCGTGCGCCGCTGTTCGTTCCGCGTGCCGAAGGCTGCGCCGATCCTGCCGCGCTATCCGACCGCGCGCCCCGGCATCGCCGACCCGTTCGAGGCCGAGGTCGCCGAATTGCGCGAGACCGCGCGCTACGGTCTGGCCGCGCGCCTGGAAGTCTATCCGCTCGCGCCCGGCAAGACCGAGGCCGATTACCGTGAAAGACTCGAATTCGAGCTTGGCGTCATTGAGCAGATGCGCTTTCCCGGCTATTTCCTGATCGTCGCCGAATTCATCCAATGGGCCAAGTCGCAGGGCATTCCGGTTGGGCCGGGCCGCGGTTCCGGCGCCGGATCTCTGGTCGCCTGGGCATTGACCATCACCGACATCGACCCGATGCGGTTTTCGCTGCTGTTCGAGCGCTTCCTCAATCCCGAACGCGTTTCAATGCCGGATTTCGACATCGATTTCTGCCAGGATCGTCGCGACGAGGTGATCCGGCACGTCCAGGAAAAATACGGCCGCGACCAGGTCGCCCAGATCATCACCTTCGGCACGTTGCAGGCGCGCGCCGTACTGCGCGATGTCGGCCGTGTCCTGGAAATGCCCTACGGCCAGGTCGACCGCCTCGCCAAGATGGTACCGTCCAATCCGGCCAATCCGGTTACCCTGAAACAGGCGATCGACGGCGAGCCGCGCCTGCAGGATGCGGCCAGGGAAGAGGAAATCGTCGCCCGCCTGTTCGACATCTCCCAGCGACTGGAAGGGCTCTATCGCCACGCTTCGACGCACGCCGCCGGCATCGTCATCGCCGACCGGCCGCTGGAGGAGCTTTCCCCGCTCTACCGCGATCCGCGCTCCGACATGCCGGTCACCCAGTTCTCGATGAAATGGGCAGAAGCCGCCGGCCTCGTGAAGTTCGATTTCCTCGGCCTGAAGACGCTGACGGTATTGCGCCGCGCCGTCGAACTGTGTGCCGAGCGCAGCGTCGATGTCGATCTCGACAACCTGCCGCTCGATGACCCTGCGACATTCGAGATGCTGGCGAAAGGCGACACGGTTGGCGTGTTCCAGTTGGAAAGCGCCGGCATGCGCAAGGCACTGATCGGCATGAAGCCCGATCGCTTCGAGGACATCATCGCGCTGGTCGCGCTTTACCGCCCAGGCCCGATGGACAATATCCCGGTCTATAACGCCCGCAAGAACGGCGAGGAGAAGCCCGACTACATCCACCGCGACATCGAGGCCGTGCTGCGCGAGACCTACGGCGTCATCATCTACCAGGAACAGGTGATGCAGATCGCCCAGATCCTGTCGGGCTACTCGCTCGGCGAAGCCGATCTGCTGCGCCGCGCCATGGGCAAGAAAATCCGCGAGGAAATGGCCCAGCAGCGCAAGCGCTTCGTCACCGGGGCCGTGGCGCGCGGGCTCACTGAATTCAAGGCCGATGAAATCTTCGACCTGCTCGCCCGTTTCGCCGACTACGGCTTCAACAAGAGCCACGCCGCCGCCTATGCGCTGGTTTCCTACCAGACCGCCTACATGAAGGCGCGTCATCCGGTCGAGTTCCTGGCTGCGTCCATGCAGCTCGACATCGCCAATACCGACAAATTGGCGGTGTTCCGCCAGGAGGCGCAAGCCGCCGGCATCGCGATCCTGCCGCCTTCGGTCGTCACCAGCGAGATCGCGTTTTCGGTGGTCGATGGCCAGATATGCTACGCGCTCGCGGCGATCAAGGGCGTCGGCGAAGGCGCGGTCGGCCAGGTCGTCGAGGCGCGGCGATCCGGCGGACCGTTCCGCGACCTGACCGATTTCTGCACGCGTCTCGATTCGCGTTTGACCAACCGGCGCACCCTCGAAAACCTGGTATGCGCCGGTGCGCTCGATTGTTTCGGCCACTCCCGCGAAAGCATGATCGCCGGCATCGAGCGCATGATGGGCCATGCCAGCCGCACCGCGCACGACCACGACGCCGGCCAGGACGACATGTTCGCGGGCGCCGGACCTTCGGTCGAAATCCGCCTGCCGGCGGCCGATCCCTGGCCGCTTGCCGAGCGCCTGCACCGTGAGTTCCTTGCCGTCGGCTTCTACTTGTCCTCGCACCCGCTCGACGAATACGCGCCGCTCTTGAAGAAAATGCGCGTGCAACTGCATGGCGATTTCGAAAAATCGGTGCGCGCCGGCGCCAGCGCCGGAAGGCTCGCCGGCACGGTCGTCGGCAAGCAGGAGCGTCGTACCCGTCAGGGCAAGAAGATGGGCATCCTGCAATTGTCGGACCCCTCCGGCCAGTACGAGGCGGTGATCTTCGAGGAAGGCCTGGTGCGCTACCGCGAACTGTTGGAAGCCGGCCGTTCGGTGGTCTTTCTCGCCGGCGCCGACCTTCGCCCGGAGGGCGTCTCGATCCGCATCCAGTCGGTCGAACCGCTGGAGGATCTGGCAAAGAGCCAGGTCCAGAACCTGCGGGTGTTCGTGCGCGACGCCGGGCCGGCCGTTTCGATTGCACCGCTCCTGGCGCCGATGGCGAAAGCTGCTGGCAGGTCCGCCGCCATGGCCGGCAAGGCCAGCCTCGTGTTGCTGCGCGATACCGGCGAGATCGAAATCGAACTGCCGGGCGGCTTTGCCGTCAACCGCGACGCCGCCCGCGCCATCAAGTCCGTGCCGGGAGTGGTGGATGTGGAGGTGGTGTGAGCGGCTGAATATGCTTGTTGGAATATGTCAGATTTGATATGTAATGACTTGGATCGTCGAAACACTTAACGCGAAGGTTGACGCGGAGCTCAATTCGCTACCTGCCGATCAGATCGCCCGATTCCTTCGAATCGGCGAGCTGATTTCGTCGCTGGGGGTTGACCGCGTCCGCGAACCGTATGTGAGGCATTTGCAAGGACCGCTATGGGAAATTCGGATCAAGGGTAAAGATGGTATCTCGCGCGCGTTGTATATGATCGCCCGGCCCAAGCGTGTGGTGGTGGTGAGGATATTTGCCAAAAGACACAAAAGACGCCGCGTCGCGAAATCGAAATCGCCCTCGAACGGGCAAAGGACATCAAATGACCGCGTTGCCCGGACTGAAGAAAAAACTGCTGACGCGCAGGAAGGTTCGCGCCGAATACGACGCGCTTGCCGAGGAGTTCGCGCTTGCCGAGGCACTGATCCGCGCGCGCGCCGACGCCGACATGACCCAAGAGCAGGTCGCGGCAAAAATGCTAACGTCGCAGTCCTATGTCGCCAAGCTCGAAAGCGGGAAGATAAGCCCGACCATGCAGGCACTGCAACGGTATGCCAAGGCGACGGGTACGCGGTTGAAAATCAGCCTCGAGCAGGCGCCAAGGTCATAAACTTGGGCTTTTGCTAATTTGGACTGCCAAAGCGCGCGGCACTTGCGCTCCGCCGCCTAATCCCCTATACGCCGCGCCATTCCACACGCGGGAAGCACGTTTTCGCCTAGCCCCCGGGCCTAGCGGCCATGGCATTCACGATAAACGTTCCGGTGGCCGTCTTCGGATGGTCCATTGCCCGCGGAGGTTCAACCGGAAAAGGACGCAAACCATGGCGCTGCCAGACATTTCCATGCGCCAGCTTCTCGAGGCTGGCTGTCATTTTGGCCATCAGACCCACCGCTGGAATCCGAAGATGGAACGCTACATCTTCGGCTCCCGCAACAACATCCACATCATCGATCTTGCCCAGACGGTGCCGCTGCTGCATCAGGCGCTGAAGGCGATTTCCGACGCCGTCGCTGGTGGCGGCCGCCTGCTTCTGGTCGGCACCAAGCGCCAGGCCTCCGAGATCATCAAGGACGCCGCCACCCGCTCGGCGCAGTATTACGTTAATTCGCGCTGGCTCGGCGGCACCCTCACCAACTGGGCGACGATTTCGAACTCGATCAAGCGCCTGCGCACGCTCACCGAGATGCTCGACGGTCCGGAGGCAAACCAGCTCACCAAGAAGGAACGCCTGATGCTGACGCGCGAGCGCGACAAGCTCGAGCGTTCGCTCGGCGGCATCAAGGACATGGGCGGCACGCCCGACATCCTGTTCGTCGTCGATACCAACAAGGAGCAGATCGCGGTCCTGGAAGCCCGTCGCCTCAAGATCCCGGTCGTGGCGATTCTCGATACCAATTGCGATCCGGATGTCGTCGACTTCCCGATCCCCGGCAATGACGACGCCGCGCGCGCCGTCGCGCTCTATTGCGAACTGGTCGCCAAGGCTGCCGTCGACGGTATCGCGCGCCAGCAGGGCTCCATGGGCGTCGATCTCGGCGCTGCCGAGGAGGCGCCCGCCGAGCCGGCGCTGGAACCTGCAAAAGAATCCGCTGAAGCCGCCGCAAGCTGAGCGGCCGTCAGATGAACCCGACAGGGACCGGTCGGCGGCCACCAGCTGCGGACCGGTCCCCACGCCATTGAGGACCGACAGATGACGATTACCGCCACCATGGTCAAGGAACTGCGCGAGAAGACCGGCGCGGGCATGATGGATTGCAAGACCGCGCTCGCCGAGACGACCGGGGACATGAACGCCGCCGTCGACTGGCTGCGCGCCAAGGGCATCGCCAAGGCGGAGAAGAAATCGGGACGCGTCGCCGCCGAGGGGCTGGTCGCGGTCGTCGCGGGCGCGAAAAGCGCCGCCGTTGTCGAGGTGAATTCCGAGACCGATTTCGTTGCCCGCAACGAACAGTTCCAGGACATCGTGCGCCGCATCGCCGATACCGCGCTTGCGACCAACGGCAGCATCGATGCCTTGGCCTCGGCCAGGATCAGCGGCGGCGAGAAATCGGTCGCCGACACGCTGACCGATGCGATCGCAACCATCGGCGAAAACATGAACCTGCGCCGCGCCGCGAAATTGGATGTCGGGCAGGGCGTGGTATCCACCTATGTCCACAACGCGATCGGCGACGGCCTCGGCAAGATCGGCGTGCTGGTCGCGCTCGAATCGGCCGGCAAGCCGGAGCCGCTGGCGGCGATCGGCAAGCAGATCGCCATGCATGTCGCCGCGACCAATCCGCTGGCGACTCGTCAGGACGAGGTTCCCGCCGATATCGTCGCGCGCGAGCGCGCGATCTTCGCCGAACAGGCCCGCGAATCCGGCAAGGCGGAAGCGATCATCGAAAAGATGGTCGATGGCCGCATGCGCAAGTTTTACGAGGAGAGCGTGCTGCTTTCGCAGGCTTTCGTGATCAATCCCGACCTGACGGTGGAAAAGGCAGTCAAGGCGGCCGAGGTCGAAGCCGGCGCGCCGATCGCGGTCAAGGGTTTCGTGCGCATCGCGCTCGGCGACGGGGTCGAAAAAAATGAGAGTGAATAGTAGGTAGGGAGTAGCGAATAGCAAGGGATGTCCACCTCCTAATCGCTACTCGCCGGTCCCACGCGCAATCCGGCTGCCAAAGCGCTTGCGTCCTCCGTGACATCGGCGCGGCCCTGTTGTATCGACGTTTGCCGCCGATTCACTGCAGCCGCAGAACCTCTACGCCGCGCCGGGGACGCGCAGGGCCGACATGAACAAAGCCATGACGAAAAAGCCCGAAACCTCAGGCGCCGCCAGGCAAGCGCCGCTCTACAAGCGCGTGCTGTTCAAGGTTTCCGGCGAGGCGCTGATGGCCGAATCCGGCTTCGGCATCGACCCGGAAGTGATCGGCAGGGTTGCCCGCGACATCAAGGCCGGCGTCGAAATGGGCGTGACGGTGGGCGTGGTGATCGGCGGCGGCAACATCTTTCGCGGCGTCTCGCTTGCCAACAAGGGCGCCGATCGGGTTACCGCCGATCATATGGGCATGCTCGCAACCGTGATGAACGCGCTCTCGATGCGCATGGCGCTGACCGAGATCGGCGTGCCTGCGGTTGTCCTCAACGCGCTGAACATGCCTCAGATCAGTGAATCGTTTTCCCAACGCCGGCTCGAGGAACATCTGGCCGACGGCAAGGTAGTGGTGTTCGCCGGCGGGACGGGCAATCCGTATTTCTCCACCGATACCGCCGCCGCGCTGCGCGCATCCGAAATGCGCTGCAATGCGCTGTTCAAGGGAACGCAAGTCGACGGTATCTATTCTGCCGATCCGCGCAAGGATGCGAAAGCCGAACGCTACGATCACCTCACGCACTCGCAGGTTCTCGAACGCGGTCTTGCCGTGATGGACGCGGCCGCGATCGCGCTTGCCCGGGACGCAGGGATTCCGGTGGTGGTATTTTCCATCCACAAGGAAGGCGAGTTTGCCAGAATATTGAAAGGCGAGGGGCGCTGCACTACCGTTAGCGGCTGACACGGGGCTAGTGGTCCGATTCCGTCATTTGCATTCCTTTGCTGAGGGTCCAAGTGCAAATGTCGGAATCAAACGGACCACTAGCTGCAATTTGATCCTAGTGGAGCTTTTGAATTTGACATTTGGTAGGGCGCTTGCAGCAGGCGGGAACCAAATGTCAAATTCGCTCCACCAGGCGGCATGGCCCGACCGAGGAGGAACACCCGAGATGCCCGAAAACGTCATTGACATGAACGACTTGCGGCGTCGAATGGAGGGCGCGGTCAATTCCTTCAAGCATGACCTGTCCGGCTTGCGCACGGGCCGCGCATCGGCGAGCGTGCTCGATCCCGTGATGGTCAAAGCCTATGGCCAGGAAATGCCCGTCAACCAGCTTGGCACGATCAACGTTCCCGAACCGAGGATGATTTCGGTCCAGGTTTGGGACAAGTCGATGGTCGGCGCCGTGGAGCGGGCGATCCGCGATTCCAATCTCGGCCTCAATCCGATCACCGACGGCACCAATCTTCGCATTCCGCTGCCGGAACTCAATCAGGAACGCCGAAAGGAACTGGTAAAGGTTGCCCATCAATATGCCGAAAGTGCCAGGGTCGCTGTCCGCCATGTTCGTCGCGATGGGATGGAACATCTCAAGGCGGTCGAAAAGGACGGCGTTGCCGGCAAGGACGACGTCCACGCATTCCACGACAAGGTGCAGAAACTGACCGACGAATTCATCGAACTGGTCGACAAGACTCTTGCGCAAAAGGAAAACGAGATCATGCAGGTTTGAGGCACAGGGCGCCGCGAACTTGCCGAACTCCGCAACACCTGGAACCCCGCCATATGGGCGAGCCACTGCCGATACCCCGCCACATCGCCATCATCATGGATGGCAATGGCCGCTGGGCCGAACAGCGCGGCCTGTCGCGGGTTAGCGGTCATCGCCAGGGCGTCGAAACGGTTCGTCGCATCGTACGAAGCGCCCGCGACAGCGGCGTCGAATACCTGACCCTGTTTTCCTTCTCCACCGAAAATTGGGTTCGCCCGAAATCCGAGATCGGTGAGTTGTTCGTGCTGTTGAAGACCTATATTCGCCGCGACCTGGCGGAACTGCATCAGTCGAACGTGCGCTTGCGCCTGATTGGCGACCGGCCGGGTATTCCAACCGACATCCTCGCGCTGCTTGTCGATGCCGAACGGCTGACGAAGGACAATACCGGCCAGAATCTGGTCATCGCGTTCAACTACGGCGCGCGCAGCGAAATTGCCGCGGCCGCCAAGTCACTGGCGCGGCTCGTGGCGCGCGGGGAACTCGATCCCGAGGCGATCGACGCCAATCTGCTCGAGCGGCACCTCGATACCGCCGGCCTTCCCGACCCGGACCTGATCATCCGCACCAGCGGCGAACAGCGCATCTCCAATTTCCTGCTTTGGCAGGCCGCCTACGCCGAATTCCTGTTCGTCGACAAGTTGTGGCCGGATTTCACGCCCGAGGATTTCCACGCCGCCATTGAAGCTTATGCCCTGCGCAAGCGGCGCTATGGCGGTCTCGTTGCCCGCCAGACGGCGCGGAGCATGGGTTCTTGAGCGGCGATTCGACGCCCGCCCGGACTTCCGAACTTGCGATGCGGATCGCTTCAGCGCTGGCGCTTGCGGCGCTCGCGCTGTCGCTCCTCTACGTCGGCGGCACGAGCTTCGCTGCGCTTTGCGCTGTCTTTGCGGTATTGATCGCGTTGGAGTTCCGCGCGATCGTCGAGGCCAGGCTGTCGCGCGAACTTGCACTGGCGATGCTGGCCTTGCTCGGGCTGGTGATCGCGCTCTGGTTTGGCGCGGGCCCCGAACATTCGGCGCTGGCGCTTGCCGGCGGCGTCGTCGTGGTGGCGATCTGGGAATTGTTGTCGCAGCGTTCGTGCTGGGCCGCCGCCGGGCTTGCCTATGGCGGATCGCCGTTCCTGGCGCTGTCGATGCTGCGCGGCCAGGATGCGGCCGGCGCCATTGTCGTCCTGCTGATCTTTGCGATGGTCTGGGGCACTGACATCCTTGCCTATTTCGCAGGCCGCGCCATCGGCGGCCCGAAACTGGCGCCGCGAATCAGCCCGAAAAAGACCTGGGCCGGCTTCGTCGGCGGCATTGGCGGCGCGCTGATCCTCACGATTGGCGTGGCGATCATGTTCCGGATTTCCTTCGGAATCGGCCTTCTGCTTCTGGCCGTATTCATATCCGTGGTCAGCCAGATCGGCGATCTCGTCGAATCCTGGATCAAGCGGCATTTCGGCCGGAAGGACTCCAGCAACCTGATTCCCGGCCACGGCGGTGTGATGGACCGCCTCGACGGCCTGATTTTCGCCTCCGTGGCGATGTGGGCCGTTTCGGCTGCCCTGGGCGCGGAAGCGCTGGTCCCCGACGCGCCGGCCCGTGCGCTGACCGGCAATCTGATCGGCGGGTGAAAGGCGGACGCAAAACATTGGTCGCACCGCCTTGCTGGCGTCGCAATTGCTGTCGTATTGCAGGTTGACCGGTGATTCAGCGGCACCAAATCAATTGTATGGGCAAGAGGGCCGAAAACGCGAATGTCGATCTTGTCTGAAATCCCAGGAGCCGGCCTGTTCGGCTACTTGATTCCGTTCCTGATCGTGCTGACGATCGTGGTGTTCTTCCACGAACTCGGGCATTTCCTGGTCGCGCGCTGGAACGGCGTTCGCGTGGAGGCCTTTTCCGTCGGTTTCGGCCCGGAAATCTGGGGCCGGACCGATAGCCACGGCACGCGCTGGAAATTATCCGTAATACCGCTCGGTGGATATGTCCGGTTCTTCGGCGACGCCAACGAAGCTTCCGCCCCGGACCCCGAACGCATGGCCGAAATGTCGGACGCCGACCGGGCGGTCAGCTTTCCGCACAAGCGCGTCGGCCAGCGCGCCGCGATCGTGGTGGCCGGGCCGCTCGCCAACTTCCTGCTCGCCATCGTCATCTTCGCAGTGACTTTCATGACCATCGGGCGCGCCATTACCGACCCGGTGATCAGCGACATCATGCCCGGAAGCGCGGCCGAAGCAGCAGGGTTCCAGAAGGGCGATATCGTGCGGATGCTCGACGGCGAGGCGATCGAATCGTTCACCGACATCCCGCGGCTCGTTGCGCCGAACCCGGAACGCTCGATGACCTTCGTCATCGAGCGCGGCGGCGAAACGCTCAGCATCGACGTCGTCCCGCGCCGCGAAAAGCGCGAAGACCGTTTCGGCAACGAACACGAGATCGGCATTGTCGGCATTGTCAACAACAGCGAGGACGCGAACTATCGGGTCGTCCGCGCCGGCCCGTTCGAAGCCGTCAGCCTGGCGGTGGCGGAGACCTGGTTCATCACCAGGCGCACGATCGCGATGATCGCCGACGTGGTCACGGGGCGTCAGTCGCCCGACCAGCTCGGCGGGCCGATCCGGATCGCCAAGGTTTCCGGCGATGTCGCCACCCTCGGCGCTGCCGCGCTGATCAACCTCACGGCGCTGCTTTCTGTCAGCATTGGATTGCTCAATCTGTTGCCGATCCCGCTGCTCGACGGTGGGCATCTGGTCTTCTATGCCGCCGAGGCGATTCGGGGCCGCCCGCTCAGCGAGCGTGTTCAGGAAATGGGGTTCCGGCTCGGCCTCGCCATCGTCATGGGGCTGATGGTTTTGGCGACGTGGAACGACGTGACGCAACTGTTTTTCTAGGGCGCCGGAATTCGGCCGCCAAATCGCCGGGTTTTCCGACCGGGACCGCCCTGCCGCAACCATGCATTAACCACATTCCGGAATTGCGATGGCCAATATGCAACATATTGAGACAATGACGGAAACCTAGTGTCGCATGGCATTGCGTGGGTGGGGAATTTTTGTAAAGACTCTGTTTACGAAGCGGGATTCCCGGTTTCGGAGCGGGAACGCTTGCCGCAAAACCAAAAAGTCGAAGGAAAATCGCATTTCGCGTGCACAGGCGGGTTTGGGCTCGGGACTAGAAATTCAGACGTTCGTTTGCGGATCTGTTCCGCAGCGCGGCCGTCTCCGGCAAGCAGGCTAGTGACAAGCGTGTTGATAGTGACGAGGAAAATTGCGGTCAGCCTGTGCCTTGCGCTTGCGCTGGCAGCGGCTGTTTTTGTTTCGCAGGCACAGTTCGCTGCGCCGGCACATGCGGCGGTCGTCTCCCGCATCGAGGTGCGCGGCAATGCCCGGCTCGACCAGCAGACGGTCGTTTCCTACCTGACCATTCGCCCCGGCGCCCAGTTCAACAACCAGGACATCGACGATTCGGTGAAGGCGCTCTACGCGACCGGCTTCTTCACCGACGTGTCGATCTATACCGCCGGCGGTACGCTGATCGTCGAAGTCGACGAAAGCGGCATCGTCAATCAGGTATTTTTCGAGGGTAACAAGCGCCTCAAGGACGTGGCGCTCGCCGGCGTGGTCCAGACCGCATCGCGCTCGACCTATTCGGAGGAAAAGGTAGCCGCCGACGTCGATCGCATTCTCGAGGCCTATTCGCGCGTTGGCCGCAAGGGCGCCGGCGTCACCTACGAAGTGGTGCCGCTCGCCAACAAGCGCGTGAATGTGATCTTCCGCATCGACGAAGGCGACAAGACCAAGATCCGGTCGATCGATTTCGTCGGCAACAACGTCTTCGGTCAGGCACGATTGCGTTCGGTGCTCGAGACCAAGCAGACCAACTGGTTCAGCTGGCTGAACAACGACGACATTCTCGATCCCGACCGGCTGCGTTCCGACGAGGAACGCCTTCGCCAGTTCTACTACAACAACGGTTACGCCGATTTTCAGGTGATTTCGAGCGACGTCAATTTCGATACGGTCGCAAACGTCTACGTCGTCACCTTCATGGTCGACGAGGGCAACCGCTACACGTTTGGCAATGTGACGATCGAAAGTTCGGTGACCGAAGTCGACGCCGACTCGCTCTATCCGCTGCTCGACACGATTTCGGGCAATCACTACAGCTCGCGCAAGGTCGAGAGCACGATCATCGCGCTCACCGAGGCAATTGCCGAACGCGGGTTTGCATTCGTTCAAGTCACTCCCCGCGGCGACCGGAATTTCGAAACCGGCACGATCGATGTCATCTACCAGATCGACCAGGGCCCGCGCGTCTATGTCCAGCAGATCAATATCGTCGGCAACGATCGCACGCGCGAATATGTGATTCGCCGCGAATTCGAGATTTCCGAAGGCGACGCGCTGAACCAGGTGCTGATCCAGAAATCCAAGCGCCGGCTGGAAGCGCTCGGCTTCTTCGAGCGCGTCGAGATCACCACGCGACAGGGTGATGCGCCCGATCGCGCGATCATCACGGTTCGCGTTGTCGACAAGGCGACCGGTGAATTCTCGATCGGCGGCGGTTATTCGACCTCCAGCGGCCCTCTCGGCGAAATCTCCTTCTCGGAGAAGAATTTCCTCGGTCGCGGCCAGTTCGTGAAGATCGTCGGCGGCTTTGGCACCGACGAGCGCAACCTCACATTCAGCTTCACCGAGCCGTATTTCCTCGGCTATCGCATGTCGGCGGGGTTCGACATCGTTTCGCAGGTGACCGAGTCGAACAGCAACCGATCCTATGGCACCGAATCGATCGGCGGGACGATTCGCTTCGGCATTCCGGTTACCGAAAACCTGTCGTCGCAGGTCTACTACACGGTCAATTCGACCAGTACGACCATTGCCGGCAACTTGCTGGACCCGCCGCCGCCCGGTGTTGTCGGCACAGGCAACCTTGATGGAATCCAGGGCAACGCCGCCGGCGAATTGTCGGCCGCGCTGGCGCCGCCGGTATCGCCGAACGACTGGCTGAAGTCCGGCTTCGGCTACCAGTTGACCTACAGCGACCTCGACAATCCCCGCGATCCGCGCGAAGGCATCTATCTGAACCTGCGCCAGGAGGTCTTTGGCGCGGGCGGCGACGCCCAGTTCCTGCGCACCGAAGGCACGGCATCGACATTCATCCCGCTATCGCAGGAAGTCGACATTGTCGGCATGCTGCGGGCCCGCGGCGGCGCCAACCTGTCGTTCAATGATGCCGGCGGCTACCGGGCGCTCGACAATTTCTTCCAGGGCAGCCGCCATATCCGCGGCTTCGAATCCTACGGCTTCGGTCCGCGCGACCCTGCGACCGGCGACGCGCTCGGCGGCCAATATTACTGGAATGCTACGGCGGAAGTGACCTTCCCGTTCCCCTTCATTCCGGATTCGGTTGGCATTCGTGGCGGTTTCTTTGCCGACGCCGGCCAGTTGTGGGGCATCGATTCGGTGAGCCGCGCCGCAATTCTGGCTGCCAATCCGGGCCTTCCGGCAACCCAACTCGACGACAACACCCTGCGCGCATCGGTCGGCGCATCCCTGATCTGGGCTTCGCCATTCGGACCGCTGCGATTCGACTACGCCTTCCCGATCTCCGAAGCTCCTTGGGACCGCACCCGGGAGTTCAACTTCGGCATTTCCACTAATTTCTGAGTTGGCTGTCATTTGGCCGTGCGCCGGTCTATTGGCAGGCGGGGCGAAGGTATATCTGACTTGACCGCATTGGCGGCCGGATCGAAGTTCTGCATGAGCGTACCCAGTTTCATCACCGTTTCACCGCAGCGGCTGTCGCGGATTGCAGCTCATTGCGGCGCCGAATTGGTCAATGTGTCCGGCGACCCTGTCATTGCCGCCGCAGGGCCGATCGAAGCCACGCCGCCCGACGGCCTGACATTCCTGGACAACCCGAAATACCTGAAATTCGCGGCGGAGACCGCCGCCGCCGCATTGTTCACCAGCGACCGATTCGCCGGCAAGGTGCCGCCCAGGGTGGCTGTCCTTCAGCACAAGAACCCTTATCGTGCCTATGCGACGGCGCTTTCCCTGCTGTTTCCGACGGCAATGCGGCCCGAACCGGTGACCGGCGAAACCGGCGTATCGAAGCATGCCTATATCGCCGCGGACGCGAAGGTCGAAGCCGAAGTGATCGTGGAGGCCGGCGCGATCATCGGCCGGGGCGCCGCGATCGGCCGCGGCGCGCGCATTCTGGCGAATGCCGTGATTGGCGCCAACGTCCAGATCGGCCGCAACACCACCGTCGGCGTCGGCGCGTCGGTGCAGAACGCCTATGTCGGCGACGATGTCATCCTGCATCCCGGCGTCCGCGTCGGCCAGGACGGATTCGGTTTCGCCATGGGCGCGGGCGGACATCTGAAGATCCCTCAGATCGGGCGCGTCATCATCCAGGACAGGGTCGAGATCGGCGCCAATTCGACGGTCGACCGCGGCGCCAATCGCGACACCGTCATTGGCGAAGGCACCAAAATCGACAACCTGGTGCAGATCGGCCATAACGTCGTCATCGGCCGGCATTGCGTGATCGTCGGTTTGGCGGGGATCGCCGGCAGCGCAACGCTTGGAGATTTCGTCGTGGTTGCGGGCCAGGCTGGCATCGTCGGCCACCACAAGATCGGCGACGGCGCCCAGGTCGGCGGCGGTTCGGGCGTCAAGATGGACGTGCCACCCGGTGAAAAGGTGATCGGCTATCCGGCGGTTCCGGTTCGTGAATGGCTCCGGATGAACCGGGCGGTCCGTGCGCTGGCAACCGGCGCAGGCAAGGGGAGCGAGAAACCGGAATGAGCGACGAAGCCACGCTCGACTCCATCCAGATCGGCGAACTGTTCCGGCTGTTGCCGCACCGCTATCCGTTCCTCCTGATCGACCGGATCGTCGACATGGACCGCGACGAACGGGCGACTGCGATCAAGAACGTCACGGTCAACGAGCCGCATTTCAACGGCCATTTTCCGGGCGAGCCGATCATGCCGGGCGTATTGATCGTCGAAGCGATGGCGCAAACCTGCGGCGCGATCGTCGCGCGGCGCCATTCTGCCGGAAAGCGCAAGCTCGTCTATTTCATGACGATCGACGAATGCAAGTTCCGCAGGCCGGTCGTTCCCGGCGATGTCCTGCAAATCAAGGTCGAGAAACTGAAACAGCGCGGCAATATCTTCCGCTACTCCTGCCATGCCTTCGTCGGAACCGCCAGAGCGGCTGAAGCCGTCATCAGCGCGATGATGGTGGACCCTTCGGAGCCTTCCTGATGCCGAACAGCATTCATCCAAGTTCCGTCGTCGAAGACGGAGCGATCCTTGGCGACGGTGTGACAATCGGCCCGTTCTGCCATGTCGGCGCGGGCGTCACGCTTGGCGACGGCGTTCGCCTGATCTCGCACGCCGTCGTCGCGGGCCACACCCGGATCGGCGCCCGCTGCCGGATTTTTCCGTTCGCTTCCATCGGCCACGAACCGCAGGACCTGAAATACAAAGGCGAGAAAACGACGCTGGTGATCGGCGCCGACTGCACCATGCGCGAAGGCGTTACGATCAATCCCGGAACCGCCGGCGATCGCGGCGAGACCACGATCGGCGACCGCTGCGTGTTTCTCGCCAGCTCGCACGTCGCCCATGACTGCGTGGTCGGCAGCGGCGTCATCTTTTCCAACAATGCCATGCTCGCCGGCCACTGCAAGATCGGCGACAACGTGATTATCGGCGGCGGCGCCGGCATCCATCAATTCTGCCGCATCGGCGCCCACGCCTTCATCGGCGGTCTGGCCGGTGTCGAAAATGACGTCATCCCGTTCGGGGCGGCGCTCGGCAACCGCGCCTATCTCGGCGGCCTCAACCTCGTCGGCATGAAACGCGCCGGCATCGCGCGCGAGAGCATCCATGCCGCGCGCCGCGCTTTCAAGGAAATCTTCTCCTCCGAGCGGCCGCTGCAGGAGGCCGTCGGCGCGCTCGATCCGGAACTCGCCGCCAATCCGATCGTCGCCAGGATCCGCGACTTCATCCAGGCCGGTGGCGACCGCGCGTTCTGCACGCCGATCCGCAATGGCCGGGAAGCCTAGCGCCAGCGCCGACAAGGCGAAGCGTGCGGCCGCGCTGCCGCCCGCCGCAATTCCGGACGCAAAATCCGGCGCGAATCCTGTCGATCTGGCGATCATCTGCGGCTACGGCCAATTTCCGGCGGAAGTTGCAGCCCACGCCGCAGCGGCCGGACACCGGCCATATCTGATCGGTATCGAAGGCGAGGCCGGCGACGAGATCTCCGCGTTTGCGCATGAGCGAATGGCCTGGGGCCAATTGGGACGTTTGTTCCGCAGGCTCGACGAACTGGGCATTCGCCGCGTCGCCTTTGCCGGCGGCGTGCATCGCCGCCCCGAATTTCGCGATTTCAAACTCGACTGGGGCGGCGTCAAGGCCCTGCCGCGCGCCCTTGCGTTCATGCTCGGCGGCGACAACACGGTGTTGTCGGGAACCATCAAGCTGTTCGAGACGCGCGGGATCGAAGTCGTCGGTGCCCACCAGATCGCGCCGGGCCTGCTCGCGCCATCAGGGCGGATCGGCGCGTTGGCGCCCGGCACGAAGGACATCGCCGGTATTCGCCAGGCCTTTCTCGCCTGCAAGGCGCTGGGCGCATTCGATATCGGGCAGGCAGCCGTCGCCGAAGGCGGCCGCGTTGTCGCGGTCGAAGGGCTCGAAGGCACCGACGAAATGCTTTTGCGCATCGCCCGCCTGCGCGCCGTCGGCAAGCTATCGCGCAAGGGCACGAACGGCGTATTGGTGAAGGCGATGAAACCGGGCCAGGACATGCGCGCCGACCTTCCCGCGATCGGCCCGAAAACGGTCGAGAATGTCGCTGCAGCCGGGCTTGCCGGCGTGGCGCTCGAAGCCGGCCACACACTCATCCTGGAGCGGCAGGTCACCACGGCCGCCGCCAATCGGCTGAAAGTGTTCCTCCATGGCATCCGGCCCCAAGAATTCGCGTGACGCGAGCGCGGGGCCGCTCGTCTATCTCGCCGTCGGCGAGGAATCCGGCGACGCGCTCGGCGCCGAGCTTGTAACAGCGATCCGCGCAATATCGCCCAGCGCACGCTTTGCCGGCCTCGCCGGCACGCGCATGCAGGCGCTGGGGCTGGAAAGCCTGTTCGACATTCACGACATCGCCGTCATGGGGCTTGCCGCCGTCGTCGCCAGATTGCCCACGCTGCTTTCCAGGATCTCACGAACCGCGGCCGATATTCTCAGGCAAAAGCCGGACGTCGTGGTCCTGATCGACACCCCGGAATTCAGCCAGCGCGTCGCCAGGCGGGTACGCGCCGCCAATCCGGATATCCCGATCGTTAAATATGTCTGTCCGAGCGTCTGGGGCTGGCGGCCGGGCAGGGCGCGAGTGCTTGCCCGTTATGTCGACCATGTCCTGGCGCTGTTGCCGTTCGAGCCGGCGCTTCTGGCCGAACTCGGCGGCCCGCCGGCAACGTATGTCGGCCATCCGGTGGCGCGCCGCATCGGCGCGCTCGGTCCGGTTTCCCGCCGCCGGCCAGCGGCCGAACCGGTGCTGCTGGTGCTGCCGGGCTCGCGCCGCTCCGTCGTGCGGACGCTGATGCCGGACATCCGACGAACGCTCGAGATATTCCATTCGCGCGGCAACCGGGCCCGCGTCCTGTTGCCGACCATCGAGCGACTGGCGGGCGAAATCGGCGATCTGGCGGCAGACTGGCCGGTCCGGCCCGAAATCGTCACCGGGGAAGCCGAAAAGGAAAACGCGTTCCGGATCGCCGATGCCGCGCTCGCCGCCTCCGGCACGGTGCTGTTGGAACTGGCGCTCTACCGGGTGCCGATGGTCTCGATCTACCGGCTCGACTGGCTGATGCATCGGGTGCGCCACCTGATCACCGGCTGGTCGGCGGCGCTGCCGAACCTCATCGCCGACGACGCCGTGGTGCCGGAACGGATCGGCGACATGGTTCGCCCGGGCTGGATCGCCCGCGCTTTGGAAGGGCTGCTGCGCGAAGGCCCCGCGCGCAACGCCCAGCTCGACGGTTTCGAACGCATGGCGCTGGCGATGGCGACAACGGAAGCGCCCGGAACCATCGCCGCGCGCAAGGTGCTGGAATTCGCGATTTCGGGGCGGGCCTGATGCTGTCAGGTTGGACGCGACGTGACGCAAAATCGGTCATGATCGCCGAACCGAGACATGGCGATGGCCAGTAGAAATCGAGGCAGTTCATTTCGCAGGGAGTGGCATATGAAACGGCGGACGGTCCTTGCGGCGTTTTTTGCTGTTGTGCTTGTGGTGGCCACTGCGCCAACGGCCAAGGCGATCGACATTCACAATTGCGCGCCAGCCAACATCATGATCGAGTTCTACAATGAGAGCGATCGGATCGAACTCGTCTATAAGAAGCGGATCGACATTGCAGCCGGCGGCACGGTCGCAAATGTCCGAATTCCCGGAAATGGCACCCACAAGGCCAAGATTTTCAATGTGAGCGCCGGCAAACGGCACTTGGCGACCTACCGGGCGATCAACGGAAACGTCTCCTATGTGCTGGTCGCCGATGCCACCGGGATGATCGCCATGGTGACCGGCGACGGCTGCTGAGGGGATGATAGGCCCTGGCAAAGGCAAAGGCCGCCGGAAACGGCGGCCTTGCTGTCCCTGTGTCGCGGCACCCGAACCTCAGGGACGCTCCTCGACCGGCACATATTCACGCCGCGTCTTGCCGGTATAGAGCTGGCGTGGCCGGCCGATGCGCTGGCGCGGGTCCTCGATCATTTCCTTCCACTGCGCGATCCAGCCGACGGTGCGCGCCACCGCGAACAACACGGTGAACATCGTGGTCGGGAAGCCGAGTGCCTTCAGCGTGATGCCGGAATAGAAATCGATGTTCGGGTACAGCTTCTTTTCGATGAAATATTCGTCGTTTAGCGCAATTTTTTCAAGCTCCATGGCAACTTCCAGCTGCGGATCGTTCCTGATCCCGAGCTCGCCCAGCACCTCATGGCAGGTCTTCTGCATGATCTTGGCGCGCGGGTCGTAGTTCTTGTAGACGCGGTGGCCGAAGCCCATCAGCCGGAATGGGTCGTTCTTGTCCTTGGCGCGCGCGACGAATTCGGGAATCTGGTCGACGCTTCCGATTTCGCTCAGCATGTTCAGCGCCGCCTCGTTGGCGCCGCCATGCGCCGGGCCCCAAAGGCAGGCAATGCCAGCGGCGATGCAGGCAAACGGATTGGCACCGGACGAGCCGGCGAGCCGCACGGTCGAGGTCGACGCGTTCTGCTCGTGGTCGGCATGCAGGATGAAGATCCGGTCCATCGCCCGCGCCAGCACCGGCTTGACCACATGTTCTTCGCACGGCACCGCGAAGCACATGCGCAGGAAATTCGAAGCGTAATCGAGATCGTTCTTCGGATAGATGAACGGCTGGCCGATCGAGTATTTGTAGGCCATTGCCGCGATCGTCGGCATTTTCGCGATCATGCGGATCGAGGCGACCATGCGCTGGTGCGGATCGGAGATGTCGATCGAGTCGTGATAAAACGCCGACAGCGCCCCGACCACGCCGCACATCACCGCCATCGGATGCGCGTCACGGCGGAAGCCGCGATAGAGATACTGCATCTGATCGTGCACCATCGTGTGGCGGTTGACGCGATAGTGGAAGTCGTCGCTCTCCGCCTTGTTCGGCAATTCGCCGTAAAGCAGCAGGTAGCAGGTCTCGAGGAAATCGCCGTGCTCGGCGAGCTGCTCGATCGGATAGCCGCGATGCAGCAGGATGCCCTTGTCGCCGTCGATGAAGGTGATCTCGGATTCGCAGGAGGCAGTCGACGTATAGCCCGGATCGTAGGTGAACAGGTCAGCCTGCGAATACAGCGTCGAAATGTCGACGACATCCGGGCCGAGCGTGCCGGAAGTGACCGGGAATTCCCAATTGTTGTTGCCGACGGTCAGCCGCGCGGTCTTGTCGGGCATTGCCTGCTCCGATTTCGCGCCGGCCTTTTTCTTCTCGTTAATGGCGATCGTTCCCATCAATGTCATGCCTTTTTTGCCTCGGCGCCGCCCAGCTTCCGCGCCGATGATTGTGCGCTGCAATATCAATGCTCGCAATTGCGAAAAAATATCGCATTTGCAAGTTCATAACAAGGCCGGCCCCGTTCCGCGCGACCCGCGGCGCATAACATTTAGCGCATCGCCGCCGCAGCCAAAATGCCACGTTCGGCGAACATGCCGAATTCGGCCGCGCGTCGCCTCATCGCGTCACCTGGCCGCGTCAGTAATCCGCGCCAGCGTCTCGTCCTTGCCGAGCACCGCCATTATGTCGAATACCGGCGGCGAAACCGTCCGGCCACTGAGCGCCGCCCTGAGCGGCTGCGCGACCGCGCCGAGCTTCAGCTGATGGGCTTCGGCAAATGCGCGAATGGCCGCTTCGAGCGCCGGGGCCGACCAGTCGTGACAATCCCGCAGCGGCGCCTGGAGTTGGCGCAAGGTATCGAGCAATGGGCCGGCTAGGAATTTCTGCGCCGCCGCGTCCGGCGCGATCGGCCGGTCCGTGAACAGGAACGCCACATTGTCGAGCAGTTCGACCAGCGTTTTCGCGCGCTCCTTGACCGCCGGCATCAGCGCCATCAATTGCGCCTTGCGGGTCTCGTCGAGACGGTCGCGCAAGCGCGCGCCGTTATCCAGGTAGGGCAGGGTGGCGACGATGCGTTCGAGCAACGCTTCGTCGCTCGAATGCCGGATATAGTGCCCGTTCAGGCTCGCGAGCTTGGCGATATCGAAGCGCGCCGCGCCCTTGTTGACGTCGCCGATATCGAACCATTCGATCATCTGCGCTGTCGAGATAATCTCGTCGTCGCCATGCGACCAGCCGAGGCGGACGAGATAGTTGCGCAATGCCTCCGGCAGATAGCCCATGGCGCGATAGGCTTCCGCGCCGAGCGCGCCGTGGCGCTTCGACAGCTTTGCCCCGTCCGGCCCGTGGATCAGCGGGATATGTGCCATCACCGGAATGTCCCAGCCCATCGCCTTGTAGATCAGCGTCTGCCGGCCGGCATTGGTCAGGTGATCGTCGCCGCGGATGATGTGGGTGATGCCCATGTCGTGGTCGTCGACCACCACCGCGTGCATGTAGGTCGGCGTTCCGTCGGAGCGCAAAAGCACGAAATCGTCGAGGTCCTTGTTGGGAAACCGCACGTCGCCCTGAACGCGGTCCTGCACAGTCGTCTCTCCGTCGATTGGCGACCTGATGCGGATCACGGCTTTCGCGCCCGCCGGCGCCTCGGAAGGGTCGCGGTCGCGCCACCTTCCGTCATAGCGCGGCGGCCGGCCTTCTGCGCGCGCCTTGGCGCGCATCTCTTCAAGCTCTTCCGGCGTCGCATAGCAGTAATAGGCGGCGCCCTTGGCGACCAGTTCCTCGGCAATCTCGCGGTGGCGCGCGGCGCGTGCGAATTGCGAAATCGGCTCGCCGTCCCATGCGATGCCGAGCCAGGAAAGCCCGTCGAGGATCGCATCGACGGCAGCCTGGGTCGAGCGCTCGCGGTCGGTATCCTCGATCCTGAGCAGCATCCTGCCGCCGTGTCGGCGGGCATAGAGCCAGTTGAACAGCGCGGTACGTGCGCCGCCGATATGCAGGAAACCGGTCGGAGAGGGCGCAAAACGGGTAACGACGTTGGACTTCAAGGACATGGCATATGGCTGTTGGATGGCTGTCGGCCGGTCGCAAGGAGCCCGCGAACGGCTTCACTCGCGGATTTGGCAGCGGCGGCGAGGCTGTGTAGCATAGGTCCCGCTACGAGCAAGCCGGCTTTGGCGTCTCCCGGCCTGCAGGGGCGCAGTTGCGCCCGTTTCGGGAGACGGCCGAACCTTGCATCGCGATACCGGGCCGACGCCAGAATTTTCCATCGCCCGGTTGCCGGACCGCGAGGCGAGGGGCCCAGCTGCGCCCGAGGCCGAAGCCCCAAGTCCGCGACCCGGCCTGCGCCCCGAATTGCTGGCGGCCGCCTCGCGGGCACGGCGCCTGCGGCTGCGCGCCGAGGCGCGGATCGAAGACTTCCGGGATCGCTTGGCGCGCGCGGCCGCCCGCGAAATCGATCTCGGCACGCGCTACCACCTTGCGCCCGGGTTCCTGGCGCTCGGGATCGCGACCTATTTCGCGGTTTCGAACGAGCCGTTGCCCTGGATCGCCGCGATCCTGGCGATGCTGCTCGGCGTCATCGTCCTGCGTGTCCGCAACCACGGCCGATTGCATTTCGCCCTCCTTGCCGCCGCCCTCTTCGTTGCCGGCCTGGCCGCCGCGCAATGGCGCACGGCCCGGGTCGAGGCGCCCATGGTCACCGCCTTTTCCGTCGCCGAGGTGAGCGGGCTGGTGCTCGCCGTCGACCGCAATCGCTCCGGCGGCGCCCGCTACCTGATCCGTCCGGACGCGATCTCCGGATATGCTGAGAGCGCATTGCCGCGCCGCCTCCGCATCAGCGCGCCGAAAAGCGCCAAGGTCCATTCGCCGGGCGACCGCATCGAAGGCCGCGCCCGCATCCAGCCGGTTCCCGGACCGGCATTGCCCGGCGGCTACGATTTCCGGTTTTTTGCCGCCTATGACGGACTGGCCGGAACCGGGTATTTTTTCCGGGCGCCGCGGTTGGCCGCCGAACCACTGCTTTCCGCCGGCCTGCCGGAACGCGCCGCCATCGCGGTCAACCGGTTGCGCGACGGCATCGCGGCGCGCATCCGCGACCGTCTCGGCGCCGAGGCCGGCGGATTGGCGATCGCGCTGATCACCGGCGATCGAACCGGCATTCCCGAGCGCGACCAGAAAAACCTGCGCAAATCCGGCCTGGCCCACATCCTGTCGATTTCCGGCCTGCACATGGCGCTGGTCGCGCTCACGGTCATCGGTGCGGTGCGGTTGTTCGGCGCGGCGGTGCCCGCGCTGGCGCTGGGCTTTCCCGTACGCAAATGGGCGGCCGTCACCGGCTTGGTCGCCGCGACGATCTATCTGCTGATTTCGGGCGGATCGGTGCCGACGCAGCATTCCTGGCTGATGATCGCCGTGATGATCGCCGCACTCCTCGCGGATCGGCGCGCCCTGACGCTTCGCAATGTTGCGACCGCCGCGATCCTGATCCTGGTCGCGACGCCGGAAAGTCTGCTCGAACCCGGCTTCCAGATGTCGTTTGCCGCCACCGGTGCGCTGATCGCCGGATACGGCGCGTTTTTCGATTGGCGGCAGCGGCGCATGGCCCGCCGTGACGTGAAGGACAGGGGCTGGCTGCAAAACGGGCTTGCCGCCTGCGGCCGTTTCCTCGGCGGCATCGGCCTGACCAGCCTGATGGCCGGCACCGCGACCGCGATCTTTTCGGCTTGGCATTTCCACCAGGTCGCCATGCTCGGCCTTCTCGGCAACGGCCTTGCGATGCCCGTCGTGACCCTGGCCGTGATGCCGTTTGCGCTGCTGTCCTGCCTGGCGATGCCGTTCGGGCTCGAAGCACCGTTCCTGTGGGTATACGGCCATTCGCTGGAATGGGTCACCGCGATCGCGGGATGGGTCGCGGGCCTGGGCGGCGCCGATACCGTCAGCGCCTCGCCGGCGGCGGCGCTGGCGAGCATCGGCCTGTTCATCCTGGTCGCCTCGGCGACCCGGCTGCGCCTGATCGGCCTTGTGCTGATCGCCGCCTCCTTGCCGATGTTCGGCTCGGTTCCGGCACCCGACCTCCTGATCGCCGAGGACGGGCGCACCGTCGCCGTCGCCGATGGCGAGGGCAAACTGGCTCCGGTCTGGCCGCGCCGCAACCGGTTCGTAACCGACATCTGGCTTGCCGCCTATTCCGCCGAGGAAGCGGGAACGCGAGCCCGCGTCGTCGAATCCTGCGACCGCGACGTCTGCGTCCTGCGCCCGCAAACCCGGTTCGGTTTGCCGGTGGTCTGGCTCGTCTATGCGCCGAAATTGCTGACGCAAGCCTGCGACAAGGCCGATATCGTGCTGGCGCCGCGATTGCGCTGGGTCAACTGCCGCAACCGGCAACCGCAGCTCATCTTGAAGCGCGGCGATTTCGAGCGCTCCGGTGCGCACGAAATTCGCATCGCCGGGATCGCAGCCGGCGCGAATGCAAGGGTAGGTCAAAATTGGCGCATCGAAGTCCGCCCGGCCCGCCAGCAACCGCTGCGCCCGTGGCAGCGCTGGTTTGCCATCGCGGAGGAACCCGGCCGGTATCCCAACTTCCGCCAAACCCGCGAGCGCAACCGGCCTTTGCCGTCCAACGAGGCGCCGGACGGCTTGCGGTAAGTACGGCTTGCGGTAAGTCAATACCGCCGCAGCAGGCCAACGAGCCGGCCTTGCACGCGAATGCGGTCGCCGGAAAAAATCCGCGTCTCATAGGCTGGATTCGCCGCTTCGAGCGCGACGGTATCGCCCTTGCGCCGCAGCCGCTTCAAGGTTGCCTCTTCCTCGTCGACCAGTGCCACGACGATGTCGCCGGACTGCGCCGCGTCGGTGCGCCGGATGATCGCGGTATCGCCGTCGTGGATTCCGGCCTCGACCATCGAATCGCCATTGATGGTCAGCGCGAAGTGCTCGCCGGCCCCAATCATGTCGGGCGGCACCGAAATGTCGCGCGAATGGTCCTGGATCGCCGAGATCGGCACCCCGGCCGCGATCCGGCCCATCAACGGAATCGAGACTGCCTCGCCGCGATCGTTGGCCGCCTCGCGCTGCGCGGTGGCGCCCGGCGCGCGCGCCAGTGCGCCTTCGATCACGCTTGGCGCAAAACCTTGCGGCCGCAGCAGGTTCGCCGTCCGGCTCGCCTCGGCCCGGATCGCCGGCTCGGGCAGGCGCACGACTTCGAGCGCGCGCGCCCGGTTGGGCAATCTGCGGATGAAGCCGCGTTCCTCCAGGCCCGTGATCAGCCGGTGGATGCCGGATTTCGACTTCAGGTCGAGCGCGACTTTCATTTCCTCGAAGGAGGGCGGCACGCCTTCCTCCTGCAATCGCTGGTGAATGAACATCAGCAGTTCATGCTGTTTGCGCGTGAGCATTGCGGGTCTCCCCCGAGCCATGAGCCACGTTTCGCGCGATTCGCGCCCGATTGCGGCAGAATCGCCAGACAAAACAGGAACGATATAGCATGTTCGTGGATTGTTCCGCAAGGGTTGTGCGTCGGCAATGTCTCAATCCGAACGCAGGGCGACACTAGTTGCGGCCAATACGGCGGGAAACTCAGAAGCAGGAGCGCATGGCAAAACACAGAATCTACACGATCAGCTTCGCCAGCGTTTATCCCCATTACGTTGCGAAGGCAGAGAAGAAGGGGCGCACAAAAGACGAGGTTGACCGGATCATCCGTTGGCTGACCGGCTATGATCAAATGGGTCTGGAAACCCAACTGGAAAAGCGAACTGACCTTGAGACGTTTTATGCCAATGCCCCGAAGCTCAATCCCTCGCGAGCCTTGATCAAGGGCGTGGTCTGTGGTGTCCAGGTGGAGGATATCGAGGAGCCGACCATGCGGGAAATCCGTTATCTCGATAAGCTGATCGACGAGCTGGCGCGGGGCAAGGCGATGGACAAGATTCTGCGTACGGGTTGAGCCCGCGCGACCGATCGCCTGCTTCGCCCGCCGGCCGTTGCATGAAATCTCCACGAACTCGCGTCATAAGCGGCCATGGTACTATTAGAGCCGAGTACGCAAACGCAGCCCGGAATGAACTTGAAGAGGATTTTCAGGCAGGCCGCAGTCGCCGCGTGGCCCGGTGTGATCGCCCTGGCCCTGCTGCTGCTGCCGGCCCAGGCCACGGCCGCGGTCAAGGAAAAGGTCGCTGCGCTGGCTCCGCACGCCGTGGTGCTCGCGCTCGACGAAAACGGCAACGAACTGGTCGCCCAGAACGCCGACGAAGCCTTCGTGCCGGCCTCCGTCGCCAAGATCGCGACAGCCTGGCTCGCGATCGAGGTCCTCGGCGGCGACTACCGCTTCGAGACCCGGTTCTATCTGGACGACAAACGCGTGCTCCATGTGCGCGGTGGCGGCGATCCCTTCCTGATTTCCGAAGAACTGGCCGAGCTTGCTCCGGCTCTCGTTGCCGCGGTTGGCAAGGAACCGCTCGGCGGCATCGTGATCGACGCGAGCTATTACCCTTCCGACCTCAAGATCCCCGGCATCGAGGACACCAACGAGGCCTACGACGCGTTGAACTCCGCGCTTGCGGTGAACTTCAATACGATCGCCGCCGTGCGCCGCGGCAACGACGTCAGCTCGGCCGAGGAGCAAACTCCGATCACGCCGCTGGCGATCAGCGAGTTCAAGGCGCGCGGCCCCAAGGGAAGGGGCCGCATCAGCCTGACCCACGCCCCGGCGGCGAGCCTCAAATATGCCGGCGAACTGATCGCCGCGTTCATCGCGCAGGCCGGCGGCAGCGTCGCGGGCGAAATCTCGACCGGACCTGCGCCCGCGGGTCTGGAGCCCGTCCATGTTCATCGCCAGTCGCGCAGCCTTTCGCAGATTCTCGCCGCGCTGCTCCTGGGCTCGAACAACTACATCGCCAACCAGGTCTTCCTTGAGATTGGCGCGCGGCGCCTGGGCGCTCCCGTGAGCCTCGATAAGTCGCTCAAGGTCGCAAACGAGATGCTTGCCAGGCACGGCCTTGCCGAGGCGATCCACCTTGAGGAAGGCTCTGGCATCAGCCGCGGCAACCGGTTCACGGCCCGCGGGCTCGCCACGCTGCTGCATCTCTTCGAGCCGCATGCCTCCCTGCTTCGCAGGGGCAAGGGCGCGCTCTACAAGACCGGCACGTTTTCGGGGACCCGCACCCTGGCGGGCTACGCCGACACCGCCAAATCCGGGCGTGTGCGCTTCGTAATCGCGCTGAAGGGCAATGACGGCGCATTGCGCTACCGGCTGCTCAGGGCCATCCAGTCCGGGTTGTAGCGCAAAGCGGGCGAAGTCGCCTGCGCGCAGCAGCGCCCGGAAAAATCCGCCGCAACGCGCCGGACGCGATTCCCGTATCCGTCATCGGCCGGCTCGCCGTCGATCGCGATCACGCGGGCAGGGAGCTCGGCGCCGATCTCCTCGCCGACGCGCTGCGCCGCATCGCGCTCGCTTCGCAGACCATCGGCATCGCCGCCGTGCTCGTCCACGCCAGGGACGACGCGGCCAGGCGCTATTACCTGCGATGCGCCGAGTTCATCGAATATCCGGCCGACAGCCGAATTCTGTTTCTGCCGATCGAAACCGTGGTGGCGGGGTTCGAGCGCAGATAAGGAGTAAAGTGACGGTATGATCTACCCTTGCGGCGCTGGCGCCGGAGTGCCGCCGAACCAGCCGAAATAATAGCCAGCCACGAGCAAGATCACGATCACTGCGACCACGCCATACCAAAGACGCCTATCGCTGAAGTCCATCGTTGCCTCCTGTCATCGACCACGATCCGCCAGTCAAAACACCGGCTCGATTCTCCGTCGTGTTTCCCGCGTACAATAGAGCGAAACAAGGCGACTGGAAAGCGCGGGAGTTACCCTGCGCGCCTGCAGAAACGGCGAAATTAGACACGTCAATCCTGTCGAAACACTGTCTTGGCGAGGTGATCGCGGCCGTTTTCCGGACGGTTTGGCGCCTCTGCGGGCCGTTGGCACAAAGGCATATCCCCGCTCAACCTCCCCAGGTTTTTCGCGCTATGATGGTGCACATTCTGCTCGGCTCTACCCCTAGAATCGGGCAAGTCGAATTTGTGTCACAGACCGAGAAAGGATGGCCGTGATGTCGCTGCCACCTGTGACCAGTGAGAAAGAGGCGCGGGCCATTATGGGGTCTGGTCTTGCGCGGGCCGAGCTTGAATTTGTGACGTCGGTGACCGCGCCGCTGTTCTGGATCACTCGCGAACGCGACGGAAGGCTTCGTGTGCGCAATGGCTCCGCTTTCTTTCTTTACGCTGGCGGCGGTGTGTTCGGGGTGATGTGGACGGGCCCTGCTCACCGGCATCGAAGTGCCATAAGCTGGTCGTTGTTGACACGCCACGAAGAGGGGACCGTCCATGAACGAGATTAGCATGATTGGTTTGGATTTGGCGAAGCGGGTTTTTCAGGTCATTGTGCCGGTGCGGTAGGCGAGTTGGTGCTCGGCCGCCGGTTGCGACGGGGTCAGGTTCTGGGCTTCTTTGCCCGGCTTTCGCCGTGTGTGGTGGGCATGGAAGCCTG
>Ga0214472_10001275_pt1 | contig 28727 bp, 26 predicted proteins | sample RVTome_6_FD_207662 | JGI IMG/M metagenome (GOLD analysis project Ga0214472, IMG submission 207662) | Soil microbial communities from uranium-contaminated site in the Upper Colorado River Basin, Wyoming, United States - RVT140D175 | ecosystem: Environmental > Terrestrial > Soil > Contaminated >...
CGATCACCTGGTGGCCCGTGGGCTCGCCTCCGCCGCACGAGGCCGTCAGCACGGCGGCGACTAGCGCCCCAACAGGCCGAAGGCCGCACAGGCCGCGCCGCCGCTGCCTCACGCCACCGACTCCCGCTGGAACAGCAGCTTGCCGTCCATGTGCGCGGGCGGCTCGACCCCGAAGAGCCAGCAGGCGGTGGGGGCGATGTCGATCAGCGCCGGATCGTCGCTGTCGATCGCCTTGTTGCTGAAGAAGACGCCCGGGACCGTGCGCGGATCGACGCAGTGGTCGCCGCTCCAGGGCTTCACGTTGTCCTCGAACACCTTGCCTGCGACGACGCCGGTCGCGCCGTCCCAAGAGATCCGGTAGCCGGGGGCGTAGCCCACGAGGAGGTCGGGCGCGTTCTGGAGGTACGGTCCGCCGTAGAGCTTCGACGTGTCGAACGCCTCGCGGATGGCGATCTCGCCGGTCTCGCTGTCGCGGAGGCCGCTCAGCCGCCCGACGAGCTCGGCCTTGAGCGCGGCCGCCTCCGCCCCCGGCTTCACCGAGCCCTCCGCCTCCCGCCCCTCCAGGTTGAGGTAGAGGCCGGTGAGTCCGAGCGCGTACGCCTTCGTGCGCGACCAGTCCACCTCGCGGAGCCACTCGCCCTCTCCGCGCGCTCCGTCCTTCAGCGTGAGGTATCCGTTCTCGTGTAGCCAGGCGTTCAGGTTCATCCCGCGCCGGAACGACGTGAAGCCGTGATCGGAGATCACCATCAGCACGTCGCCCTCGCCGAGCTCCGCACGGATGCGGCCCACCATGGCGTCGTTGTGGACGTAAAGCCGTTCGATGGCGTCGGCGTGCTCGCCGCCCGGGCGGCCGTTGCCGTTCCGCACCGCACCCCGCGCCGCCGGATGCCCCTCCTCCAGGTAGCGCCAGAACATGTGCTGGATCCGATCGGTCGCATCGAAGACACACACGACCGTGCCCTTGCGCAGGCGCTGGAGCGCGGCGAAGAGCATGCCCTCGCGCTCCCTGTCGATGTCGTACGTCTGGCACAGGAAGGCTCCGTCGTCGATCACGCCCTCGTTCAGCGCCCACGTGTCCTCGGCGAGCCCGAGCGTGGAGTATTTACCGAGCTTCTTGGCGAGGTACGTCGCGTAGTACGGCGGGTGCGAGATCGGCATCGCCGGCTTGTCGGGATCCAGGTTGATCGGCGTCGCGTAGAGAGACGTTTCCTCGCCGACCTCCGTGAGGAGCATTCGGCAGATGCCCTGCACTGTGATGCCCGGGGCGGCTTTGAAGCCCAGATCGACCCAGCCGCTCAACTCCCCGCGGCGCAGCTCCAGCTCGGTTCCGTCGACGCTCACGCGAGCGCTCTCGCCGTCGCCGTGCGAGGTGATGTGCACCGGGAGCGCCATGGGGGGAGCGCCGTCGACGAGCTCGTTGCTCGGGCCCTCGAGCGCCCCTTCGAGCCGGCCGTTCACACGGGCTAGCCTCGCGCGCCGTCCTCCCTCCTTGAACACGCCGGACGAAGCCCTCGTGCTGAGCAGCGTGAACGTGCCCTGCGTGCCGAGCAGGTCGGGCACGCACATCGCGCTGAGCTGCGCGCCATAGAACTTCTCAGGCGGGAAGGTGATCGGCACCCGCAGGACGGTGCTCCAGATCTGGCGCTCACCGAGGATCGACCAGAAGGGCTTCGAGCGCCGGAGGAGCCGGAGGTCCGGCTTGCCGATCGGTATGCGATAGCGGCCGAGCTTGAGCGTCCGGGCCGGCGGCGCGATCCGGGTCGAGGAGAGCACCGGCAGGTAGGTCCTGCGGTCGCGGTCGAGGAAGTCGTAGATGTTGTGCTTGGCCGGGTGCGTCCCCGTGCTGAACGACGACCATGCGACGGGCGACACCGACGGGAAGGTCGAGCGAAGCGGGTGGTAGCAGCCATCTTCGGCGAGGCGCTGGAAGTTCGGGAGCTTCCCCTCCGCCATGAAGCGGTCGGTCAGCTTCGGGTCCTGCCCGTCGAAGCCGACGATGACGAGGCGGCGGATCCGGGGCTTGGGCAGCCTGGCGCTCCTGAGCACCCGGAGCCCCGCGCGGAACGGCCAGAGCAGCAGGGAGAAGAGTGCGATCAGGCCCGTGACGAAGAACACCAGGAACGACGTGACGAACACGAAGCCAGCGCCGGGGCCGACATATGCCGCGACGGGCGACGGGATGAGAGCCAGCAGCATGAGCGCCGCCGCGGTTCCGCTCAGAAGTGCGGAGAGACGCCTCGTCGTGCTATTCTCCGCCGCATGACCCCCCTCGCCGCGACCCGGCGCGTACTCCGGCGCGTACGCTACGGTGAGCCGATCGTCGTGGTCACCGGGCTGCCACGGTCCGGCACCTCGATGATGATGCAGATGCTCGAGGCGGGTGGCGTGGCGCCGGTCACCGACGGTGTGCGCGAGGCGGACGAGAGCAACCCGCGCGGCTACTACGAGCTCGAGAGGGTCAAGGACCTGGAGCAGACGAGCGAGTGGGCGTGGCTCTCCGATGCTCGCGGTCGGGCGGTGAAGATCATCGCCTACCTCGTCCGCTTCCTCCCCGAGAAGTTCAACTACAGGGTCGTCTTCATGCACCGGAGCCTCGACGAGATCCTCACTTCCCAGACGAGGATGCTCGAGCGGCTCGGCGAGACCACCGACACGTCGGATGCGCGCATGAAGACGCTCTATGTCGACCACGTCGCCCGTGCCAAGAGCTACCTCGCCCACCGTCCCTGCTTCGAGGTGCTTCATATGAAGTACCACGACGTCCTGCGGGACGGGGCGGGGCACGCCGAGGAGCTGAACCGCTTCCTCGGTGGCCGGCTCGATGCCCGGGCGATGACGGCGGTGGTCGACCCCGAGCTGCACCGCAACCGGGACGGCTCGCTTCGCTGAGGCGCGTCGGCCCGCATCAGTTGTTGATGTAGCCGAGGCTGCGCAGCCGGGCGATCTCCTCCGCGCTCAGCCCCTCGATCGCCTCGGAGTCCGGCGGCGGCTTGAGCGAGAGCGCGTACTCCCTCCACGTCGCGAGCTCTCCCTTGAGCCGCTCCACGATGTCCAGATGCTCGCTCGCGACATCGTGCATGTTGATCGGGTCGTTCTGGTGGTCGTAGAGCTCGAACTCGGGCTTGGTGTCCGGCGCGCCGACGTTCTGCACAAGCTTCCAACCGTCGAGCACGATGGCGTAGGAGCTGTAGTCCAGACCGAGCGTCCGGATGCTCGGGTCGGTCACGCGCTCGCTGAAAGCGGCGCGGCGGATGGCGCCGAAGTCGGAGGCGACGTCGGGATCGACGATGAGCGGTATGAGGCTCTGGCCCTGCGCCGTCTCCGGAGGCGTGATGCCCGCGAGCTCCAACAGCGTGGGCATCATGTCGAGCGACTCGGTCGTCTGCTCGACCACCGTCCCCGCCGGCAGCACGCCTGGCCACCACATGACGAGCGGCACGTTCATCATGTCACCGTAGGCGCTGTTGCCGTGGAACGAGTAGCCGTGCTCGAGGAACTCCTCGCCGTGGTCCGAGATGAACGCGAAGAGCGTCTCGTCGGCCAGACCGAGCTGCTCGAGGCCCTCCATGAGCCGTGCGATCTCGGCGTCCATGGCGCGGATGGAGCCGTCGTACCAGTCCTTCATGTGCTGGACGAAGACCGCCTGGTCGACGTCGGTCGCGTCGATCTGCTCCTGCGTCGGCAGGCCGTCCGGATTCGGGCCCTCCCAGCGCTCCATGCCCCGCTCGTACTCGGCCGCCCCCTCGCTCGTCCCCCAGATGTTGTCGTAGGGCGGGTAGGGCTCGAACGGGCTGTGCGGGTCGAACACGTGGACGAGGGCGAAGAACGGAATGTCGTTGTGGTCTTCGGCCCACTCGAGGAAGCGGTCCACGAAGGTGCGCGCGGTCTTGGCCCCGCTGTGCCCCAGATCCGGAACCGAAGCGCGCTCGTGGAGGACGTCCACGCCCTGCTGCAGGTTGCTCAGCTTGCCGGAGAACGGGACGGACGAGGTCTGCCACGTGGCGTAGCCGCCCGCGCGGAACGCCTCGGCCATGGTCGTGACCGACGAGGGGAGCCGGTCCGGGATTCCCGTGATTCCGTGCGACGTCGGGTAGAGCGACGTCAGCATCGAGGGCACCGAGACCTTGGTCCACGCTCCCTGCGAGATGTTGTCCGCGAAGCGGACCCCCTCCTCCGTGATCCGGGTGAGCGTGGGGGCCGTGACGCGCTCGTAGCCGTACGCGTCGAGGTGGTCGCGACGGAGCGCGTCCGCGAGGAAGAGGACCACCGCACGCGGACGCCGTGCTCCGCCGTCTTCGAGCGCGGCACGGTCAGAGGAGACCTCACCAGCCGCAGGCATGGCGCCGCTGTTCCACACCGCCGGCGAGCCCCAGAAGCCGAGGGCACCAGGCTCGTCCGCGGCGAGCGAGAAGGCGAGCCTGACGTCGCGCCCCGCGAACTCGGACATGTCGACGCGGGCGGTGGACCAGCGCTGCGGTGTCGTGACGGTACGCCTGAAGACCGACGACTCGGCGTCGCCGTCGGCCACGACCACCTCGAAGGTGACCGGGCCGTCCTCGATGGTGCCGTAGGCCACGTCGAGCCACGGCCGCGCAGGCATCTCGACCTCGAACTCGATGCGCTCCGGTGAGCGGCTCACGAGCGTCTCGTGGTAGATCTCGGCGAGCCCGTGCCACCCGGGCCCGGAGGGGATCGAGGAGAGATGCTCCTTCAGCGGGATGATGCGGATCGACTCGATCGCGAACGTCGCGCCCGACTCGTCGCTGGGCTGGAGCAGGAGGTTGCGCATCTGGTCGATGCGGATCGTCGCACCGGCCTCTCGGAGCGTGTACGTGAGGATGTCGTCACCCGGCGTGAGCTCCGCCATGAGCTGCGGCCGCCCCTGATTCGCGATCACTTCGAGTGCGTCGTCACGAGCCTCGTCGTCCAGCTCCTGAGCGCCGTTGTAGTTCAGCCCCACAGTCGTTCCGGCCGAGACGCGCATGCGGACCTCGATGGCGTAGAGCAGGTCGTCGCTGTCCAGCCCTTCGGGGCTGTGGCCCAGAAGGACCGGCGTGGCTCCGGTCGTGCCGGTGAGGAGCCCGTCTCGCACCGCCAGCCCCGATACGTCGTCGAGGGCCATCCAGCCCATCGTGGCATCGTTCCGCTCCGGGCGGGGCACGCTTCCCTCCCCGTCGAAGCGCCACTCGGTGCGCTCGGGCGCGACGGTGGCAGGCGTCCCCCCGACGGTGGCCGCGTCGAACGCGTCGATCAGGCGGATCGAAACGGCTTCCGGCTCACCGCCGCAGGCGAAGACCAGCGCCATCAAGGGGAGCAGCGCACACCTGCGCATGGGCACCTCCATAGATCGAGCCGGGGCACGACTTCGAAGCGACCCAAACTATGCTGCGGTGAGTCGAGCGGCGAATCGTGAGGACGTGCACGGGTCGGCTCGGAGAGCACGTTGGCGTCGACCAGATGGCTCAAAGCTCGTCGGTCGACTCGGAGCCGATCGGCACGAAGAAGTCCTTCTCGGGACAGGAGAGCAACCAGTCGACGGCGCCCTGGTTCCCAGGCTCTCACACACGCTCAGAACCGCCCCGGCGCCACCCCCGCCAGCCGCGCATCCGCCCGCCCGAGCACGTGGTTCGCAATCAGCTCACCAGTGACGGGCGCCAGCGTCAGCCCGAGCATCCCGTGCCCGGTCGCGACGCTCACGCCCTCGACGCCGGGCAGCGGCCCCACGATGGGAACGCCGTCCACGGACATCGGCCGGAGGCCGCACCACTCCGAGAGCGGCCGCGCGGGCCCGAGGCGCGGGATGAGCTCGCGCGCGGCGCGGGTCAGCTGCGCCAGGCGCGCCGGGCGCATGACCAGATTCGTGCCCGAGAACTCCATGGTTCCGGCGAAGCGCACGACCGTTTCCATGGGCGTGCAGAAGACCGCGCTCTCGTGGAGCACGCACGCGATCCGGAGCGGCGGGGCGCCGTTCGGCCCTATGGGCACGTCCCGGTGGTATCCCTTTCCGGGCTGCACGGGGAGCTTCGTCCCGACGCGCCGCGCGAGCGCGAGGCTGAACGGGCCGGTGGCGAGCACCACCGCGTCGCACTTCTCCACCGAGCCGTCCGCGAGCGCCACGCCGCTCGCGCGCCCTCCCTCAACGACCACCGACGCGGCGTCGACACCCTCCAGCACGCGCGCCCCGTGGCGCTCCGCCGCGCGCGCCAGCCGCTCCAGGAAGAGCGCCGGGTCCATCGTCGCGGCCTCCGGATAGAAGACGCCCCCGCTCGCGCGCGGCCCGAGCGCTGGCTCCCTCCGCCGCAGCTCGTCCCCGTCCACGAGCTCGATCGCGAACCCGTGCCGCCCCGCCAGCTCGGCCTCCTCGCGCGCCTCACGTAGGCCGCCCTCGCTCGCGCACACGTCGTAGTAGCCGTCCCTCCGGTAGTCGCACTCGATGCGCTCCTCGTGGACGAGCCGGTCGAAGAGCGCGAGCGCGTCCTTGCCGAGCGGGCCCATGACGGCCATGGCGGCCTCGACGTGCGCGCTCGTGCAGTACCGGGCGAAGCCGAGCAGCCACCGCCAGAGCCCCGGGTTCCAGCTCGGGTGGATGTAGAGCGGGCTCGTCGGATCGAGCACTTGCCGGATAGCCTGCGCAATGCGACCCGGCTTGTTGAGCGGCGGGTGACCCGGCGACGCGGTGCCGGCGTTGCCGGAGGACGCGCCCGCGCCGAGCCGGCCGCGCTCCAGCAAGCGGACGTCCGCGCCGCCGCGCGCAAGGTAGTACGCGCAGCTCACGCCGATCACGCCGCCGCCCACGACGACGACCTTGGGGCCACTCATGCGTCCGTCACCGTCGCAGGACCGCCGGCGCTCGAGCCCGACTCGCCTACCGCGCGGTCGGGTCGAGCAGAACCTTGATCGAGCCGGTGCTGCGACGGTTGGCCGCCGCGGACAGCGCGTCGCGGTATTGCCCGAGCGGATAGACGTGCGTCACCATGCGCTCCACGGGCGCTCCCGTCTCCAGCAGCAGGTCGTGCGTGACCTCGAACGTGTGCTTCCGCGCACCCCGCCACTCCTCGTCTCCGTAACAGACGTAGCCTTTGATCTCCAGCTCGCGCGCCCACACGAACGTGAGGTCGAGCTTCCGGATCTCGGCGGCGCAGCCGAGCATGACGAGCCTCCCGCGCGGCGCGGCGTAGCGGAGGGACTGCTTGACCGTCTCGCCGCTCCCGACGCAGTCGAAGATCAGCGGGAAGCCCCCGCCGGCGTACACCTCATCACCGACGATCGGCATGTATGCCTGCGCCCCGGTCTCCACGAGCCCTTGGCGCGCCTGGTCTCCCGGCGACACGATCTCGCTGGCACCGAGCGCCCGGGCGATGTCAGCCTCGTGCCCGCGCTTGATCTGGGCCACCAGCTCGCCTTCGTACCCTGCTGCCCGGAGCGCCCAGATCGTGCCGAGCGCGATCGGCCCGCTGCCGATGACCAGCGCCGGCCCGCTCCCGAATGGACGCGAGCCGAGCACGGCGTGCATGCCCACGGCCAGCGGCTCCAGGAGCACGGCGGTCCGGTCTGCCAGCCGGTCGTCGAGCGGGAAGAGCTGGCTCTCGTGGGCGATCATGCGCTCGCCCCACCCGCCAGCGAGGTCCGCCTGAAAGCCGACGGTCAGCCCGGCGCGAAGCCGCCGACCGGCGATGAACACGTCCCCCTCCTCCCCCGAGCGCTCGCACGTCCCGTGGAGCCCATTCACGCACGAGGGGCACCGATCGGCACCGAAGCCGCGCATGGTGCACGAGATCACCGGGTCGACGGCCACCCGCTGGCCGGGCTCGACGCGCCGCACGTCGGGACCCACGTCGAGAACGCGCGCCAGGATCTCGTGCCCGAGCACCGCCGGAAAGGAGCTGAACGGCTCCATGGCCGGGCTCGTCTTGAAGGTCAGCGCGCCGATGTCCGATCCGCAAATGCCGGCCTTGAGCACCTCCAGGCGCACCCAATCGCGACCGGGGATCCCCGGCTCTGCGACCTCGCCATAGCGGACACCGCTCAGCCCCCCGAAGAGCGCCGCCTCGGTGACCCTGCCGAGGCCCTTCCCGAGCACATATCCGGGAATGGTGACGTTGAACGAGACGGCGCGCATGCTACTCGGCCGTCGCCTCCCCGCCCTCCAGGTCCAGCACGTCGCGCGCCCTGTCGACGTCCACGGCGTGCACCCACAGGATCGCCCGCCGGCCGAGCGTCAGCCCCAGATCCCCACCGGCGTCGTCGGCCTGGAGGCGGTACGGTATTCCCGCGTCGGTCAGGAAGCCGGCGGCGAACTCGGCCTCGTGCCTGTAGGCGAACTCGGCCACGGCCACCAGCTCGAGCTTCTTGTCGACGCGATCAGTCACTGCGCGCTCGGTCCTTTCTCTTTCGTCGGGTTCTGATTGTAGGCGTCGGTCCCCCCGGGAGGGATGGTCAGATACTCCCACTCGGGGCCGCGCAGCACCTTGCCGAAGAAGGTGATCTGCCCGACGTGGTAGCTCACGTGTCCGAGCGCCCTCAGGAGCGCCTCACCCACCGTGAGCGGGACCCCGCGCACGGAGACCGTCCGCTCGAGGTCGTCGTCGGTGAGCGGGTCGAGCGCTGCGAAGAGCGTACCCCAACCGCCCTCCCACTTCTCGAGCAGCACCTTGCGCCCCACGTTGCGCTCCTCGAACTCGGACTCCCGATCCCTCCAGGGCTTCTCCCCGTCGGTCGTCAGAAAGTCCGTGAAGCGCGAGGTGAGATTCCCCGCGACGTGCCAGACCACCGTCGCGATCGAGAGGCTCTGCGGGGACGCACGCACGACGAGCTGATCCGGCCCGAGCTGCGCGATGGCGCCCTCGCCCATCTCCTTGTAACGCCGGAACTCGGTCTCGATCCACGAGATCATACGTCTGGGGCCAGCCAAGCCATCCTCCCGTCCCGGAGTCGTCCGCGCATCGCCTCGCTCATCGCCCCGGCCCGAGGAGCACTGCGTTCATGAGAGTCATGGCCCACCACGAGAACGGGACGCCAATATAGCCGGGGGGTCCGGGAGCGTCAGGGAGGGAACCGCCGCGTGTTTGATGGATGACTCTTCGACAGCGAGCTTGAAACGATGAAGACAGCCATCGTGGCGGGATGTCGGACCGCTTTCGCGAAGGCCGGGAGCGTCTTCGCCGACCTCTCCGCCATCGAGCTGGGAAAGGTCGCCGTGCGGGACGCGCTCGCGCGCAGCGGCCTCAAGGGCGAGCAGGTGGACCAGCTGGTGTACGGGACCGTCGTGCACGACACGCAGGCGCCGAACATCGCGCGTGAGGTCGGCCTCGCCGTCCTGCCGAAGACGGTGCCCGCGGTGACCGTGTCACGGGCGTGCACCTCGGCCAATCAGGCGATCACCGACGCCGTCCAGCTCATCGAGGTGGGCCAGGCGGAGGTCGTCGTCGCGGGTGGCTCCGAGTCGCTCTCGCACATCCCTATCACTGTGAGCGACAAGCTCTCGAAGAGCCTCCTGCGGGCTGCCAAGGGGAAGAGCGTCGGAAAGAAGCTCTCCGCGTTCAAGCCGCTGCGCCCGAAGGACCTCCTGCCGGTCCAGCCCGCGATCGCCGAGATGACCACAGGCGAGTCCATGGGCCAGGCCGCCGAGCGCATGGCCAAGGAGAACAAGATCTCGCGCGAGGCGCAGGACGACTGGGCGCTCCGCTCGCACACGCTCGCGGCCGCGGGCACGGAGGACGGCCGGCTCACGGCCGAGATCGCGCCGGTGTACGTGCCGCCCGACTTCGAGACCGTCGTGGTGAAGGACAACGGCATCCGGACGGACACGACGCCCGAGAAGCTGGGCATGCTCTCTCCCGCCTTCGACAGGAGGCACGGCTCGGTCACGGCAGGAAACGCCTCACCGCTCACCGACGGCGCCTCCGCGGTCGTTCTGATGCACGAGGACATGGCGCGCGCGGAGGGGATCGCGCCCCTGGGGCACGTGCGCAGTTGGGCCTGGACGGCGCTCGATCCCGCCGGCCAGCTCCTCCAGGGCCCCGCCTACGCCGCTCCGATCGCGCTCGATCGCGCCGGCCTGAGCATGCGCGACATCGGGCTCATGGAGATGCACGAGGCGTTCGCCGCGCAGGTGCTCTCGAACCTCGAGGCGTTCTCCTCACGCGACTTCGCCCAGAAGGAGCTCGGCCGGAGCGAAGCCGTGGGCCATCCGGACCTCGATCGCATCAACGTCATGGGCGGCTCGATCGCGATCGGGCACCCGTTCGGCGCGACGGGCGGACGGCTCACCGTCACGATCCTCAACGAGATGGCGCGCCGCGACGTGCAGTTCGGGCTCATCACCGTCTGCGCGGCGGGCGGCATGGGCTTCGCGATGGTCGTCGAGCGACGCTGACGCCGCTGCCGTCGTGTTCCCCAGGACGATTTCGTCGCCCTGGGGAAGCTCCTGGTCGCTTTGCTGTGGCCGCCCAATGATCGCAGTGATCGCTAGGAGCCCGCGCCGTCCAGCTCCCTGTCCAGCGCCTCCCTGACCTCCCGCCGGCGCTTCCCCTCGCGAAAGCGGCGCTCGTCCACTGCGTCGGAGAGGTCGAGTGGAGGCACTCGGCAGGGCCGGTGATTCTCATCGATCGCCACGAACGTCAGAAAGCACGTGTTCGTGTGCCGCTTCTCGCCCGAGAGCAGGTTCTCCGCCTCGACACGCACGCCGATCTCCATCGACGTCCGGCCCACGAAGTTCACCTGGGCCGTGCAGGTGACGAGCTCGCCCGTGAAGATCGGCTCCCGGAAGTCCACGCGGTCGATCGAGACGGTCACCACCGACCGCCCCGCGTGCCGCATCGCCGCGACCGCGGCGGCCCGGTCGACCATTGAAAGCAGCTCGCCGCCGAACACATGCCCGAGGTTGTTGACCTGATGGGGCATCATCAGCTCGGACACGACTGCGTTGGACGCGGAGGGCTTCTTCGCGGGCAGATCGGACATGGGCGCAGCGTACACCGCGGTAGCGCGTCCGTTCAACCTCGCCATCCGTCCGAGGGCGCCCACCCCCCGACCTCGCCCCACCAGGTTGCCCCACGCGCCGCCTTCAAGCAGACTGCCGGACCCTCGGAGCCCGCGCCGCGCGCCGCACCGCGCGGCGCGCTTCCCGGAGGAGACCGGCTTGGACGAGCCCGACCGCGAAGACAGCTACCGACCGCTCCAGCGCTACGGCCTCTGGGCCGGAGGCCTCGCTTTCGTGCTCCTCCTCGTCCTGCCGGCGCCAGAGGCGCTCGGCGTCGCGGGGTGGCGGACCGCGGCCGTAGCGGTACTCATGGCGGCGTGGTGGATGACGGAGGCGATCCCGATCCCGGCCACCGCGCTGCTTCCGCTCGGCCTCTTCCCCGCGCTCGGCGTGCTGAGCCCCGCCGCCGCGTCTGCGCCGTACGCCAACGAGGTGATCTTTCTGTTCATGGGCGGCTTCCTGCTCGCCGTCACCATGGAGAAGTGGGGCCTCCACAAGCGCATCGCGCTCGGCATCATGGCGTTCGTGGGAACGAGCCCCAACCGACTCGTGCTCGGCTTCATGCTCGCGACCGGCTTCCTGTCGATGTGGATCAGCAACACCGCCACTGCGGCCATGATGCTCCCCATCGCGATCGCCGTCGGTGAGATGTTCCGCCCGCAGGACCAGGAAGGCCCCTACGAGTTCGGCATCGCGCTCATGCTCGGCGTGGCGTACGCGTCGTCCATCGGCGGCGTCGCCACGCTCATCGGCACGCCGCCGAACGCGGTGCTCGCGGGTGCCGCGAGCGAGATCCTCGACTACGAGATCGGGTTCGTCCAGTGGATGGGCGTGGGCCTCCCCATCGCCGCGATCATGCTACCGATCGCATGGTTCATGCTCACCCGCGTGCTGTACCCGCCAGGTGACCTCGCAGGCGACGCCGCACGCATCATCGACGACGAGCGCTCCGGCCTCGGCGCGGCCAGCCGCGGCGAGAAGATCACCGCGGTCGTCTTCGTCCTGACCGCGCTCGCGTGGGTGTTTCGCACCGAGAAGACGTTCGGCGACGTGACGATCCCAGGCCTCGCTACGTGGGCTCCCGGCATCGCGGACTCGACCATCGCGATGATCGCGGCTACCCTGCTCTTCGTCCTGCCAGTGGATTGGCGGAAGGGCGAGTTCGCCCTCGACTGGAAGACCGCGCGGCGCATCCCGTGGGGGGTGCTGGTGCTCTTCGGCGGCGGCCTCTCCCTCGCGCGTGCCATGGAGGAGTCGGGGCTCGCGGCCTGGATCGGCGGCGTGGTCTCGGCGCTCGGGGGCGTGCCCACCATCGTGATCGTGGCGGCTGTGGCGACGCTCATCGTCTTCCTGACGGAGGTGACCTCGAACACGGCGACGGCGACCATGGCCATGCCCGTCATGGCCGGGGCGGCGGTCGGGCTCGGCATCGACCCCCTCCTCCCCATGACCGCCGCGGCACTCGGGGCCTCGATGGCGTTCATGTTGCCGGTCGCCACCCCGCCCAACGCCATCGTCTTCGCGTCCGGCTACCTCACGATCCCCCAGATGACCAAGGCGGGATTCTGGCTCAATTGGATCTCCATCGCGCTCATCACGACGCTAGGGTCGGTGCTGATCCCGATGTTCCTGTCGTAGACGCGCGACCGCGAGCCTCGAGACCCTCCACGAAGCTCGTCACGAGCCGCACGGTCTCGGGCGCCCCCAGCACGTCCGTGTGCTCGCGGTCTCGCACGAGGTGGTAGGACACCCCCGCTGCCTCGGCGAGCCGCTCGGCGTGCGCGCGGTGCACGCGCTGGTCGTGCTCCGGCTGGATGATGAGCACGGGCACGTCGAGCTCGCGGATGCGCCGGACCGGGCTGTGCGGAACGAACGTCCCACCGAGCCGCCACCACCAAAACGGCCGGAGCACCGCGGCCATCAGCGCGCCGGGCATGCCTTTGGCGCTCAAGTACTCCGCCGTGATCTCGACCACGTCGGCCGGAGTGGCGATGAGGACGAGCGCGGCGACCCGCGCGCCCTCAGCGGCCGCGAGCACGCTCGCCGCGCCGCCGAAGGAGTGGCCGATCAGGACCAGCGGCCGCTCCGGAAAGCGCTCCGAGGCGTACCGAGCCACGGCGCTCACGTCATCACGCAGGTGGCGCACGGTCACGTGCGGGACTGCGTGGTTGCGCCCGTGGCCCCGCATGTCGAAGAGGAGCACGTCGTGGCCCGCGCGGACGAGCGGCTCGGCGAGCTGGAGCATCGTGCCATAGCTTGCGCCCCATCCGTGTGCGAGGAGGAAGAGCGGTCGGCGTCCTCCTGAGCGAGCCGCTTCGTCGGCGCCCTCCGGCGCCGACCACAGCAGCCAAGTCGCCAGGCGATGTCCCCCCGACTCGATCGCGATGTCCTCGTGGCCGAGGCCCGAGTCGGGGACGGTGCGGGCGGGCTCACGAGGCACGGGCCGCACCACTCGACTGGCCAGGCGGTCGAGCGCGTAGAGCCCTCCCGCCGCGGCCGTCCCCACCACCACGCCGACGAACGGGTTCAACGCTCGACCGGTCTCGCGACCATGACGCCGTCCTGCCCCGAGATGCCCAGAATGCGCTCGGCGAGGGGCACCTCGCTGATCTCCACGGAGTCGCCGACGAGCGGCGCGTGCAGCAGATGGAGCCTTCCGTCGATGCGCAGCGCGAGCCCCGTGTGCGCGACGTCGAGCCCGGCCACCGTGCTCGTCGCGGCGATGATGTCCCCGTCGCGGATCCGGTCCGCCACCTCGGCGATCCTCTCCTCGGGCACGTACGCCCGGCCGGCCGCGCTCAGCCTCGCCTCGGCCTCCCGCACACGCTCCACGCTCTCCGGGTCGTGGAGCTGCCGGTACGCGTCCGGATGCGTCGTCATGAAGTCGACGGGCTCGTCGTCCCGCACACCTCCCAGCTCGGCGCCGATGTCCACGACGAGCCCCCGCCGCGCGTTGTCGGCGATCCAGTCGCTGAAGTAGTGCAGGCGGCTCGGGTAGCCGTCGATCACGCCGTCGCGGTACCGCAGCTCGGCGAGCAGCTGTTGGTAGCGTGCCTCTGCCGCGGACCGAGCATCGAGCAACCCAGCACCGCCGCCGCGCACGAAGCGCGCGAGCGCGAACGCGTTCTCCACGAACGTCACGCAGTCGAGGCCCTGGAAGTCGATCACGAGCCCTTCGGGCCCCTGGACCTCCAGCGTTCGTGGCACGTACGCCGTGCCCACGAAGGTGCGCCCGATGTCGGCGATCGCCGTCCCGATCGGCACCGTGTCGAGCCCCTGCTCTGCAGCCCAGCGCACCTTCGACTCGAAGACCGCCCATTCCTCGTCGGGCCAGACTGGCGCCACGCCCACGGGCGGCCCGTGCGGCTCGAACGGCGACCAGAGAATCGCCGCGCCGACCAGGAGCACGACCGCCACGGGCCCGAGCAATGCGCGATACTTGATCATCAGGAAAAACAATAGCAGGCGTGGACACCATCCGGCAGGCGAGTGAGCTTTCTGAGTCGCAAGCGAGTCCGCGAAGGTCGAAGGAGATGTCGATATGCCGTACCCAGAGATGATGATCGCCCCGATGCGCCAGGACCTGGTCCGCGTCGGATTCACGGAGTTGAAGACCCCCGAGGACGTGGACCAGGTCCTCGGAGCCGAGAAGCGCACGACCCTCCTGGCCGTGAACTCGGTATGCGGCTGCGCCGCGGCCATGATGAGGCCCGCGGTCTACCTGTCGCTCCAGGGGGATCGGAAGCCGGAGGTCCTGACCACCGTCTTCGCCGGTCAGGACATGGAGGCCACGGACCGGGCGCGCGACTACATCGCGGGGTACCCACCGTCGTCGCCCTCGGTGGCGCTCTTCAAGGACGGCGAGCTCGTCTACTTCATGGAACGGCATCAGATCGAGGGCCGCTACCCCGAGGAGATCGCGTCCGACCTCAAGGCCGCCTTCGCGGACCACTGCTGAGCTGACGGCCAGACCGGACGCCGTCGGCCCCGCCCAGAGCCGTGATCACGTTCAAGGCGGAGTGGCTCGTCAGGGGCCTCGTCGAGTCGGTCTTCGTCGTCGGGAGCATCCTCCTGGCGCTCGCCGTCGATGAGTGGTCCGAGAACCGCGACTTCACCGAGCTCGCGGATCAGTCGCTCGGGATCTTCGAGCAGGAGATCCTGCAGAACCGCAACCGCGTCGAGGACGGGCTCCCCTACCACCAGGGGATCCGCGACCTCCTCGGCCAGATGCTCCTGACGCCGCCGCCGATCGTCGATCTCCGCAGCATCATGGAGGGCCTCGAGGCACCGGTGCTCCTCAGCACCGCGTGGGAGACGGCGCTCGCGACGGGGGCGCTGACGCACATGGACTTCGAGGTGGTCCGCGCGCTCTCCCTCACCTACAGCATCCAAGAGGGATTCACCGCGCGGTCTCGATCGGATCGGCCGCGCTTCGGCGGCATGGACGGGCTCAACCCCTCCGAGGTCGCCGAGCAGGTTCAGGACGCCTACGACTACGTGGCGGACCTGACGCGCGACGAGGCCGAGCTGGTGACGGTGTTCGGCCAGGCGCTCGAGCTCATCGGCTCGCACCGAGAGCACGGCCCGCCCGACGCGGGCGGCGCGTAGGCCCGGGGTTAGCGCTAGCGTAGGGCGTACCCCGGGTCGCTCGGCAGGAGCCCGTCGATGCGTACGACTCTGGATTCGGAGCTCACGTCGTTGACCGGGACGAAGGTGATCGCCCCGGGGATGACGGTCACGAGATCCCGCGCCATGTCCGAGCTGTACACGAGCTTCGGCCCGGCCGCGACCTCCGCACGGAACATCTTCCCGATCCAGAACTCCCTGAAGTCGTTTTCGTCCATGCCATAGATGCGATCGAGGACGAGCTCCCGCTCTGCGGCGGCCGGCGCGCGCATGAGGAGCGTAACCCTGCGGCCGTCGTCCCAGAACTGACGCTCTCCGCGGAAGATGCGCCGCAGCTCCCCGAAGGGGAGGTCGTCCACCTCGGTCGCCGGATGGACCACGATCGCCACCGCCGTGGACCCGCTCTGCGCGGAGGCCGCGGCCGCCGCCGACACGAACGCGGAGACGCAGATCAGCGCAGTCCGCACGAGCCTGGTCATGACTGACCTCCGATCGGGATGGCGAAGCTGGCCTGGACGAAGAACGCGTCACGGTCGACGCTGAAGACCTTCTCCCGGCGGTACTCGGCCTTGAGCGCGGCCGGAGCGTCGAGGTCGTACCGGACTCCGGCTACGACGGCCTGGTAGTCGGGCACCGCACCCCCGAAGACGGGATCCGCAAGCTCCACGTCGATCTCCTCCCAGCGGACGTACGGCGTCACCGCGCTCCAGGCACCCGGAAGCCGCACCCCCCCGTGGAGATAGTATGCGGACGACCCGAGTGAGGCGCCGTCATCGGGGTCGTGCATGACGTCGATGTACTCGGCCACGAGATCGAGAGGGCCCCTGTCCCACACGGCGTGGCCGGACCAGATGCGCTCGTCGGTCGCGCCGGTCCCCGAGTCCGGAACCCGGTCCAGGTAGAGGCCGCCCCCCACCTGGAAGCCCAGAAGGCTCGCGGGCTGGACGGACGCGGACACGATGACGGCTCGGTGGCGGTTCGCGTCACCGCCGTCCTGCGCCCCGACGCCGTTCGCGCTCCGCCCGTTGCCGACACCTCCCATGTAGTGAACGGGAGTGTTCCCCAGCCGCCCCTCGACCATCGCGCCCACGAAATGGACGGGAATGAACGACGTGCCGAACTTCACGGCCTCGGGGCGGGCGACCGACCCCTGGAGCCAGAGCCCGTGGTGGTATGCCGTGTTCCAGAACGAGATCGGCGTGTGGAAGCGTCCCACGGATACCTTGAGCGCATCGCTGAAGTCGTATCGGAGGATGGCCCGCTCCATATTCACGGCGTAACTCCCGCTCCGGTACGTGAGCGAGACCTCGCCGAAGAAGAGCACGCGCTCCGCGAGCGTCGCGTTCGCGTGCCCGACGATCTGGCCGAGCTGAAAGCCGTCCGGCGCGGTCCCGTCGGCCTCGGTGAAGATCGCGTCGCCGAACAGGAAGCCCTGCACGGTCGGTCCCGTCTGCGGAACCTGGGCCGACGCGGACGGGCCGAGCAGCACGAGAGCAGCGAGCGCGCGTCGCAGTGATTTGGACATCGACCGTCCGTTCGAAGGGGGGCGGGGGCAGACGTGCGAAAGTAGTGGCGACACGGGCCAGCGACCACTCGGCACGCGCCCGGAACGTGTTGACCCCGCGCCCGTCTGCTAGTACAAGTTGCTGCTCACAAATTCCGGCTGCAGCGTCAGCTCCACCATTCGAGCGTTGTAGCTTCGGCGTCGGACGGATTCCTGATGAGAGAGCCTATACGGCGTATGAAGGTGCGCGGAGCGGAGGAGCGAGATGGGGTCCACGGTCCCCAGCAGGGCTTCCGGCAGCAGCGGGGTGAGCACGCCTCGCCACGGGCCGGCCTGCTTGACGACCAGATGGATCTTCTGCGCGCCGCTCGCCCCGAGCCGACGCAGGACGTCGACGGTCTCCTCGGGCGTGTACTCCTCCAGCACCTCCTGCAGCACGATGTCGTCGAAGGCTCCCACCGAGCCCAAGAGATCCCTGAAGTCGGCCACCGCCCAGGTCGGCCCGCTTCCGTTCTTTAGACCGCGAGCCTCCAGGACGTGATGGGTCAACAGGTCCACCGCCGTGACACGGGCGCCCTCACGCGCCAGGCGCCGGGCGAGCACCCCACGCCCGCACCCCGCGTCCAGGATGCGGCGCCCCCCGATGGGCTGCAGCCGCGCGAGGAGCGCCCGGAACATGTCGTGACGCCCGAGGATCGCGTTCTCCTCCCAGTAGGTGGCGGGCGACTCCTGCCCGATGCGCGCCCAGACCTCCTCGTGCTCTCCGGAGTAGAGCGCGCGCAGGCGCGGCGCGAGGTCGTGGGTCATCGGTTATGTGGAGTTGCGCTGCTGGCGTTGGCGGTCGTGGGCTGCGGGTGGTCTCCGCCGCCCGCGCCGGAGCAACCTATCGCGTTCAACCATCAGGTCCACAGCGAGGACGACATCGACTGCACCCGCTGCCATCAGGGGGTCGAGACGCAGGATCAGGCCGGGCTTCCGGCCATGGCCACCTGTGCGACCTGCCACCGCCGCGAGGCCACGGACCACCCCGCGGTCGTCGCCTTCATGGAGCAGTACGCGGGCGGCCAGGGCGAGCCCATGGTCTGGCGGAAGGTCAACGCGATGCCGACGTCGGCCATGGTTCACTTCAAGCACAAGCCGCACATCAGGGCCGAAGTCGATTGCGCCACCTGTCACGGCGAGGTGAGCCAGATGACCGTGGCCCAGCGGGTGATCAACACCGCGAGCATGGGCTGGTGCCTGGACTGTCACCGCGAGTCCGGCGCGAGCATCGACTGTCTCACTTGTCACCACTGAGGCCGCCGGCACCGGCTCGCTGAGGCGGGGCGGGGGGCAGGCGTCCGCACCTCGAGCATCGAGATGAAGGGGGAGGGTTGCGCAGAAGAGACTTCTTGAAGGCATCGGCAGTCGGGGCGGGCGCTTCGATGCTCGACGGCTGCACGAGCCCCGAGGAGCAGTTCCTCGTCCAGCGGGTCCGCCAGACGAGCGAGCTGCCGGGCGAGACCGTCTGGCGCCCCGGCGTGTGCCGCCAGTGCGCGGCGGGCTGCGGCATCCAGGTGCGCGTGGTGGACGGCGACGCCAGGAAGATCGAAGGGCTCGAGGCCCATCCCGTGAACCGCGGGGGCGTGTGCGCGCTCGGGCACTCGCTGCTCCAGGAGCTCTACAACCCGGACCGGCTGCTCCAGGCGCAGCGCGCCACGGGCGAGCGCGGCTCGGGCCAGCTCGAAGCGATGGGCTGGGACGAGGCGGTCTCCACGGTCGTCGGCGCGATCGCCGCGACGTCCTCCGACCGCATCGCGATCGTCGGCGCGGACCGCTCGGGCGTCCAGGGCGCGCTCTGGCGCCGCTTCGCGAACGCGATCGGGGCGCCGCCCCCGTCGTTTCTCGAGTCGCCCGGGCTCGAAGTGGAGCGCGGGGCGGCCCAGGTCGGGCTCGGCCTCTCCGACACCCCCTACTACGACATCGAGCGCGCGGAGTACGTGCTCTCCATCGGCGCTCCGGTGCTCGACCGCTGGCGGAGTCCGGTCCACTACACACGCGCCTTCGCCGAGATGCGACGCGGGCGCGCGACCAGGCGCGGCAAGCTCGTGCAGGCCGAGGCCCGCATGTCGCTCACGGCCGCGAACGCCGACGAGTGGCTCCCGATCCGTCCCGGCACCGAGGGGGTGCTCGCGCGCGCGCTGGGCGGCTACCTGCTCGCCGCGGGCGGCGTGGGCGCCGTCGCGGCGCAGCGCTACCGCGTCCTCTTCCCCGGCGCGGCGCCCAGCATCGAGGAGGCGGCCGACGCGTGCGACGTGTCGGCCGAGCGCATCCTCCGTGTCGCCGAGGAGTTGTCCTCCACCGAGAGCGCAGTGGTCATCGGCGGCGGCTCCGCCGGCGCCCACACGAACGGGCTCGCCAACGTGGTGGCCGCGCTGGCGCTGAACCTCCTGCTCGACAACCTGGGCCGGCCCGGCGGCGTCTTCGCGCCCGCCTCCTTCGGCCTCGCGCAGGGCCTGGCTCCGGCAGGCGCGGCGGAGACCCCGGTCGCCGAGCTCGCTGCCCGGCTCCGCGGGGAGGGCAGTCCGGTCGATCTGCTCCTCGTGGCCGGCGGCGACCTGGTCCACCAGACGCCCGCCGGCTGGGGCCTCGCCGACGCCGTCGGCAACGCGGGCACGGTCGTCGTGCTGAGCAGCTTCCTGGACGACACCGCCCTACGGGCAGACCTGATCCTGCCGGTCGCGACCGAGCTCGAGCGTTTCGAGGCATTCGAGTCGTCGGCCTCCGTCGGCGTCCCGGCATTCGGGATGGCGGATCCGGTGGTCGAGCCCATGGGCGACGGACGCCACCCCGCCGACGTGCTCCTCCAGATCACCGCGGGGCTCGGCGAGCCCGTGGCGAGCAACTTCCCCTGGGCGGACTTCGAGGAGGTCGTGGAGGAGCGCATCGAGCAGGGGCTCGCCCGGCTTCCCGGGAGCTCAGGGAGCACGGCGGCGCAGTACATCGACGCCGCCGTCGAGCGCGGAGGCATCTTCGGCGAGGGCGCGCCGGCCGCGGCGCCGCCCGGGCCTGCGGGGCCCGCGCCGGCGCTTACGGCCGGGACGTTCGTGGGCTCGGCGACCGAGTACGAGTTCGTGCTCCTCCCCTTCGAGTCGCTCAAGGTCGGCGAGGGGAGCGGTGCCAACCGGCCCTGGCTCCAGGAGCACCCGGACCCGATGTCCACCGTGATGTGGAACGTTTGGGTGGAGATCGCCCCGGAGGACGCCGCGCGACTCGGCATCGACGACGGGGACCGGCTCTCACTCGAGTCCCCGGCTGGCTCCGTGGAGGCGCACGCGGTCATCGACCCCGCGGTCAGGCCCGGCGTGGTCTCCATGCCGATGGGGCACGGGCACCAGGCCTACGGCCGTTACGCCGAGGGACGCGGCGCCAACGTGATGGCGCTCGTCGGCGCGGCCCAGGTCGAGGGCACGTCTGCGCCTGCGTGGGCCTCCACCCGCGTGCGCATCACGCGGCTCGGAGAGGGCCGGCTCGTGCGCTTCGGCCGCTCTTACGAGGACGGCGGTGCCCACGAGGTCCTCCCGGTCGGCTGGGCCCCGCACGACACCACACGGCCCGCGCGGAGCAGGGAGGCGTCGGCATGACCCGCTGGGGACTGGTGATCGACACCGACCGCTGCACCGGGTGCGGCGCGTGCGCGGTCGCCTGCCATGCCGAGAACAACATCCAGACGGTGGGCGAGGAGGAGGCCGCCAAGGGGCGCGCGATGCACTGGATGCGCATCGAGCGCTACTACGAGGGCACCTTCCCGGACGTGAGGGTCCGCTTTCAGCCCGTGCTCTGTCAGCAGTGCAGACAGGCCCCGTGCGAGCCTGTCTGCCCGGTGTACGCGACGTACCGCACGCCCGAGGGGCTGAACGCGATGGTCTACGCACGCTGCATCGGCACGCGCTACTGCGCGAACAACTGCCCCTACACGGTGCGCTTCTTCAACTGGTTCAGCCCCGAGTTCCCGGAGCCGCTCCAGCGGCAGCTCAACCCGGACGTGAGCGTCCGTCCAGCAGGCGTCATGGAGAAGTGCACCTTCTGCGTGCAGCGCATCCAGGACGCGCAGGACATCGCGCAGGACGAGGACCGCGAGGTGCGCGACGGGGAGATCCGCACCGCGTGCTCGCAGTCGTGCCCAGCGCAGGCGATCACCTTCGGCGACCTCGACGACCCGGCGAGCCGCGTGTCGCAAATGGCGGAAGAGCAGCGCGCGACGCGCCTGCTCGAAGACCTATCGACGGAGCCTTCCGTGATCTACATGCGGGGAGGCCGCTGACATGTCCAACGCGGTCGCCCGGAGTCACGAAGAGCAGCTCATCCGGCCCCTCACCGCGTTCCGGCCCAAGCTCTTCGTCGGCAGCCTCGTCACGGGCCTTCTGGTCGGGCTCCTCTTCTACTCGTGGGGCTACCAGATCGTCAACGACATCGGCGTCGCGGGCATCAACCGACCGGTGTTCTGGGGCTTCTACATCACGAACTTCGTCTTCTGGATCGGCATCAGCCACGCCGGCACGCTGATCTCGGCGATCCTGCGCGTGACGCAGGCCGAGTGGCGGAGGCCGGTGACGCGCTGCGCCGAGGCGATCACGACGTTCGCGCTCATGATCGGCGGGCTTTTCCCGCTCATCCACCTGGGCAGGCCCCTGATCTTCTGGTACATGGTGCCGATCCCCACGGGCCGTGGGATCTGGCCGAACTTCAGGTCGCCGCTGATGTGGGACATCATGGCGATCACCACCTACCTGCTGGGAAGCCTGCTGTACCTCTTCCTGCCTCTGATCCCCGACATGGCGATCTTGCGGGATCGGGCGATGAAGGTGAGCCCCAGGAGCGTGCGGACGTTGTTCTTCCGCGTGATGGCGCTCGGGTGGCGAGGCACGCCGCAGCAGTGGCACTCGCTCGAGGCCGGGATCAGGGCGATGGCCGTGATCATCATCCCGGTCGCCGTCTCCGTGCACACCATCGTGTCGTGGGACTTCGCGATGGCCGTCCAGCCCATGTGGCACAGCACGATCTTCGGACCGTACTTCGTCGTCGGAGCGATCTACTCCGGCGTCGCGGTCCTGATGGTCGCCATGTACCTGCTCAGGCGGGGCCTCGGAATCGGCGAGTACCTGAGCGACAAGGTCTTCAACAACCTCGGGTTGCTCTTCCTCGCGTTCGCCCTGATGTGGGGCTACTTCACGTTCGCCGAGCACCTCACGGTCTGGTACGGACACGAGCACGCCGAGATGACCGTCTTCAATCAGCGCATCTCGGGTGAGTACGCGTGGGTCTTCTGGACGATGATCGTCACGAACGTGGTCATCCCGCTCTCGGTGCTCCCCTTCCCCAAGGGGCGCTCGCCGCTCGGTACCGCGATCGTCGGCCTGGGCGTCCTCGTCGGCATGTGGATCGAGCGCTTCCTGATCGTCGTCGGCACGCTCCGCTACCCGCGCCTGGACTTCAACGTCGGCACGTACTCGCCCACATGGGTCGAGGTGGGCATCCTGGTCGGCTCCGTAGGGCTGTTCGTCTTCCTGTACTTCGCGTTCGTGCAGACCACGCCGATCGTTTCGATCTGGGAGGTCCGCGAGGGGCACCACCTGGAGGTCAAAGCCCGAATGCAGCACCTGGCCGCCGCGAAGGAGGAGCCCCATGTCTGAGGGACGGACGCACGCAGCCTTCGAGTCGCCCTACGACCTTCGGGACGCTCTGAAGCGGCTCGCCGCCGACGGGGTGAGCTCCAAGGACATCGAGATCCGCAGCTCGGCGCCGCTCGACCACGACGTGTTCCCGGACGGGGCCGGCGTGCACTCGCGCATGCCCTGGATGGCCCTCCTCGGCGCGTTCGGCGGCGGGACGGCGTTCTTCCTCATGGTCAAGCTCACGTCCGAGGCGTACCCGCTCCCGACCGGCCACATGGCCATCGTCGCTCTCCCCACCGCCGGTGTCATCACCTTCGAGGGCATCGCGATCGGTGCGATCATCTGTACCGTCGCGACGGTGCTCTACGAGTGCGGGCTCCCGGCCCTCTTCAGGTCCCGTCAGGGGCCGCTCGACCACCACCTGGCCGACGACCACGTGCTCCTCAGCGTACGCTGCGACGAAGGGGCGTCGGAGGCCTGGACGGCCGGGGCCCTGGAGACCGCGAGAGACTAGCCAGGCGTCGCCGCGCCGACTCGGAGGGCGGCCCGGCGGCGTCCCGCCGCCACAGCCGCCCCTAGCGTATCTTCGTGTAGATCACGAAGAACTTGTCGTCGAACATGTCGATCTCGCGCGTCGGCTCGAAGCCCGCCGCGCGCATCCATCCGGCGACCTGGTCGGGGGAGATGAGCATCGCCGGCTCGTTCGAGTGCGGGACGCCCTCGACGTTCATGTCGTAGTCGACGACGACAATGCGGGACCCCACCGACATGTACTGCGCGAGCGCCATGATGTAGGCCTGCCGCTGCTCGATGTGGTGGAGCACGTCGTGGAAGAATGCGACGTCGACGCTCTGCGGCAGCTTGGGGTCGCCGAACTCGCCGAGCACGGGCTGCACGTTGTCCACGCCGTTCTCCCGGGCCTTCGCCTCGATGATCGGCAGGAAGCCGGCGTCGACCTCGACGGCGAGCACGAGGCCTTCGGGTGCGACCTCGCGCGCCATGGGCACGGAGAAGATGCCGGTGCCCGCGCCGATGTCGGCGACCACATCGCCCGGCGAGAGGCCGATGGACGCCACGACGCGGTCGATCGCGAGCGCGTCGAGCCGGCGCCCGTTCTCGAGCGTGGTCGCCCACTCCTCGGCGGGGCGGCTCCCGAGCTGGGCCACGAGCGGCGCCGGGAACGCCGAGGCAAGCGCCAGGCCCGTCGATGCGACACCGAGAAACAGAATGCGAAGCATGCCTAGCTCCTTGGAATTCCTCGCCGGGAGAGGGACAGCGCGAAGATCACGCCGCCGACGAGCACGGTCAGTAACGACAGAGTCGACTCGACCGGCCGGCCCTGGAACGCCCAGTACATCATCCATACGGACACCGCCAGGAACAGCAGCGGCGTGAGTGGATACCCCCAAGCCCGGAACGGGCGTTCCACCCCGGGCCGGCGGACCCGTAGCACGATCACGCACGAGACCGCCAGGCTCCCGAAGAGCGTGAGCGTGAAGCCCGCGTACTGCTGGATCTGGTCGACGCTGCCCGTGAGGATCATGAGCGACGTCACGACGCCCTGCGTCACGAGTGCCACCGCGGGAGCGCCGCTCGAGCGCATGCGCGCCAGGAAGCCGAGCACTGCGAAGTCCTTGCCGAGCGCGTAGTACACGCGCGGGCCCGCCAGCGTCATCGCCGAAGCGGAAGCAAGGATCGAGACGCAGAGCACGAGCGTCACCAGGCTCACGCCCCAATCGCCGAACAGGGCGCGGGACGCGACCAGGCCGACCTCGACCTGGCCCGCAAGCTCGTCCACGCTCGCGCCGTAGAAGTAGACGGCGTTGAGCCCCAGGTAGAGGACGAGCACGATCGAGGTGCCGAGGAGGAGCGCGCGCGGCAAGTCGCGCTGCGGATCCTCCATCTCGCCCGCCACGTACGCCGCCGCGTTCCACCCCGCGAAACAGAACATCACGAAGATGAGCGACGTCCCGAACGCCGCGAGCGTCTCGGGGCGGTTCATTTCCTCGAAGCGCGGCGACACCGCGGTCAGGTTGCCGATGTCGCCCGTCCCCACCGCGGCCGCGGCGATCAGGATGGCGATGATCCCGCCCACCTTGAACGCCGTGATGAGGTCGTTGAAGCCGGTCCCCGCCCGCACGGCGCTCAGGTGGATCGCCACGAGCAGCCACACGATGCCCAAGGCGCACAGGTCGACCACGCCGACGGGGCCCACGAGCATCACGTCCCGCGACAGGAAGGGAGCGAAGTGGCCGAGGTAGATCACGAAGCTCTCGGTCGCCGCCGCGATGGGCGCGGAGAACCCTGCCGTCAGCGACACGAACGCGCTCATGAACCCGAACGCCGGCCCGTACGTCTCGCGAAGATAGACGTACTCGCCGCCGGCCTCTGGCATCATCGCCCCCAGCTCCCCGTAACAGAGCGCGCCGAGCAGCGCCAGGATCCCGCCCACGACCCAGAGCGCGAAGATCAGGGGAGGATGCCCGAGATCGGCGGCCTGGAAGCCGGTGGTCGTGAAAATGCCCGCGCCGATCATGTTCGCGACGACGAGCGCCACGCCGGAGCGGAGACGGATGTGACGCTGTAGCGACGTCCGGGTAGCTCCCGTCATACGTGCGTCGCCTGACCCGCAACGATGTACCACGTCACGAGCAGGCCGCATATGAGCGCTCCGGTGAGTGCGCCATTCGTGCGTCGCCAGGTGAAGACCGCCACCACTCCAGTCAGCGCCAGCAGGGGAACGAACTGGATCGCGATCACCGTGAAGAGCACGTCGACGCCCAGGGCGGTCGGCAGGTGGCCCGTCGCGAAGAGCCAGGCGTAGAGCACGGCCAGCATCAGGCCGAACCCGCCGGCCGTCGCCACCATCCCCGTCGCGTACTGGCGCTCGGGCCCCGCATCGCGCAGCGACAGCGTCGCGTGCAATGCCTTCTGCGATGCGTAGAAGAACGCCGTGAACGGTACCACGTACGCCAGGAACGCGGGCACGTGGTGCGCCGCCATCGGCTTGAGCGCCAGCACCCAGAACCTGAAGTCGGTCTTGAATACCCAGTGCGCTACGAGCACCGCCAGGTACACGGCCCCCACGGATGCGATCGCGAGTAGCGCCTTACCCGCCACGTCGCGCTCCACCGGACGGCGCGTAAGCCAGAGCACCGGCAGCACCAGGATGCCGTTGGCGACCGCCCACACCAGGATCTGGTTCGTGATGCCTTGCGGGAGCACGGCGTTCGCCGAGAGGATCGAGCCCCAACCGGTCAGCGCGAAGTACGTCGTCGCCGGAACCACGGCCGCGAGCCCGAGCGAGAGCCACCAGCGCCCGGACATCCGCTCGGCCACCCCCACCCCCTCCTCGGCCAGGTGCTCGAAGCGCGGAAGCGCCAGCAGCAGCTCGAACGCGCCGAGCAGCACGAGCACACCGCCGAGCAGCGCGACCAGCGTGGCGAGCTCCTTCCAGAACCAGATCTGCTGGCCCTCCGGGATCTCGGACTCCCCCTCGAGCGTGGCGTTCAGCCAACTGACCGTGTACCCGATCGCCTGGCGCGAAAGGTGCTCACCGGGGTGCGTCGAGCTGGGAGTGACGAGCCAGCGCGCCGTGCCGTCGGCAACCGACCCGTGGACCTGGCCAAGGACCACGGGCTCGACGGTTCCGAACACCCGTCGGAGCTTCTCGCTCCGGCTCACGTCCCTCGCGCTCTCGACCCCCCACATGAGCTGGGAGAACTCGTCCCAACGGCTGAACACGACGCCGAGGTTCCGCGGCCAGTCGGGCGTCCCCTCGGCGGCGAAGCCCGGACCGGTCGCCGACCCCACGAGCACCATCGACCGGTACGCGTCCGGTTGGGCGGCCGCCGCCGCGAGTACGGCCCACCCGCCCATGCTGTGGCCCTCCAGGCCGACGTTCTCCGTGTCGACGAACGGGAGCCCCCTCAGATACTCGAGTCCAGCGGGCCCGCCGAAGCCCTCCGTGATCGCGCGGCCGCCGCTGAAGCCGTGCCCGGTCTGGTCGAGCGCGAGCACCACGTAGCCGCGGCGCGCGAGCTCGATGGCGAAGCCGCTTTGCGTCTCGCGCGAGTTGATGTAACCGTGCACGGCGAGAACCGCGGGGGCGGGCGTCTCCGGCGTGGCGTTCGGGGGCACGTAGAGGAGCGCCGACAGTCGGGTCCCCTCCTCGGTCTCGAAGCGCACGTCGCGGAGCTCGATGCCGCCCCAGGTCTGGACCACCGAGGCGGCCGCGCTCCCCGCGAGAGCCACGATCCACCCCGCCGCGAACAGCTTCCATTTCGGCTTCATCACAAAATCCGATCCGAGGGCACCCCATGGACGTCTTCCACCTGGCCGGCCGCGACGTCGAGCCGCTCGACTCCGCGAACTTCACCGGTAGCGGGACGCTCGTCCGCATGACGAGCGTCTCGGCGAGCCCACCCGTGAACGCCTACCGGGTGACGTTCGGGGCCGGTACGCGCACCGCGTGGCACACGCACAGCGGCGTGCAGCTCCTCCTCGTCACGGAGGGCACGTGCCGCTGCCAGAAGGCGGGCGAGCCCGCGCGGGAGGTCGCGGCCGGGGGCATCGTCGCCATCCCGGCCGGCGAGCGTCACTGGCACGGGGCCACGCCGGACTCGCCCATGACGCATGTCGCGCTGAACATCGATGCCTCCACGACCTGGTTCGGGAAGGTGAGCGACGAGGAGTATGGAGGCTCCTAGCGAAGGGCTGCCAGGTCGCGGAGGCTCGGGGGCGCCACCCTAGGCCGGCGGCGTGTAGCGGTTCACCGGCGACGGTCCGAACGAGAGCCACGTCCGGTGCGTCGCGTCCTGCCCCACACCGGGCTTGGACCAGTCGCACACGCCCGTCGGGAAGGTGCGCTGGAGCCGGGTCCACTCCGCCTCGGTGAAGACCACCCGGTAGTCGCCCGGGTCGAGCGGCTCGAGGTGGCATTTGAGCACGTCGTTGGTGAGCGGCCCGCCCGCGATCATGTGAGGTCCCGTGTGCGGCGGGTAAAGCGCGTTGCACTGCCCCTCGGTGTTGTCGTAGAGGCGGTCCGGGTCGAAGCGCTGCGGCTCGACGATCTGCTTCCCCTGCGCGTCATAGCAGCTCTCGACCAACGACCGCGGCTTCGCGTTCACCACCTTCACGGCGAGCGGCTCGCCCGACTCGTCGAGCGCGAGGTTGGAGAGCCACTCGTTCATGTGTGCGAGGTTGTCTGCCGCGAGCGACATGCCCGGGCCATGACGCTGCATCACGTAGTTCTTCGAGTGGCCGTTGTCGCGACGCAGCCGCTCCCGGATCACGAACGAGTAGTAGCTCGTGTGGAAGTTGCCCGAGTCGTCGAGGTAGCTCCGCTCGTCGATGATCGGCGTGACCGCGAGCCCGCCCTCGCCGCTCGTCACGCGCCCCGTCTCGTAGGCGATCCGAGCGGCGACCGGATCACCCTCCGCCCGCTCGGGACGCCACTGGAAGTCGATGTCCCACCCGCGCACGTTCTCGTTCAGGTCGAGGAAGAGCTCCTTGCTGATCTTCCCCTCGTTGAGCGCAAGCAGCCCGTATTGGACGCCCACGTTGTCGTGCGGGCTCCGCCCGAAGTCGACGACCGGGGTGGGCATGATCTCCTCGTAGCGCTCCGTGCCGAAGACGCTCCGCATGGCGTCGTAGATCGAGCAGCGCACGCCGGTCGGGTTGTGCGTCGCGCGGTAGCGCGCGGTCTGTGGGATCACGTCCGGGCAGTCGTCCGGACCGATGCGGTTCGTCCTCGGCCCGAGCGACTCCTCGCACGTGTACCAGCGCGCCCAGCCGCCGATCACGCGCCTGGTCTCCTCGTCGAGGTTCTGCCCGTTCAGGTATCTCCGCAGCGGGAGCCGACACTCCTCGGTGTCGATGAAGTAGGTGATCGCGTCCGGGAAGGTGAGCGTCGGCATGATGCCGTCGAGGATCTCCGGATAGGCGCCCGCGATGAGGAGCT
>Ga0214472_10001276_pt1 | contig 28718 bp, 31 predicted proteins | sample RVTome_6_FD_207662 | JGI IMG/M metagenome (GOLD analysis project Ga0214472, IMG submission 207662) | Soil microbial communities from uranium-contaminated site in the Upper Colorado River Basin, Wyoming, United States - RVT140D175 | ecosystem: Environmental > Terrestrial > Soil > Contaminated >...
CTCGCAAGCATGCCAAAAATGTCTTTGGGGCCATTCGGGATGCCTTTGATGGGAACCCTTTTATCCCTTCCTCAGAAATTCAGTAAAGCCGATTGCCTCAGAACCCTTAACCTCCCTGAGTAGTTACGTTTTATCGTAGTTTTGGGAGCTTTTTGAGGTCTGTGCTAAAAGTTTACTTTTGGCACTCGGTTTAAAATCTCGACATGCAATAGACATTTCACAATGTCCCTACTACGGTCTATAAATCAATGAGATACCAGATCCATCTGGGAATTTACACAGATGTTCGCCGAGGGTCTTCTGGGCGGCAGGAAAGTACCCACAGGCAGAGCCAAACAAAGGGTCGAACCGCACAAAAGTCCCAAAACCGCGATAGTCCGCGTTAAGCATACCAGAAATGCCTAATTGAGGGTGATAACAGCAAAAACGCTCGTTTTGACTTGAAATTTCCTTCAAAGAAACTCACTGATATGTGAAACGTTTTTCTGATCCTGAAACCCCATTTTGGGGCTTTATTTGAATTTATCGAGTGCTCTGCATCATCGTGTTGCGCAGACGTACCTCCAGAGTCATGATGAACTGTGTGACCACAGAAGTAGTTCAAGACACTCGCAGATCTTGCTCCCTGCCCCGTTTCGAACAGACAAATATCTAATTGCGTATAAATGCGAACATGTGCACATGTTCACCATAGGTATGCTATTAAGAGGATCATACTGACCCCGGTGTCCAGTTGCCCGAGAGAGCTGAGCACCCTCCCCTGCCCTACCCGCTTTTCCTGATGCGCCACCACGGTCGTTTTTGCTCTTGTTGTTTTTTTTGTTCCTGAAGCTCATGGATAATGCGCTTGTTCTGTTTTTCGAGCCTCTGAATGGTTTCCTCCAACATATCCATCTTTTGTTTTTTCTCGTGCTCCTGCTTGCCCACAGTCTCCTTGTCGCTTGTCAGCAGCAGCGTCAGCCGTTTTTGCTGTTGCTCCGATTCGATCAGCCTCGCACGGAGCATCTCAATTTGCTCCGTTAAAAGCTGGCGTTCCCGGTCTCTCTCTTCCTTGGACTGCTCGCGCTCTTTCTGAAAGTTATCGATGCGCTCCCGCAGAACCTCTAATTCCACAGCGATTTCGAGTCCCCTACCCCCTGTATTATCCTGTATAGGCTGTATTGTATCGCCTGTTTCATCACTGTCTTCTTTGCGGCCGTGCCCCTCGGGGCGCACGCGGTCACCGTACACGCGGATCAGTTCGGAGACATCGACTCTCGGGTTACTACCATCAGCATCTCTTTCAACGCTGATGCCCTTGTCATCAACATGGCGGTAAAATGTGGCCCTGGTAACGCCGACCATGTCGGCCGCTTTGGATATGGAGACTTTCATGGTGTTTCAAGCTGTTCAGTGAGACAGGATTAGACAAGGTGTATTGGCTGTATCATAGCAGATAAATGCTGCCCGCCAAGCATGATCATTAGCGAATCGGCGGAATATCTGTGTATAATGCTGTATATAAGTGTATATAAGTGTATATTGCTGCGTGTTTTAAAGTGTTTACTGAACAATGATTAAACAGTGTATCGCCTGTATAACAACATTAACGCCTCGTTATTGTTGTTATGGTTTTTTATATTACTTTTCAGTATATTACCTTACATGAACATAACTGTATTACTTGCTGTTTAGACTGTATCACCTATGTATAGGGTTGTGGAAAAGTATACAGTATGATACTGTTTCGGCTGTTCGTGCCCGAATCGTGGGCGCACAAACATACCAAATGTAGGGTTTCCCTACACATTTTCCGTGCGAAACATCTAGATATTGAAGGAGGAGCAGCCAGACCTTTTAAAAAAGCCCAGAAAAGCAAAAACCGCTGCGCCAACAGCGGTTCTGCATAAGAGTGGTGCTCTACTGAAATAACAATCCCAGAGTATCGCCAACCGATTCGGAATGCAAGTTCAAAGTGATTCTTGCAATGGGTTTTTGCATGCTTATGCACAAGCTTTTTAAAGGTCATGCTTATACAGCCCATGCAAGCCATTTCATCAGATATCCCGCCGAGAGGAGGGCGCTCCAGCTCTCCCATACACCGCCAGGTGCAAGGTTTTTGCGAGAATTTTACCGGCCTGGACGAGGATGTCAGCCGCTATGACCTGCTTTTGCTGGTCAAACGGGCGGGCAAAGCCGCCGGATTCACATCGCGCATGATCGAACTGCTCGAATATTATGTAGCGTACACACGCGATATCGACTGGGAGGAGGGGAGCCGGCCGATCGTTTACAAGTCACAGACACGCACCGCACTGGATTTCGGCATCAGTGAACGCCAGGTCCAGACCCTGGAGCGGCAGCTGTTCGAATGCGGCGCCATCACCTGGAACGACAGCGGCAATCGTAAACGCTACGGCGTGCGGGACGAGGAAACCGGCAGGTTGATCTACGCCTACGGGGTTGATTTAACGCCTCTGGCTTTCCTGCGGGAAAGGCTCGAAGCGATCCTGCATGAAAAACAAATGACTGAGAAAGCCTGGCTGGAGGCCAAACGCCAGATCTCGGCTCATCGCGGGCAAATTCGCGCCATGCTGGGGGAAGCCTGGCTTCTGCTGGAAGCGGGCAGGGGGGGCATCAAACGTGAAACCCTCACGGCCTTTGAAGAGCGGGCTGAGGCGCTTGCCAAACCCATTCGCGCCTACATGACCCTCGATGCGCTGCGCGGCCTCCTGGCTGACCACAGGGCGCTTCATACGGAGCTCAAGGCGATCCTGACACCGGATGAACCTCAGGCAACGGTCCAGCCGCTGTCGCAAAAAACTTCGCCCAAGGACGATAAAAACTTCGCCCACAAAGAACATACCAATCAAGAACCATCCAATAAATTGGATACGGGTAATTCCAGTTTGAATGTGGATTTGCAGGTAAGGCAGCTGCAACGTTCCCAGCAAAAGCCACCGGAGAGGGGCGGAAAGGCCTGCCCGGAAGCGGGGCAGGGCAGGGGAGACGCCTTCCGGGATCCAGATGATGGGAAACCTTCCCATCCGGGAGCTGCCGCCACTGACGGCAGGCAAGCGGCGGAGCAAAAGGCCAAGCCACCGTGCGGGCTGGAGCATCTCAACTGGAAACAGATCATCCAGGCTGCATCCGACCGCTTCCTGGACAGCCTCGTGCGCCAGACAGCCGGCATGCAACGGCAGGTGCTGGCCGGTGACTGTGTCAGGGCGGCCTACGATCTGAGCCGAACGCTCGGCATCAGTCACGACGTCTGGGTGGAGGCCTGCACAGCGCTTGGCGAACAAGCAGCGGCTGTGTGCGTCATCCTGATCGATCACGCCATGCACCGGCCGGACAACGCCGTGAGAAAGCCAAGCGGTTACTTCCGGGCGATGATCGGAAAGGCCGGGCGCGGGGAGTTGCATTTGCATAAGTCTATCTTTGGGATGCTGAAGGCAGGCGCATGTGGCGCCAACGCCTGAAAAGTTCGAGCGGCTTTACGTGCTTTTGCGTGCTATCATCGGCCGCTTGCGGTCCTGGAACAACAAATCCAGAGCCTCCTCAAGCAGCGCCTGGACCGTGGTGTCTTCCTCGACCATGATCGTGCGCAGCTGTTTGGATACGGCGATGTCGAAATATCCGCCGATATGCTTGCCGCGCTCAGCCGCCTGTTTGGTTGCGGCGGGGCGGTTCTCAGCCGGGTGTGATTCCGGATCCTTTTTAAGCGCGTTTGTGAACTTGTTTGCCATGATCTCTCTTCCTTATTTCATTGAACATGTGCACACGTTCACATATGAACATGTGCAAAGCCTGAATTTCCTGGGCCGCCTTGCCGCCGGGCTCGAATTCCTGGGCGGTCTGGCCGCTGATGAGCGCCCTTGAAAACGCCACGCGGTTGACGAGCCGCGCCGGGCATACTTCTGCGCCGAGTCCGGAAACCGCTTCCGATGCTTCCTCGGCTTCAGTGCCAATAGGTGCGACGGCGTTCAGCACCACAATGGCCGGCGTGCCGGCAGCCCGGACCAGTTCGAGCGTGCTGGCAATGGCCTCCAGATCGAGGATGGCCGGCCGGCAGGGCACCAGGATCAGGTCGGCGGCGCGGGCAGCCTGCAAGGCGATGCTGTCAGAGTGGGGGGCGGTATCGAGAATGGCCAGCTGGCCGTCATTGGACCGCGCATTATCAAGAACGGAGGCCAGGCGGCTGGCATGGGAGGAAACGACAACCGGCAGTTCGGTTTGACGCCTGTCGCCCCAGTTGGCCGCCGAGGCCTGCGGGTCGAGATCAACGACAATAGTGTTGAGATTGTCCTTTGTCGCGGCGACGGCGAGGTGAAGGGCGAGGGTGGTTTTACCAGCACCGCCTTTTTGGGAGAGGATTGCTATGGTTTTCATGGTGTGAACCTGTGAAAGGTTGAACGTGTGAATGTGTGCACACCTGAAGGATTGAACGTGTGTGAGTGTGCACAATCAAAAAATACACCACGGAAGAGGGCGCGTGCAACAACTTAAATGATCCGTGCGGCAACATTAGGAATACCCGTCTCTTTGTTTCACCAAAACGGATCTATATGGCCCGGGCGGAAAGCGCATCCGGTTTTGCCAGGGGACTTCTCCCCAGATTCGAATGCCCGTCTGCGAACAAATACTGGCCTGCAGTCCTTTTCACAACGTAGTCTTGTTTTATGGCTACAGAAATAGACATCAGACCTCAGACCCGGCAGGCATCGTCCGGCGCTTTGGATGACAAGCCGGAGTACCGTCAGGTGCCGCAAAACCTGGAGGCCGAGCAGGGGCTTTTGGCGTGCCTGCTCGTCGATAACAAAACCCTCGAATGCGTCATCGATTTTCTGCGCCCCCATCATTTCTATGTGCCGGCGCATCAGCGAATCTATCAGGCTATCCTCAAGATGGCCGAGCGCGGCCAGAGTGCCGGTCCGGTCACGCTCAAAAAATATTTTGAGCGTGACGAAGAACTCCAGCATGTCGGCGGCGCCGAATATCTGGCCGATCTTGCCGCCAGTGTCATTACCGTCATCAATGCCAAGGATTATGGGCGCACGATCTACGAGTTGTACATGCGCCGCGAGCTGATCCTGCTGTGTCAGAGCGTGATGCAAGAGGCCTATGAGCCGCGCCTTGAAGACGAACACGGTGCCATGGCCCTTATCGAGCAAGCGGAAGGCCGTCTCTACCGCCTGGCCGAGACGGGGGAGGCCGGCGGCGGCATCTCCACGCTCTATGACGCCATGCGCAAGGCCCTGATCAGCGCCGAGCTCGCCTTCAACCATGACGGCGGCGTGACCGGCGTGACCACGGGACTTGGCAGCCTGGACCGGCGCCTCGGGGGGCTACAGCCCTCCGATCTGATCATCCTGGCCGGCCGGCCCAGCATGGGCAAGACCGCGCTTGCCACCACGATCGGCGTCAACGCCGCGCGCCGCTATGCGCAGACGAATGGCAAAGAAGGCGCGCCCGTGGGCTTCTTCTCCCTGGAGATGTCCGATGAACAATTAGGGCAGCGCGTGCTGGCCGAGCAAAGCGAGATCGCAAGCGATCTGCTGCGCAAGGGCCAGGTAAGGGCAGGGGACTTTCGCCGCTTCACCGAGATCACCCAGCTGCATACGGATGTGCCGTTTTATATCGAACCTGCGTCCAACCTGTCCATTGATGCGGTCCGCACCCGGTCGCGGCGCCTGAAGCGCGAGCATGGTATCGGGCTCATCATCATCGACTACCTGCAACTCTTGCGCGCAAACGATACCCGCCAGAACCGCACCAACGAGGTTGCCGAGATCACCCGCGGGCTCAAATCCATTGCCAAGGACTTGAACGTCCCAGTCGTGGCCTTGTCGCAGCTTTCCCGTGACGTTGAGAAACGCGAGGATAAACGCCCGCAGCTTTCTGATTTGCGCGAATCCGGCTCGATCGAGCAGGACGCGGACGTCGTTTGTTTCATCTACCGCGAGGAATATTATCTCAGCCGTGAGACGCCGAGCCAGAAAGGCGAGGAGCGCGACGAGACCTTCACCGAGCGCCATGCCAACTGGGAGGGCCGCTTGCGGGAGATGGCCAATGTAGCGGAGGTGATTATCGCCAAACAGCGTATGGGGCCGATCGGCATTGAGAAGCTGCATTTCAATCCCGAACTCACCCGCTTTTCGGATCTGTAGCGGCTAAACGCATTTGTACTCACCACATTGAGCAAGCCCGTCAAACTTCGCGATTCGGTTGAACGCCTGCACGTGTGCACATGTTCATGGAAGCACACGTGCAAGTGTTCAAGTGTTCAACCGTGCACTTGACACAAGGCGTTGATCCCGGAGCGTTTAAGAACGCTTCGGGCCCATGCGGGCTTGGCCGTTATTGAGCATGCCGGTCAGTTGATCCAGGCTGAGCTGCTCGTTGCCGTTTGCCGGCGTTTGGGCCCGGTCCGCCCCGTCAGCCACCCACTGGGTCAGTTTCTGACGGCTGAAGAGGATTTTCCTGCCCAGCCTGGCGTGCGGGATGGAATTGTCGCGCACGCGCTTGTAAATCGTTTCGCGGGATACTCTTAGAAATATTGCCGCTTCGGCGACATCGATCACATCGCCGTTTCTAGCCTGGGGAGCGGGTTTAATAAAGCCGGTTTGCGCCGGAGCGCGTTTTTTGCGTGCCGCCATGCGTAGGAAGCCTTTGTATTGAGAGGTATTTGGGGGCTATCTGGCACCCGGTATGCAGAATCTGTTGGTATCTGGCGGTATTTTATAAGCCAAAAAGGTCCGGTTTTGCAAGGCGTGCGCGATGATCGCCTCTTTGCGATGCTTTGTGAATCTCTGCGTTTGGATCGGTAACATGAGGGCCCTCAAGCCGCAAAAATCAAATTGATCGGCCGGGAGGGCTCCTTAGCAAGCATGATCTGTAGGTGGATTTGCCCCGTGAAGCTCGGGGCTTGCGGTATGCTATGATCTCAAGCAAATCGGACAAGTGATTCAATATGGAAATTTACCAAAGTGATCTTAGAGTACGAGCTCGTAAGCGGAGCGGGGCACGTCAGAGCGGCTTTTTCTATTCGGAAGCCACCAACGGTACTCACGCCAGGGCGTCACTTCCCACAAAATTCGCACTTAATAATCATGCAATCTTTACCTCTTCCTTATGTTTCGTATGCGCCCTTGTGCTAGGCTTTACGGAAATTTTTCTGCGTCATGTTTCACTGACCGTAACCTGGCTGGGATGAGGCTTCGGATTGACGGCCAAAGCAACGTCTTGTGAAGCGGGTCCAGTGGATAACCAACAAATCGTTGGAGCGGTTTGATTTTATCCAGCCCTCGGCTTGATTGCATCGCCGATTTTGGCTTGGATTATTTGAGAATGAAGGTTTCGTCTGGCTGGGATTTAAGTGACAATGGGCCAAGATTAAGTCGATTAGTTAATCAAGCCGCTACAGATATCTGGTATGTGGCATCTGTTGGTATCTGGCTGTCGCGTATAAGCCAAAAGGTCCGGATTTACAAGGCGTGCGGGGTCATTTTCCGAAAAGTTGCGCGATCGGCAAACCGGGAGGATTCCCAATATTTAGCTTGACTTTTATGTAAAGGAAACGTGAAGATATGGGGCAACGGCGTCTTAACGCGCCAGGCTCTTTTACAGCACCGAAAATGCCAAAGCCCCGGAGCAGAGTTGATTTTGCAGGTCATTCTACTCCAGGGCCCAAATAACACCCGGCTGCGGGTTTAATTTATGTATTATAACATGACCCGCTGCCTGGTGTATAGGGATATTCTATGCCAAATCCAGGCCGGCCCGCCGATTCTGCGCAAAATTCTGAATTTTCTTCGGTTGCCCATGACCCGGTCCTTGCCGACATGCTCCGGACCGGCCGCCAACACTGCGATTTTCTCTCTGCGGCCCTGGATTGCGCGGCATACGGCCTGCGCGTCCACCCCCTCAAGGTCTGCGGCAAGACGCCCATCCTCAAAGGCTGGCAGGACAAGGCCACGGCCGATGCCGTTACGCTGCATCAATGGGCGAGCGCATACCCCGATGCCAATGCCGGCATCGTCACCGGCGCGCCGAGCGGCGTCATGATCATCGATATGGATGCGCGGCGCGGGGCATATGTGTCCCTCGATATTTGGAAACGCCAATACGGCGAACTGCCGCTCAGCTGGGAAGTGCTCACTCCCGGCGGCCGCCATCTCTATCTGCGCCATCCCGGCGGCCGTGTGCGCACCTGCCAGCTGGCGCCCGGGATCGAGGTGCTCGGCGATGGCGCCAACGCCGTGGCCCCCGGCAGCATTCATCCCGGCGGCGATACCTACCTCTGGAACCCCTTTTTGCACCCGGATATCCAGCCTCTGGCCGATGCACCTGAGTGGCTTTTGAACCTGTTGAAAAAAAAGGCGAAATGGACGCCTACGGGAGAAGTGCGTCCCCAGGCGTACCAAGTAAATATACTTGCTCCGGAGCCCGGGCCTCAGGAAGGCTCCGGGCAACCGGGTTCGCTGAATGGGGAGAAGGTGCGGGGGCTTTATGCTCAGGAATGGGTGATTGAAAAGATTATGCCGCTTTTGGGTCTTGGGCATGTGAAGATTGGTGAGAAGTTCCGGTGTGTGCTGCACAAGGAAGAGCATGCTTCCGCAGCCATTATGCGGCCCGCGCAGCCGGGCGATCCGTATATGTATGTGGATTTTCATGAGCGGGAAAACAGAAGGGGCTTTGCACTGCCTTTAGTGTATTACCGGTTAAAGGCGGGCAAGGAAGGGGAATTGGTGGAGCGGTTGCCGGCGCCGTCTTTCCTGGTTTGGAGTTTGCGTTTGCTGCGGGATGCAGGCGTGATCAGCGCGGTGAAGCTCGAGGCGGCACGCTTGCCTGAAAAGGCAAGTGAAGCGGTGCGGGCGGTTTATGAAGGGTTTCAGGATTTGTTGGGTCTGAAATTTCTGGTTGATGCCAATGACCCGTCGCCCTACACATGGCGGTTTGTGCAAAGCTGGGTGGGTCTGCCGCGGCGCGCGGTGGAAAAGGCGATGGGCTGGCTCTTATCCTGCGGCTACATCCGCTTTGTGAAATATTATAACGGTGAGGGTGTGATTGGTAAGATTATGCTGTTTCTGCTTGGTACGCGGCAACTGATTCGCCGGCGGAGCGGGGCGGCTCCGGTGACCGGTGGACAGGCCGATGTGGCCGAGGCGGTTGCGGCTGACGTGGAGGCGATGTACAGGGAAAACCGTGACAAGGAGATACAACAGCAGCGCGAGCCGCGCTTTTGCGGAAATTGCGATGGGCTGCGTCAGTGGTGGAAGTTTGATGATCTCTTTCTTTGCCAGAGCTGCTATAACATGATGAATACCAGCTGAAATGTGATAATGTTTCAGTATGGAAAATTACATTACCGCGGGTCTGCGGCTTGATGCAGGCCGCATCAAAAAAGCGCCTTCACCTTGCGGAAGGCCCGGCCGCCCCGCCATTGCCCGTAATCATCCGATCCGCCCCCGTCAAAAAACCCTGCCGAAACAATTTCTTTTTAAGATTTTGCCGCTATGATGGACAGGATGAGAAGGGGACGCCTTACATTTTACATAATATTCCGCGCCGCATTTCACCGCGCCGCCGCCATACTATTCGCCGCGCTGCTGCTGGCCGCGCCCGCCATGGCGCAGGAAAGCGCGATTCACCAGCCACAACCCGCCGCGATCGATCCCGGCAATACCGAAGGCTTGAGCCCCGCCGCCATTAGCTGCATGGAAACAGGCGCGGGCGGCGCGGCGCAGGAAACCGCTCAACAAAAATGGGACGGCGGCGCGGTACCGGAAGGCTTTTGCCCGCGCGGGCGCACGCTGCGCCTTTACGCCCTTGAGCATTATAGCGCCGGTCCAAAGACTCCAAAGACGGCCACAGAAGCGGGAGGGACCGATTCGCTCTAGATTTTCCATAATACTAGCCATCCCTCTCGCCCTCCCGCTTCTCCTCCTGGCCCTGGCGGGCAAAACGGCCCATGCCGCCTGCATGGACCCGGACCGGCCCGCAGGCGCGCTCGTCTATCACGACGATTACCACGTGCCGCAATATTGCGGCGGCACCGAGTGGGTCGCGATGGGCCCGTTTCCGGGGGCGGGGGGATCGGGCTGCACCGCCCCGTCCGCCCCGGAAGGGCGTCTGTATTATCATAATGATTACAGCGTTTACCAGTACTGCGACGGAAGCCAATGGGTCGCCATGGGGCCGGTCCTAGACGACGTTCTGGACGGCCTTGTCGGCCACTGGAAGCTCGACGACGGGACGGGCAGCGCCACGGCGGCGGATTCTTCCGGCAACGGCAATGACGGGACGCTGACCAATATGGACGCAGGTACCGACTGGGTGAAAGGCATGAAAGGCGGCGCGCTGGATTTTGACGGGGATGATGATTTTGTGGATATGGGGGATCAAGCGGAACTGAAAATGGGCAGCGCCGATTTTTCGATCACGCTGTGGGCTCGCGGCACGTGGACGGCGGATGGGGCGTTTGCGGTGCAGGGATCCATCTTCGCCGGAGGAAAGCGATACGGCTTATTTCCGAGATCAACCGGCGGCGTGAAATTCGAAATTGACGACAATGTGAGCGATAAGAAAATTCATTCGGCCGCAAACTACAATGATGATGCTTGGCATCATTTAGTCGGGGTGCGTGACGGGACAAATCTACGTCTGTTCATTGACGGTGTGGAGGACACAAATAGCCCGCTGGATATTACAGGGTATGGCGATCTTGATGACAGCCGGGGCTTCCGGATTGGCGCTGCATTTAATGAAGGATCGGATGTGGTCTCTGAATATTTCGAAGGCCGCATCGACGACGTGCGCATCTATAACCGCGCCCTGACATCCGAAGAAATCGAAAAAATCTATTTCGCCAGCCAGCCGATCAACCTTGAAAGCGGCCTTGTCGGCCACTGGCGGCTGGACGAGAGCGGCAATACGGCAGCCGCCCTGGATGCCTCCGGGCAGGGCAACGACGGCACCCTCACCAATTTCCCCGCCGACCCGAGCGCCAACTGGGTCACGGGCCGCGTCGGCGGCGGGCTCGATTTTGACGGGACGGACGATGTTGTCGATATTGGAAGCCCTGCAATGTTTGACGCTATCCTTCCCGGTTCAGTCACACTGTCCGCATGGATATACCCCCGGAGCATGGGCCAGTCCGATGCCGGAAAAATCCTCGACAGGAACACAACGAGCGGCGCGAATGCCAATGGCGGCTGGCATTTCCGTATAGGGAATACTAACACGATTGAATTTTCCTACGGTTGCGGCGCCGGTGGGGCAGACAATTTGGAACTTCGGGCCGCTAACAATGCGGTTTCCCTGAATGCCTGGTCGCACGTAACCGTAACATGGGACGGCTCCGCAAACGCTTCCGGCGCGCATATTTACGTCAACGGCCTGGAAACTCCATATAAAACTTCGGATTCCTGCGTAGGCGGCTTTCATGACGATGACGGTGTCGATTTGCTGATCGGTAACGTTACTGCTCAAAACCGCACATTCGACGGCCTCCTCGACGACGTCCGCGTCTATAACCGCGTTCTCACCGAAGGCGAGATCAAGAAACTCAGCCAGCCCCCCCCGGACCTGGAAAACGGCCTTGTCGGCCACTGGAAAATGGATGACGGCACCGGCAGCACGACGGCGGCCGACAGCGCCGGAAGCAATGACGGCACCCTGACCAACATGGACCCGAATACCGACTGGGTCACCGGGCCTTACGGGACGGCGCTGGATTTTGACGGCAGTAATGATTATGTGGGCTTGGGAAACGTCCTCAATATGGGAACGAGCGATTTTTCTATCAGCGCGTGGGTGAAGAGTGTCAGCACAACCGCGATCCCGTCGGGCGCGAATGGAATTGTCTATAAAAAATCAACCGGAACTTGTACAGCTGCGGGCTACCAATTGACTATGACCAATGGCGAAGTTCGTTTCAAAATTGGCGATGGGACGAGTTGCATAGAGTTCTATGCCGGCTCCGGATACAACGACGGGAACTGGCATCATGTGACGGCGGTAGCTGACCGGGGTACCGATATACGCCTGTATGCGGATGGAGTATTGATTGGCACTACAGCCGAAACAACGGTTGGGAATATTGACTCTACAAACAATTTAGGCATCGGAGCCCTTTACACGCCCTCCATCTACCATCCCTTCGACGGCCAGCTTGACGACGTGCGCATCTACAACCGCGTGCTCACGGAGGAGGAAATCCAAAAACTCGCCAATCCCATCGCTTTGGAGTCCGGCCTCGTCGGCCACTGGACGCTGGACGAGAGCGGCAACGTCAGCACCGCCGCCGACTCCTCCGGCAACGGAAACGAAGGAACGCTCACCAACTTCCCCGCCGACCCGAGCGCCAACTGGGTCGTGGGCCGTCTCGGCTCCGCGCTGGATTTTGACGGGGGGGATGATTATGTGGATATGGGAACGCCTGCGTCCTTGGACATTACAGGCACTTTGACAATGGCGGCCTGGGTACACCCGGACTCAGCCAACCAGAGCGCATTCGTCGTATCCAAGCATAATTCGAATTTCCGCGGCTCCTATGAGTTACGGATAGACAACGGCGATGCTTATTTTAAAATCTACCCGAACTGTGTGAGCGGACAATTCCATAATATTGTTTACCCGGTACCGGCGGGCGGCTGGACGCATCTGGCAGGTATTTACGATCCGTCCGCAGCAATCCGGCTTTACGTTAACGGCGAACTCTACGATGAAAATACGACGAGCATCGCCGCTTCCAATTGTAACGAAAGCCATACCTTCCAGCTGGGCTATGATCCAGAGGCCTCAAACTTTTTCGACGGCCTCCTCGACGACGTGCGCGTCTATAACCGCGTGCTGAACGAGGACGAAATCAAGTTCCTGAGCAATCCTTGCCAAAATCCCGGCCACATGCCGGGCACCATGCTCTACAACGAAGATCACAGCGTCCTGCAATATTGCAACGGCCAGGACTGGATCGGCATCGGCAAGTAACCCCTCAAAAACCCGGCTCATTTTCAAAGCAACCCCAAACCAGCGGGGACCAGCCACCACCCGCAAATCTTCGGGACTTGCCGCCTTGATCTGCCGTTTCCGCACCCCTGTACCGCGACCGTATGCAAAAATCCGGGCCTTGCCCCGTTAAAATGCGGGACCTGGCCCGCACCCGGTTTCACGGCATATTTTTGCGATTTTGGAAAAGTGATGCCACAATGGCGGCCAGAGCGTTCACCAATCACCAAAGCACGAACACGCCCATGCCGACCCGACCGCCACCAGCCGCATCCGCCAACCTGCACACGGCAAAGCCGGTCGATACATGCCCTTATTGCGGCGGCAAGCGCGTCATCCGCAAAGGGGTCCGCCGCAACAAATACGGCAACGTCCAGCTTTTCTACTGTCATCACTGTAAGAAGAAGTTCACGCCGCTCGTCACCAAGCACAAGAGCTTCCCGCTGCGCGTGATCCTGGACGCGCTCAGCCTCTATAACCGCCTGCACAGCCTCGAAGAAGCCGCAGCGGCGGTGACGTGGAAATACGGCATCAATGTCAGCCGCCAGAACGTCCGCAACTGGCTGGAGGGCTTTGCCGATTATCTGCCGTTCCTGCGCCTGCGGCCCGAAACGGTTCGCCGCTTCGACCGTCACACATTGCTGCTGGAAACGCGGCTTTATCACGGCCTGGTCTATGACTTCAAATATCACCGCGCCAAGACAGATCTCATCCTGGAGCGCAGCGCCTCGGGCGAAAAATTCCGCCCGCTCCAGGCCTTTCTGGAAGCTGTCCCGCGCCAGTGCCCGCACGCCTTGTTCCGGCAGGAGCGCCTGCGCGCCTCCACCTACAAGGGCGGCTTCGATCTGGACGGGGTGAGGGTCACGCCGCACGAGAACGCGGCCGTCAAAAACGCCCGCTTCGCGTTGCAGGTGGTGGACAACAACAAGCTGCGCCACGAAATCTTGCAGGATTTCATGCTGGTCAACGATTCCGTCACCATTGCCGCCGAGGTGCCGATTGTCCTGAGAGCCGAGGATTGCGCCGCGTTCCGCGAGCAGGGCTGGCTGGTGCCCATCACGCTTGCGCGGGGCGATGTGATCACCGGCCATATCGACATCGTGCAGATCCGCTACGGGCTCATCCACATTCTCGACTACAAGCCGGGCGCGAAAAAGATCAAGCCCATCGAGCAGCTTACCATCTACGCCCTGGCGCTCTCGCGCCTGACCGGCATTCCCCTGTACCACTTCAAGTGCGCCTGGTTTGACGACGCGCATTATTTCGATTTCTTCCCCCGCGCCGTGGTGCAGAAATCGAGGAAGGGAGGGCGGGTGTAAGATTGGACGGCCTTTTCTACCAATCCATTTCCTTGAACCGGTTGCAAATTGAGGTCTTTCCGGGTTATTGTGGAAAGAGGAGAAATAATATGGAACCGACGACACAAGGAACGGATTTTCGTCCGCCCCGGCATCGCCATTACCCGTCTATGACGGCTGAAGAGCGTCTGGAGGCCTTTCGGTCCATTCGCGGCATGTGGAAGGGTAAAGCGCAAGAGATTATGAAGCGCATCGAGGCGGGCCGGGAAGATCGCAAAATTTCCCCGGCGAAAGACTAAGCCCGGTGTATGTGCTCGATACCAATGCCATTATCTACTATACCGATGATGAACCGGCGGCAGTAGCGGCACTGGAGCCTCTCTTCACACGCGACAACCCGATTTATATCTCAACCTTGACCGAAATCGAACTCTTCAGCCATGCCGCTATGACTGAAGAGGAGGAAATGCGTCTTGAAGCCTTCCTTGAAGCGGTGCAAATTCTGCCTCTGACGTCACAGATTGCCCGTATCGCCGGTGAACTGCGGCGCTCGCACACCGGTCTGAAAGCGTTTGACAGCGGCATAGCCGCAACGGCTCTTTTTACCCATTCCAGGCTGATTACCCGCAATGTCCGGGATTTTCAGGATATTGACGGATTATCTCTTATGGCTATTTGAACAGCCCGTTGAAGTCCCGCCAAACCCGGCCAAATAGGGTCTCTTGGATTTTGGCTCTGATCGCTTTCTGCAAATCGATTAAAAATCAAGGAAGTAGATTAGAGCAATTTTCTCGTTTCCCCCATGCCAAATAGGGTGTGCTCTAACACGGACTTGAGACAGTTTGCCGGCTTTTGTCTAATGTTGGACCTAACAGAACCTGGCGGTGGTCGCTATAGCTTTTGTTAGGCTCTGCCTCTGGTAGGGACGCGCCTAAGGTTTTTCGCTCCCCTCATTAATTCAGGGAAAATTGACCCAGACCCGAATGGTACTTCCTGTTTCTTGACAACTACACAGAGAGCATAAAGTCTTATCATAAGTTCAATTTTGTGGACTCCCCTTGAGTTGTAAGAGTATAACGGAAGGTAGTATGATCAGGATAGATACCAGGCTCTATTTCGCAGTCAAACCAAGAGCAATCGTCCCATGTGGCTGATACTCCCCCCTTCCAGCCGCGCGCTTTGCAGTGCCGCCAGGTGGTCGCGGTAAAGTCTGCATTGGTCACCGTGAGGTCATGCGCGATGACATGGCGAAACTCAGCCTGCTCAGCCCGGGCACGCGTCAAGTCAGCACCTGACAGGTCAACGTGTTCAAAGTGCACCCCCCCCAGGTACGTTCCCGCCAGATTGGCCTCTACCAGCCGCAACGGTTGCGCTGACGAGCGACCCCTCAAAAGCAGAGCGGAGAGATTCGCGCCGTGCAGATCTACTCGTTCTGGCACTGGTACTGGAAACTCCTTGGCAATGGCGTGCAGCCAGTATCGCAGTGCGATGTCCGTGGCCTGAGGTTGATAATCGCTCAATAGCGCTTCTAGGGAGCGCAATGCTGCAAGCTGCTGGGGTGGTTCTGCGGTGGCCAGCAATTGTCCCAGAAAATCGAGCGTTTCTGGCGAGAGCTGGGGCAAGGCCAAGCGCTGTGGGGTATTATCCAGTAAAGCCCGCAGTAAAAAACGGGCTAAAAAATATTCCTGTAATGAGGTATGGGCAAATCGAAAACTCTCCATGCTGGTATGCGGGCGCAGCACAAAAGTGGCGGTGCGAAAATCTTCTTCTAAAAGGACCGGCGCTACTCTGGCGTAACGCGTGCGCCACACCTTCTCCTGTGCCAGACAATTGCCGAGCCACTCCAGCACCTGCGACCAAGGCCATTCCTGCGTACCCTTTTGCCACATTGCCGCAGCTATCTCCTCCATGAGACGCTCTTTGTCCTCTGGACGCCACTGATGCTTGCCCCCATCTCGCTCCAGCCAGTTATCGATCATTAGGTCATAGAGCGTCACACCACGCACTACCTCGCCGCGTATCTTCCGGTGCTCCAACTCGCTAATGTGTGTAGCGATGAGGGACAATAGATAGGGACGTTGCGCCAGCTCACGTAGGTTATGAATGGAGGCTAACAAATTAAGGGCAGCTTTGGCACGGGCATCAGAACCAAGCACACTGCTTAAGTAGGTATAGATCTCTCCTTCATCGAACGGCAGGAGCACCCAGGCACGATAATCCGCTGCGTGCATGCCATCACGATCCTCACCGCGCATCATGGCATTTTGTTCGCGTATTGTCTTGAAGTAATGTGATCGGCAGGAAAAGATTAGTCGGCCGCGGCGGTGCGAGGTGTTCTCTTTCTCTTGGCGGCGCGCTGCGGGGGGTAGGGCATGCCATAGAGTGCGTAAAAAGGCTCGGCCCTGCGTTTCGTCTAGGTGCACCAGCTTTTCGTCCAGACCATCAAAGATTAAAATCGCCCCCTCTTCACGCACTAGTCGTAGGACATCCTGTGCGGTAAACGCTGGTCTGTAAAAACCTTTCCATGCCTGCGCCAGGAGCTCTTGCAGCAGCGTTTCCAGGGGCGGCACTTCCTTGTTGTGAACGCTGGGGCTGAAGAGTCGTAGATCGATAAAGATTGGCAGTGGCACCTGTTCGTCCCGGCGTCGTTGTGCCAGGAGGGTAGCTGTCAGTTGCTGTAGCGTAGTAGTTTTGCCCATGCCGTATTCACCAAGCAGGGCACAGTAAGGGGTGCCTAGCGGGTCGTGCACCCAGGCATACAGCGCGTCCAACGCCACTACGCTGGAGGCATTGTTTTGCTTGCCGGAATGTCCATCTAGCCTATCGCGGAAGCTCGTCTCCTGCGCACGCGCTCGGACCAACTTTTCCGGCAAGGAGATGTAAGCTTGTATTAAATGTTCCCAGAGGTGTGTATCGCGCTCGCGCAATTCCTCCAGTGTGCGGCGGGATAGCTGACGCTGGTAGGGTTGGGACTCGGACTGTGGAGCAGCCCTCCAGGCTTGCAACCGTTGTTCGATACAGCAGGCGAGTTCTAGAGCAAAACGCTCACGTTCTTCCTCCGAGCGGCAAGCTGTAAAACTCTTCAGCGTCCCGCGCTGCGTCTCCAGCCGGAACAGCTGGCGAGCCTCCAAGCCATGCAGATTGTACCGTGCTTCGTCAATATTTTTGAGCACCACAGGAATGACAGGTTTGCCATCGTCCTCGACGAAAATACGTAAATCCCCTGCCGACTCAAACGTGGTTAGCCAAGCGGCAGACAATAACAGCAAGCCAAAATCAGCCTTGTCCAAGGCGTCCTGAATGGCTTTTACCCGGTGTTCCCCCACAAGAATTCTTGAGGTGTCCCAGGTCTCATAGTCATAGTGATTGGATACCTGGAATTCGAGCTGCAACTTTTCTAAAAGCTTTTTGGCGAGCCTGACGTCTTTGAGGTCATACGACACAAAGAAGAGAATGCGCCGGGCCTCAATGGCACGAGATTTAACCGACATAGTATGGTCGATTCCAGCGACGGCATTTTCAGAGAATGTTGCGACTTCTTTCACCATACGATCTATAGCGACTTGCCGCTTTGTCTCTGCCGCACGCTTCCTCTGATTTGCCATGGTCTATCCCCCCTCATCCCCGACCATACAGGCGCTCCATACGCCCCTCAATCTGTCGAAATAAGCGCTCTACAAAGCGGTGCCTTAAGACATCTGTGGTGCATTCGGCAAAGGCTTTCGTATCATCCAGGCGAAATACCTGGTACTGCTCCAAGCCCTGCATGGCATGCAGACGAAAATCTACCATTTTTAGCATGACAGGCAGAAGCGGTTTCGCTCCCTCACCGACAAAACGTTGTAACTCGTGCTGGGCGATGTAGGGCGATGTCAGAAACGCCGGGCTGAGCAAAAGCAAGCCCAACTGACAGGCGTCCAAGGCTTGTAGAATCTCCTCGTGCCAGCGTTCGCCTAAGAGAATTTTCACGTCGCGCCACAGCGTGTAGGCGTAGCGTTTGGAGGGTGCCAACTGCTCTTGCAGCCGCTGCAGGAAGGCATCGGCAAGGCGCAAGTCAGCACGGGCATATGAAACGAAGAAGGTAATAGCGATACGCATCGATGACCCTCCAAAGAGAATGAGATGTTCTAGGAGGAGAGCGGTATAGGAAATTTAACGCTATTTTGCCAATGACCACTGTTGCTCCAGTGGAACAGATTTCTTTCCACATCGGTGGGATATGTGTCTAATCATTGATTAACATGCCTTTTGCCCTGATAATGCAATAACGACGGAGTTTTCAGGCAGTTTTGCCCTAGGCCGTCCAAATCGGCCTCCGGGCATTTCCCACTTTTTGGGCTTCCACATTGGAGTCGGAAATCCAGTCACCCTAAGCATTTAGGAGCGATATGGCCAGGTCCAAAAACCGGGCAAAGAATGTGGCCTAAAAACAGCGTTTTTGGACAGCCTAGTTTTGCCCGATGCCTATTTTTAGGCAACGGGGACTCTCCATCCGACGTTCTATCATAGCATAGTTATGCTAAACAGAGGCAGGTGATTGCCCTACATGACTAGACACTTCGTATCAAAGTGTCTAATGTTGAAAAATCAGCCCCGCGCCGTTGCTGGCCTTGCGGGGATTTTGACGATCCGAACATTGGACAAAATGATGAGCGACCGTAGACACCTCGTTTCTACCGAAGTCGAGAAGCTCTTGACGGCCGTCAAGGGTACGCGCAACGCGGTGCGCGACCGCTGTTTGTTGCTGCTGATGTTTCGCCACGGCTTGCGTGTGTCCGAGGCCTGCGGCCTCAAGCTGTCACAGGTGGATACAGAAAGCCGGGTGTTGCATGTGGCGCGGCTGAAACAGGGATTATCGACCACGCAGCCGCTGCGGGGTGACGAACTGCGGGCGATCAAGGCATGGCTGGCGGTGCGGGCCAAGATGAAGCCCGAAACGGACGCGTTCTTTATCAGTGAACGGCGAAAGGCGCTCAGCCGCAAGACCGTGTGGCTGGCGATCCGCACCTATGGTCAGCGGGCAGGCCTGCCGCTTGAGACGCACCCGCACATGCTGCGTCACGCCTGCGGCTTTGCCCTGGCCGATCAGGGCGCGGATACGCGGCTCATTCAGGATTATCTGGGGCACCGGAATATTCAGCACACCGTCCGGTACACGGCGACCAATCCGGCGCGGTTTGAGCGCTTGTGGCGGTAAATCGCCCAGATCCTGAATAAGCATACGTTTTCGCGTGCCTTACAGGCGCAGAAAACCACGCGGGAGAAATCACGTATGACATGAGGACAAAGACAAATAGCGTCTGCCTGCACTGGCAGCATGAAAGAGAATAGATAATTCTCTTTCAGACCGCAGGTTCCAGAACTTGGCTTTCCGATAGGAACCCGGACAGCCGGACAAATCGACTCGCAGAGAATGAAATGGGGAATTTCACCTAGACGCAGCAAGCTTGGAACTGGGTGCTATTTTCCGGTAGATAGCGCCCTTACTACGCAGATGTTCGTGGAAAACGCCGCCATTTCAGCCCGGACCCGACCGTCGACCGCATTCAATCGAACTCTAAGTAGCGGTAAATTTGGGGTATCCGCCCGCTGCCTCTGGACAGCGCCGCCCCGGCCCGGCCACCATGGAGTATGTGCAGAGTTCGTGTTCATGGTTGAAATAACATGAGTGATAACTCTGCACGCTCCCCATCCGCAGCTTGAACCCTGTCTCTGGCAGGGTACACTCTCTACAACGTACGGCTATGGATCGATGTATGTCTGGTATGCATTCAATGGCGGCGTACCGATGCCCGGCTTACCCCGTGACTGGGGGTGACAGCGAGGGACGACAGCCCAGCAGAAGGAAGAAATACCATGTTGCTATGTCCAACTTGTATGGTTGACCTCCACATCGTCAAGCGCCACGATGTGGAAATTGACCACTGCCCGCAATGCCGTGGCGTATGGCTCAACCGCGGCGAGCTCGATAAAATCATTGAGCGCACGATCGAGGTTGCCTCACCACGTCGACGCGGTGAGGACGGGCGGTTCTCGCGAGAGGATCGGGACGAGGATTGGGATGAGGAACGCTCACCACGTCGACGCGGTGAGGGCGAGCGGTTCTCGCGAGAGGATCGGGACGAGGATTGGGATGAGGAGCGGCGTCCCAAGGGAAAGCACCGCCGCCGTGAATCCTGGCTTGGAGAGCTCTTTGACTTTGGTTAGCACTTATCTGACCTCAGCCAAGCGCGAGCCTTCCTTGACGCCGCCACGAAGAAGACCGGCCCGTGTGGACGCTGTGTGCCGTAGTGGCAAAACGCGTAAGTGCTTCGAACCCTTGCTGGAGGAAGTTTCCCGATAACCGCGGCGCCAGCCCGCTAAGGGCACGCGCGTGATCAGAGCTGTCCTTGATCGACCGGGCTGCCACGGGCTACCAGGCTTTCCGATATCAATCGCGAAATTTTGGGGGTTAAGCAAATCCGAGAGCTCTCGCGCCGATACCACGTCTCATCTGGCATCCCTCACAACGAGTTGATAAGACTATGTTTATTGAGACGGCCAGATGAGGCACTTTCACCGTCGTTTTGATGGCTCTGACGGAGTTTGTGAGATGTCACATCAAAGGAACGTTTTTCGAGACCCCTCACAAATGCTTGTCAGACAAGGCGTAATTCCTTAACAGCGAGAATTTCCTGATTACTATCGGAAAAGTGCGCCCTTTAACGTCATAAGGGATCGCTCTCAGAGAGAGCTACGTTTGGACAGTGGCGTAAGGGGCACGCAGCATGCGTCAAGGCGCGGCACGCCTTGGGGTGTGAAGCCTGAGAACAATGTACCGGCTTCTGCCAACCACACGTGGATGACCGGGCTACCCCTGCGACCTATGCTGACGATGAGAAACCTGTGGAAGCGTCGTAATAGTCAACAGGTGAAAGTGGCTGAGACACCTGGCCCAAAAGGGAAGGCGGAAGACATGCGGGCTCTTTCCTCCCGCATGTCCAAGTGGTCCCCAGCCCACGGGCACGGGCGGCAAGCATGAAATTCCACCCCGCTTGGGCAATCGAACTCCACCAAGACGCCTGTAAGGCAACGGGTTGACTCTCGCAGCGGCCTCCAGGGGCAAGAATACACGGGATCACCAGGACGGGCGCCTCGTGCATATGATCCGCGAGGTACTGCGCCGAAGCCATAACCCGGGCCTGTTGGGCGTTGCGCTGCGCATCGTCAAAAGTGAGGTTGCCTGCGGCAATAGGGAGGGGCACATAGACCGCCCACCCCTTACGGTACACATCAGCGAGGGCATGACGTTTGACGGGGTAGGTCACCACCACAAAATGCCAGTTCTGAAGATTCGAGCCGGTGGGAGCCTGCTGGGCAATCGTGAGGCATGCTTCTAAGACGGCGTGCTCCACAGGGCGTGTGAAGTCCAGGCGCTTCCGCACGGCCCGAGTTGTGGTCAGGAGTTCATCCAGGGTGAGCGTGAGGTGTTCGGCCATATGCGATCTCCTTCGCATGCGAGCCTATTCTTGTGATGGACACACGGGAACGTAGCCTCTCGTCGTTCTCTGAGCCGATGCTAGACGGTCTGGACGGCCCCGCGCTTAGTGTTTATGGCGCAACGCAGCCCCGTATTGTCTCATCGTAGCATAGTGCCGCCCTGTATACGAGACGATCCCACTGAGGAAGACTCCCCTGCTCTACCTCCTGAAAGAGAATGGGTAATTTCCTCTCATTCAGCCCCCCTCTGGTGGCGTATTTTTGTGTGCCGGATACCCATAAGAGGGAGATTCTGAAATCAATGTTAGGTCATCTCTTTCATCACGGCGGCAGCCGGAAATATCTCACCCTAGGCGAATGCACAGCCTTTCCGCATTGGGGGTGATAGACCCTATTTGTCAGGGGCTCTATCACATTGTTTTCTTTATCTTTGCCGGTGGTAAGTTTTCGAGAATTACGAAAACGAGCATTCATGCGCCTCTGCGAGGGGCTGACATTTAGGGTGTACTCTATATGTCACAACATATGTATGTTATGTACATTTGTTGCTTTTCCGGTGTATGATGGGAAATCAGGAGGTAAAAAAACATGCGTCTTTCCATCGAAATCACACCGGAGCAACATGCGCGGCTCAAGGCCGTGGCTGCGTTGCGTAACCAGAGCATCAAGGATTATGTGCTGGAGCGGGTGATGCCGCCGTCGCCGGAGACGGAACCTTGTTCTGAGGAAGAAGCCTTGCGCCAGCTGGAGGAATTTCTCAAGCCCCGCATCGAAGCTGCCAGACGGGGAGAATTTGTCCATAAATCCGTTGAGGAGATATTTGAAGAGGCTCACCGCGACGCCCCGCATCAGGCATGATCCCTTACAATATCACACCTGCCGCCGAGGCCGACCTGCGGGAGATTGCGCGGTATACTCGCAAGCAGTGGGGGCAGGCGCAATCCCGGCGTTACGCCCGAACGCTTGCATCCTGCTTCCAGAAAATTGCGACAGGCGAGGCCGTACAGCGGTCTTTCTCCGATCATTTTCCCGACCTTCTGGCCACGCGCTGTGAGCATCATTTTATTTTCTACCTGCATCCGGAAGGCCAGAAACCTCAAATTATCGCCGTCCTACATGAGTGTATGGACCTGATTTCCAGACTTCGGGACCGGTTGTCATGAGCATAGCCGTTTATATCCGCGTTTCATCCCATAGCCAGAAATCTGCCAGCCAAAAGGCCGATATCAGAAGGTGGCTGACCGCGCACGGCCATGACCCGGATAGCGTCCAGTGGTTCGAGGACAAAGAAACAGGCGCAACAATGCAGCGCCCTGGTCTCATCGCTCTCAAGGAGGCGATCTTTGCGGGCAGGGTGAAAACATTAGTGGTTTGGAAGCTGGACCGGTTGGCGCGCTCGATGCGCGAGGGCATCAATATTCTAACAGCATGGTGCGAAAGTGGCGTGCGGGTCGTATCCGTAACGCAGCAGATCGACCTGTCCGGTACGGTCGGGCACCTTGTAGCCGGGGTTCTCTTCGCCATTGCCGAAATCGAACTTCAGCACACGCGTGAACGTCAGGCTGCAGGCATTGCGGCCGCGAAGATGAAAGGCGTCTACAAGGGTCGTGAGAAGGGTGCGACCAAAGCCAAACCCCGCAGGGCCAAAGAACTGAAAGGGCAGGGCCTGAGCGCCCGCGAAATTGCCCAGGTCATGGGTATTTCCGAACGTACCGTCAGGCGGTATTTGAGCGCGTGATCGTTTATTCAGGCTCAGATACGTGTTTAGGCAAGCAAAATCTCTTGCGTAATTTCAATCATCACGTTCTGGGCCTGCTCATGCTCATTTGCAGCTTTGAGATAAGCATCGATTTTCGCGCGCGGGTACTGCGTGGGCAGAGGAAAGAATTCTGTCCCTATCTCCTCGACGAAAATGCCGGAGGTTGCCCGTCACCAGATAATCGGCGCGGGCGGCAAGGGCGCATTCCAGAAACCGGTTGTCCGGCTCGTCGGTGGCCGCTGTCAGGCGCTCTGCCGGATCAATCATTACCGCGGCTGCCGTGATCTCGCCTATGAACCGGTTAACGAAAGCCGGAAGAAACCCGAACCGGGGACGGCGCAAGACCTCACCGTATTCGGCAAGAATCGGCGGTGAGAGATACACCTGTACGGCCCCGGCATTGCCAAAAGCCACCAGCGAAGCCGGAAGGCTCTCCGGTTTGAGAAGGGCGGAAACAATTACGTTGGTATCATACACGGCCTGGTAGATCATGATGGGTGCGGCGCGGTCTTCTTCTGCCGGACGGCGGCAATCTCCGCCTCGATCTCCTCAAGGGTCATGCTTGACGCCCCGGAGGCTTTAGCCTGTTCTTGTAAGGCTTTCATCGTCTCGGACGGATTGGCGACCGCCGCCAGAAAATCCTCGATGCCAATAATCACGGCTCTTGGCTGGCCGTTCTTCGTCACGATAAACCGCTCGTGATCTGTCGAAACCCGCTCCAGAATTTGCCCGAATTGCGTCCGGGCCAGATGGGCGGGCAAGCTCCGGGTAGGCATATTCTCACGCGATTCCATAGTCACCTCGCTAAATTAATCAATCAATGTATTGATCTATCCTACAGCAAAAAAACGACCTTTGTCAAAACATGTCTTGCATTTGCGCGTCACATCTCTCAATCGCGGTATCGTTATCCGCGATTTGCTTGAAGACATGCGGGAGAGAGAGGGGGAGCCGGAAAGACCGTGAACACGTTCATTGTATAGCGGTCAGCTGACCGCTATACGAGACGGCTGGAAACGTGTTTTCAGGGATCGGCTGGAGGCCGGGCCCGATCACGGAACTTTTCGGAACGGTTTCCGCACCGCAATCTGATTGTGGCGATATTCGAACAGGCCGTGAAGGATTTACGCAACACGAGTAAGAGCTGGGATACCCCCTCAAAAACCAATCTACCGAGGGTCAGCATGGCCTCCAGTCGCGAAGCAAGTTCGCTCCTTGCGCCACGCTCTCTCATCACAGGAAAAACAAAAACATGTTTGCCAAGGGGGAAGACAAAAAACGGCCAGACCGGAGATTTGAGCGATAAGGCGTATTACAGAAAAGTCTTGAAATACGCCTTATTTTCTTGAATGTTGCGGTAAGGCAAACCTTCATATTGATTTTCGGCCTGAAATGGCCTCCGGGCGGGTCACAAGATTAACGTACGTTTTTTGGACTCGCTCACTTTTAACGATACAATTATTTGATACGCAAGGACTTATTCAGAACCGTAATTCTCTGTTCAAATGCGCCCGCTGGTCCTATCTGTCTAGCTCTGCCGAGCCTTCCTATCGAGGGTTCGGTAGACGGTTGTGCGGGAGACGGAGAACAGCTCCGCCAGATCGCTGATCGAATACTCGCCGGTGTCGTGCATCCGGCACAGCTCTTTTTGCTGTTTGTCGGAGAGCTTGGGCTTCTTTCCCCTCAGCTTGCCTTTGGCGCGGGCAATGGCCATGCCTTCGCGTGTGCGCATGCGGATTAAGTCGGCTTCGAACTCGGTGAAGGTGGCCAGGATGTTGAAAAACAACTTTCCCATTGGATCGAGCTGATCGTATACAGTGGTGCCAAGCGCCAGCTTCACCCCGTGTGCGACAAGCGCGTCGGCGATCTACCGGGCGTCGGGAACGGACCTCGCCAGGCGGTCTAATTTGGGTACGACGAGGGTGTCGCCTTCGCGGACGGCCGCGCGCGTGTGGTGCCGGTGAGGCCACGATCCGTATAGATCCGGTCCGGTGCGACCCCAAGCTCTTCGAGTATTGCCAGTTGTGCGGCGAGATCCTGTTTGTCGGTTGAACAGCGTGCATAGCCAATGCGTGTTTTCATCATGGCAGGAAATGTACGTTAAGCCCCCCTTCAATGCAAAACATATCGTACCACCTTAATGATACACTTCGGGGGTAGGGTTTATCTAGGCGTGAAGATGATCCATGGCGTGTCCGCTCAACGATCCTCTTGCGTACACCTGTAACTGGTTAAAGAGTGGGCTTCTCGCACGTTCTGGCGGTCAATCTAAAATTCGCATGAATGCTCGCCAAGTATCTATAACTGGCGGACATCGAGATTGGGAACCCGGGAAAAGTCCCGGACGTTGCGGGTGGCAAGCGTCGTGCCCGTCATCAGAGCTGTTGCCGCAATGAAGCTGTCCAGAGCTTTAATGCCGTAGCTGGCGCGGAGTTGTCCGGAAAGCTGCGCGATGCGTGAGTCCACATCGATCACAGTTAGCGTCGTGAGTAGGGCATCTATCCTGGCCGCTTCCTGAGGCGTCAGATGTGGGTAGCTGTATAGTTCGTGCTCCGTCACGGCGGAAACAAACAGGGGTGCTCCCTGTTCGGTCTGCTCACGCAAGAAAGCGAGAATGGGCGCTTCGCCGTTAAAATAGTAAATGATGATATTGGTATCGAGGGTGTACACCGGCTACTGCACACGCGGGGGCAAGTCGCGGTCGGCCTCATCCCGGCCCTGCTCGATATGCGTGATCACATCCTCGGCATCATGCGTCCAGACGCGGCGAGCTTCTTCCCAGATGGCCAAACGTTCTGCTGGCGTCATCAGAGGCCAGACCTTCTTGACTGGGGCTTTCGAGATAGCCTGTTCCATAGCGTCACTCCTCAAATCTAATCATTTTCTTTTACTATAACACGGAATTGGCAAGGGAAAACAGACTGAAGGCGTTTCTTCGTGCTTTGCGCCCGGTTTTCTAGGGACCATGAACTCATGGCGGCTTTGCCGCATCCTGCCCTTCGCTATATGTAGAGCTTCGGTCAGGAAGGAAACGCCTCGTTGATCTTGATGTCACGTTATGTCATACTAATATTGTAATTTAGCAAAATACGAATTTGAAAATTTAAGATGATGGATTCCGGTTCACAGAACTTTGGAGATCGGCTTATGGCTCTCGTCAAGTTACGGCGGGCAGCGCAAATCACGCTCCCTTTGGAACTCCGCGAGGCGTTTCAGCTCAAGGAAGGCGATTACCTTGAAGCGGAGGCGACCGCATCCGGTATCCTGCTGAGGCCGGTTACCGTCAACAGGCGGGAACCCACCCCGGAGCAGGAAGCAGACATACTGGCCGTTGTCGATGCCGAACGAAAAGCCTATGCCGAAGAGCGCCGTCGTTGACGCCTCGGTGCTGGTCAGCGCCTTTCTGTTTCCCGAAAGCATTCCGGGACGGGTAGTGGCCCTGGCGGAGGAGGGTGTCTATGCCCTGCATTTCTCGCTGATCCTTCTTGAAGAGACCCGCCGCTCGCTGCGCAATCCCCGCCTTCAGCAATCATATAAGCACACGGATAATGCTATTGACGCGTGGTGCGCCGACCTTCATGAAATCGGCTTCCTGTTGGCTATGCCATTACCCGGCATCGGGCCCGTATGCCACGACCCCGACGATGATCATGTGATAGCCGCCGCCATTGCCGCCGAAACGGGGCGTATCGTTACCGGCGACCGCGATCTGCTTGACCTTGGCCGCTATGAAAACATTCGCATCATTACAGCACGCCTGTTCCTTGATGAACGCGGGGCAATGTAGTTACGGCAACTCTGAATCAGATAACGTGTTGTATGGAAACCGTCTACGCCGGGTAAGCCCACGAGTAAAACATCTGGCTTGTGGTGCGGCGGTCGTAGCAGGATTGCAGGCCCCGGATCTCGGGGTGCTCCCACTCATACAACTCCCATTGATCTTCACCCCATTCATTGCTTTGTGTGCCGGTATGACGCGGCTGCAGGCCGAAGCGATCTATGTCTTCGAAAATCTGTCTGAGGGCTTTGCCCTCGAAGAACTTCGGCCTGTCCATGTCTAAAGCCACCCCAACCAGGCATAGCCGAACCAATTGAGCAGGGCCCCGACAATCTGTCCCGTCATAAACAGCAGCGCCGCGAGGGCGACGACGACACGGCTGCTGAATGGCATGTTGGAGAACAATCCGGTTTTCTTTGATCGCATGCCCCAGATTTGCCAGAGTGACGCTATGGTGTCAATTGTCCGGGTGTTCATCGTCCCACGGCTTAGGCGATGGGCCGTCTTGCCTGACGATGATGCGGCAGCGCATGTCATCCAGAACGATGATGACACCCTTTATGAGGGTTTCGATTCGTTCAAGATCGTCAAGAGCGCCATCGATTCCGCCGGTGATTTCCGGGTCGCTAACAGGATTCTTTCCACTCATGCCGCACCTTCCCTTCCGTGCGCCTTTTCGCTCGGCTGGTTTTGCCGGATGGACGCCATGCAGCGCCGGTAGAGCTCGTGATACTCCCGGTTGGTCGCACGGTAGAGCTGAACCATATCCCGGAGCTGCGTGAGCATCAGATCGTCATGCATCAGCAGGTGTGACGATTTCAGCAAATCGCCGGCGCGGCGTTTGCGCCAGGCCCTGTACTGCCAGATCATGATCATCGCCTGCTTTCTCACTTCCTCCATCACCTCGCTTGCAGCTTTAACCTGCATGTAGTCAATATGTTCGTGTTCCATTGTTTAACCCCACACTATGTAAATTTGCTTGGAGACGAAGATTTATCGCCTATTCCTTAATTAATGGTTAACGGAGCGGAAAATATTCGTTCTTAGACAAATTTTCTTTGTTCTTTTACCAAGGTGTTTTATATAACTTAAATGTTGCTCGAAATCTTATTGATTTCTCATAAGCTATTGTAAAATAATCATTAAAATCGCCTGAATAGCAGGAGACACCTGATATTACTGGGCTATACGAAACTCCAAGTCCTAAATGACTGAAAATGCTAGACTTTTCCAGATAGAAAAAATAGGAAATCATAGCCTCAATTCAAAAATATGAAGGTCATAACTCCTTATAAAACAATGATCCTCTTATGAAAGCCAGTAATTTCCGGCCTCGCAAGGTGTTTGATCTATTAATTACTTGTTTTATAGGGATTTACGAGCGTGGATTCGAAATTCGAGCAACATTTAAGTA